>Ga0318555_10000416_pt1 | contig 12704 bp, 10 predicted proteins | sample GRESIP082b2f23_FD_202529 | JGI IMG/M metagenome (GOLD analysis project Ga0318555, IMG submission 202529) | Tropical soil microbial communities from Luquillo Experimental Forest, Puerto Rico - GRE.SIPMG.082b2f23 | ecosystem: Environmental > Terrestrial > Soil > Tropical forest > Bulk soil... | reverse complement strand
GCGCTCCTGGCTTGCCCGGATCGCGATCAGCCCGATCGAAACCGGCCCCTGCACCCACCGGCGGGAGTCAGCCGGGTACCAGCCGGCTCCCTCGCTGCGGCACCTGATCAAGATCCGCAGCCCGCGCTGCGGCTACCCCGGCTGCCGCCGCCCCGCCACCCGCACTGACGACGACCACACCATCCCCTACCACCAGGGTGGCAAGACGTGCGAGTGCAATTTGCACCCTTTGTGCCGCCAGCACCATGAGGCGAAACAGAGCCCGGGCTGGCGGCTCGAGCAGCGAGAGCCAGGCATCCTGATCTGGACGCTGCCCAGTGGCCGCCGCTACACCGTCACCCCGGAGCCGTATCCCGGCTAGGCCCGACCAGGGCTTCAGGGCAGGTCTCGGAGAACGGCCGCGGTGAGGGGCGCAACGGCCGCCGCGACGGCAGGCGTGAACCCGACGCCGTGCCCGACGTCGGCCGCCTCGACGGCGTGGATGATCAGGCGATCGGGCATCCGGCCGAGCGCCCGGGCCAGGCCGATCGCCTCGCCCAGGCCGAGCCCGTGGGAGCTGACCGGGCGGACATCGGTGGTCAGACGGTCGAGGGCGAGCCGGTGCAGCCGGCCAGGGACCGGCGGATCGGCCAGGACGGCGTCGACGACCACCGCGAGGGCCGCCCCGGTCCACGCCTCGATCAGGCTGGCTGGCTCCCCATCGCTGCTCACCAGCTCCACCGGGTCAGCCTGCACCGGGCCAGCCTGCACCGGGTCAGCCCGCTCCTGCAGCCGGGCCAGCACCTCGGGGCCGACGCCGTCGTCGCGGCGGAACTCGTTGCCGATGCCGATGACCACCACCCGGCGGCGCGCCGCGGCGGGCGCGCCCGTCATTCCCGGTCCATGCGCAGGGTGAGGAAGTGGGTCGCGCACGAGATGCACGGATCGTAGTTCCTGATCGCCTGCTCGCACTCGTGCGTGAGCCGCTCGTCGTCGTAGTCGAGCCGGTCCTGGACGAAGCCGCGCAGATCCTCCTGGATCGCGGCCTGGTTCTGCGACGTTGGCGGCACGATGCGCGCGCTGCGCACGATCCCGGCGCTGTCGAGCTCGTAGCGGTGGTACAGGACGCCGCGCGGTGCCTCGGACACGCCGTGACCCGTCCCAGCCTGCGGTACGGCCTCCGCGAACGGGCTGGCGGGCGGCTGATACCCCTCGATCAGCCGGAGCGCCTCCTCGATCGCGCAGACGATCTCCACCGCCCGGACGATGATGCTCTGGAACGGGTTGCGGCAGCTGGGCCCGAGCCCCGCCTCGTGGGCGGCCGCGGCTGCCGCCGGCGGCAGCCACTGTGAGTTCAGCGTGTACCGGGCCAGCGGCCCGGTCAGGTAACTCCCGCTGTGGCCGGCCAGCCTGGCGTGCAGTGCGGTGGAGTGCGGTACCTGCTCCTCGAGCACGTGCTGCTCGAATTCGGCGGCGGTGAACTCCAGTCCCTCGCTGCTGATCAGCGTGCCGCGCTCGATCGGGTACCGGCCGGGCTCGCGCAGGGCCAGCAGCTCGTGGTCACAGCTGAAGTCGGGGAAGTCGAACCCCGCCACCCAGCGCACCGTGTCCAGCGCCAGGTCGAGGGCCCGCCGTAGCTGGTCCGCGAGGGGCGCGAGCTCGGCGGCGGACGGCGCCCGGTAGAAGCCGCCTACCCGGACGTTGACCGGATGCACCGACCTGCCGCCGACGAGTTCCATGAGCGAGTTGGCGACCCGCCGGAGCGCCAGCCCGCGCTCCACGATCTCCCGGTGATCGCGCGCGAGTTCCACGGCACCTGGGTAGCCGAGGAAGTCGGGCGCGTGCAGCATGTAGATGTGCAGCGCGTGGCTGGACATCCACTCGCCGCAGTACAGCAGCCGCCGCAGGTCGCCGAGCGGGCCCGGCAGGCTGACCCCGCACGCTGCCTCGATCGCCCAGCAGGCGCTGGTCTGGTAGGCCACGGGGCAGATACCGCAGATCCGCGCGGTGATATCCGGCGGCTCGGTGTAGGCACGGCCGGCCAGGAACGCCTCGAAGAAGCGCGGCGGCTCGTAGATGTCGAGACGTACCTCCTCCACCTGGCCGTCGCTGACCCGGACGTACATGCCGCCCTCGCCCTCGACGCGGGCGAGCCCGGCCGCCGCCAGCGTGCGATCACCCCGGTGCGTCATGTCAGCCGTCTCGGCGCAGGATGGGCCGGAGGGCGTCGAGGGCGGCCGGGTCCTCAATGGTCGAGGGCACTGGCTCGTCAGCGCCGTCGGCGATTCCGCGCATGGTCTTGCGCAGGATCTTGCCGGACCTGGTCTTGGGCAGCGCGGCCACCACGTCGACCTCCCGGAACGAGGCCACCGGCCCGATCCGGTCCCGGACCAGCGCGACGAGCTGCACGCGCAGGGTCTCGCCGTCGATGACGCTGCCGGCCTTCAGGACCACGAACCCGCGCGGGATCTGGCCCTTGAGCGTGTCGTGCACCCCGATGACCGCGCACTCGGCGACATCCGGGTGGCTGGCGAGCACCTCCTCCATCTCGCCCGTCGACAGCCGGTGGCCGGCCACGTTGATCACGTCATCGGTGCGGCCCATGACGTACAGGTAGCCGTCGGAGTCGCGGTAACCGCCGTCGCTGGTCCGGTAGAAGCCGGGATAGGCCGACAGGTACGAGTCGACGAACCGCTGGTCATCGCCCCAAAGGGTGGTCAGGCAGCCCGGCGGCAGCGGGAGCCCGAGCACGATCTCCCCCGTGGTCCCCGCCGGGACCTCCGCGCCTGAGCCATCGACGATCCGTAGATCGTAGCCCGGTACCGGCATGGTCGGGGAGCCTGGCTTGGTCGGCATCGGCTCCAGCCCCATCAGGTCGGCGGCGATGGCCCACCCGGTCTCGGTCTGCCACCAGTGGTCGATGACGGGGATGCCGAGCAGGTCGCCCGCCCAGCGGTAGGTCTCCGGATCCAGCCGCTCGCCCGCCAGGAAGAGGTACTTCAAGCCGGACAGATCGTACTTGCGGGCCAGTTCCCCGGCCGGATCCTCCTTCTTGATGGCCCGGAACGCGGTCGGCGCGGTGAACAGCGCCCTGACGCCGTGCTCGGCCACGACCCGCCAGAACGCGCCGGCGTCGGGGGTCCCGACCGGCTTGCCCTCGTAGAGCACCGTGGTGCACCCGGTCAGCAGCGGCGCGTAGACGATGTAGGAGTGGCCGACGACCCAGCCGATGTCGGACGCCGCCCAGTAGGTGTCGCCGGGCTGGACGTCGTACACGTTGGCCATGCTCCACCGCAGCGCCACCGCGTGGCCTCCGTTGTCCCGCACCACGCCCTTGGGCTTCCCGGTCGTTCCGGATGTGTACAGGATGTACAGCGGGTCGGTGGCGGCCACGGGCACGCAGTCGCATGGCGAGGCCGCGGCGGTCGCCTGGGCCCAGTCGATGTCCCGGCCGTCGACCAGCGCGGCGTTCGCCTGCGGGCGCTGCAGGATCAGGCAGCGGCCGGGCTTGTGGCTGGACATCTCGATGGCCCGGTCGAGCAGCGGCTTGTACTCGACGATCCGATTGACCTCTATGCCGCACGATGCCGACATGACCACCTTCGGCTGCGCGTCCTCGATCCGTACTGCCAGTTCATTAGCCGCGAACCCGCCGAACACGACCGAGTGCACGGCGCCGAGCCGCGCGCAGGCCAGCATGGCCATGACCGCCTCGGGAACCATCGGCATGTAGATGACCACCCGGTCGCCCCGGCCGACGCCCAGGCCGCGCAGCGCCCCGGCGAGGACCGCGACCTCCGCCTGCAGCTCGCGGTAGGAGATGCGGCGGCAAGTGTCCGTGACCGGGCTGTCGTAGATGATCGCGGCCTGGTCGCCGCGGCCGCCGCTGACCTGCCGGTCCACCGCGTTGTAGCAGGTATTCAGCGTGCCGCCAACGAACCAGCGGTAGAACGGCGCCCCCGAGGAGTCGAGTATCTCCATCGGGCGCTGGTCCCAGTCGATCGCCTCCGCGGCGTCACCCCAGAACCCGGCGGGGTCGGTCAGGCTCCGTCGGAAGGCCTCCGCGTATCCCGTCATGTCGCCGCTCCCGTTCGATAGCCGATGGTCTCCGAGTGTTTCCTACCAGCGATCGTCGCACGAGCCGGGCGACCAGGGCCTAAGGGCCCTCAGGGAGATGCCCTCTGCCTGTACCCCCAGGTGCGAGGCGGGAGCATGCTGGTTAAGGGCGTCGGCCAGAGCCGCAGCCGGCGCTGAGCCGGGAGGAATGCCATGACCATCCGAGTCGGGATCAACGGTTTCGGGCGTATCGGGCGCACCTTCGTGCGCCGGTCGCTGGAGCGGGGCGACATCGAGGTCGTCGCCGTGAACGACATCACGGACGCCCGGACCCTCGCGCACCTGCTCGAGTGGGACTCGGTCTACGGCCGCCTGCCCGCCACGGTCACGTACTCCGACGATGCGATCGTCGTCGACGGCCGCCCGGTGAAGGTCTTGTCCAGCCGCGATCCCGCCGCTATCGACTGGGGCGAGCTGGGCGCCGACATCGTGGTGGAATCCACCGGCAAGTTCCGCGCCCGCGAGCAGGCGGCCCTGCACCTGAAGGGCGGCGCGAAAAAGGTGCTGCTGTCCGCCCCGGGCAAGGGCGCCGACCTGACCGTGGTGGTCGGGGTCAACGACGGCGAGTACGACCCGCAGCGGCACGACGTGATCTCGAACGCGTCGTGCACCACCAACTGCGTGGCGCCGATGGCCAAGGTCCTCAACGACGCGTTCGGCCTGGAGCGGGGCTTCATGACGACCGTGCACGCCTACACCGGTGACCAGATGCTCATCGACGGCCCGCACAAGGACCTGCGCCGGGCCCGCAGCGCCGCGGTGAGCATGGTGCCGACCACCACCGGGGCGGCCCGGACCACCGGAGAGGTCATCGCCGAGCTGGCCGGCCGGCTGGACGGGGTCGCGGTGCGTGTCCCGGTGGAAGACGGGTCGCTGACCGACCTCACCGTGGTGCTGGGCCGGGACGTCACCGCGGCCGAGGTCAACGCCGCGTTCCAGCAGGCCGCCGCCGGTCCCATGGCCGGCATCCTGAGCTACAGCACCGACCCGCTGGTCTCCCGCGACATCATCGGCGACCCGGCCTCGTGCGTGTTCGACTCCGGCCTGACACAGGCCTCGGGCAGCCTGGCCAAGGTTTTCGGCTGGTACGACAACGAGTGGGGCTACACCTGCCGGCTCGCCGACCTCACCGCAATCGTGGGCAGCCAGCTTTAAGGAGAGCAACATGTACCGGCCGCTGACCGAGGATGGCGTGGTCCGCATGCTCATCGGTGCGGCCGGGGCCGCACCATCCATCCACAACACCCAGCCGTGGCGGTTCCGGGTCACCGGCGACCTCATCGAGCTGCACGGCGACCCGGACCGGATGCTCTGGGTCGCCGATCCGCAGGGCCGTGCCCTGCACCTGAGCTGCGGTGCGGCCTTGTTCAACCTCAGGCTCGCGATCCGCATGCTGGGCGCCAAACCGCTGGTCTGGCCGCTGCCCGACCCCCAGCACGAGCCGACGCTGCTGGCGTCGGTGCAGCTGCAGCTGTCGCGTCCGGCCACGTCCGCCGAGCGGGAGATGTTCGAGGTAATCGGGCAGCGGCACAGCAGCCGCGCGCCGTTCTCGTCGTGCCCGGTCCCCGGCGCGGTGCTGGCCGGGCTGGAGCGGGAGGCCGGGTCGGAGTTCGCAGTGCTGCGCATGCTGAACGACCGCGATGCGGCGCTGCTGCTGGAGCTGGCCGCAGCGGCGGACAAGGCGCTGGAAACGGACTTCGACCACCGGGTCGAGCTGAGCCGGTGGGTCGGGACCGAGGGGGACGATGGGGTCCCCGCCGATGCTCTGGCTCACCGCCCGGACGCCGAGCCGGCGCCGGTCCGCAACTTCGGCTACGCCGCGCCCGCCATCGAGCGCCCGGCCGGGCATTACGAGCCGCGGCCGCGGCTCGCGGTGCTGTCCACCGCGCGCGACGAGCCCGGTGACTGGCTGCGGGCCGGGCAGGCCCTGCAACGCGTGCTGCTAGCGGCCACCGGCAACGGGCTCGCGACGTCGCTCCTCTATCAGCCCATCGAGCGGCACGACAAGGAGCATCAGGGTCACGGCTGGTGGCCCTGGCCGGAGTGCCCGCAGGTCATCATCCGGTTCGGCTACGGGCCGCCGGGAACGAGCACGCCGCGGCGCAGCGTGGACGACATCCTGAACGCGTGACGTCCCCGGGCGGCCCGTTCCGGATCATCCTGGCCCCGGCTCAGGGCAGCGGCACCTGCCAGTGCAGCTCGGTTCCGCTGCCGTCCGCCGCCCCGACCTTCAGCGTGCCGCCGAGCTGCTCGGCGCGCTCGGCCAGGTTGGCCAGCCCGCTGCGGCGGGTGACATCCCGCAGGCCGATGCCGTTGTCGCGGACCACCAGGACCACCTCGCTGCCCACCTCGACGAGGACATCGATCCGGCTGGCCTCAGCGTGCCGGGCCGCGTTGGACAGCGACTCGCGCAGCGCGCCCAGCATGTTCCCGGCGATGTCGTCGGGCACGCGCTCACTGAGGTCACCGGTGAGGCTGAGCGAGGGCGCGAACCCGAGCGGCCCGGTCATCTCGTCGATGATCTGCAGGACCTGCTCGCGGAGGCTGGCCTGCTTGATGTCATGGCGGGTCTGCAGCGCGAAGATGGCCGACCGGATGTCACCGATCGTGTCGTCCAGGGCGTCCACGGCCCGGCTGACCCGGTCGGCCACCTCGGGCCGGTGGATCAGGGGCATGGCCCCCTGCAGCGACATCCCGGTCGCGTACAGCCGCTGGATCACCAGATCGTGCAGGTCACGAGCGATACGCTCCCGGTCCTGCAGCACCGTGACCTGCTCGGCGTCGCGCCGCGCGTCGGCGAGCTCCAGTGCGACGCCCGCCTGCGCGGCGAACGATCCAACCATCTCCACGGCGGCGTGCGGCAGCGGCATCGACCCGGGGCGGCGGCCGACGGTGAGCACGCCGCGCACGTTGCCGGCCCCGCCGAGCGGGAAGAGCACCGCGGGCCCGAGCGTCATCCGTTCCCTGGCCACCTGCGCCACCCGGTTGTCCCGGCTGAATTCCGCCAGCGTCACCGGCTCGCCGGTCGCCAGCACCTCGGCCGACAGCGACGTGTCGGGCAGGGCCAGCCCGCGGGCCCGGGCCGCGTCCGCGCCGGCCGCGTGCCGCACCACCAGCTGATGGTGCTCATCCTCGGGCAGCGCCAGCACGGCCAGGTCGGCGCCGGACATCTCCAGCACCTGCTGGGTCACCAGATCGAGCACGTCGCCGGGATCGGCGCCGGACAGCAGCCTGCGGGTGACCTCATCGCTGGCCTGCAGCCATCGCTGCCGCCTGCGCGCCTCCTCGTAGAGCCTGGCGTTCTCGATGGCCACGCCGGCGGCGGCCGCCAGCGCGGTGACGACCGTCTCGTCTTCCTCGTCGAACTGGCCGCCGTCCTGCTTCTCAGTGAGATACAGGTTCCCGAAGACCTCGCCGCGGATCCGCACCGGCACGCCGAGGAACGACCGCATCGGCGGGTGGCCCTCGGGAAAGCCGGACGATCGCGGATCGGCCGACAGGTCGGCGAGCCGCACCGGCCTGGGATCGGTGATCAGCGCCCCGAGCAGCCCTCGGCCCTCCGGCCAGTGATCGATGGCGGCGATCTGGTCCTCGTCCAGCCCGACCGGGACGAACTCGGCCAGCTGGCCGGAATCCCCGATCACGCCGAGGGCGCCGTACCTGGCGTCCACCAGCTCGACCGCGGCCTCGACGATCCGCCGGAGCACGGTCTCCAGGTCGAGCTGGCTGCCCACCGCGACCACCGCCTCGAGCAGCGCTTGCACCCGGTCGCGCGTGGACAGCACGGCCTGCAACCGCACCTGGAGTTCGGCGAGCAGGTCGTCGAGCCGCAGATGCGGAAGGAGCGGACGCGCCTGCGAAGACTCCACCAGCGGCTCCTGCAACTCAGGGGGCCCGGATGAGCTAAAGATAACGCGGGCCGATGCGCCACACTATGGCGGACCGCAGGCGGCCTTGTGGGGCGCGAAGGGCCACCACCCGACCGTGACGAGCCGAACACCTAGGGCTGTCGTGATCGCCACTCGCCCTCGAGCATCGCGTACACGACCTCGTCGGTCCACTCGCCCTTGATGAACTCGTTCTGCACGAAGTGGGCCTCGCGGCGCATGCCGAGGCGTTCCAGCACCCGCGCGGATGGCGTGTTCCGCGCGTCGATACGGCCGATGATGCGGTGCAGCCCGTAGTGCTCGAAGCCCAGCCGCAGCATCGTCCGGGCCGCTTCCGTGGCGTAGCCCCGGCCGCCGTAGTCCGGGTGGAATATGTAGCCGAGCTCACCCTGGCGGTGCTCCCGGCTCTCCCGGAACAGCACGACGTCGCCGATCACCGCCCCGGTCTCCGGCAGCACCACGGCCAGGGCCAGGATCAGGCGGTCGCCGTCGTAGCCGGGCTTCCCGGCCTGGATCCGCTCCTCGAGCGCGATCCGGACCTGGCCCAGGTTGCGGACGTCGAAGAGCAGGTACCGGGTCACCTCAGGCCGCGACTGGATGTCGTAGACCGCGCCGAGGTCGTCCTGGCGGTAGGGACGGAGGATGAGCCGGGACGTCCTGAGCGGGTAGTCCAGCGGGCCCATCATCCGCGGATCACGACCACGGGGCAGCGCGCGTGGTGGGTGACGTGCTGGCTGACCGAGCCGAGCAGCGCGCTGGCGAACCCGCCGCGCCCGCGGCTGCCGACCACCAGCAGGTCCGCGCCATCGGCCGCATCGAGCAGGGCCTCCGCGGGATGCCCCTCGACCACGGCGTCCACGGTGCTCCCGGTCAACTCGGCCTGCCCGACGGTCCAGCGCAGTGCCTCCAGCGAGGACGGCGAGCCGTCGACCCCGGCTACGATCCGGTGGCCGTTTCGATCGTGGGCTTCGGGCACTGTGCACCTCTTTCTGAATCGTCAGGCCGGCTTGATGTGCTGCGTCACCGTGATCGGGAGGCGGTACTTGGTCTCGTCGTCCGCCTTGAGGCCGACGCTGATCTCTATGATCCCCAGCCAAGGCCGCCGTGGCAGGCTCTCGGCTAGTGAATGTGCAGGTGCTGGCCGGAAGGGCGCGTGGCATGAGTGAAGACGCACCGGAGCTGACCGCGGAACTGGTGGTGGACGGGGCCGTGCCGTCGCAGCCGGTGATCTCGCCAGATGGGTGCTGGGTCGCGTACGTCGTCGCGGCGGTGGGCCACCGGGCAGAGCGTCGCATGTGCGCGCTTGGGCTGGCCGCGGCGGACGGCGGCTCACCGCCGCGGAAGCTGACCGCGGGTACGACGGCTGACTTCGGTCCGCGCTGGGCGCCGGATTCGGCGTCGGTGTTTTTCCTGTCGGATCGCACCGGATCGGCCCAGCTGCACCGGATATGGCTCGGTGGCGGGGAGGCCGAGGTCCTGACGGACTGGCACGGCGAAATCCGCGATGCCTGGCCGCTGGCGGACGGCCGGCTGGTCGCCCTGGTGGCCACCGACGAGCCGACCGAGGACGACAAGCGCCGGCGCGCCGAGCGCGACGACGCGATCGTATGGGGGCAGCAGCTGCGCCGGGGCAGGCTGCGGGTGCTTGATCTAGCCACCGGTGAGCTTCGCACGGTAGACGGCCTCGGCGGCCGCCACGTCGTGGAGCTGGCGCCGCGGCCGGAGGGCAGTGCGCTCGCGGTCATCAGCTGGGCCAGTCCGGAGCAGGATCCGGGCCTGGTCACCAGCGAGCTGCATGTGGTCGATCCGCAGACAGGGACCGTCCATGATCTCGGCCGGACCGGCCCGCGGGCGCGGTCGCCGGTCTGGTGGCAGGCCGAAGGCAGCTGGCACCTGGCCTACCTGGCCAGGCCCGGGCCGTTCGGCGGCTACGCCGTCTACGACGTCGCCGTCACCGCGCCTGCCGCCGTGCATCGTGACCTGACCGAGGGCATGTCTGCCTGCCCGGCCGGCCTGGCGCAGGTCGCGGACGGCCCGCCGCTGGCCCTGTTCGCCGATGGGCTCGATACCGCGATCGGCCGGCTCGACCCCGGCCTGCGACGGTTCCGGTGCCTGTCCGCCCGGGACGGCCTGGTCGACTCGCTCACCGCCAGCCGCTCCGGTGAGGTGGTCGCGGCGCTGGCGACCACCTCCCGCGAGCCGGTGAACGTCCATGCCGGACCGCCGGGCGGGCCGCTCATCCGGCTCAGCGACACTCAGCCTGCGCTGCGCGCGATCAGCTGGGGCACTCAAGAGCGCCTCTCCTACCAGGCACCGGACGGTCTCGACCTCGACGGCCTGCTCATCTTGCCGCCCGGCCGAAGCCGCGCCGACGGCCCGTTCCCGCTCATCACCTGGGTGCACGGCGGCCCTCCCGCCCGGTACGCCGACCAGTTCCTGCTCGGCCCGCGTTCTCCGGGACAGTGGCTCGCGACCGCGGGATACGCCGTGTTCTTGCCTAATCCGCGGGGCGGGGTGGGCCATGGCCGTGATTTCGCGGCGGCCGTCGTGCGCGCGGCTGGCGGCGCCGTGGGCGGCGCCGACTGGAGCGACATCGTCACCGGGATCGACCTGCTGATCACCGAGGGGGTCGCGGATCCCGACCGGCTCGGCATCGGCGGGGCCAGCTATGGCGGGTTCATGGCCGCCTGGGCGATCGGGCAGACCGACCGGTTCAAGGCCGCGATCATGGACGCCGGGATCAGCGACTGGGGCATGCTCCTCGCGACCGGCGAATTCGGAACCATGGATGCCGCGCTCGGCGGCAGCTGCGGCTGGGAGGGCACCGGCCCGCACCCGCACGACCAGGTCAGCCCGATCTCGTTCGCGTCGAAGATCCGCACCCCGGTGCTCATCGTGCACGGCCAGGACGACACCAACGTGCCGGTCAGCCAGGCGATCTACTTCCACCGTGCGCTCAGCTGGTTCGGGGTCGAGCACGAGCTCGTCATCTACCCGCGCGAAGGACACGCGTTCGCGGAACGCAATCACCAGCTCGATCTGCTCTGCCGGACGCGCGCATGGTTCGGGCGGTGGCTTCATGACGGAGCATCCGACGGCCGAGGATTACCGGCTTGACCAAGCAGGCGCCCGCCATCTTGCGGGCCACGATCGCCCTCCTGACCCGGCGCCTGCGGCCCTCGCGCGTGTCGCATTGGGCCGCGCGCCGGCGCTCGCTAGCATCACCAGATGCTGGGGCACTCGCACGCGCTGTCCGGCGCGGTCACCGGCATCGCCGCGGGCATCCTCCTGCACCTGCCGGTCCCGCAGGTCGCGACGCTGGCCGGTTTCACCGCGGGCATGGCGCTGCTCCCGGACCTGGACAAGTGCGGGTCGTCGCCGGCCCGGTGCCTGGGTTTCCTGTCCGAGGCGATCGCCTGGGTCACCGAGCGGATCAGCGGCGGGCACCGGCACGCCACGCACTCCGTCCTCGGCGTCGCGGTATTCACCGGCCTGGCCTGGGCCAGCTGCCAGTTCCGCCATGACTGGGCCGGGAAGGCGGGCCTCGCCCTGCTGCTGACGCTCAGCGCGGCGGCCGCGCTGGAGGCCCTGCACGTCGCCCGCGGCCACGCCGCCGACTTCATCGCGATCGGCGTCGGGGTGGCGGAGGTCAGGTTCGGATACGGGCTGCAGCTGATCCCGCTCGCGGTCCTGATCGGCTGCTCCACCCACATCGCCGGGGACATGCTGACCGACTCCGGCTGCATGCTCGGTTTTCCGGTCAGCAAGCACCGCTTCCACCTGCTGCCCGAACCGCTCGCGTTCACCACCGGCAGCCGGCCCGAGCTCCTGATCGTCGACCCGATCCTGACCGGCTCCCTGCTGGTCCTGGCCGCGCTGGCCGCCGACCCGGCGTTTGTCACCGCGCAGTGGCATTCGCTGGCCGGCTAGCGGCTGGGCGATGGCCGCGCCCGGTGCAAGGATGGGATCAAGGCTCGCAGCGGGAGGTGCGGCAGTGACTGGCAAGAACGGCAAGGTCAAGACGGCGACCGCGCAGGAACTGGCGGAGCGAGTGCCGAAGAAGCCCTACGAGAAGGAGCTCTACCGGCTGCAGGCCGAGCTGATGAAGGTCCAGGAGTGGGTGCGGGCCGACGGCGCCAGGATCGTGATCATCTTCGAGGGCCGGGACGCGGCCGGCAAGGGGGGCACGATCAAGCGGGTCACCCAGTACCTCAACCCGCGCGTGGCCCAGATCGCCGCGCTGCCCGCGCCGACCGAGCGGGAGAAGTCACAGTGGTACTTCCAGCGCTACGTCGAGCACCTGCCGTCCGCGGGCCAGATGGTGCTGTTCGACCGCAGCTGGTACAACCGCGCCGGGGTCGAGCACGTCATGGGCTTCTGCACGAAGGAGGAGTACCACCGGTTCCTGCACCAGTGCCCGATCTTCGAGCGGCTGCTGATCGAGGACGGGATCCTGCTGCGGAAGTACTGGTTCTCGGTGAGCGACGACGAGCAGGAACGCCGCTTCAAGGCGCGCCTCGGCGACCCCATGCGGCAGTGGAAGCTCTCCCCGATGGACCTGGAGTCCATCACCCGGTGGGAGGACTACTCACGGGCCAAGGACGAGATGTTCGTGCACACCGACATCCCGGAAGCGCCCTGGTACGTGGTGGAGAGCCAGGACAAGCGGCGGGCCAGGATCAACATGATCTCTCACCTGCTGTCCACGATCCCCTACCACGA
>Ga0318555_10000412_pt1 | contig 12753 bp, 7 predicted proteins | sample GRESIP082b2f23_FD_202529 | JGI IMG/M metagenome (GOLD analysis project Ga0318555, IMG submission 202529) | Tropical soil microbial communities from Luquillo Experimental Forest, Puerto Rico - GRE.SIPMG.082b2f23 | ecosystem: Environmental > Terrestrial > Soil > Tropical forest > Bulk soil... | reverse complement strand
CCGCTGCCGCATGCCCGATCACGGTGAGCGCCGCCGGCATGAGGCGCGGGACGCGCGCCCAGCCCGCCTCGTCGGCGACCCGCGCGGGCTCGAGCCCGTACACCATCGCGACGCGCGCGGCCGGGGCGGGCAGGAGCTTCAGGCTCGCCTCGACGATCACCGCGAGACCGCCGCGCGATCCGCACAGCAGCCGATGGATGCCGTAGCCGGCGACGTTCTTCACCACCTTGCCTCCGCTCCGCGCCAGCGTGCCGTCGCCGAGCGCGTAGCGCGCGCCCAGCACGCGATCGCGCGGCGCGCCGAGCGCGAGGCGGCGCGCGCCCGACGCGTTCGCGGCGAGCACGCCGCCGAGCGTCGCGCCCCACGCCTCGGCGGCCTCGAGCGGCAGCTCCTGGCCGCGCGCCGCGAGCGTCGCGCGCAGGGTCTCGAGCGTCACGCCGCACTCGGCGGTGAGCGTCAGATCGTCGCTCTCGTATTCGACCACGCGATTCAGGCCGCGCAGATCGAGCGCGACATCGAAGCGCGCGGGTGCGGGTTCCCGCGACAGCGCCACGCCGCCGCCCCATGGCACGACGCCGAGCCCGTCGCGCGTCGCGGCGCGCAGCGCCTCGGCCAGCTCCTCACGGGTCTCGGGCCGCACCGCCGCGTGCGGCGCGCGGCCGCTCATCGCGTAGCCGGCGGGGTCCACGGCGCGCGTGGGGTCGAGGCCGAGCGAAGCGGGCGCGCTCACGTTACGAGCCCGGTGCGGCGCAGCAGATTCTGGAAGCGCGGATCGCCGCGCAGCGGATCGAGCCGCGGGTGCACGCGCATCACGACCATCATCGGATCGCGTTCCTCGAACGCGCGCTCGAACAGCTGGAACGCGCGGTCGAAGTCGCCCATCGCGGCGCAGATGATCCCGATCGTGTACGAGGAGACATAGCGCGTCTGCTGCGCGGCGACCAGCTTCTCCACGATCGCCCCGGCTTCCGCGCGGCGTCCCATCCGCGCCAGCACGTGGCCGATCGGCGCGGACGCGCCGGGGTCGGCATCGGCGAGCCGCGCGCCGATCTCGAACTCGCGCTGCGCCTGCTCGAGATCGCCCATCTCCTCGAGCGTGCGGCCGAGATCGAGATGGGCGAGGAACGATTCCGGATGCAGCGAGATCTGCTCGCGCAGCGAAGCCTCGGATTCGGGATAGCGGCGCGCGAAGTACAGCATGGCGCCGTGCGTGAGCCCGATCGGCACCGAGAGCGGATCGAGCGCGCGCGCCTCATCGACCTGCGCCAGCGCCTCGTCGCTGCGGCCCTGCGAGCTCAGGAAATCGGCGTACCAGTGATGCGCGTTCGCGTAGCTCGGCTGAAGCGCGATCGCGCGGCGGTAGCCGCGCTCAGCCTCGGCCCAGTTCCAGTCCGAGTTGTGCGCCGTGAACGCGAGGCACGTAATCGCCTCAACCGACTCGGGTTGGAGCGCCATGGCGCGCAGCGCCGCCTCGCGCGCCTTCCGGAACGCCTCGATGGGCTTCTCGATGCGGAACGCGGCGAGGATGTTCCAGGCGTCGGCGAGTCCGGCCCAGGCCGCGTGGTAGTTCGGCTCGACCGCGAGCGCCTCGTGGAACAGCTCGACCGAGCGCAGCAGCCCGGCCGGCGTGCGATTGCCCCAGTAGAAGCGCGCGCGCAGATACAGCTCGAGCGCGCGCGGATCCATGGCGCGCGGGCGCTCGAGCAGCGCCTGCTCGCGCGGCGTGAGGAGGATCCGCACCTCGTTCGCGATCGTGCGCGCGACCTCGTTCTGGAGCGTCAGCACGTCGCGGATCTCGCGCTCGTAGCTCTGCGCCCAAAGCGCGCGATCGGCGCGTGCGTCCACGAGCTGAGCCGAGATGCGCACGCGCTCGCCCGCGCGCAGCACCGTGCCCTCCACCACCGCGCCCACGTGAAGCATCCGCACGAGCTCCGCGAGCTCGGGACGACGGCCCTTGTAGCGCATCGCCGATGTGCGCGAGATCACGCGCAGTCCGCTGATTTGGGCGAGCGCGGTGATGAGCGTGTCGGTCATGCCGTCCGCGAAGAACTCCTGCGCCGGATCTCCGGACAGATTCTCGAGCGGCAGCACGACCAGCGACGGATGCTCGTCCACGGCGCCCCGCGCGCCGACCGCAGGGCCGCCGCGCAGAGCCTCGAGCACCGCCTCGGCCGAGGCCGGCCGCGCCGCGGGATCCTTCGCGAGGCAGGCGAGGATCAAGGCTTCGGTCGCGGCCGACAGGTCGCGGCGCAGACTGCGCGGGGGGAGAGGCGGTTCGTTGAGCACACGGCTCGCCAGCCCCGCTCCACTGCCCGCGAACGGCGGCTGTCCGGTGGCGCCGTGGTAGAGCAGCGCCCCCAGCGCGTACAGGTCCGCGCGCGCGTCCACCCCCGAGTCGAACAGCTGCTCGGGCGCCATGTAGGCGAGCGTGCCGATCCGGGTGTCCGCGCCGGTGCGCAGCGCATCCTCGCCGGCCGGGTTCTCGGCCAGCCGCGCGATGCCGAAGTCCAGCACCTTCACGAGCCCCTCCCGGGTGAGCATGACGTTCCCCGGCTTCAGGTCCCGGTGCACCACGCCCTGTGCGTGCGCGGCGGCGAGCGCGGCCGCGATCTGCACGCCGATCACCTTGAGCTCGGGCTCGTCGAGCGTGGCGCGGCGCAGCCGGGCCTCCAGGGTCTCGCCCGCCACGTGCTCCATCACGAGATAGTCGCGGCCGCCCTCGTGATCGAACTCGTAGAGCAGCGCGATCGAGGGATGCTGGAGCCGCGAGAGCGCCACCGCCTCGCGGTGGAAGCGCTCGCGCGCCTCGCGCTCCGCGCCCGAGCTCTCGGGCAGGAGCTTGATCGCGACCTCGCGCGGCAGCCGCTCGTCGCGCGCGCGGTAGACCACGCCCATCCCGCCCGAGCCGATGCGCTCGATCAACGTGTAGTGCGAGAGCGTGCGCCCGAGCAGCGGATCGGGCGGGGCGGGCGCGCTCATGATGCCGCGCGGGCCGCAGGCAGGCGCGCCTCCGGGCCGCCTTCGATGCAGCCGCCGCCGCCGGGCAGGATCTTGCCGGGATTCAGGCGGCGCTCGGGATTGATCGCGTCGCGCACGCGCTCCATCACGAGCAGATCGTCGGGCGCGAACAGCTCCGTCATCATCGGGCGTTTCTCGATTCCGACGCCGTGCTCGCCCGACACCGTGCCGCCCATCCGGATGCACATGCGCAGGATCTCGTGCGAGGCTTCGAGCGCGCGCTGCTGCGCGGCCGGATCGTCCGAGTCGAACAGCACGTGCGGGTGCAGGTTGCCGTCCCCGGCGTGGAACACGTTCCCGGACTCGAGGCCGCGCTCCTTGCACAGCCGCCCGATCGTGCTCAGCGCCTCGGCGAGGCGCGTGCGCGGCACCACGCCGTCCATGATGTAGAACCCGCTCGCGCTCCGCCCGTAGGCGCCGAATGCCGACTTGCGCCCGCGCCAGATCGCGGCGCGCTCGGCCTCATCCTTCGCGACCCGCACCGAGCGCGTGCCCGCGTCGCGCGCGAGCGCGATGATGCGCTCGACCTGGGCGGGGAGTCCGGCCGCCGGGCCGTCCACCTCGATCAGCAGCACGCCGCCGGCATCGACCGGCAGGCCGAGATGCAGCCACTCCTCGACCAGCGTCGTGGTGTGCTGGTCCATGATCTCCATCGCCGCCGGGACGATTCCGGCCGCGATCGCCGCCGAAACCGTGCGGCACGCCGCCTCGAGCGTGGTGAAGTCGAACAGCATCGTCTTCACCGCCTCGGGGCGCGGCAGCAGGCGCACGCAGATCTCGGTCACGATCGCGAGCGTGCCCTCGCTGCCGATCACGAGCGAGGCGAGGTCGAAGTCGGGCGCATCGGGCGCTTCGCCGCCGAGCGTCACGGTCACGCCGTCGTGTAGCACCGCGACCACGCCGAGCACGTGGTTCAAGGTCACGCCGTACTTCAGGCAGTGCGGTCCGCCCGCGTTCGTCGCGACGTTGCCGCCGACCGTGCTGACCTGCTGCGAGGCCGGGTCGGGCGCGTAGTAGAGTCCGTGCTTCGCGACCGTCTGCGAGAGCCACAAGTTCACGAGGCCGGGCTGGACCCACGCGAACATCCGCTCGGGATCGACGCGCAGCAGCCGGTCCATGCGGTTCACGGACAGCACGATGCCGCCGGACTCCGGGGTCGCGCCGCCCGCGAGCCCGGTGCCCGCGCCGCGCGGGGTCACCGCCACGCCGCGCGTGCCCGCCCATCGCACCACGGCCGACACCTCATCGGTCGAGCGCGGCAGCACCACGACGTCGGGGAGCGCGCGATCGAGGATCAGCGCATCGGCCTCGTACGTGAAGCGCGCCGCGCGGCTCGACAGCACGCCGTCCGCGCCGAGCAGGGCGGAGAGCTCATCGAGATCCGAGGAAGTCCACTCCATGCTCGCAGCGTAGCACCGCCGCGGCGGGCTCCCGAAGCGCCCGCCCGAGCCGCTTCATCCGCAATTCCGGTATGGCCGGGACCGCACCGGCGCAGTAGCATTGCCGCCATGGTGGACGCCGGCCGCTATCATTTCCAGAGCGCCGCGGTTCCGAACGCCTACGACAGCTACCTGGTGCCGCGTCTGTTCACGCCCTGGGCCCGGGTGCTGCTCGACTCGCTGCTGCCGCTTGCGGGCGAAGCCGGCCTCGATGTCGCCTGCGGCACCGGAGTCGTGACCCGCATGGCGGCCGAACGCGTAGGACCGGACGGAGCGGCGACCGGCGCGGACATCAGCGCGCAGATGCTCGAGATCGCGCGCGCGAAGCCCGCGCCCGCGAACGCCGCACCGATCGAGTACGTCGAATCCCCGGCCGCGCCGCTCGCGGTCCAGGATTCCGCGTTCGATTTCCTCACCTGCCAGCAGGGCTTCCAGTTCTTCCCCGACCGCGCGGCCGCCGCCGCCGAGGCGCGGCGTGCGCTCAAGCCGGGAGGGCGCGTCGGGATCGCGGTCTGGGGGCCGATCCAGGAGTGCGGCCACTTCATGACGCTGCACGGCGTGCTGCGCGAGAAGGTCGATCGCGAGCTCGCCGATCTCATCCTCGTGCCGTTCAGCTGGCCGGACCCGGACGCGCTCTCCCGCGAGGGCGGGGTGCAGTCCATGATGTCGTCCAACATCGCGACCGCGCGCGCCTGAGCGCAGGTCCAGGGAGGGCCCGCATGGAACGCGGCGCTTCTGCTCATCTGTCATGGATGCTGCTGCCGGTGTGCGCCGTCCTCGCACTGGCGGCGCTGAGCCTGCCGAAGCAGCCCTACACCGGCGTGCTGCTGCGCGGCGACTGGGTGGCGCGTGTCGAGCCCGGCAGCCCCGCAGCCGCGATCGGGCTTGAGCCCGGCGACCGGCTGCTCCGCCGGTCGAGCTCCGCGATCGGCCCGCAGAACCCGCTCGCGGGCGCCGCGCCCGGCCGCCCGCTCCAACTCCTGCGCGAGCACGGCGGCCGCCTCGACGACATCACGCTCACGCCCGGCCCCTTGCCGGTCGAGGAGCGCCGCTGGATGGCGCTGCTGCTCGCAGTCGCATCGGGCTTCGTCGTGCTCGGCGGCTGGGTGTGGAGCGAGCGGCGCGACCAGCTGACCCGCACGTTCTTCCTGATGTGCCTCGCGTTCGCGTGCCTGATCGCGCCGTTCCCGCGCTTCGGGGCCGGCTCCGCGAGCCTGCTCTACGAGACGCTCTACTCCGGCATCACGGTCTTCCTGCCCGCGCTCATGATTCACTTCTTCGCGCTCTTCCCGGAATCCGACCGCGCGCGCGGCGGGGCGGGTCGGCTCACCGCCGCCGGCTACGGCGTCGCGGTCACGCTGTTCGCGGCCGCGGTCGCGCTCGCGCTCGCGCCGCTCGTCACGCGCCGTCCGATGGAGGCGGCCGAGGAGTTCCTCCAGAGCATCGCGGCGCTGTGGTTCGCGGCCGGCGCGCTGCTGGCGCTCGCGCTGTTCGTGCGCTCCTACGCGCTCGCGCGTGACGAGGACGCGCGCCGTCGGCTGCGCGTCGCGCTCGCCGGCACGCTGCTCGGCGTCGGCCCGCTCGCCGCCGTCGTGCTGCTGCGCAATCTCTTCCCCGGCGTTCCGGTCCCCGGCGATCGCGCGGTCGTGCCGCTCACGCTGCTCGTCCCCGCCTCGTTCGCGTGGGCGGCGGCCGTGCACCGCGTGTTCGAGGTGCGCCTCGCGCTGCGCGCCGCGACCGTGCTCGCGCTGCTCGCGGTGATGGCGGGGCTCGTGTACTGGGCCGGCGAGTGGCTCGCCGCCGCGTGGCGCCCCGATCTCGGCAGCGGGATCGCGGGCGGCGCGCTCGCATTCGTCGCGTTCGTCGCCGCCGTGTCGGGCCCGGCCGCGCAGTGGCTGCGCGCGCTCGGTGCGCGCGTGGTGCCGGATGCGCAGACCGATCGAACGCCGCTCGAGATCCTGGAACGGCGCACCGACGTGCGGCGCGGGCCGGTTGACACCCTGCTGCTCGCGGCCTGCGAGGCGGTCGCGGAGTGGCTGCGCCTCGACGGGTGCGCCGCGGTCGAGCTCGCCGGTCCGCCGCGACTCGCGGCGCGCGCCGGCCGCACGCGCGCGCCCGAGCTCGATGCCGCGGCCGGCACGCAGCTGCGCGCGCTGCCGGGCCAGGCGCTCGCGCTCGTGGACGCGCCGCTCACGCCGGCCGCGCGCCGCGCGCTCGAAACCGCGGGCGTGAGCTGGGTCGCGCCGCTCGGCGAGGCGCCGGTGCGTTCCGTGCTGCTGCTCGGGCATCGCCTCGCCGGCACCTGGCTCAGCGTGCCCGAGATCCACGAGCTGGAGCGCTTCGCGGCGCACCTCGAGGTGCTGATCGAGAACGTTACGTTGCGCGCGGCGGCGAGCGCGCACGGCGCGATGGATCGCGAGATGTCGCGCGCGCACGCGATCCAGAGCCATCTGCTGCCGCGCCGCGCGCCGCTCTATCCGTCGCTCGACTGCGCCGCGGCCGCGCTTTCGAGCGAGCCGGTGGGAGGGGATTACTACGATTTCGTGAAGGCGCCCGGCCGCGTGCTCACGCTCGCGGTCGGCGACGCCGCCGGCAAGGGCGTCCCGGCCGCGCTCATGGGGGTGTGGGCGCAAGCCTGCTTCCGCAACGAGGCGCGGCGCGGCGCCGGGCCCGGGCAGGTGCTGACCGCGCTCAACCGCGAGCTGGTCTCGATGGATCAGCCCGAGGCGTTCGTCGCGCTCGCCTGCATGCGGATCGAGGTGCAGCAGGCGCGGCTGTTCTACGCGAACGCCGGTCTCACGCCGCCGCTCCTGCGCCGCGCCGACGGCACCGTGCAGGAACTGTCCGAGAGCGGCGTTTTGCTCGGGGTCACGCCGGATGCGCAATATGGCGACATCCAGATCGACCTCGAGGCCGGCGATACGCTCGTGCTCTACACCGACGGCCTGACCGAGGCGCGGCGCGGCGACGAGCTGTTTGGAGCCCAGCGCCTCGTGGCCGCGCTCGAGGCTTGCGCGAGCCGCAAGGCGTCCGAGATCGTCCGCAGCTTACTCGAAGCGGTGCAGGAGTTTACCGATCAGCCGCTCGACGACCTCACCGTGGTGTGCCTCAAGCAGCTCACGGTCCCCGTGCGAACCGCGAACGCCACGCTGCAAAAATCCCTCAACTGGCGAACTGCACCTGCCGATGTCACGGGGTGAAACGGCGCCATGCCGTTTCCCCCGCCCGCGCTGCCAACCCACGGGCGGCCGAAGGTACGGTTGACCGCGCAGGACGCGCGACCTCGAAGTCGGAGGTGGACCGTGGACATCGGCCTGGTGATGCTCATCGATCTGCTCTGGTGGATCCGCAAGTAGTCGCGGACCGCCCGTAAGCGGGGGAGCGCGCCGGAGAGGGACGCGGCGCTCGAGCCCGCGGGATCGATACGCAGGACAGCAGTCGAGAACTTGCCCGCGATCGGCCGGTCGCGCCGAGCGCGATCGGTGCTGGTCAGCGATTCGTGAGCGGCGCGCCGCGCAGCGATTTTGCTAGCGCGGAATCCACCACCGCTGCGCGGCTCTCGTTCGGCCAGCGGCGCAGGAATTCCCGGCAGAACTCCCGCATCCGATCATCGCGCCCCAGGTAATGGCTCGTGGCCATCAGGCCGAACGTTCCGTCCGGCAGCGTGTCGCCGAGCTCGCGCGCGCGGCGGAACATCGAATCCGCCGCCGCCCACTGGCCGAGCGGCAGCAGACGGTAGCCGAGCTCGGTGATCGCGCGGCCGCCGCGTCCGATGCGGTGGATCTTGCCGTCCCCGTTGAAGAGCACGATCTCGGTGCCTTCCTGATCGGGCGCGACCCGGCTCTCCACCCCGAGCGAGCGCAGGTGCGGCGCGAACAGCCGCATGGTCTCGTCGCCGCGCAGCACGGTCTCGAACGGCATGTAGCTGTAGACGATCGGCCCGGTGCCGGCGAGCCGCTGATGCATGCGCGGCGCCGGGTTCATGAACACGAACGACGTGCCGGGCGGCAATCCCAGCGTGTCGAGGCCGGCGACCACGTTCTTCAGGATCCCGCTGTCGCGCATCGTGCGGTCGGCGCAATACGGGCCGCTCATCGTGGTCTCGCGCTGCTTCACGTTGCGCGCCTCGAGCGCGATGAACGCGACGAGCGCGGCGGCCGCGATCCAGGGCACGACCGCGGGCAGGCGCCGCGCCGCGCGCTCGCCGGCGGCGGCGACCATCCAGCACACGCCCGCCCACGGCAGGTACAGGTAATAGAGATACGTGTGGTGCGCGAGCGGCACGACCGGGAGCAGGAACGTCAGGAACCACGCGGCTCCGACCTCCTCGGGATGCCGCGTATCGCGCAGCGCGAGCACGATCAGGATCACGCCCGCGATCGCGACCGCGAAGCCGATCCCGAGCGCATCGGGATTCATCGTGGCCTTGAGATCCCGGATCGGCTCCAGCAGCACGACGAGCCAGCGCAGGTAGGTCGCGAAGTTGCCGCTCAGGAAATCCGGCGCCGCCGTCATCGAGTAGGCCTCAGTGCCGACGTACTTGATCGAGCGGATCGTGAGCGCGAACGCGAGCCCGTAGGCGGTCGCCGCGATCCCGGCCGGAATCACGCTGCGTGGCCGCGGTGGAAACACTCCGGAGCGCCGATCCGCGGCGAGGAACGCGAGCGGGAACAGGATCACGCTCTCCTTGGAGAGCACAGCCGCGAGCCCGAGCAGCGCCGAGACCCAGAGCAGCGGCGTGGACGCGCCCGGCGCGGAGGTCGCGGGCGCCCCGGCCTCCGTCGTCGCGGGGTGCGCCGCGGGCGCGCCGGCTTCCGGCGCCGCGTGGCGGGCCGCGGGAGCGCGCGCGCGCAGGTAGACCAGGAACGAGGCGAGCATGAGGCAGCTCGCCTGGAGCTCGACCAGGCAGCTCGTCCAGTGGAGCGGCGTGAACACGATCGTGCTGACCCCGAACAGCATCGCGGCCGCGCACGCCGCCCCAAGGCTCCCGATCAGGCGGCGCGCGATCGCGAACACCATCGTGGTGTCGAGCAGGTGGAGCGCGAACGTGAACAGGCGGTAGGGCAGCGGGTTCAGCCCGAACGCGGCGAACAGCAGGTGCCACGTCACGCCCTCGGAGAGCGGCCGCGCGAGCGTCCAGGGCGTGGGCTCGAGCCCGCGGGCGCGGGAGAGGAACGTGACGTCGTCGGCCGCGAAGTAGGTGTGGAGCGCCGAGCCGTGCACCACGATCGTGGCGACGAGCGGGAGCGTCCACGCGAGAACCGTCGCCGCACGCGGCGGAAACGGGAACGCGGCGGCGCGCGGCCGGGCCGGTCGCGGGGCGGCGGCGGCGGCCGCGGCCCTGCGGCGCTTCTGGACCGCGGCCTTCATGCAGGGCCCCGCGCGCGGAACCCGCCCAGGCGCGGCAGGTCGCCCGGCGACCGCGACGCACTCACGCGGGCGCGAGCACCTGCTGGTCCTGCCCGAGCTTCTGCAGCGCCTCGTCCACCTGGCGATAGCCGTTCTCGAGCCGGAAGTGACTCGAGCGGCCGTACGACTTGTTGCCGAGGATGTAGAAATCCGGCTCCGGATTCTCGAGCACGCCGGCGCCGAACGCCGGCACGGTCATGCAGTCCGTCGAGCCGAGCAGCGCCGCGGCGAGCTTCATCGGCCCGCGCGAGGCGTAGCACTCGTGGATCTGGAGCTCGCGGTAAATCGAATTGTCGGGGCCGAACCCGGTGTTGACGATCACCTGATCCGCTTCCTCGACCCGCGGAGTCCCGCCGTCCGGCCCCGACAGCGCGACGCGATAGCGATGCGTCGCGGAGTTGTATTCGAAGCCCTCCACCACGACACCGCCGGCGTGCGTGACCGGCCCGCCGGACCGTGCGATCGCGCGCGCCCGCTCGAACAGCTCGCGGCGGCGCGGCAGTGCATCGTCCTGGATCACGGTGTAGATCTCGTCGAGAGGCCGGCGTGTCACCCAGACCACACTCGTTCCCGGCGCCTCGGTGGCGAGCGCGACCAGGTCCGAGACAACGGTCGCGGCGCTCGCGCCCGCGCCGATCACCATCACGCGCTTTCCCGCGTAACGCCCGCGCCGGAGCCCGAGTACGTCGTCCACGTGGTAGCTCATCTGCGGGGCGAGATGGAGCTCTCCACGCGCCGGGATCCCGCCGTCGCCGGCCCAGTTCGGCTGCCCGTAAACCCCGGACGCGTCGATCACGGAATACGCGTGCAGGAAGTTCTCGCGCCCGCCCTGGTCGCGCACCAGCAGGCGGAACGGGTGATCGCGCCGCTCGGGCTTGCCGGTCGCGTCGCCCTTCAGCAGGCCGCGGCGGCCCACGTGGATCACCTGCGAGTGCGTGTGAATGCGCGACTTGAGCTCGGGAAGCGCGGCGAGTGGGGCGATGTAGCGCTCGACCATCTCCGCCCCGGTCGGGAACAGCTCGGGATCCGGGGGCCGCCAGCCGGAGCGCTCGAGGCGGGTCCGCCCGCCCGGGCCCCAGGTCATCCGCCAAGGGGTGAAGAGCGAAACGTGCCCCCAGGCGAGCACGTGGGATCCGACCTCCCCGCGCTCGAACACGTGGACGTCGAACCCCCGATCGAGTCCAACCGACGCAGCCTCAAGGCCGATCGGCCCGGCGCCGATAACTGCCAAGGAATTCCGGGCGGGGGATGTCATGTCCTGCTCCTGTCGGACGATGGAAGGAAGGCCGGTTACCGGCATTCATTAAGGCACGGACGCCGCTTGCGGCACAAGCCTGCTTGCGCCGCTGCATTTGCGTCCGTGCGCCTCGTCCGCGAGCGGTCAGACGGAGGAAGGAACCTTCGAAATGGCGACGAAGGACAGCACGGGTCCATGGATGGAGGCTGGCCGCGAGGCCGGTCTCGTGCTTTCCGCTCAGCAGGGCGATCGCGCGAGCTACCTCGAGCTCGTGGAGCATTACGCGCCGGCGATCTACCGGCTCGCGCATTCCCTGACCCCGCACCCCGAGGACACGCTCGACCTCGCGCGCGAGACGTTCATCCACGGCTGGAAGAACATCAAGCATCTGCCGGTCGGCAAGCCGCTCTATCCGTGGCTCATGCGCGCCGCGCGCAACTTCGCGATCGTGGTGCGCCGCCGCCGCGCCGGACTCGGCGAGGCCCCGCCCGCGGGATCCGCGCGCGAGCGCGTGTTCGTGGGCGCGTTCGCGGATCTCACGCTCGACGAGCAGGTCGTGCTCGTGATGCGCATCGTCGAGAAGCTCCCCTACACCGAGATTGCGACCGCGCTCGAAGTTCCGACGCGCACCGCGATGTCGCGGGTCGCGAGCGCGCGCGAGCGGCTGCGCACGCGCATCGCGGAGCGCGCGAGAAACGCGGCCTGATGCATCTCACGATCCAGCAGCTCTCCGCCCACCTCGATTCGGCCCTGCAGGGCGCCTCGCGCCAGCTGGTCAACCGCCATCTGACGCTGTGCGAGGAGTGCCGCGACGAGCTCGCGGCGCTCACGATGCAGGACGAGGTGCTGGCGAACGTGCTGACCACGGAGACCCACCCCGAGCTGTTCGAGCTGATCGGGCTCGAGGTGCGCGCCGCAATCGAGCCGCAGAAGTCGAATGCGATCGAGAAGCGCATCGTCGCGCTCGCCCAGGTGCACGCGCAGTTCCGCCGCCAGCTCGAGGCGCAAGCGCGCGCCGAGCAGGAGGCGCGCCGCCACGCCGGACTCGAGGACGATCTCGCGGACCTCGCCTCGCCGGCGCCTCCGGATGCGCCGCCCGAGCCGGCCGAGCCGCCCGCCGCGAGCCAGGCCGCCGCGGAGGAAGCGCCGGCGCCCGCGCCGCCCGCGCCGCCCGCGCGCAAGGCCGGGCCCGTGCGTGCGCCGCAGGCGCCCGCGCGATCCGCCGCGGAATCCAGCGCCGAGGCGCGCGCGCGCGCGCAGCGACGCGCGCTCGAGGAAGCCGCGGCGCGCGCGAAGGAGGAGGAGCGCATGCGCCTCGAGGCCGAGGCGCAAGCGCGCGAGGAGGCCGAGAAGCTCGCGCTGGAAGCGGCCGCGCGACGCCGCGGCGATTCCGAGCTGCGCGCGCGCACCGAGGAGCTCTCGCGGCGCAAGGCGCAGGAGGACGAGCGGCGACGCCTGGAGGCGGAGGTCAAGCTCCGCGCGCAGGAAGAGGCGCGCCAGCGCGCCGAGGCGGATGCGCGCCGCAAGGCCGCGGCCGAGGCGAAGGCGCGGGCCGACGCGGAGGCGCGTGCGCGTGCGGAGGCGGAAGAGCGCGTACGTGCGGAGCTCCTGGCGGGGCAGCGGGCTGCAGCCGAGGAGAAGGCGCTCGCG
>Ga0318555_10000400_pt1 | contig 12849 bp, 13 predicted proteins | sample GRESIP082b2f23_FD_202529 | JGI IMG/M metagenome (GOLD analysis project Ga0318555, IMG submission 202529) | Tropical soil microbial communities from Luquillo Experimental Forest, Puerto Rico - GRE.SIPMG.082b2f23 | ecosystem: Environmental > Terrestrial > Soil > Tropical forest > Bulk soil... | reverse complement strand
GTTCCGGGCGGCGCTGGCGGGCGACCCCCTGGCGCGGGAGGACGCGGAGGAACTAGCGCGCAGCCGCCGCGAGACCGAGTGACCTAGCCGATGCCGGGTTGCGGTTGGTGTGTTTTGGGTCTCCCGGGCCGGCCGCTGGGGCGCATATCCCGCGTCTGTGGCGGGCAGCTACAGCCCACTGCCCTGCGGCGATCCATAGAAGTAGGCCCCAGGCCCTGGGCCGGTTGATGAGGCGACGGACACGCTGCATGTGCCGACGGGGGATGACGCGCTCACGATCGTCAACGAAGCCACCTGTAACGCCACAGCTACGGGCGCGAAGATGATCACGGTGGCGATGCCATTCGCCGCCCGGTCTCACTGCTGCGGATTTCGCGGGGACCGCGGCAGAGCGGAGGTAGCCGGATATGACGCCGTGACACCCGATCGGTGCACGCCTCTAGAAAGGCCATTGCACAACAAGATGGCTCTTTTGTTGGCTCTTGTGTGGCATAAATATATTCTAAAATATCGATTACCAGTCGGGACGGCCGGATTTGAACCGGCGACCCCTTGACCCCCAGTCACGTTCCGGGCGTCGCTGGACGTCGCTCAGCGTCGCTCAGTGGGCACTTGACCAGGCTTGACAGTCGCCTGGCGTCGCTGGGTGTCGCCTGAAGTCTGTCCACGTTGGCTCTTGGATTGGCTCTTTCGCGGGGAGGCGGCCGCCCGCGGCTACGCACGGGGCGACGGCAACTACCGCCTCCGCCACGTGGGCGCCCAGGCGCCAGCTGCGGGATAACGGGCCAGCGGCCACAATCCGCGCAGTGGCGACAGCCGCGAAGGCGCATTCCTGACCAGCTCGGTGCCATAATTGGCCCGGCAGCGGGGGGCGGGGAGGCCAGATGGCTGAGGCAGAGGCGGTCGGCCCGGGGGGGTTTCCCGGGCGGATGATCGGCATGCTGAACGAGGGCATGCTGGCCCTGATGGTCAGCGTGGGCCACCGCACGGGGCTGTTCGACGTGATGGCCGGAATGCCCGCGGCGACGAGCGCACAGATCGCATCCGCCGCGGCGCTCGATGAGCGGTATGTGCGGGAGTGGCTGGCGGCGATGACCACGGGGAGAATCGTCGAGCATGACGGCGCGACCGGGACTTTTGTGCTGCCCGCTGAGCACGCCGGCTGGCTCACCCGGGCGGCGGGGATGGACAATCTTGCTGTCCGGGCGCAGGTTGTGGGGCTGTTGGCACTGGTGGAAGACCAGATCGTGGACTGCTTCCGGCACGGCGGCGGGGTGCCGTACTCGGCGTTCCCGAAGTTTCAGGCGCTGATGACCGAAAGCAGCGGTGCCATCCACGATGCGACCCTGATCGGCGTGACGTTGCCGCTGGTCCCGGGGCTGGTTGACCGGCTCGGGCACGGGATCGAGGTCGCCGACGTCGGCTGCGGATCTGGCCATGCCGTCAACTTGATGGCCGAGGCGTTCCCCCGCTCGCGGTTCGCAGGGTTCGACCTGTCCGACGACGGGCTCGCCACGGCCAGGGCGGAGGCCGGCCGCAAAGCCCTGACGAATGTGCGGTTCGAAAAGCGCGACGCCGCCCGCCTTGGCGAGACCGCCCGGTTCGACTTCATCACTACCTTCGACGCGGTGCACGACCAGGCCCGGCCCGACTTGGTGCTCGCCGGGATCGCCCAGGCACTGCGCCCCGGGGGTGTGTACCTCTGCGTGGACATCGCCGGGTCCAGCAGGCTCGCCGAGAACCTAGACCACCCTCTGGGGCCATACCTGTACACCGCCTCGTGCATGCACTGCATGACCGTCTCGCTCGCCGAGGGCGGCATGGGCCTGGGCACGATGTGGGGTGAGCAAAAAGCACGGCAGATGCTCGCCGACGCGGGCTTCACCTCCGTCGACGCCGCGCACATCGACGGTGACATCCGCAATACGTACTTCATCGCCGCCAGGAGCTGAGCCGACCCCAAAGGCAAACCTCGGCAGTAGGTCGCGGTCCGCGGCCCAGGTGTGGACCGCGCCGATCGCGTCGAAGGACCGGCTCGCGGGACGGTCCCTGCGCGGCCCACTGAACATCGTGCGACAGCCCGCCAACGGCTTTGATCTTTCCTGCTCGACCTGGCGAAGACAGGCTGTAGGCGCAAGCAGAGCTGTCCGATCTGCGCTGGTTGTGCCCCACCGGTCAAGGTCTCGGGAGGAATGCGGATTCGGCGATATGGCCTATTTCAGGGGGAAGCGCGGCGCTTGTCCCCGTAACCCGAGTGGCTCCCGCGGACGGCACGGGCCACGGCCAAGAACTATTTCAACGAGCGCTTGGATGGGCGATCGCGCAATATCCGGGATCGGGGCAGGTGAGCTGCGCAGACGTGAAGCCGGTTCCACCTGGCGGTGGTGGCTACAACGCTCCGACGGAAGATAACTGGAAGCCGTCGCGCTGCCGGACGTCGATCGCCGGCAACGCGGTCACCGCACGCCTCGCTGGCGGGTTCCCGTCGGGCTGGCTGGGTAACCTGGTCAGCCAACCGCGAGGGTGCGATCGACCGGCACCGGGTTGCGGAACAGGTCCAGAACAGGGCAATGCTCATCGACTGCTGCCGCAAGCTCCTGGTAGCGCTCGGGCGTCTCCGGCCCGGTGATGCCTACCTGGACCCGGACAGCTGAAAAACCGGGCCGCACGCCGTCGTTGAACCCGAAAAACCCGCGGATGTCGAGGTCTCCCTCGACCCGCACGGTGACTTTGTCGAGGGAAATTCCTAGATGCTCGGCCCAGAAACGGTAAGTGATGGCCTGGCACGACCCGAGCGAGGCCAACGCGTACTGGACCGGGTTCGGCGCGGTGCCCCCGCCGCCGAGCTTCGCCGGCTCATCCACCGTGAAGGTATGGGCGCCGGTGCGCATATCCACCTCGGTGACACCGGTCAGGGTCCCGTCCGCGCTGAACAGGACCTGGGCGGCAGCGGGGTCGTTAGCCACGGCGGTGCGAGTGTCTTTGATGACAGTGCTGAGCGTCATCGCACCTCCCAGATCAGTCTGAAACAGATTCTTCGTAGTTTTGATCTGAACCGTCAAGAACTAGCGCTGCGTGGTGGACAGCCTCTGCGGGTCCCGCCTGCGGAGCCGCCGATATGATCGGCCACCTGACCGCCGGGCTGACCGCCGGCACGGCACCGAACCGGCTCGGCCCCTTGACCCCGAGTCACGTTCCTAGTGTCGCTGGGCGTGGCTCAGTATCGCTCGGTGGGCACTTGACCATGCGTGACAGTCGCCTGGCGTAGCTGGGTGTCGCCCATGTCGGCATGCGTTGGCTCTTGGATTGGCTCTTTCGCGGGGAGGCTGGCCGCCTGTCGGCGGGACGGCAAACACTGTGAATAACGCCCGCCGAGCCGCCTAACTGCTCGGCCCAGCCGATGATCGGCTCTCTGCCTGATCAGGCGCAGATCACGGCAATCTGCGTGCCATCCTTGGCCTCGGCACAGTTACCTCCGCACGGAATCGGCTCGTAACGTTTCTGAGGTGGGAGGCAGGGCTCGCGCCACTGACGGGCACGGCCGTCCTGGCGTTGCGGGCCGGTTCGCAGTCACCATTCGCTGCTGGTGGCTGCCACGGTAGGCTGCGGGGCGGGCTTCGCCGGCACGGCAGGCGACATTGAAAGATTCCCCGGGCGCCGACCGCGGCCGGCAGGGGCCTGCGCGGCCTTAAGGCCGTCGCGTGGGCCCAGCATGCTGGCCAGGTGGCGCACAGGCTGGGTTGCGCCGTGGGCGACCAGGGCCAGCGGCGCCACCTCGGGCCCGGGGTAGGCCAACTCGCTGCCCTGGCAGGCGTCGTGGTCGCTGATGCCTAGGTCGGTCAGGTCCTTGTGCACGCGGAACGGCTGCAGCGCCGGGTGAGCTGGGTCGCGCAGCGAGATGATCAGGTGCCAGGCGAACGCAGGGTTGTGCAGCCGGTAGTCGATCAGCGAGAAATTGGCCGGCTGCCGCCGGTGACTGTGGAACGGCGCGACAATCTGCGCGCCGCAGTCCTCAATGGCGCGATAGACGGTCAAGAGTTCCGCGGGGTCGGCGACGAACCCCGCGTCATCGAACTGCCGGAAGTAGTCGCCCTGGGCCCGGAAGGCCGCGCGATAGCCCGGATCGTTGCGGCGGTTCTTGCGCGAGTCCAAAAACACAACGCCGGTCGCGGTGAATGGGTACCCCGGCGTGCCCGGCTCGGCGATCAGCAGACCATACGACTTCAGTCCGGTGCGATGGATCTCCGCGGCCCGTCTCAGCAGCCGCAGGCACAGTGCCGCGGGCATGTCCACGGCATCTGGAATCCCGTCCCCGCGTTGCGGTGAATCCGCGGCGCGGGCGGCGCCCCCGTTAACCTCCATATCCTGATAGAGCACCAGCCGGCGCCGCTGATACATCCCGGCACCCGCTACACCCCAGCACCTGCGCACCGACCCGGCTATAGCGGCGGGCGGCCTGATGCGGCTCAGCTGTGGAACCGTCGCTGCTCTTTCCTGGGCGGCAGCTAGACCGGGTCAGCAGCCTCCGTCCCGCCAGCGCACCGGCGCTGCTCGGCCCGTCCGGCATGCCGCAACCATGACGGGTCAGCCCGGGGCGCGACGGCTGTCAATGACTCACCTCAGAGGTCACTTTCGGTGGCCGGACCTGCGGGGAACTGAACGAGCCGGATCCGCCTGCCCGCCTCTCGCCGCGCCGGCTAGCTGTCCACCCAGGACGGGCCGCTGCTGTAGATCTTGGAGGAGGTGGCCCAGCTCGGCGCCCCGTTGCTGATGCAGGTGAAGGTAGCTACAGTCGTGACGGTCCGTCCAAAGGCAGTCCTCGTGCCAACAGCCATCTCGTCCGAGATGACGGGCAGGCTTTGCTTGAGCGCCCCGGCCTGCCAACGTCGGCAGCTGCTGCAGCCCGGTGAACGTCCGGCTTGCGATTAGCCGGTGCGGCCGGGGATGGCGCTGGTCGGTTCGCCGTTGTCGGGGCCGCCGTGCAGATCCGGGGTGCCTCACCGATCTTTGACCCCTTTGACTGTCGGTTTCGCCGGCTCTGCCGTGTTGGCACATGCCCCATAAGGCTGCCGTGGCACCCCATCGGCGCACGCCTCTAAAAGGGCCATTGCACAACAAGTTGGCTCTTTTGTTGGCTCTTGTGAGGTGTAAATATTTTCGAAAAAGCTTTGTTACCAGTCGGGATGGCCGGATTTGAACCGGCGACCCCTTGACCCCCAGTCACGTTCCGGGCGTCGCTGGACGTCGCCCGGTGTCGCTCAGTGGGCACTTGACCAGGCTTGACAGTCGCCTGGCGTCGCTGGGTGTCGCCTGAAGTCTGTCCCCACCTTGGCTCTTGGTTTGGCTCTTTCGCGGGGAGGCCGGTCGACCGGCGACCGGACAGCAAGGACTGCCGGTCAGGTTCCCCGGCCAAATGATGCCGCCGAGTGGCCGTCGCAGGGAAGGATGTGCCTAGGTGCCTGTGGGCGAGCCGCTGCGGGGTGGCGGGCGAGCCGGGATTGGGGTCATCATGCCGACCGGGATCGGACGCGACGAGCTGCGGGAGCTGACCGGGCAGGGGGCCCAATTGGTCGAGGTGCTGCCCGCCGGCGACTATGACTGGGCCCACCTGCCCGGCGCGGTCAATCACCCGCTCAAGGAACTGGATGCCAGGACCGGGCAGCTGGACCGGTCCCGCCCGGTCATCGTCTACTGCCACGACTGGTATTGAGACATGAGCCCGCGGGCCGCGTGGCGGCTCGAAGCCACCGGGTTCGGCCCGGTCTATGACTATGTGGCGGGCAAAGCGGACTGGCTGGCGGCCGATCTGCCGTTCGAGGGCACCGCCCAGCTGGCGGGCATGTTCACTCGCCGCGGCGTGGCCACCACCGGGGAGCGGGCCCCGGTGGCGGAGGCGTTGCGGCTGCTGGCGGCCCAGGGGTTCGGGCCGGTCCTGGTCCTCAACCAAGCCGGGGTGGTGATGGGTGCCGCCTACCGGGACCCTTTGGCGGCTGCGCCCGGGGAGGCTGAGGTGGGGACCGTCATGCGGCCCGGAGTGTCCACGGTGCGGCCCAGCGAAGATGCCGCGGCGCTGGCGCACCGGATGGGCCACGCCCAGGTGACCCGGGTGGTGGTGACCCGTGCCGACGGCACGCTGATCGGGCTGTTCTTCGCCGCAGACATGAACTCCTAACATCACCGCCAGAGTCTTCGGCCGCACGTATGGACCGTAGGCCGCGGAAATCCCGGGAAGCTTCGTGGCCATAGCTGTCTTATCCGTACGCCAACGCACCCCCGATCTGCGCACCTCCAGCCGCGTAATCAGCGATCCGGTCGGATGGCCCGTCCAGCCTCGGCGTCACCTTCTTCACCTTTGGTCCGGGCCGGCCGGTGAGCCGGTGCCGTCCCCGGTCCGCATGAAGGCCCCGAACTCCGCGATGCCCGCGCTCAGCGCCTCCGCCCGCCCTAGGACTGTCCCGGTGACTGCGGGGTTGGCCTTCGCCCAGGTGCGTGCGGCCCGGGCGCTGGTGAAGAAGTTGATGTAGCCGCAGGTGCGGTCCGCCGCGTGAGCGCAGTCGCCGCGGGTGGCACCGGCGAACACGACCGCGTGCGGCGGGTCCCAGCGGGCCTGGTCGCGGTCTGCGTGCACGGTGATGACGCGGCCGGTGCCTGGCTCGGCGGCGGTGATCGTGACCGGCTGGCCGAGCATGGCCGAGACGCCGAGTGCGTCGATGGCGCACATGGCGTAGGCGACTGGGCCGCCCTCCCAGCTCACCCGGATCGGGGTGGGGGTTGGGGAGAAGGGGTAGGCCGCGCGGATCTCGCTGGCCCGGCCGAAGGCGATCACGTCGCGCTCGGCCAGTTCGGCCAGCACAACCGCGGGATCGGCGCCACTGGCCCGGGCGATGCGTTCCAGTTCGCCCCGGCCGGGCGCCTGGCCGGTCTGGGCAAAAGCGGCCAGCACCGCCAGGTGCACCTGCCGGGCGGGCCGGGTGAGCGCCGCGGCGCAGCAGCCCTTGTCCACGTCTGGGCCTGCCGTCTGGGTCATCGGGGGTCTCCCTGTTCTGGGTGGGTCGTTCCCGTCAGTCACCGGGGGACATGCCGCCCGCGGAGCCGTCCGGGCGGCCGTCGGCGAGCGCGGCCGCCGCGGCCTGCCAGGAGAACGAGCCCGGCGCCAGGTGCCACTGCGCCATCAGCCCATACAGCCCGGCGGTGAACAGCCGGGCCGCCAGCGCCGGGTCGGTACCGGCGGGCCATTCCCCGGCCTGCACCCCGGCCGCGAACAGGCCCTCCAGCTGCTCGTGTGTGCGCGTGTCAGCGGCCCGGACAGCTGCCGCGATCACCGGCTCGTGAGCGGCCAGCGCCCGTGCCTCCATCAGCACCCGGCAGGTCTCGGTCTCCGCCAGCACGTGCCCGGCGACCGCGGCCGCCACCGCACGCAGCACCTGCCGGGGCGAGCGGCGCCCGGCCTCGGGCAGGGCGGCGATCGCCGCGTTCACCCGGTCGGCGAGCCCGCAGCCCCATTCCTCGTGCAGCGCGAGGAACAGCGCCTGCTTGCTCTCGAAATACAAATACGGGGTGCCTTTAGACACCCCGGCCTGCGTGGCAACATCGGCCATGGTGGTGGCGTGATACCCGGCGCGCGCGAAGCAGGCCAGCGCCGCGGCGACGATCTGGCTTCGCCGCGCCGTGCGTGTCTGTTCAGCGATCTTGGGCATGCTGGCCCGCCTGTCCCAGCGCGCGGCGCCCGGTCCGCGCCGCCACCATATATTCCAGGCCATAACCGGCGGCCAGGATCACCACGAACACCATTGTCTCCACGTTCACCCGGTACCAGGACAGGGCGGTCCCGGGCGCCAGCGCGGCGGCGAAGCCGAGCACCGCGGCCAGCGTCCAGCCGGGCCCGGTGACCGCGCAGTGCGTCTCCCGGCAGTGCCAGAAGTTCGCCAGGCAGTAGCTGCCCGCGGCCGCGACCCAGGCGCTGGCGATCGCCAACCCGCCGCGCCCGCCCACCGCGGCCGCGACCGCGAAAAACGCCACCGCCACCACCACTCCGGCGACACCGCGGACGGCCGGCTCCACGGCGCGGCGGAACCGCTCCGCCACGCCCCCGCCGGTCATCATCCCCCCCGGACAGCGAGACCGCTGGCCTCGGCGAGCCGCCGATCCGGATCGTTACGTGAGCGATGCCAGCAAAAGAACAGCCAGGCGACCCCGGCCGGGGGGCACACGACCAGCAGCGCGCACAGCAGGCACAGGTCCGCCCCGGCGAACATCCCGGGCACCGGCTGCCCGATAGCGGCGGTTGGCGGGGCCGGCAGGTCCGCGGTCAACTGGTCCAGCTGCTGCCAGGTGCGCGCGGCGTACGCGGAGCTCAGCCGCTGATCGTATTCGTCAGCAGTCAGCCTGCCCTCGGCCCACGCCGCGTTGAGCAAGCCCACGGCAGTGTCGCGGTCGGCGTCCGATGCCAGCGTCCGCAGCGCACCAGCCGCAGGCCAAGCAGGGGTGCTCTGGGTCTCCTGAGTGGTCAACGCTCCTCCTTCCCGATGGCCGCGGCCGGGCCTGGACGAGATCCTGCCGTAGGCCGCGATCTTCGGCGATAGTTCATCAAAATGACTGACTAGTCAGTCATTTTAGTGCTCAGGACCGAAAGGTCAAGCCGTCTGGTGACCCGATCGGGAAACCCAGGCAGGCGTGGCAGCCGGGGCGCGATCTACAGCATTCGCACGACCGCTTGTCCGCTGGGACTGCCGCCACGGCACCTGGCGAGGACGCAAGGTGCTTGCGTCCGCCACGGTCCGGGGTCTGGGCCCGTGGTCGGCCCGCGGAAGACATATTGCGGCGGGCACGCCGCCGCTTGACGCAACCGCTCAGATTGGTGGCTGCCGCCTGGGGCCACACTGGGAGCCCCGGGTCTAGCCGTGGCCGTTGGCTTGCTCGAGTGCTCGCCGCAGTGCGTCTACCGGCGGCGCCCCGCCGGCACGCCCTGTTGCGTCCCGGTAGAGCCGACAGGACAGGCTGGGAGGCTGGCCCGGCGCGGCGAAGGGATCCACTCCGTCGATAAGCAGCGTCGGCGACCCGTGCATCCCCGCCTCCACGGCCTCCCGCTCATCGGCCACCTGACGGCGGTGAACCACCACGCCGGGGTGACTGGCCAGCGCGGCCGCGAGCCGCTCCTCGAATATGGCGGCGTGCGGGCAGGCGGGGACCGTTAGCAGGGTCAGCTCCATCATCCCGCTCCTCACTCGGGTCTTGCCACAGGCTAGACCTTCCTTTCCGCTGGAAGGTCAAGGGCCAAGGTGCCGGCCCGTGCGTCAGCCCGCGATAATCGAGCAGTAGCCCCGGCAATCGGCCTGGTCCTGCGCCGCGGCGCGTGCGGCCAGGATCACCAGCTGATCGCGGGTGCGGGTCAGCTCGGCCAGCCGGGCCTCCACCTCGCCCAGCCGCTGGGCGATCAGTCCGGTGACGTGGACGCAGGGCGGCTGGCCGCTGTCGCGGATGTCGAGGACCTGGCGGATGTGCTCCAGGGTGAGCCCGGCGGCCTGGGCATGCCGGATGAATGCGAGGCGCTCCACCATGGCCGGGTCGTAGTCGCGGTAGCCCGCTGCGGTCCGGGCGGGGGGCGGGAGCAGGTGCTGGTCCTCCCAGAACCGGACCGTCTTGGCCGTGACACCGGCCTGACCGGCCGCCTCGCCGATTCTCATCTTCCGGCTCCCTTGACATTCCATCTGCAAGGAAGGTTTAGCGTAACAGGCGACCGGCCTGCCGGGTGCGGCGGGCGAGCACCCGGGCCCGGCCCGCCGGGGAAGGAGCTCCCGCAGATGACCGCACAAATCCCCGCATCGTCCGTAGACGCGATCGACGCGGCGCTGGCCGCGGCTACGCCTGCCCTGGACGAGGGCGCCCGCCGCTTGACCGCCGCCGTGGTCCGGCTCCTAGCCGCCGGTGAGCCGGTCAGCGTCCCCGCCGCGGCTGCCGGTGCCGGGATGCCCGCCTCGCGGGCCGGGCAGCTGCTGCGATCATGGCCCGGCGTGTTCTGGGACGACCGTGGCCAGGTGACCGGGTTCTGGGGCCTGGCCCTGGCGCCCATGCCGCACCGGATCCGCCGTGCTGGAACCGGTCTGCATGCCTGGTGCGCGTGGGACCCGCTGTTCCTCGCTCAGGTCATCGGAGACCTGCAGGTCGCCACCGCCGACCCGGTCAGCGGTGAGGCCATCAACTACCACCTCGCCGATAACGGCGCTATCACAGCCGCGTCGCATCCGCACACGGTGCTGTCGTTCCTGAGCCCCGGCCGGCCATGGGACGACGAGGTGATGACGACCTTCTGCCACTACGTGTGGCACTTCACCGGCCCAGCTACCGCGCAGCGGTGGATCGCCGCTCACCCCGGCACCTTCGTGCTCAGCCTCGATCCCGCCACCGAACTGGCCCGCCGCCATGCCGCCCGGTCCTTCGGCGTCACCCCCGCCTGATCGGGTACCCGCCGTGCGCCGGCCACCGGCAGTGGCCCTGCGCACGAGAACGGGGCGGCGTGCATCGCAGGTGAGGAAGCTGAGAGAGCATAACCTTGCTTGCTTGCCGGCCGCCCGCGCGGTAGGAAGCGGCGCAGGCTGTCCGCCCGGCGGCCGGTCCAGCCCGCTGCCGGCCACGGCCGGCAGCGCGCTGAGCTCGGCGGCCTGTGGCCGCTGCTGATCCCGGCTGTTGGGCGATCGGCGTTAGCTGATGAGCGGCTGGCGGGCGGGACGTGAACCTGTTGGGTGCCGGCTGCCCCCTCACACGTTGGCAGACGCGAGGGCAACACGGTACTCCTACTGGTGTCGCGGGTGTGGCAGACTCGAAGCGGTGCGCGAGGGTGCCTCCAGTCCGCGGAGAGGGTTCTGCCCACCTCGCATAGCGGTCTCAGGTCGTGCGTAGTCCTCGCACCTCCCTGCCCGAGTAGGCGGACATCGGGCGGCTGGGGAGGAGCCATGGACCAAGAGCTTCATCACGAACTGCGGCCCAAGGGGGCCGGCCAATACCGCGCCGAGGCCAAGTCGCTGCTTCGTGCCGTCCGTGCGGGAGACGCCGACGCGGCTAACAGGGCGCGCAACGTTCTCGGCGGCCGAATCGCCGACCGGTTCGTCCTTGCCGATGCGCTGCACGTGCTGGCGCTGGAGCACGGCTACCGGTCTTGGCCCGCGTTTATGCATAGTGTCAAGCAGCAGGCTACGACGGTGCGGCAGGTCTACCGCGTGGGAGCTTTCGGCCACGAAGAATATGCGGCCGAGGCCGATCGCCTGCTTGAGGCAGCGCGGGCTGACGATCAGGATGCGCTGCTGCGGCTGCGCGATCGGGTGCCAAGGCTATCGGGCCTGGACGACCAGGCTGTCGCGGCGCGAGCGACGCAGGCTGAAGCGCGGGTATGTATCGCTCGCGAGTTCGGGTTCCGGACTTGGGCCGAGCTGGCAGAAGCGACCGACCGCGCCAAGGACACGCACTACAGCCGGCTGCCCCCGGAGTTGCCATGGAAGCAGGCTGAGGCAGCCATCTGGGCCGGAGACGCCGCCAAGCTCCGGTTGCTGTTGCGCCAGTATCCCGGTCTGGAACTTGAGGACCCGGGCGCGACCCTGCTCGGCGTGGCGGCTCAACCTGAGGCTGGCCAGGTCCCGCGCGATGTCGTTGACGTGCTCATAGAGGCCGGTGCGCCGCTCGACGATGCGCTAGGCATCGCCGCGTGTTTCAACAAGCCGGACCTAGTCGGCTGGCTGCTCGACGCTGGCGCCGATCCGCGGGCCACCGCGGCACTTTCGCCGTTGCAGAGCGCCGCGTACCACGGCAGCCGTGAGGCAGCGAACGTCCTGATATCGCGCACCGGCCTCGTGCCGGACGTCTTCTACCTGGCATGCGCCGCAGGCGACCTAGCGCGCATGGCGCAGTGGTTCGACGCTCGCGGCCGCCTGCTCGAGCGTGCATTGAATGAGCGGCCAGATTTCTCCGACATAGGCTGGGCAGGGCGGGCGATCCGGCCTGATCATGCTGACGCGATCGCGGAGGGGCTCGCACTCGCTGCGCACCTCGGCCGGACGCAAGCGTGCCGCTGGTTGCTGGACCACGGTGCGGACCCCGCCCGCGCCCCGCTCTATGGCCTGACGCCGCTGCACTTCGCGGCATGGATGGGCCGCTACGAGACGGCCAGCTTGCTGGTCAGCCGCGGCGCACCGCTCGACACCCGCGACAGGCTGCACCAGGGCACCCCGCTCGGGTGGGCTCGGCACCACGGGCACAATGACCCGCGCCTCCTGCGCCTCCTCCGCACCCCCGCTGGACCTGCCGAAGGCGCACAGTAACGGCCGCTTAGTAACGGGCCGCTTAGCGGTTAGCCGCCTGCGAGGGAACCTGCGCTCGTGACCGTTTACCCCGGGAATGTGACGCGACAGGCGCAGTAGAAGCCCAGTCCTCCCGGACATCCGGAAGGCCCAAGACCGACTTGAGACTTGCGGGCGCTCGCCCGGTGTGGTATCAGTCCCTGAACGAGCGGAGCCGCAGCGCGGTGCTTGGTCATGTCGGGGCCAAAACCGCCAAGTGAGGGCGGCGCGAGCCGCGGTCGCCGAAACCCGGCAACGCGTGCTCCCGGCGTGATCGACAAGGTGATGCGCGGTGTCACAGCGTGACTTGATCCAGGCCTACCTAGAGAAGCAGATCAGCAGGCGAACATTGATCCGTGGACTCGTCGGGGAGGGCGCGTCGGCTTCCGCGGCGGCGGCGGCGGCGTCAACCGCGGACGCGTCTGTGAGGAGGAGGGCTACCCGCAGCAGGTTCGGCCGGAGCGCCCCCAGCCCGTTCCCGCCGCCCAGCTCGAGCCCCAGCGCGACGCCCAGCCCGTTCCCG
>Ga0318555_10000399_pt1 | contig 12852 bp, 7 predicted proteins | sample GRESIP082b2f23_FD_202529 | JGI IMG/M metagenome (GOLD analysis project Ga0318555, IMG submission 202529) | Tropical soil microbial communities from Luquillo Experimental Forest, Puerto Rico - GRE.SIPMG.082b2f23 | ecosystem: Environmental > Terrestrial > Soil > Tropical forest > Bulk soil... | reverse complement strand
GGGAATGTGCTTGTCGCCGATGCCCTGGATATTGTGCTCGCCGTATCCATTGCAAAGCATGGTCGGGCACTCGATGGCCTCGACCGCGGCGATCTTCGTGCCGTGCCGCGATTTCAGGTAATCGCCGGCCGCGATGGTTCCGGCCGAGCCGGTCGCCGAGACGAAAGCCGCCAGCCGACAGTCGGCCTTGGCGCGTTTGAGGTGCGCGAACACGCGGTCGAACGCGGCGCCGGTGCAGTGATAATGGATCAAGTAATTGGCGAATTCGGAGAACTGGTTGAGAATTACATTGTGCTTGTCGCGCGCGAGCTCGTCGCACTTGTCGTAGATTTCCTTGACGTTGCTTTCCGTTCCCGGCGTGCGGATGATGTCGCCGGGATCGGAGACCCATTCCTGCAGCCAGTCGAAGCGCTCGCGGCTCATGCCGGCGGGCAGCACGGCCACGCCGCGGCAGCCCAGAATGCGCGATATGGCGATGCCGCCGCGGCAATAATTTCCGGTTGACGGCCACACCGCCCGGTCATGGGTCGGCTCGAACTGGCCGGTCAGGAGGCGGGGCACCAGACACGCATAGGCGGCGAGCACCTTGTGGGCGCCGATCAAGGGAAAGCGCCGTCCCAAGAGGACCACGATCGGCGCCTTCACGCCGGTCAGCGCCTGCGGCAGCACGACATGGCCGGGCACAGGCGCTCGATCTCGGCGATCCGCGTCGTTGAACCAGTGAACGCGCCAGAGGTTTTTCGCATTGGGCTCGTCCGGGCCGACCGATTTGAGATTGTTTGCGATTGCGGCCGGGATGCGTGCCGGATCGGCCAGTTCGCTCCAGCTGGGCAAGGTCACCTGCGCGGCGCGCAGGCATTCGACCGCCCTCCGGCGGCGATCGCCGTCAACAATGTCCGGCTGGATGAGAAATGGTTCCGTCATGGACCCGATGCGGCTCCTCTTAATCGATTGCAGCCGCTCGGCAAACCGCGTCGTTATATTCGGCAGACAATCCTGGCCGCCATCATAAATTGGTATCAATGTTAGAACAATAGAATTTGGCGCTAGCGTCCCGATTCCGAAGTTCGCATCATTGTGCCGCAGCCTCTCATTTGCGAACTTCGGAATCGAAGGACGCTAGCAACTCTATGATTCTAGTGCCGCTTTTGAACCCGAAGTTCGCAACCACCCGTGCCGCACGATGTGTGCGAACTTCGGGTTCGCGGCACTAGGAGCGCGGATTGCGCTCAATAATGGGCGGCGACGGCGAGGCGCCGGGAGCCGCGCACCGCGCCGAAGGAGGCGCGGTAACGCTCCTGCGGGGCGGTGCGGTAAAGCGTATCGCGTTGGCGCGGGACGCGGCCGAGGGAGCGAATGATGTTCTCCATCTCGACCGGCGTCATCTCCCGTCCGTGGCTCGCACCGGCCGATCGAGTGATGGTCTCGTCCATCAACGTGCCGCCGAGATCGTTGGCGCCGCTGCGCAGGCATGTTGCCACGCCCTCGCGTCCCATCTTCACCCAGGAGGTCTGAATGTTGGTGATCAGCGGGTGCAGCGCGAGGCGGGCGATCGCGTGCATCAGCACGGCCTCCCGGAAGGTGGGACCACGCCGGGAGCGGCCCTTGAGATAGATCGGGGCCTCCATATGCACGAACGGCAGCGGCACGAACTCCGTGAAGCCGCCCGTCTCTGCCTGCAGCTGCCCGATGCGCAAAAGGTGTCGCGCCCAATGCTCGTAGCGGTCGACGTGACCGAACATAATGGTCGCGGTGCTGCGCAATCCGCTGCGATGGGCCGCGCGCATCACCTCGAGCCATTGGCTAGTGCGGATCTTGTCCGGGCAAAGCTCGGCGCGCACCTCGTCGTCGAGGATTTCCGCCGCCGTGCCCGGCAGCGTGCCGAGCCCCGTCGCTTGCAGTGAGCGCAGGAAATCCTCGACCGGGACGCCGAGCGTCGCCGCGCCCTGATGCACTTCGAGCGGCGAAAACGCATGGATGTGGATGCCTGGCGCGGCGCTTTTCACGGCTCGGCAAATGTCGAGATATTTGGCGCCGGTGTAGCTCGGATGGATGCCGCCCTGCATACAGACTTCGGTAGCGCCGCGCGCCCACGCCTCGCGCACGCGCCGCTCGACCTCGCCGAGCGAGAAGTCGTACGGCCGGCCGCGCAGCGTCTCGCTTGCCTTGCCTTTGGAGAAGGCGCAGAAGCCACATTTGAAGTAACAGATGTTGGTGTAGTTGATGTTGCGGGTGACGACGTAGGAAACGACGTCGCCATTGGTGGCCTGCCGCAATTCGTCAGCCGCCGCGCAGACCGCCGCGAACTCGTCGCCGCGGCAGCGAAACAGCCGCACGATGTCGGCTTCGCCGAGCGTGTTGCCGGCCCCTGCCCTCGCCAAAATAGCCGGGAGTTCGCCGGCAATCGCCGGACGGGCGATGCGAGCGGCATGGTCGGGAAGCGCGGCGCGCGCTCCGGGCGACCATTCATCGGTGCGCGGCCATCCGTCGGCGTCGATGCAACGCAGCAGCGAGGTCCGCAGCGCGGGATCGACCCATGTATCCGCCCGGCGGGCGAAAGCCGGATAGACCGCCAGTCGTTCGACCAATTGCTTGCCCGCCGCGTTCGTGGCGCGCGCGAGCGTGTCCAGATGCGGCCACGGCGCCTCCGGATTGACGTGATCCGGCGTGACCGGTGACACACCGCCCCAGTCGTTGATGCCCGCATCGATCAAGCGCGGCAACGCGTCCGGATTGAGATTGGGCGGAGCCTGGATGTTCATCGACGGCGCAAACAACAATCGCGCGATCGCAATCGTCCACAGGTGGTCCTCGAGGCTCGGCGCGGGCCAATGCGCCATGCGGGTTGCGGCCTTCGGCCGGAAATTCTGAATGATGATTTCCTGTATGTGCCCATACGCGTCGTTGAGCGCGCGTAGCGCCAGAAGCGAGTCGATGCGTTCTTCGCGCGTTTCGCCGATTCCGATCAGAATGCCCGAGGTGAACGGCACCCGCTGTTCGCCGGCGGCTCGGATGCCCGCCAGCCGCGCCCGCGGATGCTTATCGGGGGAGCCATAATGGGGACCGCCGCGCTCGCACAGCCGCTCCGATAGAGACTCGAGCATCAGTCCCTGAGAGAGCGAGACGACGCGCAAAGCGGCCACATCGGACGGCGTCAAATGGCCAGGATTAAGGTGCGGAAACAATCCGGTTTGCTCGTGGACCGCGCGCGCGGCCTGCGCGAGATACGACAAGGTCGTGCGATGTCCCAGGCGCGCGAGCTCATCGGCGGCGGTTCGGTAGCGCAGCTCCGGCTGGTCGCCGAGCGTGAACAACGCCTCCTTGCAGCCTGCGGCACGACCCGCCCGCGCAATGGAAAGCGCTTCGTCGAGGGACAGATACGCCCGCTCGTTCTCACGCGGCGGATGAGCAAACGTGCAGTAATGACAAACGTCGCGGCAAAGCTTGGTCAGCGGAATAAAAACCTTGCGAGAATAAGAGACGATGGAGCCGTGGGCGGCGTCGCGCCGGCGGGCGGCCGCGCGCATGAGCGAGGCAAGGTCGCAGTCCACGAGCGCGAGCGCTTCCTCGCGGGTGAGATTGCGGTCGAGATCGTCGGACAAAATTGCAGTTCTGTTCATCCGGCATTTACCGCCGCTGCGATGTTGGTATTCCGGTGATGCGAATGCCGGCGCCGCCGTCCACTTTATAGCGCCGATTGATCCCGATGAGGACCGAGGTCAATGCCTCGGCGGCGGCGGAATTGGCGAGCGGCCCGCCGTCGACGCCACGCGTTCCCGCCGCATTCGCCAGTTCGATCACGATCGCGCGCGCCTCTTTGTCGTCCCCGAACACGAGCACGTCACAATCGACAGGCCCGCCGGATTTGAGCTTGGATGCGCTGACATTGTGGAACGCGGACTGGACGCGAGCGGCACCGGCGAGCAGCCGTTGCGCGCCCAAAGCGGCCGACCCGTCGGGTGGAAGCTGCACCACGGAGACTTTCGGGGGGACGAGGGGCACGACGGCGTCGACCACGATCTTGCCCATCACCGCGGGCTTGATCTCGTTCAGGATGGCATCATGGTTCGCGTACGGGACTGCGATCACGACGATGTCGGCTTTTGCCGCTGCCGTGCGATTATCTTCACCGCTGACGGCAGAACCATGATTAGCGTTCATCTCGCGAGCGGCGGCCTCGGCTTTCTCTTTGGATCGCGACCCCAGCATGATCGGATAACCGGCCGCCGCCCAGCGGCTTGCAAGCGCCGAACCGAGGTCTCCGGTTCCTCCTATGACCGCGATGGTGGGCCGTCCCTGCAACAACCTCTCCTTAGGACGCACGGTTGCTACCGACGATCGACGCCACACCAGTCGCAGATGCTGAGCGCTACAACCTTGATCGCGGTCAGATAGTCGTCGATGGAAACGTACTCGTCGTCGGCATGCATGACCGCCGTCGAGCCCGGCCCGAAGATCACGGTTGGCGTGTCGGCATAGCGGTTGAGGAAGCGCGTATCCGCGGCGCCTTGACGGCCGCTGATCTCGGGCTCGCGGCCGGTCACCTCCTTGTAGTTCTTGGAGACGGTGTTAACGATGGGGTGATCCCTCGGGATTTCGGACGCCTGCGCGTCATACCCCACGAAGCGCACCTTCGGAGGGTGGAGCTTCATCCAAGGATCCTCGGCTGCCGCGCGTGCCACCTGCTGCACGAGGCTCTGCTTCACGCCTTCGTGGTCCTCTCCAGGAACCGTGCCGATGCTGCCCTTCAGAAGGCAGTTGGCCGGAAACGCACTCGGATAGTTGCCGGCCGAGAAGCTGCCGATAATGCAAGGAAGCGTATCGAGGGCATTTGGATAGAGCGGGTGGGTGACCGTCGCGACCCGCTTTGCCTCCAAATCTGCGACCGCCTTCGTGATCTTGTTGCCGAGCTCAATTCCGCTGATGCCCTCGTAGCGCTTTTGAATGCCGGCAGGTTTGCCGTGGATTTCGATCTCGAACCAGATGCGGCCGATGCATGCGGGTTGCACCGCCAGATCGCTGGTCTCGCCGGAAATGCCGGCGTCAGCCTTGTAGCCGCGGATCACCGTATCCAACGTGCCGTGGCCGCTGACTTCTTCGTCGACGACGACATTGATGTAAACGTCGCCCTTGGGCTTGAGGCCGGCGGCCAGCAGGCATTCCACCGCCATGATATGGCTGGCAACACCGCTCTTCATGTCGGCCGAACCCCGCCCATAGATGCGGCCGTTCTTGATGGTGGCGGACCAAGGGTCGTCGCTCCAGCCTTCGCCACCGCCAACCGGGATGACATCGGTGTGCCCGTTCAAGAGCAGTGAGCGCCCGCCGCCGGAGCCCTTCAACGTTGCGACGATGTTCGGGCGTCCTTCATAGCCTCGGTCCACGGGTCGGTAGGCGGGATGCTTCTTCAGCTCGCCCCAATCCGTTTCCCACATGTCGACATCGAGGCCGATCTTCGTCAGGTAATCGGCGAGAAACTTCTGGATCTTCGCTTCATCCCCGGTGACGCTGGGGATGGCAATCATCTGCTGCAGAAAAGCGACCGCTTTTTCACGGCTGTCGTCGATCTTTTGCACAAGCGTCTGGCCGATACTCGCACTCATTTGACATCCCCGAAAAATCCACCGCAGAGCGTCATTAAGCGGCGATTTCACCTCAGTCAATCCGCGTCCGCCGACGTCGCCGCCGCTCGACCGCCAAGCCGCCGACGATATTTCACCCTCGGGTCGCGGCGCCGCGCTGGTGCAATCGCGCAAGCAGAATTTTCACGATCGACGCCGCTCCGCGATGTGCCTGACGATGCGTTGCGGCGTGATCGGCGACACCAGCAACTCGGCGCCGAGCGGCCGCAGCGCATCGTTGACCGCGTTGGCGATGGCCGCGGGCGGCGCGATGGCGCCGCCTTCGCCGATGCCCTTGACCCCGAATTCCGTGTAGGGCGCGAGCGTCTCCATATGATCGAGCACTGGGGCGGGCACTTCGGTCGACCCCGGCAGCAGATAGTCCGCCAGCGTGGAGGCGAGCGGCTGCCCTGAGGGATCGAACGGCATCTCCTCATAGAGCGCCGTGCCCACGCCTTGCGCGAAGCCGCCGTAAATTTGTCCGTCCACGATCATGGGATTCACCAGCTTGCCGCCGTCCTCGACGATGACGTAGCTCAGGATTTCCACGTCTCCGATTTCCGGATCGACCGCCACCAAAGCGGCATGGGTGGCATAGCTGAAGGTTCCGCTGTCGCGCGTCGGCTTGTAACCGATCGTCACCTCGAGGCCGCCGGGATCGACGTCACCGGGGAGATCTTGCGGCCGCAGGTACCAGGCGCGCGCGATCTCCACCAAACTCACGGCCCCGTGCGGACCGACGGCCTGACCACCACGGATGAAGACCTGCGCTGGATCGGTCTGCAGCAGCCGTCCCGCGATGGTCGCGGCGCGCTTGGCGATTTCCCGGCAGGCCGTCGCCACCGCGCCGCCAGCCATCACCATGGAGCGCGAGCCCCAGGTGCCGGTCGAATAGGGCGTCAGGGCGGTGTCGCCGAGCACCGTCCTGATCTTGGCGATATCGATCCCGAGAATTTCATGGGCGACTTGGGCCAGCGTCGTTTCGAGCCCCTGTCCGTGCGAGTGCACGCCGACGCGCAACTCCAGCCCGCCATCGGGTGTCAGGCGCGCGGTTGCCTGTTCGTAGCCTGGCACCATCGGAATCCCCCAGCCGTAATATACCGACGTGCCGTGCGCGGCCTGCTCGCAATAGGTCGCAAGTCCGACGCCGACCAACCGTCCGTCGGGCTCTCCGCGTTTCTGACGGTCCCTGATCGCCGCGATATCGATCGCCGCCACGGCGCGGCGCAACGATTCCGGATAGTCACCGCTGTCGAAATGCTTGTTGGTGATATTGTCGAACGGCATCTGCTCGGGCCGCACGAGATTTCTTCTGCGCACTTCGTGCGGCTCGATGCCGGCCTCGCGCGCGACCGCGTCGAGCACGAGCTCGAGGGCGAAACAGACGCCGGTGCGCGCCACCCCGCGATACGGCAGGATCGGGCACTTGTTGGTGGCGACCGAGAACGTGCGGCAGCGGTAGGCGGGAAAATCATACGGCCCGGGCAGGATGCTCGCCACCTGCGCGGCTTCCAGGCAGGCGGAGAACGGGTAGGACGAATAGGCGCCGGAATCGACGGCGGCTTCGCAGTCGATACCGCGCAGACGGCCGTCGCGCTCGGCATAGGCGGTGATGCGGTAATGGTGCTCGCGGCAATTGGCGCCGGCAACGAGATGTTCGCGGCGATCCTCGATCCAGCGCACCGGATGCTCGCAATGCATGGCGAGCCAGCCGAGACAAATCTCCTCCGGCAGCAGGATGCCCTTGTAGCCAAACCCGCCGCCAACGTCGGGCGCGATGATGCGGACCTGGGCCTCGTCGAGGCCGAGACACTCGGACAGTCCGGTGCGCACGATGTGCGGCATCTGACAAGCCGAGTACACCGTCAATTGCTCGAGCCGCGTGTCCCAGAAGGCGACAACGCCGCGCCCTTCGATCGGCGCCATGCATTGCCGAGCGGTGCGGATCTCGCGAGTGACCTTGATCGGCGCATCGACCGCCTTGCCGATTTCGATATCGAGGAAAGTTTCCAGAAACACGTTGTCGGCCCAGTGCTCGTGCACCAGGGCGGCCTCGGCCTTGCGCGCTTCCAGCATGTCGTAAACGGCCGGCAATTCCTCGAGCTCAAGCGTCACCGACGCGGCCAGGTCCTCGGCCTCCGCCCTGGTCGCGGCCGTGCACATGGCTGCCAATTCGCCGACATGGCGCACCTTGTCGGTGGCGAGCGGCGGCTGTTCCGAGACCTTGAAGCCGCGCAGGCCCGACACCGCGCGGATCGGCTTCACGCCCGTGAGATCGGCCGCCGTGAACGTGCTGGCGCGCTGTTCGGGCGGGATGGAAATGCCGCGAATGCGGGCGTGCGCGAGGGGGCTGCGGACGAAGGCCACGTCCTTCATTCCCGGCAGGCGAATGTCGGCAACGAACTCCCCGCGACCGCGCACGAGGCGGTCGTCTTCCTTTCTGGCGACGCGGGCTCCGACACCTTGTGAGGACATTGCGCTTCCTGCCGCGCTTGGGTTCTTCACTTCGGCGCCGCCGCCATTGCGGTGCCGGGCGCCGGCGCAGATTTCGTCAACGCCGCAGCGGAGGTGGAATGAGCGAGCAGATCGATGTGCAGCCTGATGACCTCGCTGCGATAGGTGATGTCGGCCACATAGATGGCCACGCCGCTGCCATCGATGACGACGCAGCGGCATTCGGCCGTCGGCGCGCCGAGCGCGATCTTCAAGAGGTCGGCGGTCTGCACGCTCGCGCCGCCGATCACGATCGTCTGATAGGCATGCTGAACGTCGATGTCGGTGAAGCTCGCGAGAATTGCCAGCGCGGGCCGCGTCAGAAAGGCCTCGGGATCGCGGTCGAACACCGCGCGGGCAAGATGCACATTGACGATCCCATAGGGCTCGCCGTCCTTGTACTGCAGGCTGCGAATGAACCGGTATTCCGGGGCGAGCGCGCCTTCACCCTCGTGCAACTCCGGATATGCGGGCGGACGATCGACCTTGATGCGCTTCGGGACATTGTCCTTGATGGAGTCGATCAGGATGGCCCAATCGGTTGCGAGCTCGAGCCAGTGCCGGCTCGGAGCCTTCTCCGCGACGAACGTGCCGCGGCCCTGATAGCAGTGCAGCAAGCCTTCCTGGCGCAGGATATCGACGGCCTGGCGCACTGTGACGCGCGCCACCTCGAACTCGCGCTCGAGCTCGACCAGCGTGGAGATTTTCTGGCCGGGCTGCCATTGCCGTCGTTCGATGCGCTGACGCATGACCGCCGCGACCTGGATATAGAGCGGAACGCGGCTGCGATCGTATGCCTTCAAGAGCTTGGACATGGTCGTTGCCATCAGGTGGTGTGGACGTGAACGTGAACGCGAAGCGTTCCATGCGATGCGAGCGGGTCGATAGCGATCGCGCGCGCGACAGGACGGGGAAACGAGGCCAAGGCCGGCTGCAATCGGCGCATCGAACGGTATCTAAACGCGCTCGCTTGTATCATCGGCGCAACTTGCCCAACAATCGCGTGAACGTCTTCTTCACGCGGGCGACCATGACGGCGCGGTGCAACGAGCCAGCGGGTATCGGGGCCGCCGTCGATACTGAAACCTCGCCGCCCGGCGGCCCGGCGTGGCGCGAGCCGACCGGGCCGAGACCCCGTGGCGCGACCGCGGAGGCTGCAAGCGCGCCGGCGCGACGCTCTTCCAACACGCGGCGGATGGCGCGCACGATGCCGACATATCCGGTGCAGCGGCACAGGTTGCCGCTGAGCTCGAGGCGGACGCGCCGCTCGTCGGCGTCGGGAAGGCGCGTGACGATGTCACGCGCCGTGATCAGCATTCCCGGCGTGCAGAACCCGCATTGCAAACCATGCTCGGCCATGAACGCCCGCCGCAACGCGATCATGACCGGGTCGTTCTCCAGTCCTTCGATCGTCGTGATCTGCGCGCCCTCGCACAGGACGGCATAGGTGATGCACGACCGCGCCGGCTGGCCGTCGATCAGCAGCGTACACGCACCGCACGCGCCCTGCTCGCAGCGAAGATGCGTGCCGGTCAAACCGAGCCGTTCGCGCAACAGGTCGGCAAGGTGCATGCGCGGCTCTACGGTCTCCATGACCGGGATGGCGTTCACGGTGAGGCCGACGGGTTTCATTGGGCCATCGCCTGGGCGGCCGCCCGTGCCAGGGCGGTGATGTGGAGGCGCGCGGGCGTGGTCAGCCCGGCGCGCTGCAGCAGGTCATTGGCGGCACTCTCGTCGAGACGGACGGCGGCCCCCGGTTGCGGCATTTCTCCCCATATCGCGCGCGCGTCATCGACGACGACGGGCCGCCCTTGCGTCGCCCCGATGACCGCTCTGAAGCGATCGCGCTCGCCATCGAGCAATATTGCGCCGCTGGCAAGCGCAAACTCGCCTGCCTTGCGGCACACCTTGTAGTAGCCGCAGCGCGCGGTGCGAGAGGGACGCGGAATGCGGATCGCCTGCAGCAGTTCTCCTGGTTCGAGCATCACCTCGAACGCGCCGGTCACGAATTGGTCGATCGGCACGCGTCGCGACCGACGGCCGTCGGTCACAATGCATTCGGCGGCCAGTGCGCACAGCGTCGGCAACCAGTCGCCTGCTGGGTCGGCATGACAAATACTGCCGCCGATGGTGCCGCGATTGCGCACCGCGCGATAACCAACGCCGCCAGCGACGGTGGCGAGAATCGGCAGTTCCTCCATGCGCACGCGTCCATCCTCGATGTCGGAGGTGGTGACGCAGGCGCCGACGGTAACTCCGCCCGCGTCTTCTTCGATGTGGGTCAATTCAGGAATCGCGGTGATGTCGACCAAGATGCTCGGCTGCGCCAGGCGCAGGTTCAACATCGGGCCGAGCGACTGACCGCCTGCGACGGCTCGCGCGCTGCCGGCCGCCTGGCGGAGAATTGTCGCGGCCTCGGCGAGATCCGTTGCGCGCGCGAACTCGAAATTGGTCGGCTTCATGGTCGCCGCGCCTCGCATGGCGTCGTCCCGGCGGCAATCGCATCGAGGATTCGCCCGGGCGTCAGCGGTAGATCGTGCACCTCGGCGCCGACCGCGCGCAAAGCGTCGTTGACCGCGCAGACGATCGCCGCAGGAGCACCCACCGCGCCTCCTTCGCCGATGCCTTTGATGCCGAATTCGGTATGCGGCGAGGGCGTCTCCATGTGCAACACGCGGATATCCGGTACGTCCGCCGCCCCGGGGATGAGATAGTCGAGCATGGTCGACGCCAAGGGCTGGCCTTGCGCATCGAACGACACCGCTTCCAGCAAGCACGTCCCAATCCCTTGCGCGGTCCCTCCCTGCACTTGGCCGTCGACGATCATCGGATTGACGAGCTTCCCGCCGTCTTCCACCACCACGTAGTCGAGGATTTCGATGAGCCCGGTGCCGGGATCGACCGCGACCAGCGCGGCATGGGTGGCATAACTGAATGTCCCCATGTCGCGCGCCGGCCGATAGCCGGCGGTGACTTCCAGACCGCCTTCATCGACGTCGGGCGGCAGACTCTGCGGTTGCAGATACCAGGCGCGCGCGACCTCGCGTAACGTGACGCTCGCGCCGCGTCCGACCACGCTACCATTGGCGATGCGCACGTCCGCAGGTTCGGTTTGCAACAACCATGCACCGATCCGGCTCGCTCGCTTGGCCAACATGCGTGAAGCCTGCGCGACGGCGCCGCCCGCCATCACCATCGAGCGCGAGCCCCAGGTTCCCGTGGAGAACGGGCTGTAAAGGGTGTCGCCCTGCAGCACCTTGATGCGGTCGAGGTCGACGCCGAGGATCTCGTGCGCCACTTGGGCCAGCGTGGTCTCGTGGCCCTGCCCGTGCGAATGGGTGCCGACGCGGATCTCGAGATCCCCATCCGCGGTCAGCCGCACCGTCGCTTGCTCGTACCCCGGCACGACCGGACGGCCCCAGCCGGCCAGCACCGCGGTTCCCATGGCGCCTTGCTCGCAGAAGATCGAAAATCCAACGCCGAGGAGCCGCCCGTCGGGCTCGCCCCTGCGCTGCCGCTCGCGGACGGCGGGCAGTCCAATGGCCGCAACCGCCTGGCGCATGGATTGCGGGTAATCGCCGCCATCGAATTGCTTCTTGGTCATGTTCTCGAACGGCATCTGTTCGGGGCGCACGAGGTTTCTCAGCCGCGCCTCGTACGGTTCGATGGCGGCCTGGCGCGCGATCGCATCCATGATGACTTCGACCGCAAGGCACACGCCTGACCGCGCCACCCCGCGATACGGCAGGATCGGGCACTTGTTGGTCGCGACCGCGGCCGAGCGGCAGCGGTACGCGCTGAAATCGTAGGGCCCCGGCAGCAGGCTCGCCACCTGCGCCGCCTCGAGCGCGGATGAGGTGGGATAAACGGAATAGGCGCCGGCATCGACGGTGGCGACGCAATCGAGCGCCAGCAGCCGCCCATCCCGGTCGGCATAGCCGGTGATGCGATAATGGTGCTCGCGGCAATTGGCATTCGCGCTCAGGTGCTCGCGGCAGTCCTCGAGCCAACGCACCGGCGCTCCGACGCGCATCGCGAGCCAGGCCACCGCCACCTCTTCGCGACAGAGCAGGCCCTTGTAGCCAAAGCCGCCGCCCACGTCGGGCGAAATCACGCGAATCGAACCGTCGTCGAGGCCCAGGCACTCGGCCACGCCGCGCTGCACGACATGCGGCATTTGGGTCGCGCTGATGAGGGTGAGAAAGCCCAACCGGGCGTCCCAATGGGAGAGGACGCCGCGTCCCTCCAGCGGGAACATGCAATGTCGCGCGGTGCGGATTTCGCGCGTGACCGTGATGGCGGCGGTTTCGGCGACGCGGTCGATCGCGCCATCCTGGAAGAATTCGATGAAGACGTTGTCGCCCCACTCCTCGTGCACGAGCGGCGCATGCGCTCGGCGTGCGGCCAGCATGTCGACGACGGGCTCCAACTCCTCATAGTCGACGGTGACGCTGTCGGCGATGTCCTCCGCTTGCGCGCGCGAGGGCGCGACGCAGATGGCGACCAGTTCGCCCACGTAGCGGACCTTGTCGCGGGCCAGAATGGGTTCGGAGGAATGCTTGAAGCCGCTCAGCGCAGTCGCGGCTCGAATGGGATTGACGTTGGCGAGATCATGGGCGGTGAAAACGGCGCCCTTGTGCGCGTCGGGAACGTGGACGTTGCGAATGCGGCCGTGCGCCACCGAGCTGCGCACGAAGGCGACTTCGCGCGCGCCGGGAAGGCGGAAATCAGCGACGTA
>Ga0318555_10000391_pt1 | contig 12957 bp, 7 predicted proteins | sample GRESIP082b2f23_FD_202529 | JGI IMG/M metagenome (GOLD analysis project Ga0318555, IMG submission 202529) | Tropical soil microbial communities from Luquillo Experimental Forest, Puerto Rico - GRE.SIPMG.082b2f23 | ecosystem: Environmental > Terrestrial > Soil > Tropical forest > Bulk soil... | reverse complement strand
CGCTGGCGCAGCTTCAGCATCGACAGGCTCAGGGGGGCAAAGTTGTCGTCGCCGACGGCAGCGATCCCCAGGGTACCGACTCCGAGCACCAGATCCCGGGCGCGGCGCGCGAGCGACGCGGCAAGCGCGGCGGCGGGAGAGATCCCGAAGACGGCGGCGGCCAGCAGGTAGGCCGCCTCCTGGACTCCGGCCGCGGCGGGCACCAGCCATCCAAACGTACGGAGCCCGGCGACCGTGCCGTCGATGGCGAGCGCCTGCCCTGGAGTCAGATCCACGCCGAGCAGCCGGAACGTCACCCAGGTCTCAAGCACGCCCCAACACAAGCACGCTCGGCCAACGGGCACTGACCGCCCGTGCCATCGCCTGCAGCGAGCCACTCAGCGAGCGGCGCGCGAGGAGGAGAATCGCCACGAGCGCGCCCGTCGCGGCCAGAGCGAGCGACAGCAGACGAGCGAGGCGGGACTGCGGTGCGAGTGCCAGCAGAGTCAGCAGCGCGGCAAACGCGTAGGGGAGCTTGGCAGCGAGTTCTATGACGCCGTCGATGCTCGCCGAGATTGCGCCAACGGCGATCGCCCGGCCCCGCCCGAGTGCGCGCAGGCCGAACACGATGCCGCCGAGCTGCAGGAAAGGCATGAGTTCACCCGCGGCGTCACGCACGAAACGCGCCCACACGAATCGCGATGGCGAGGCCGGCGGATCGCTGCCGGAGGCCAGCCACCAGGCGAGTCCCATGAGGACGACGCTTGGCGGATGCAGGAGCACCAACACCAGCAGACCCGTGAGGTGCAGGCTAGCGATCGCCTGCGCGACCGCGCCGGCACCGGCATAGAGGACGGCTGCGACTGTGGCGGCGAGCCCGACGACCAGCGCGACGGTCGCGTGCCGCTGCACCTCAGGCCAGGGCACCTGTCCCTGTCCCCCCTGCGCACCCCTCGATTTCGATACCGAAGGTATCGGTGTAGGGTGCAAAGCGCTCGCGCAGAAGGTGCGCGTCGAGTCCGAATTCAGCCAGCTTGTAACTCCGCCAGGGTCGGTGGACGTTGGCTCCGGTGCGCAACCAGCTGCGCATGCGTCGTTCCGCCTCCTCGGTCAGCACGAGATCGCAGTGCTGGTAGACCGCTCTCACGGCATCGATGGGGCGAGCGACGATCTGCCGGTAGTTCAGGTGCAACGCGAGCTCATCTCCCGCGAGTCCCCTCATGCGCCGCGCGCCATCGAGCCACGACGCGCTGACTTCGCGTCCAATTTCAATCCGATCGACGCTGCGGGCGAAGGGCCGTCGCAGCACTTCCGTCAGTTTTGCGACCGAGGCGAGGACGCGTACCGGGTCGCGATGGACGAGCACCAGGCGTGCGTCCGGGTAGACCTTCCTGATGTCCTCGAGGGCAAACAGATGGTCCGGCGATTTCAGGATCCACCTTCGTCCCGGCAGTTGGGCATCGAGGTGCTGCAGAAAGCGCCGATGGAAGCGGTAGGCATCGAGAAAGCCGCTGCGCTCCAGCCAGCTGTTATAAGAGGGAACCCGGTACATGGCATCGAAGCGCAGGCTCTGGAACACCTGTGCGGTGATGTCCGTGCACTCCTCGGGCGAGTCGACCGCGACGGGGTGCAGCGCGTTGAGCTCGGGGGCGATCAGGCGGAGCAGAGTGAGCTGCAGACTGACCCAGCGTTTGCGCAGCGCCGTTCCGATGCAGCTCGCCTGCGACGCGTCGGGGTACACGAGCTGAAACAGTCGCGGCGCAATCGTGCCCGGGTCCTGCAGGATCAGCCGGTGGAGGAAGGTCGTTCCACTGCGCGGCATTCCCGTGATGAAGACTGGCGCCCGGATCTGGCGGGTCAATACGGAAGGACAATCCGCTTCGATTTCATCGAAATACAGCAGATTCCTCAGACAGCGCAGCACGTCAATTCTCAAGGCACGGACGCCGAACACGCTCAGATTCGCCTCATCGTTGCACGCCTTGAGCAAATGCTCGAAGGGACGAATAAAGGAGCGGTCGGCGAAGTCGCGCCGCTTTCTGCGTCTCAACGCTGACTCGAGCAGCTCATCCGCACGCAACAGGCGCCGACGGGTGCCCCCGTTGAGCCTGTGGCGCGCGTCGGCGAACTCGTTATGCGTGTCAGCCATCTCGTACTCCCTCAGTATCTCGGGACGCTCCTTGGCCGAACCGGGAGTCCGGAAGCAAGCGGCCAGCAGAATGGTGTGCCGTACATTGAGCGCAACATATCCCTTATGGGGATGGCTGCGCACTACTACCAAGGTGCCATCCGTACCAGGGTGCCATCCGCTCGCGACTCTCATCACGGCAGCCACCTGATGCGCTCAAGGTCACGTTGGGAACCTGCCGCACACGCTGCGAGTATTCGGTCTCATGCACTCTTATATACCGGTTTGCCGGCAGATCCGACTTCGCGCAGGGAATGGTGCTTCAACCGGGCGGCTTTGTTGGGTCCTTCGCGCCTGAGTCGTTGACTTGAGTGTACCATCCGGACAACCTGACAACATTCGGGCGAGAGCGTACGAACCCGCCACGCCATCGCTGCGAGCAGCCCAGGAGAGACCAATCCTTATTGGCGCTGTGTGAGGAGGGTTGGGATCGCGAGCGCCTAAAGCGTCAGCTGCGTCAGCCCGGCGCTCGGTGAGGGCGCTATGTCGAGAATACGTGCGGCCTGGGAGAGAAAGGATTCGGGGACAGCAACGATATGCCCGATTTCGGTCGTCCCGCAGAGCTCCGTCGCGCACAGGGCAGCCGGATCACCATGTGTGCCGGGGACATAGCAGGGAATACCTGCACGCGAGAGCCGATGTCCCATCGACTCGGCAGCGATGGGAGTCGCGCCGTGTGCGACCGCTTTCAGCCGCAGCAGCTGCCTGAATTCAGTGATACGGTTTCGCTGCACGCGAACGGCGTATTGCTCGAAGCGCGTTGCTTCCCGGGCGCCGGTGATGTGGCACGGCATACCTTCCGACGCAACGAACTTGGCAAACACTGCAGCGTCGGCCTCATCCGAGAACCAGGCGACGACGTCGGTGTAATCACTGAGTGCCATGATGTGACCGTGGCAACTAATACCACACAACCCCGGCGACAGCGTCAAGGTGGGGAAACCACCCACGGGTCATACCCATCCGTGGTCAACCTCGAACGGCACGGGCAAAAGTTGGCCGTGACGCGATGAGTCAGAATTCAGCGATCCAACTCCTGAGGACCCCGCGCGCGGAGGATCTCGCGCTCACTCGTCTCGGCGGCGCGGCCGGCTTGCAGATCAGTCTTCTGCCCAATGGCTCAGTCTTCGCCATCGAGCACGTGCAGCAGGGCCAGCGCATCATGGTCAATCGGGCGCTCGGCTCAAGTATCGCCGGCAGCATGGGGCGTGTTTGTCTGCGCATCGGTGGCGATGAGGCGCAGGTCCTCGCGGTCGCCAGCGCCGACGCGCGCGGCCGTATCGGAGCGACCGACGACCACTTCGTCTGGGTCGGCGAGACTGGCGGCATCGCGCATCAAGTCTCCCTGCAGCTGCTTGCGGATGAGAATCTCTGGATGTGGCGTGTGCAGGTGCGCAACGGCCGTAAGGTTGTGCTCCCCTGCGACGCCATCCTCATCCAGGATGTCGGCCTCGGCGAGCGGGGTTTCCTGATGAACAACGAGGCGTACGCGAGTCAGTACCTCGATCACTACATCGCTCGCCATCCGCAGATGGGTCCCATCCTGATGGCGCGGCAGAATCTGGCACAGGGCGGGAGGCATCCCTGGGTCGCGCATGGATGTTGTGAAGGCGCCGTCGGTTATGCCACCGATTTCCTGCAGCTGATGGGTCCCGCCTGGCGCGATGCCGCGCAATTCGCCATCCCCTTCGGCTCGAACCTTCCCTCGGTCCGCCTGCAGCACGAGACCGCGTGTGCTGCGCTGCAGTCGCGAGCCGTTGCGCTCGCCCCGGGCGAGAGCGCGTCGTGGACTTTCTTCGGCGCCTACCGGGCCGACCATGCGGAGGCCTCGAGCGACGCCGACATCGCGCTCATCACTGCGAGTGGGCACGCCCGCGAAGGGCCCTCCGTGCCGGGGGCGCAACTGTCTGCGCAACCGCGCAACGCTCTGCTCGCTGCGCGTTGCGCCGCGGTCGACTCGCTGAGCGAGACGGCCCTGCAGTCACGATACCCCGAGCGGGCGCTCATCGAGCGGTCCGACGGACGGCCGCTGTCATTCTTCACGGCACGAGAGGCTGACAGCCGTCACGTCGTCCTGCGCGACAAGGAGCTGCGCGTCGCACGCCGCCATGGCGCCATCCTCGTCGGCGGCTCGCACATGCTTCCGGACGATGCCACGCTGTGCCTCACATGCTGGATGCACGGGGTGTTCGGCGCGCAGCTGACGCTCGGCAACACCTCGTTTCACCGGCTGTGGTCGATCTCGCGCGATCCCTACAACATCACGCGCGGCAGCGGTCTGCGCGTGCTGATAGATGCGGGCGATGGCTGGGAGTTGCTGACGGTGCCGTCGGCGTTCGAGATCGGGCTCGCGGATTGCCGCTGGATCTACCGGCTCGCAGTCCGAACCGTCACGGTCGCGGCGGTCGTGTCGGGAGAGGAGCCCGTCGTGCAGTGGCGGGTGAGCGTCGACGGCCCGCCGTGTCGATTTCTGGTTTTCGGTCATCTCGTGTTGGGTGAGCAGGAGTACGGGCAGGCCGCGCCGTTCGAGATCGACGCGGCGCAGAAGCGCTTCACCTTCCGGCCGGAGCCGGAGGGCCTGTGGAGCCAGCGCTATCCGCGGGCGGTTTATCACCTGGTGGTGAGCACCCCGGAGAGCATCGAGGCGATCGGCAGCGACGAGCTGCTCGGCGGCGAGGGCAAGGCGGGGACCGGCGCCTACGCGACTCTCCGGACCGTCCCGACGAATGAGCTCGTCTTTGCGGTGGTGGGCTCGCTCCACGATCCGAGTGAAGCGGAACGACTCGCAAGGAAATATGCCGGCCGGGTCGATGATGCGGTCATGCAGGCTCAGGCGCTCTCCCACTGGCGCCACGTGACGCGGGGCATCCGCATCGCGAGCCCGCAACCCGATGCCGGTGCGCGCGCCACCGATGCGATCCTCCCGTGGCTGGTGCACGACGCGATGGTGCATCTCACCGTGCCGCACGGTCTCGAGCAGTACACCGGCGGCGCCTGGGGCACGCGGGATGTGTGCCAGGGCCCGATGGAACTGTTTCTCGCGCTCGAGCACGATGAGCCGGCGAAGGAAATTCTGCGGATCGTTTTCGCTCAGCAGTACGCGCAGCGCGGCGACTGGCCGCAATGGTTCATGCTCGAGCCCTACTCGATCATCCAGGCCCAGGAGGCGCACGGCGATGTGATCATCTGGCCGCTCAAGGCGTTGTGCGACTACGTCGAAGCGACCGGTGATTTCGCGGTTCTCGCCGCGGCGGTTCCCTGGCGGCGCGAGGACAACTTCGAAAAAACCACTGCGTCAGAACCGATCGCGGCTCACATCGACAAACTGATCGCCACGGTATGCCAGCGCTTCATCCCCGGCACACACCTCATCCGTTATGGCAACGGCGACTGGAACGATTCCCTCCAGCCGGTCGATCCCGCGAAGCGCGACTGGATGGTGAGCAGCTGGACCGTCGCGCTGCTGTACGAGCAGCTGCGTCGTTATGCAGAGATTCTGCGCCGCAGCGGACGCTCCGACGGGTCCGCCGAGGAACGTCTCGCCGCCGCGATACGCGATGATTTCAACCGCTTTCTGATCCGTGATGGCACAGTCGCGGGCTACGGCGAGTTCAGCCCCGCGGGGGGGATGCCGGAGCTCCTGCTGCATCCGTCGGACTCCCGCACGGGAGTCAGTTATTCGCTCCTGCCGATGGTGCAGGCCATTCTCGGTGCGCTCTTTACACCGGAGCAGGTGCAACACCATCTCGGTCTCGTCCGCAGGCATCTGCGCTTCCCCGACGGTGTGCGCCTCATGGACCGGCCGCTCGCCTATCACGGTGGCCCGCAGCTCCTCTTTCAGAGGGCGGAATCCGCGGCATTCTTCGGGCGCGAGATCGGGCTCATGTACACGCATGCGCATCTGCGCTACGCCCAGGCCATGGCGGCGCTCGCTGAAGCGGAGGAGCTGTGGGATGCCTTGCTGCTCGTCAACCCGATCGCCGTCACCGAGCGGCTGTCCCAGGCATCCCTCCGCCAGCGCAACAGCTACTTCAGCAGCAGCGACGCGGCCTTCAGGGACCGTTACCAGGCGAGCGCGGAGTGGGCGCGGGTGGGAGAGGGGAGCATCGCGGTGGAGGGCGGCTGGCGCATCTATTCGAGCGGACCTGGCCTCTATGTGAATGTGCTCATCGCCCATGCCCTGGGAAGGCGCCGCGAATTCGGCGCTCGCATCCTCAAGCCGTGTCTGCCGGCAGCGCTCCGGGGCCTGCAGCTCGCATGGAGCGCAGGGCCTCAGCCCGGGCCGCCGCCGCGGTGATGAACGCGGCGTAGCTCCAGGAGAGGCGCTTCGCCGAGGTTGGTGCGCCGGTGGTCTGATCGAACTGCTCGGCGAGCTCGCCGGTTCCGGGTGTGAAGGCCCGCACCGTCCGCATGACGGCGTCGCCGCGCTCGATGGCGAGCCGCGGCAATTCGTCGCGATCGCCAGCGGCTCGACCCGCGCCGAGGCGCAGCCGGAAGCGCGCGTTCGCCGGGACGACGGCCAGGTGCCCGCCGCGGCCCAGTGCCTGCGCCAGGCTGAAATAGAATTCCGCCGCCGCGAGGGTCGCGAGATACCAGGCACCGCCGCCGTAGTAGCGGTCATTGGCGTAGCGGCCGAGGGCAGGTCCCCGGTCCGGCGGGCGCTCGCGGTTGATGGCGTATGTGGCTTCGAAGAGCTCCTCGAGCGAGCTCAGAGTCGCCTGGGTCCTCGGATCGAGCACGCTATGTCTTGCACCCGCGCGTTGGGCGTGAAGCACCGCAAGAACGACCGCGATATCCAGGTCTCCCGCCGTGGCGCCCGATGTTGCGACGGCGCGCGAGCGGTAGAACCCGGCAGTGTCGTCCCAGAAGCCATCGAGGCGCGCAAGGGCCTGCTCCGCCGCGAGACGGAAGGAGCGGGCGTCGGTGGAGTACCCGGTCTCCTCGAGCCAGTCGGCGCCGCGCGTCAACGCCTCGGCCTGCATGAGCTGGGTGTGGTAGTGATAGCCGCTGTGCTCTTCCCACACATCACCGGCCGGCTTGTCCACGTGAGCGAGCGTAAAGTTGAGGTCAGCGAAGATTGCCTCACTGAGACCCGGGCGCAGCGTCGCATCCTCCCGTAAGTCCGGGAACTGTCGCCACCAACGCAGCAGAGCAATGCACCGCAGTGCCGGCCCGTCGGTCTGAGGCCGGGACCAGCGGATGAAATCGAGCGTGCCGTCAGCGTTGACGCGCACGTCCCCCGGCACTGTGTCGCCGGACAGCGCGGCGATCTCGGCGTCCGGCCGCACGTACTGGAGGAAGGCAGGCTGTATTTTCGCCCTGAAGTCGCCTTGCGCGAGAAACTCGCGCCCATCGAGGGAGCGCACCGAGAGGCTGAACTGCAGGAACTCGCGGAAACGTGCGACCGCGGAGCCGTCCGTGTACCCCGCCGCGAGCGCCACGCGCAGTGCGTCGATGACGATGGCCGCGTCCCGAAACCAGTGGAAGAAGTAGTCCGGGTCCGGGTCGTAGTGGGCCGGGACGGGGGAGGCAAGGACCGACCCCGGCCGCGGAACGACCCGCTGCCCGAACCCCGGACGCTCCATGACGAGATGGGTTGCAGAGATGGCCTCCAACATCTGCGCCGCGGCGAAGCGCGCCTGCGCGGCGATCCATGCATCGAGCTCTGGCAGTGCGCTCACGCGAAGTACGGGCTGCGGAAGCCGAGCGTCTTGAGCCCGGCCTGGATTTCCGGGATCGCCATGAACAGCTTCCACAAGAGAGCGCTGCGATAATTCTCGATCATCGCGATGATCGGGCCCTGGCTGATGGCGACGTAAGTGTCGGCGTACCAGTCCTGCTGTTCACTGAAGCCCTCGACGAAACCAAAGCGTCCCCAGATACGGTCGCCGAGATCCTGATAGAAGTGCCGCAGTGCCGCCATGGACTCCCGCGGTGCGTAGGCGAAGCTCGACAGCGCCGCCGCCGGAGTGATGACACCGCGGTCGTTCTCGGGTGAGTGCGCGTCGTACCCGCCCGGGGTGTCGCCGGCACTCAGCCCCCAGCAATCGGAACCGTAGCCCTTGTAGTGGTGGGGATTGCGTACGCACCAGGCGTAGTTGATACGGGTGTGACTGACGTTCTGCTGCCAGTAGTCGGCGTAGCGATCGACGAGGCCGCGGGGATCGAGACCGCAGAAAGAGAAGTGTGCGAGAAACAGCGGGCCGCCCCACGGGGGTCCGAGGGGCAGCTCCACGCCTTCGTAGGGGCGCCGGTTGATGAAATCACGACTCATCGCCCAGCCCTCGTGATAGGCCTCTGCCGCCACGGCATAACGCGGCGCACTCACCGCCAGCACGTAGGTGATGAGGCATTCGTTCCAGCCGCGGATCTCGTGATCGATGGCGAATCCGTTGGTTGGACTCCAGTGCCAGGTGAGCACCTTGCGCCCACTCCGGCTGAACCAGTTCCATTCCGCTTCCCGCCACAGCCAGTCGATGCGCTCGCGCAGGCGACGCTCCTCGGGCACATCGCGATCGAAATAGGCGCGCACACACAGCAGCCCCTGGAAGAGCAGGGAGCTCTCGACGAGATCGGCACCATCGTCCTTGCGGCTGAAGGGGACGGTGGCGCCGCTGTCGCCGCGCATGAAATGTGGATACATGCCGTGATAGCAGGTGGCTTTCTCGAGGCACTCCAGCATCGCCGTGAGGCGCGCCAGCGCCTGCTCGCGGCTCACCCAGCCGCGCTCGCAGCCCACGATCACCGCCATGGCGGCGAACCCCGAACCGGCCATGGAAACCGGTGTGTTGTCGGGGTCATCCGCGTGCCGGTGACGTCGATCGAACGCGAGGCCGCTCTGCGGGTGCGCTCCCTCCCAGAAATAGCGAAACGTCTGGCGCTGGACCAGATCGAGCAGCTGCTCGTCAGAAAGCGGCTGAGCTCGCTTTTCAACCGTGGAGCGGGATGCGGCCCTGGAAGCTGGCATGATGGTGGTCCTACGGTGTCAGTGTCAGGGTTGCGACCCGGTCGCCCGGGCTGAAGGTCGGGCCCTGCGGGTCGGTACGGAGCTGCACCCGGCGCATGAAGAACTCTCTGTCCGTTTCCCTGCCGATGTTGATGAGGCCGACATGGGCGAGGTCGCCGCTGAACAACGCCTCAGTGCGCCGACGCGAGGCAGGATCGAGTATTTCGAGTGCCTCATTGAGCACCACCCACTGCGGTCGTTGCAGAATGACGCGGGCGATGGCGAGCAGCTGCTTCTCATCGTCGTTCAGTAGCTGGTCCCATCGCTCCGTCGTGTCGAGCAGCGGCTGCAGCCGTTCCAGACCCACTGCGGTCAGCGCCCGGACAGCGGCCGCATCATCGAACTCGTGCGTTGCGCACGGATAACAGAGCGCGGTGCGCAGCGTTCCGGGCGGTACGTAGGCGCGCTCCGGCAGGAACATCATCGACTCACGCGGCGGTCGCGCGATGCGACCACTGCCCCAGGGCCAGAGCCCGATCATTGCACGGAACAGCAGCGTTCGCTCTTCGCCACGTTCTCCGGAGATGAGGACGCGCTCACCGGGCGCGAGATCCACGTGCCTCTCGCTGAGGTTGATTGCGCCGGCCGGCGCGGCGACCTGCAGATCATCGAGGCGGATCGTGGGGCTCCCGGTCTCCTCGAGATCGATCCGGCTCGTGCTCTCCCCGAGGCTGTCCATGGTGACCAGTGCGCCGCGGAAGCTGGCCACACGCAACAACGTGGCCCGCCAGTCGGCGATGCTGGAGAAATTGTCCACGAACCATCGCAGCGAGGTCTGCACCTGGTTGAAGGCGCCGACCACCAGCATCAGCTCCCCGAAGCTCATGCCGCCGGTGAGATAGGTCGGTGCGGCGACCAATATCGGCGCAACGATCGTGAACCAGCCGTAGCCCGAGGTGATCCAGCTGAGCCGCGTCGTCGCACCCACGATGCGACGTGACACCTCGAGAACGCTGTCGAAAACCCGGTTGAGATGTCCCTTCTCATCGGCCTCGCCGCCGTAGATCGTGATGCCCTCGATCTCCTCGTTGGCACGTACCAGCGCAAAACGCAGGTTGGCCTCGCGCGCATAGCGCTCGGCGTCGAGTCCGATGAGTGGACGACCCACCAGCCAGCTCAGGAACGAAGCCGTACTGGCATAGAACAGCGCACACCACACCATGTAGCCCGGGATGTAGTAGCGATGGCCGGCAAAGGGCAGGAACATGTGTTGCGACGACACCCACAACACGCCAATGAAGGACAGGAGCAGCAGCGTCGACTGGAGCAGACCGATCCCGAGGTCAGTCATCAAGTCCGTCAGATGCTGCGCGTCTGCATGCAGGCGCTGGTCGGGATTTTGTCCGATCGAGCCCGCATTCGAGAGGCGGAACGCACGCATCGGCTTGAGCCACTCGTTGAGCAGGTCGTGCACCAGGCCCTGGCGCAGGACCACCCGGGAGGTCTGGTTCAGCCACACCTGGCTCACGTTGAGCACCAGCAATACGGCGGCCAGTTCGGCGAACACGCGCAGCTGCGAGATGAACTGCGGAATATCCTTGTGCGTCAGCGCATCGTAGAAGGGCCGATTCCAGGCGTTGAGCCGGATTTGCATATAGGCTGTCGCGGCAACGACCGCGACGAGGGCTGCCGCCAGCAGTAGCAGCTGATTGCGCTCGCGCGAAGCCCAGAAGGCCGCGACCAGCCGCGCAACCTGGGCGAAGAGGCTATCCTTGCTGAGGGCCGCTGTGGCAACGGCCTCTGCGGTCCGGGCTCGAGCCGCGGGGACGCCCGCGCCGTCGGTGTCAGCGGCGGACCCGCTCGGTGGTTGTGTCATCGTTTCGATCCGTTCCGGTTCCTGAACCACGTCAGCTTAACGCAAGGCAACAGCATGGGACGGACCGACCGATTGCTCGCCGGCATGACCCTCGCGGAGAAGATCGGGCAGCTGAACATGGCCGCGGGCTCAGGCGCGGTCACGGGTCCGGGCGCGCGGCGCGAGCTGGAGGAGGGCATCCGCAACGGGCAGATCGGTAGCGTTCTCAACGTGTGGGGTGGTGGAGACGTGCATGCCCTGCAACGCCTCGCGGTGGAGCATTCGCGCCTCGGCATTCCGTTGCTGGTCGGTCTCGATGTCATCCACGGTCATCGCACCATTTTCCCCGTACCGCTGGCGGAAGCCTGCCTGTTCGATCCTGACAGCTGGCAGCGCACCGCGCGCGCGGCGGCGGAGGAGGCTGCCGCGGACGGCGTCAGCCTGACGTTCGCACCGATGCTGGACGTCGCCCGCGATCCGCGCTGGGGACGGATGGTCGAGAGTCCGGGCGAGGACCCCTGGCTCGCAGCGGAATTTGCCGCGGCCAAGACCCGCGGTTTCCAGGGAACGAGCCTTCGCGCCGACTCGAGTATTGCGGCCACGGCGAAACACCTGTGCGGCTACGGTGCGGTGACCGCCGGCCGCGAGTACGCCTCGGTGGATGTGTCCGAGCGCACTTTGCACGAGGTCCACCTGCCGCCTTTTGCGGCTGCCATAGCGGCCGGCGCTGCAGCGATCATGCCCGCTTTCATCGACATTGCCGGCGTGCCGATGACTGCCAACGCCGAGCTCCTGCAGGGCTGGCTGCGCGGGCGGCGCGCATTCGACGGTGTGGTGATCAGTGACTACAACGCGATCGCGGAGTTGTGCACTCACGGAGTGGCCGGAGACACCGCCACGGCCGCTGCACTCGCCCTGAACGCAGGGGTCGATATCGACATGGCAAGTGAGGCCTATGCGCAGGGACTGCCGCCAGCCCTGCAGCGCGGTCTGATAAGTCGCACCCGGCTCGATGAGAGTGTATTGCGGGTGCTGCGGTTGAAGGAGCGCCTCGGCCTCTTCGACGATCCCTACCGGCGCGGGCTCGTCGGCAGCGGACTCACGGCTGCGCGTCAACTCGCACGCGAGGTCGCCCGCAGGGCGATCGTGCTTCTCACCCACCGGAACCGCGTATTACCCGTTGCTGCTGCACACGTGAGCCATATCGCGTTGATCGGTCCACTCGCCCGGGCATCGGGCGCGATGTTGGGACCCTGGCCCGCCGCCGGGCGCGCGGAAGACACCGTAAGCATCCTCGAGGGACTGAAGACTGCCTTGCCCCGCTGCCGCATCGACACCCTTCCGGGCGTCGACACGAGCCGCGAGGGCGTGGACGGTATTTCAGCCGCCATCGAGTGCTGCCGGGCGGCGGAACTGGTGATCCTCTGTCTCGGTGAGGATGCCTCGATGAGCGGCGAAGGTGGCAGCCGTGCGGATCCCGCCTTGCCCGGGTGCCAGCGCGCACTCGCGGAGGCGGCGCTCGATGCCGGCAAGCCCGTCATCGTGCTCCTGGTGTCGGGTCGTCCGCTCACCTTGCCGTGGCTCTTCGAGCGCGCTGACGCCGTGCTCGCCACCTGGTTTCTCGGCAGCGAAGCCGGCAATGCCATCGCCGATGTCCTGACAGGCGGGTTCAATCCGACCGGGAAGTTACCGGTGACGTGGCCGCGCCACGTGGGACAGGTGCCGATTTTCTACGCGCAGCGTCCATCCGGGCGGCCGGCAAAGGCCGGTGAGCGCCTCAGCAGCATCTACCTCGATGTTCCGGCGACGCCGCAATTTCCGTTCGGTCACGGTTTGTCTTACGGTTCCTGCACGCTGCACGACCTCCGCTGTGCTCCGCCCGGCGTCAACGCCGGCGAAAGCGTCGAAGTGTCTGTCTCGGTGCGCAACGAGAGTGCCATTGCCGGCGAGGCGACAGTGTTCCTGTTCGTCCGCGATCCGGTCGCCAGC
>Ga0318555_10000390_pt1 | contig 12992 bp, 10 predicted proteins | sample GRESIP082b2f23_FD_202529 | JGI IMG/M metagenome (GOLD analysis project Ga0318555, IMG submission 202529) | Tropical soil microbial communities from Luquillo Experimental Forest, Puerto Rico - GRE.SIPMG.082b2f23 | ecosystem: Environmental > Terrestrial > Soil > Tropical forest > Bulk soil... | reverse complement strand
GCCCAGCACCGAGCCCGGGCGGCTGGCCCGCAGGTGCTCGCTGACCACGTGGTAGTTGCTGATGGCCTCGTTGAGCACCAGGGCGTCGGGGCCGACGGCGTCCCTGACGCACGCCACCAGGTACTCGGGCGTGATCGCGCCGTCGGGCGGCGGCTGCTCGGCCCCGGCCCACCGCTCGCGCTGCGCGTCGTGCCTGGCGTGGACCCACGCCGCGCGGGCCTGGACGGCCACCTGGTCGAGGCGCCCCCGCCGGGCCAGCCGGCCGGCCAGCTGGCGCACGGCGGTCGCGAGATCCGCCCGCGCGTACCGCCGGGCGGGCACGTGCCACAACGGCATCCGCTCCTTGACCGGGTCGACGTCGATGACGTAGATCCGGGCGGCGGCGTCCGGGCGGTTGTGGCCCGGGATCCACGGCACGTCGCTGCCCAGCACGAGGATCACGTCCGCCTCGGCCAGGACCGGGTTCTGCTCCGGGCGGTTCCACTGGTAGCCGAGGTGCAGCGGATGATCGTCGGGGAAGTTGACCGTCATCGGCACCGACTCGACCACCCCGACGGCCGCCAGGTCGCACAGCCGGACCAGCTCGGGCACGGCGGCGGGGTCGCGGCCCAGGTACGAGGTGACGACCAGCGGGGCGCGCGCGCCCTCCAGCGCGTCCGCGACCTCGTCCGCGACCTCGTCGGCCAGCGCGGCGGGCGCGACCGGGGCCCACCAGTCACCCTGGGGCGGCTGCGGCGGCAGCTCCTCCTCCAGGATCTCGCGCGCGGCGGTCAGGTACACCGGCCCGGCCGGCTCGCTCCGGGCCATCTGCATCGCCCGGTGCACCAGCTGCTTCATGGTGCGCCCGGTGCGGATCTCCTGGTCGTACTTGGCGTAGCCGCGGAGCATTCCGCGCTGGTCCGCGCTGTCCTGCAGCCAGTGAATGTGCTCACTGCGGGTGCCGGGGAGCTCGCCTTGCTGGGTCACGGGCGACAGGCCGGCGAAGATCAGTACCGGCACCCGGCCCCGCGACGCGTTGTGGATCGCCCCGCCGAGGTTCTGGGTGCCGCAGTCCACGTGCACCAGGACCGCCTGCGGTTCGCCGCTCACCTGCGCGTACCCGTGGGCGGCGCTCAGCGCCACGAACTCGTGCGGGCACAGGATCAGCTCGGGCAGCGAGTCCAGCGTTCCCGAGCCCTTCGCGTGCGCGTAGGCCTCCATGATGCCGGTGTGGTCGCTGCCCAGGTTCGCGAACGCGTGCCGGGCGCCCGCCTCGCGCATCGCCTCCAGAAGTGCCGTGGATGTGGTGTACGTCGAGCCGGTCATGATGTCCTGCCCGGTGCGCGCCCGTCTCCTGCCATCTAGATCGACATCCCGCCGTCGACGGCCAGGGTGGCACCGGTGATGAACGAGCTCTCGTCACTGGCCAGGAAGAGCATGACGCGGCCGATCTCGCCGGGTGCGGCGTGCCTGCCCAGGGGGATGAGCTGGTCGAAGATCGAGGCGGCACGGTCGCGGTCCGCGCCGGTCGCGGCGATCTCGATGCGCTGCTGGAACTCGTTGTCCACCGGGCCGGGGTGGATCGTGTTCACCCGGATGCCCCGCGGCGCGGTCTCCTTGGCCAGCGTCCGCATCAGCCCGACCAGCGCGTGCTTGGCCGTGGCATAGGCGCAGATTCCCACGTCCGAGGTGAGGCCGACCACGCTGGAGGTGATCACGATGCTGGCGCCCGGCCCCAGGTAGGGCAGCGAGTGCTTGCACACGAGGAACGATCCGCGCACGTGCACGGCGAGGACCTGGTCGAACACCTCCTCCGGGTAGTCGGCCACCGGGGCGATCACGCCGCTGATCCCCGCGTTGCTCACCACCACGTCCAGCCGGCCGAACTGCTCCGCCGCCTCGGCCACGGCCGCCTTGACCGCCGTCGAGTCGGAAACGTCCGCGACCGCCCAGCGGGCGGTGCCGCCCAGCGAGGCCGCGCCCGCGCGCAGTTCCTCGGCGGCCAGGCCGATCAGGCAGACCCTGGCGCCCTCGCCCACGAGCGCGCGGGCCGTCGCCATGCCGATGCTGCCCTCGCCGCCGGTGATGATGGCGGCCTTGCCCTGCAAACGCGGTGAAGGAGCCACACCGCCTATGCTCGCCTGCCGCCCGCCGCCCGTCTTGCACGCCAGCGCACGCCGCTTGACGGCCGGAGTACAGGAACTTGACGTATCAGAACGGGAGGTGACGACTCAGAACGGGAGGTGGCGGCGCTCGGGCGGCGCGGCCAGCCCGCAGCTCGCGCGGTAGTCGCGCGGGCCAACCCCGTAGGTCGCCTTGAACAGGCGGCTGAAGTGAGCCGGGTCCGGATAGCCCCACCGCGCTCCTATCGCGGCCACCGACCGCATCGCGCAGCGCGGATCGCGCAGGTCGCGGGCGCAGTGCTCAAGGCGGCGCTGCCTGATCCAGCCGGCCACGGTCGTGCCGCTGGAGTGGAAGAGCTTGTGCAACTGGCGGAGCGAGATGTGATGGGCCGCCGCGATCTGGGTCGGCGCCAGGTCCGCCTCGCCCAGGTGCTCCTCGATGAACGCGGTGATCTGCAGCATCAGCGCCCGGTGCACGGCGTCGGGATCGGCGGGCACGGTGTCCAGCCGCTCGGCCAGGACCGTGCCGAGCAGGTCGACGACGTTGCCCGCCAGCCGCAGGCCCACCCCCAGGCTGCGGCTGTCCACCTCGTCCAGGAGGTCGGCCACCTGGCCGAGGAACGGGCCGATCAGGGAGGCCATGCCGCCGGCCTCGCCGGGCAGCCTGGTCGCGGTCAGCCCGGCCACCTGGTGCTGCGGCAGGCCGAGCATGTCCCGGGGGAAGATGAGCACGAGCATCCGGTGATCGCTCAGCGCCAGCGAGTACGGGCGGTCGGTGTCGTAAACGGCGAAGTCCCCGGGAGTGAGCAGCGCCTCCCGGCCGTCCTGGATCAGCAGCGACGTGCCGCGAAGCTGAACACCGATCTTGTAACAGCCGGCCGGCGCCGCTTTGACCAGGCGAGCCGTCCGGCGCGCCGTGTGCGGCTCGGCCCGGACCTCGATGAGCCGCAGGCTGCCGAGCTCGCAGCCCCGGAGCCGGCCGCGGAAGTCGGCGTCCCCGCCCGGGCTGGAGACCTCAAGCGGGACGAACGTGTCGGACAGGCGGTGCTTCCAGTACTCGAAACGCTGACCGGGCGGCAGGTCCAGTGTCCGCGCGACATCCGGCATCGTTGCCTACCTCCTTCGGTAACGGTCCAGATCAGCGCCCACGAGGTCCTCCCGGCTGGCCGTCGGGTTCGTCTAGCTTGCGGGCGGATGCGCGGATGGTCAAGGGATGTGCCCGGTAGTGCAAGACCGCCGGCACCGGCCCGGATGACAATGACGCGACCAGGGGGCTTTGACCTCACGTGCGGAGTGAACAAATGACTGATTCCGATATAAGCAGACGGAGCCCGCTGAGCAGACGCGGTTTTCTCGGCGCCGCGGGTGTGGCTCTTGGCGGAGGGCTGGCGAGCGTGGCCGGCTGCTCCAGCGCATTGAAGAGTTCGGCCCCGTCGGGTTCCGCCACGTCGGGCGGCACCATAAAGATTGGATTCATCAGCCCGGAGACCGGTCAGCTTTCGGTGTTCACCCAGTCCAACGGATTTGTGCTCGGCCAGGTCCGTTCGGCGCTGGCCAAGGGACTGACGATCGGCGGCAAAAAGTACTCCGTGCACATCATCTCCGGGGACAGCCAGTCGTCCTCGGCGCGGGCGGCAGCCGTGGCGGCGCAGATGGTGCAGCAGGACTCGGTGGACGTGCTCATCGCCACCGCGACGCCGGAGACGGTCATCCCGGTGTCCTCCCAGGCGGAGGCCTCGGGCGTGCCGTGCGTGCTGACGATCTGCCCGTGGGAGCAGTGGTACTACAAGAGCAACGGCACCGCGAACACGTTCAAGTATTCGTACATGTACTTCCTCGGCACCCAGGAGGAGACCAACCTGTTCGCCTCGGTGTGGCAGACGGCGTCCACCAACCACGTGGTGGGCGGACTGTGGCCGGACGACGTCGACGGCGCGGGATTCCAGAAGTACATGACCGCGAAGATAAACGGCCTCGGCTGGAAGGTCGTGCCGTCGGGCGCCTACACCGACGGGCTGTCGGACTTCACGCCGATCATCTCGAAGTTCAAGAGCGCGAACGTGGAGATCCTGCACGCCGTGCCCATCCCGCCGGACTTCATCACGTTCTGGCGGCAGGCGCACCAGAACGGCTTCACACCGAAGATCGCGTCCATCTCCAAAGCGCTGCTGTTCCCGAGCGCCGCGGCCGCACTCGGACCGCTGGTGCAGAACGTGATGTCGCCGCTATGGTGGACGCCGCAGTTCCCGTACAAGTCCTCGCTCGACGGCACAACGGCATCGGCCTTTGCGGCCCACTACAAGACGGCCACCGGGCAAGACTGGACCCAGCCGATGGGATTCAACTACGCGGTCTTCGAGATCGCGGTCGCCGCGCTCAAGGCATCGGGCGACCCGAAGAACGCGAACGCCGTGGCCCACGCCCTGAGCACGCTCAAGGGCGAGGCGATTACCGGGGCCTACGACTTCTCCTCCGGCCCGGTGCCGCACGTGTCCCAGATTCCCGAGCTGCTCGCGCAGTGGCGCCTGGTATCCGGCACTCCTCAGCTGGTGGTTATCAACAACTCGCTGCTGCCCGCCGTGCCGGTCGCAGGATCGCTCGAGCTGCTCTGACGATCCAGCTATGAGCGGGCCGGCGCTGGAGGTCACCGACGTCGCGAAGAGCTATGGCTCCCTGTCGGTGCTCCGCTCGGTCTCGCTCACCGTCGCGCCGGGCGAGGCCATCGGCATCGTGGGCCCGAACGGTGCGGGCAAGACCACCCTGCTCGACCTGCTGACCGGCACCGGGCGCTGCGACGCGGGCCGGGTGCTGTTGGAGGGCAAGGACGTGACGCGGCTGCCGCCGCCGTCGCGGGCCAGGATGGGGCTCGGCCGTACGTTCCAGGTCCCCCGGCCGCTCGGGGACCTGACCGTGTTCGAGAACGCCCTGGTTGGCGCGATGCGGGCGGCCGGGCTGCGCGGGCGGCAAGCCTACGGGACGGCGTACGAGGCGCTGGCCCTGACCGGCATGGCGGGCCACGCCAACAGCCGGGCAGGCTCGCTGCGGCTGCTGGACCGCAAGCGGCTCGAGCTGGCCCGGGCGCTGGCCATGCGGCCGCGCGTCCTGCTGCTCGACGAGATCGCCGGCGGGCTGAGCGACCCGGAGACCGAGGCGCTGATCGGGACGATCCGCGCCGTGAACTCGGCCGGCACCGCCATCATCTGGGTGGAGCATGTGCTCCGGGTGCTGACCGCGGTGGTGACCCGGCTGGTGTGCCTGGCCGGCGGGCAGGTCATCGCCGACGGAGCGCCGTCCGACGTCCTGGCCAGCGACGCGGTCAAGGCGGCCTTCCTCGGCGGTGGGGTCCTGTGAGCGAGCCGGAGGCACTGCTCGACATCGCTGATCTTGACGTGTTCTACGGGGACTTCCAGGCCCTCTTCGGCGTGTCGATGTCGGTGATCCGGGGCGGCGCGACCGCGCTGGTCGGTGCCAACGGCGCGGGCAAGACCACGCTGCTTCGCACGATCGCCGGAGCGCAGGCGGCCGCGGCCGGTTTCGTCCGGTACGACGGCTCGGACATCACGACCGCCCCGCCGTACCGGCGGATCTCCCGCGGCATCGCCCTGGTGCCGGAGGGCCGCAAGCTCTTCCCCAGCCTGACCGTTGAGGAGAACATCCAGGTGGGCGCAGCCGCGGCCGCCTCGGATGCGTGGCCGCTGGACCGCATCTACACCGTGTTCCCGGTGATCGCCCGGCGGCGCCGGCAGCGCGCGTCCACCCTGTCCGGCGGCGAGCAGCAGGCGGTGGCGATCGCGCGGGCACTGGCCTCCGGGCCTACCCTGCTGCTCCTCGATGAGATCTCGCTCGGCCTGGCCCCGCTGCTGGTCGAGGAGCTCTACGAAACCCTGTCCGGGCTGCGATCGGCCGGGGCCACGATGGTGATCGTGGAGCAGGACCTGCGGCGCGCCATGGATGCCTGTGACAGCCTGGTCTGCCTGCTCGAGGGGCGGGTCGCGCTGGCCGCCCCGGTCGCCAGCGTGAGCCGGGACGAGGTCGTGGCCGCCTACTTCGGCGAGGGCACCTCGTGACCTGGGTCAACGCGGTTATCCAGGGCATGCTGCTCGGCGGGCTGTACGCGCTCATCGCGTGCGGGCTCTCGCTGACGTTCGGCGTCATGCGCATCGTGAACCTGGCGCACGGTGACCTGGCCGTGTGCGGGGCCTACCTCGCCCTGGTGCTGTCCACCTTCTTTGGCGTGCCGGTATGGGTCACGCTGCCGCTGCTGCTGCCCGCCGCGTTCGCCGTGGGCGTGGCCCTGCAGCTGCTGCTGTTCGGCCGGGCGCTGCGGCACGGGGTGCTGGCGCCGGTGCTGGTCACGTTCGGGCTGGCGGTCATGATCGAGAACCTGCTGCAGGTGGCCGCGACCTCCGACCCGCGCGGGCTGAATGGCGGCGCGCTGGCGCTGGCCAGCTTCCACATCGGCAGCATCACCGTGTCCTGGCTCTTCCTGGCCGCGTTCCTCACCGCATGCGCGGTTCTTTCCGGCCTCCAGCTCCTGTTGTCCCACACCTCGTGGGGCCGCAAGGTGCGCGCCACATCCGACGACCTGGACACGGCCCGGCTGGTGGGCATCAAGGTGCGGCCGGTGTTCGCGACCGTGGCGGGCATCGCGGTCGCCACCGCCGCGCTGGCCGGCGTCTTCATCGGCACCATCGGCACGTTCGACCCGCTGACCGGCACGAACATACTGATCTTCGCGTTCGAGGCCGTCGTGATCGGCGGTATCGGCTCGCTGTGGGGCACCCTGGTCGGCGGGGTGATCATGGGCGTCACCCAGGTGGTCGTCGGCGAGGCCAACCAGGCGTACGCGGTGCTCGCGGTCAACCTGCTGTTCCTGGCCGTGCTCACGGTCCGGCCGGGCGGGTTGTTCACCAGCCGCCAGGCGGCCGGTGAGCTGCAGGGCCAGGGAGCGCCCGGATGACGCGCGACACGGCGGTCGGCTCCCGTGACGCGGAGCCCTCGGTGACACTGGTCGCGGTCAGCCGGTGGAGCGCCGCGGCGTCCGCCTTCACCGGGGCGTGCGTCGTCGCGGTGCTGATCCTGGCGGTGATCCCCTATGTCATCGGCGGCCCGGCCGAGCAGCCGCTGATCACCCTGCTCACCTTCGTCGCGATGGCGAGCCTGTGGAACCTGCTGGCCGGGTTCAGCGGGCTGACCTCCTTCGGCCAGCAGGCCTACATCGGCGTCGGCGCCTACGCGCTTTACCTGGTCGCCGCGCACGGGATCAACCCGTTCGGCGGCATCGTCCTGGCGGCCCTCGTCGCCGCGGTGGTCTCGCTGCCGGTATCCGCCCTGGTGCTGCGGCTGTCGGGCGGGTACTTCGCCGTGGCCACCCTGGTAGTGGCCGCCACGTTTCAGATCATCGCCACGCTGTCGCCGTCGGTGGGCGGGACCACCGGAGTCAGCGTGCCCGGCCTGGCCGGCTACGGGGACGTGCTGCGCGAGGCGCTGACGTACTGGGCCACGCTCGCCGTCGCCGTGATCAGCGTGGCCGGCGTCTACCTGCTCGTGCGGCGGACGTTCGGGCTGGACGCCCGGGCCGTGGGCAGCGACCCGGTGGCCGCGGCCAGCTCCGGCGTCCGGGTGGGCCGGATCAGGCTGCTGGCGTACCTCGTGGCGGCCGGCGGCGCCGGCGCGGTGGGCGCGCTGATCGCGCTGCAGACGCTGTACGTGGAGCCGACGTCCGCGTTCAGCATCCAGTACAGCGTGGACATGCTGTTCATGGTGCTGATCGGCGGCATGGGAACCATCGAGGGTCCCATCGTGGGCGCGCTGGTGCTGTTCGCGCTGCAGGAGACGCTCTCCGCGTACGGCGCCTGGTACCTGGTCATCGTGGGCGGCCTCGCGGTGGTCACGACGCTGGTCGCCCCGCGCGGGCTCTGGGGATTGGCCAGCGAGCGGCTCGGCTGGTCGCTGCTCCCGGTCGGCTACCGGGTCAGATCCCCGTCCCGGTGAGGATCACGGTCAGAGTGTGGGAGCCGGTCGAATCGGTCCAGGTGAGCCGGTAGCGGGCGGTGAAGGGCCCCTTCCTGGTCGGGGTGAAGGTCACCGGGATCGCCATGTTGTTATCGGGGATGACCGGCAGTCCGCGGGCTGGCTTGAGCGGCGCGGCGAACGGCTTGGGCAGGGCCGACGTTCCCGCCACCGTGCTCACCTGGTTGCCGGTGTTGGAGATGCGGACGTAGGCGGTGGCGCGCCTGCCTACCGGGATGTTCCGGAAATTCACCCTCGGGCGGGCCGCGGCGAGCCGGCTGACCGCCCGCGTGCCGGCCCCGGTCAGCGTGACGGTGGCGCTGCGCCCGCTGCTGCCGGCGATCGTCAACGACCCGGTGGCCGGGCCGGACGCGGTCGGTGCGTAGGAGACCGTCACGCTGATGCTCCGTCCTGGCCTGATCTGGCTGCCTATGGCGGGCAGGCCGGTGGCGGTAAACGGCGGGGACGGGCGGATGACCGAGGTGACGGTCTGGGTGGTCGTGCCGGAGTTGGTGATGATGACCACCTGCCTCTCGGTGATCCCGACCGGGACGTCAGCGACTCCCGTGTCCAGCGGCAGCAGCATGGAGACCAGGCTGGCCTGCGGGATCAGCCCCGACCGGGTGCCGTCCCCGTTGAGGGGCACCGTCACGTTCCGGGAAACCCCGGCTCCGGTCGTGAACGACAGCGTGCCGTCGGCGGTGCCGCGGACGGCCGGCCGGAAGGTCACCGACGCGGTCAGCTTGTCACCCCTGGACAAGGTGACCGGGAAGGTCACCGGGATCGGGCCGGGGCGGCCCGGCTCGGTCTCGGTGACCCGGCCCACCCGGAACTCGTTCGCGGGCCCGGGGGGGTCGGAGGCGGTGGTGGCGGCGGTGACGCCGGTGAACCTGACGCGGCCCTGGGCGGTGACCGAAACGCGCTTCGTGATGCTGGTACCGACAACGGCCGGGGCGAAGGTGGCGGCCTTCCCCACGGCCGCCGCCTTCGGCGCCGGCAAGCTGAACCCCAGCACGTGGCCATCGCTGGTACCGACGTAAACCCACCCCTGGCTGGTGGCGGGCGTGCAGAACTTGACGGTGCCCGCGGCGTTCGCAGACCAGATCGGCCTCAGCGCGCACGGCGCCGCCGACGTGCAAGGCGACGGCGTGCCCGCGCTGGAAATCAGCTGGCCCAGGGCGTAGGCCTCGAGCACCGAACGGACGCCGGAGCTGGTATCGGAGTGGACGACGTCCCAGACGACGGCAGAGGCGGGGTTGCTGCCATGGGAGGTCACCACCGGCGCGCCAGAGCCAAAGCTCTCGGTCAGGCCGCCGTTGGCCACATCGGACAGCGTGGGCGCGTCGGAGCCGTCGACGCCGAGACGGAACGCGCGCAGGACATCGTTGACACCGACGTAGAACAGGAAGTCGTTGGCGGTGGACGCGGTTATGGTGCCAGGGGTCCCGTAGAACACCGCCGGGTGCCCGAACTGGGCGCCGTAGGCCTGGCTCACGAACAAGGCGTCGTCGGTACCGCCCGGGCCCTGCCCGCGCCCGCCCAGGTTGTCGCGGTTGAGCAGGAAGATGTGGCCGTCCTTGCCGGCCTGCACCATCACGTCCGGGTCGGTGGCGGTGCCGAAGGGCAGCCCTACCGGCCCGCCGGCGCCGAAGTCAAGGTTGGTGGCGGCCTGCTCAGGCGCGCCGACCTGGCTGAAGAAGTCCTTGGCCGACACCGTCCCGTTGGGGTTGACCGCCAGCCGGATCACCGATTCGCCGAGCTGCCCGGGCGCGGCGTTGCCCGGGCCCGCGGCCGGCACGATGCCGTTGCTGGTGGTGGCGAAGATCTGGCCGGAGGGGTCGGCCATCATCCCGCCACCGGACTGCCAGATCCCCCCCTCGTTGTAGGCCACTCCCGACTCGTCCGTCCACAGGGTCGTCGCGTGCGATGTGACGTTCACCGCGGCCACGTACCCGGCGTAGGGCCTGACGTCGCAGTGCGAGCCGAAGGCCGCGAAGACCCTCCCCTTGAGTAGCAAGGCGCCGGGCCGTTCCAGCTCGAACGCGGGATAGAACGTGATATTGCGGTTGTTGTTGGGATGGCCCTGGATGCGTACCCGCCAGAGGATGCCCCCGCTCGCCGCGCTGAGCGCGAACAGGACGTACTTCGGGTTTCCGCTGATCATCACCTGCGCGAACAGGTACAAGCGACGGGTGCTGGGGTCGTACACCGGCGTCCCGGTCACGCCGAAGTTCGGCAGCAGGTCGTGGCACGTCCTGAGCGCAGGGTACGGCGAGGTCAGGAAGTCGTACGGCGTGCCCAGCGAGGTATGCCACTTCACCTTGCCGGTGGTGGCGTTCAGCCCGTACACCTGGTCGTTCTCGGTGGCCACGATGACCGTGTGCGTCGAGTTGATCACCAGTGGCTGGGCGTACACCTTCCCGCTGACCGTGGCGGCGAACCGCTGCACAAACCTGGGCACCACCGACGGGCCCATCGCGGTCTCGCTCTGGTCCCAGCCGGTACGCATGTTGTTCAACTGGACGGTCGTATCGTCGGCCCGGGCCGTCCCCGCCGGACTGCCGGGGACCGACCCGGTGACCGCGGGGAGCAGGGCTAGCGCCAGCGCCACCGCAGCCGCGAGGGAGACGGTGCGGGCACGGAGCCGGCCCGCGGGCTGGCCACGGCCAGCCGTACCGTCGTGGGGAACTGCCATCTGGCGGCTTCGGTCCATGTGCGCTTCTTCCGGTGTGCGACCGGTCGGTGTGCAGCTTGTCCAGCGCGGACGAGCAGGCACTGCCGGACATCATCACGCCTGGATCCGTGCGGAGGTCAGTCTGTTACCGCACCGTGACCTGGTCTTTTACGGTCTTTGTTACGACAGAAGCCGTGTGCGGCAGATGTTGACTCCGTGGCGCCAGAGGTGAGTTGACAGTGTCAGCGGCCGGCCCGCACCAAGGCCAACGGGGTAACCGCGACCGGGAACGGCTGCACCGCCTGGAACGCCTCGTCTCCCGCCACCTGGGCTACCTGGCGGTACCCGCCGTCGCGCAGCTCGAACACGGTCAGCTCCGGCTTGACCGGGTCCGGGTCGATGATCCAGTACGAGACGATGCCGAACTGCTCGTACACATCCTTCTTCCGGTTCCGGTCGTACAGCCGGGTCCGTGGCGAGGCCACCTCCACCGCCAGCACCGGCGGCCGCTCCTGGAACACCGTGTCCAGGGAGTCCGCCCGCACCACCGCCAGGTCCGGCACCCGGTGCTGGTAGCGATCGATGTTGACGCCCACCCCGGGAAGTACCTCGAACTCGGGCGGGCAGGCCGCATCGAGAACCTGAGCGAGCCGGAAGACAACACGCTGGTGCAGGCTGGATGGGGCGGGGGACACGATGAGCACCCCGTCATCCAGCTCGTAACGGAACTCGTCGTCGGGCATGTTCTCCATGTCCTCGACGGTGAGCGCCCGGTCCTGGCCGGACCAGACGTCGGGTGCGGTCATGGCATTCATCGTGCCTCCTGCCGGTCATGCGCGCCACCATCCCAGGCGGCACCGACATTCCCGGCTAACCGGCCGTGATCGCGGGTAGCCTGCCGTTGCACCGACGACAGGGGGAGCCGCCATGACCAGTGCCGTGCCACCGCCCGGGGTCAGCATCGCCGACGCGCGCCTGGAGGAGGTCGCGGACGGCATCTACGCCTACATCCAGCCGGACGGCTCCTGGTGGATCAACAACACCGGCTTCCTGGTCGGCCGGCGGGGCGTGGTGAGTGTGGACGCGTGCTCCACCGAGCGCCGCACCCGCGCCTACCTTGACGCGATCGCCTCGGTGACCGGCCAGCCGGTGCGCACCCTGATCAACACCCACCATCACGGCGACCACACCTTCGGGAACTACCTGTTCGCCGGGGCCACGATCGTGGCGCACGAGAAGTGCCGCCAGGAGATGCGGGACTTCGGCCCGCCGGGGGCGCTGCCGTTCTGGACCGGGATCGACTGGGGCGGCGTCGAGCTGGCGCCCCCATTCCTCACCTATGAGTCCGGGGTCCGGGTCTACGTCGATGATCTCGCCTGCGAGGTGCGGCACGTCGGGATCCCGGCGCACACCACCAACGACTCGATCGTCTGGGTGCCCGACCGCTCCCTGCTGTTCTCCGGCGACCTGCTGTTCCGGGGAGGCACCCCGTTCCTGCTGATGGGGTCGGTGGCCGGGGCGATCGGGGTGCTGGAGGAGCTGAAGCAGCTGCCCGCGACCACGATCGTCCCCGGTCACGGCGGCGTGTCCGGCCCGGAGCTGATCGACGAGGTCCTCGGCTACCTGCGCTTCGTGATGACAGCGGCGGTCGCGGCCCGGAGCGCCGGGCTGTCCCCGCTGGACGCGGCGCGCGAGCTAGACCTCGGGCCGTACGCGGACCTGCTCGACCCCGAGCGGATCGTGGGGAACCTGCACCGCGCCTACGCCGAGCTCGACGGCGCGCCCCCCGGAAGCCGCATCGACGTCGTCGCCGCGCTCGCCGACATGGTGACCTACAACGGCGGCCAGCCGCTCACCTGCTACGCCTGAATCGTGGCGCCCTCAGTGTCGACGTCCAGGGCCTGGACCCGCCACGTGTCGCCGGTACCGCTGGCGATCTTCTGCACGGCCTCGGGGCCAGGGTGCGTCCCGGCCGCGGTGAGCGCGAGCACCGCGGGCCCGGCCCCGGACACGACGGCGGGAATCCCGGCCGCCCGGAGCCGGCCGATCAGGCCGGCTGTGGCCGGCATGGCCGGGGCGCGGTAGGGCTGGTGCAGGAGGTCCTCGGTCCCGGCCATGAGCAGGGCCGGGTCGCTGGTCAGCGCGGCGATCAGCAGCGCCGTGCGGGCCGCGTTCGTCGCCGCGTCCGCATGGGGAACCGTGGG
>Ga0318555_10000383_pt1 | contig 13089 bp, 8 predicted proteins | sample GRESIP082b2f23_FD_202529 | JGI IMG/M metagenome (GOLD analysis project Ga0318555, IMG submission 202529) | Tropical soil microbial communities from Luquillo Experimental Forest, Puerto Rico - GRE.SIPMG.082b2f23 | ecosystem: Environmental > Terrestrial > Soil > Tropical forest > Bulk soil... | reverse complement strand
GACTCGGGCGCCTCACGCTCTGGTTGATGGTCGGGATCGTGGGTACGTTGACGATCGCCTTCACGGTGCTCGCCGTTTACCTCGGCATCGACCTCCCTCCGGCGGACTCCACCCTGATCGCCGAGGTGGCTCGGCACGCAACGGGAGGTGGCCCGTTATTCGTCGCCTTCCAGGCGAGCAGCGCCCTGCTGCTGCTGTCCGCGGCAGCCTCCTCCTACCTGGCGGGGTCGGGAGTCCTCAAAGCGTTGGCGATGATCGGCAAGGATGGCGAGGGGTTGGTACCAAGCCGTTTCGGGCGCATCAATCGCTTTCTGATACCGGAGTGGGGCGTCGCACTGGTGCTGGTCGCCGCGGCGATGCTGGTCGCAGCCAGCGGGCGTGAACAGCGCCTCGTCGGTTTCTACGCGGTGGCCGTCTTCGCCAGCTTCCTGGCCGCGACCATCGCCTGCGCCCGTCTTTCCTATCGCGACGGCCGGAAGGTGGCCCTGGTACTCAATATCGTCGGGGCGGTCCTGGTCGCGATAATCCTCGGCATCAACGCGACTCGCCTCGACGGCTCGATCGCCTTGCTGGCCTCTGCGGGCGTAGCGGTGTATTTGTGGCGGATCTGGGTCCTGCGCGGCCGTCCCCGCGGGGTAGCGGCCGCCGGCGCCCAATAGGGCCGGACCGTCGACGGCTGCGTCCTTCATCCGGACCTTGATCGTCGTCCCACCCGAGGCGGGACTACAACGCAAACGTCGTGCCGCGCAACGAGTGGCGAAGCCGTCCGCCTTCAACTTGGTGTAGATTAGCGGCACAGTTCACCCAGAAGCTTTTCCTCAATGACGCACTGTGGCAGCGTTTTCGCCTGTGCGCCAAGGAGACTGGCAAGGTATGGGGGCTGCCAGAATCCCAGCGCGGGCTTCGAGCCGATCGCTGGCGCTTGTTGTGGGCGCGGTCGTAGGCGGTGGCCGACCAGTACAGGGTGACGGGTACATTCGCGGGCATATTGAGCCGGTAGTTGGATATCGTCAGGTCCCACTCAGAGCCAAAGATTTGGGCAGTGGCCGGAGTTCGAGTGATCTAGGCTCGGCCTAATGCGATCGCCCTAGCGCGACAGGAGGTCCGATGGCAGTAGACCGCCAGACCGTGGATCTGAGCACATACCCCGACCTCGTTGTGTTCTACCTGGGCATCCGCGTGCGGAATCCGCGCGGGATGCTGCGCTTGTTCGGGCTGAGGCCCCAGATCCAGAAGTCGTGGAAGCAGCAGCCGGACGGCCTGCTCCTGCACGAGGATTTCATCTGGTCGCTAATCCCGCCGCACGCTGGGATGCGCCAGTACTGGCGCGACCTCGACAGCCTTGAGCGCTGGAGCCACTCGGAGCCGCACAAGCTGTGGTGGCAGCAGTATCTGAGGGACTCCGGCGGAACCTGCCTCTGGCACGAGACCTACTTCATGGACGGTGGCATCGAAGCGATCTACGACGACATGAACCAACCGATCGGCCTCACCCGCTTTGCGCCGGTGCGGCCGGCGCGCGGCGCAATGTTCTCGGCGCGGCGCAGGGCAGGACGCAGCGAGCCATCCACGGTCGAGCCGGTGATCACCGAGGCGGAGTACTACCCCGGCTAGCGTCGCGCCCGGCGCGCTGAGCCTGTGCGCTTGCATTCGGAATCCAGGTCACTGTAAATGTGAGACTGACCGGATCATCCGGGCCGTCGTCTTTCATCCGCCTCGCCGTGGTGATGTGACTCGGGTCCGCGACTTTCTTCTGCCGTCCGAATTTGGTGCCATTCGCCATAGACATGGCCCGCTTGAGGGCGGTGCGCTCCTTGACCAGCTCGCGCTCGAACTCGGCGAGTGACCCCAGCACCCCAATCATCATGCGACCAGCGGCGGTTGAGGAGTCGATGCCGTCGGTGGTGGAAATCAGGGTGACGCCTCGGTCGGTCAAAGCCTTGACGGTTTCGAGGATGTGCAGGGTGTTGCGGCCCAACCGGTCCAATTTCCAGACCACCACTGTGTCGCCCTCACGAACGTAGTCGAGGAAGGCGGCCAGGCCGGGACGGTCATCCCGAGCGCCGGACATGGTGTCGGAGAAGGTCTTCGTCACGCCAGCAGTCTCCAGAGCGGCTTTCTGCTGATCCAGCGTCTGGGCAATTGTGCTGACCCGCACGTAACCAACACGCGCCCCTGCCCCGGGGGTTGGGGCTGCATGCGAATCAGTTGCTTTCATAGCTATCTTAACAAAGAAACCGCACAATCTATTCCCCGAGACGGGGGGCGGTAGTCCTCACCCGAAGCAAGTCTTGCGGTGTCTACCAAGGAGGCGGGGTACGGGCGGCACATCGACAACACAGTATGAAACAGCCCGTTGATGGTCGGGATAGGGAAAAGCGCGTCGCTGGCTGGATGTGTTTTGTGGGGATCTTGCGCCCCGCCGAATACCTCTCGGCGATTCGCAGCGTAGGCCCACCACGGCTGACTGCGGGGACCAAGTGGGCCGGGTTGGTGAGCTGCTTGGGGGTGTGTAGATGCGCGTAACGGCGGTTGAGACCAGCCATGGCTTCTCGCTCCCGCTCGATGCGTTCCCGCTCCCGCTGTGGTATGTCTTTGGCCGCGCCCATCATCCAGTACCACTTGTGCTCTTCGCCCGGGATGTAGGTGCGCGAGGGTGGGGGCGGTGAGTCGGTCAACCACCCCTGCATGGCCTTGTCCTTGTTGTCCATAATGCTCGGGGTGGGCGAGTTCTAACTCTGCTTGAGCCGAGACTTTGGGGAAGCTGTCGGACACGCGCAATCGATCGGCCACTGCTTGTAACGACTGTCGCGTCCACACGTCGGACAGGGACGATGAAAGTGTTGACGCCACACCGCTTCGGGCCGCCACTGCCTGGCCGCTTCCACAAGAAGATTGTGTTCGCTCACGCTCTCTATTGTATTTACCCTGCAACCAAGTTCCACCCGAAGGCATCACCGACACCTTCTGTGCTAGGTCATAGATACTTAGCTGCCCATTGCGAGACAGCCTTTCGGGACACTTTCGGTGAGACGAACTTTCGAGACACGGCGACCTCGGAAGATCGGACATCCGGGTGTCCGGTGATCGGTGTCTCGAATGTGCTCTATTTCGAGACCGCGTTCAACTCTGTTCGGGCCTCGTCGATTTGGTCGTATGCATACGCCGCTATGGCGGCGGTGGTCATCGTCTCACCCTTGCGGGCGAGCGACTCGTAGGTCGCCTCGCCGAGCACCTCGCGTAGGTGGGTGATTGCGGTGCCGAACTCAGGAAACGCTGCGGTCAGCGGACTAAACGCGAAACCGGCGATGGTCGCCGCCGCTTCGCACCGTGCGAGCCGGTCGAAAAGCACCGTGAGCATAGCCAGGGCAACACGCATGTTTGCCGCATGACCCGAGTCCTGAAAATTCCGGATCGCGAGCATGAGGTAGTCGAAGGCGGCCAGCGGGTCCCCGTGTTGGGCCTCGAGAGCGGACAGACAGATCGCCAGGTGTGACTCGTTGGCGCGGTTGCCGCTCTGCTGAGCGATCACCAGCCCCCGGCGCACGGCTTGGAGCGCGCGCCCAGGTTCGACATGCCGAAAGGCGAAGCCGTAGGCGAAAAGCGCCCACGAAAGCGTCCACGGGTTATCGGTGGCTTCGGCGGTGTCGATCATGCCGATCGCGGCGGCCATCGCCTCGTCACCAACACCGGCGACCGTCAGCGCGAGTACCAGGTATGCCTGGATGACTGCGTCATTCTCTCGATCGGATGAGAGCCGGGCGCGGCACAACTCCACGTACCGGTCGGGCTGGCCGATGTACAGATACGCAGCGCTAAGCCAGCTCTGGATGCCGTCCGGCACCTCGTCGCGGCCACTGCCCTTAACCGTCAGGGCCGCGTCGCTGTAGCCGACAGCGTCCTCGATGCGTCCGGTCGTGTGACACTGCGACGCCATCACATACAGGGCTGCCAGGCGGGGATGGTTGACGGATCGGGCGGGCTTGATGAGCTGTTCGGCCCAAGTAATGGGCTCGTAGATTTCGACCCGAAGGCCGAGGAATGCCGCATACGTCGCGATGGTGGCGGCAACGTCTAGGTCGCCATGGTCGGCGGCCCACTTGAACGCGGTGCGCAGATTGGCCAGCTCGGCGGAGAACCAGGTGTATGCCTCGCGCTGGTGCGGGCTGTTCCACAGCGCCAGGATGTCGGTCTCGCGCCTGGCGAAGTGGCGGGCATGCGCGTTACGTGCCTCGGTGGCCGCACCAGAGGCGACGAGTTGCTCTTCGGCGAACTGACGGATGGTCTCCAACATCGAGAATTGGGTCCGCCCAGCCGATCGGTCGGCGACCAGCAGCGACTTGCGCACCAACGCATCGAGCAGATCAAGGATGGCGTAGTCGTCGACGTCATCGGATCCGCCCACCGCGCAGGCACTTTGGAGGTCGAATCCCCCGGCGAACACCGAACACCGCTGCAGCAGAGCCCTTTCCGCGTTGTCGAGGTGGTCGTAGGACCATGCCACCGCATTGCGCAAGGTTTGGTGGCGTGCCACGCCCCGCCGCGAGCCGACCAGCAGCCGGAACCGCTGATGAAGACGATCGCGCACCTCACTGGCGGTCATTGACGCCATCCGCGAGGCTGCCAACTCGATGGCCAATGGGATGCCGTCCAGGCGGCGGCAAATCTCCACGACCGCGACCGCCTCGTCAGGGTTCGCCAGCGAGAAGTCCGGGACCACACTGCGGGCGCGTTCGACGAACAGATCGACTGCGGCAGAGTCGATGCCCGCGCCGACATCCAGCGACGGCACCGGCCACAGTTGCTCGTCGGCGACCCCCAATCCCTCGCGGCTGGTCGCCAGGATCCGCACGGTCGAGGAGCGCGCGAGGATCGCTTCGATCAGATCGGCGGCAGCGTCTCGCACGTGCTCGGCGTTGTCGAACACCAGCAACCGCGCCCGGCCCTCTAACGCGGCGGCCACCGACTCGCTCACGGTCTTATCCGGCTGCTGAGTGATGCCCAGTACCGCCGCCACCGCGTCAGGCACCGCCGCCGGATCGGACACCGCAGCCAGCTCGAAAAACCAGACCCCATCCGGAAATTGATCGACGAGACGCGATGCGACCTCCACCGCCAGCCGGGTCTTGCCGACCCCGCCCACCCCGGTCAACGTCACCAATCGATGAGCCTTGACCGCCGCTTGCACCTCGTCGAGTTCGGACTCGCGTCCGATGAAGCTGGTGACTGGGGTCCGCAGGTTGCCCGGACTGGCATCCAACGCCTGCAGGGGTGGGAACTCTGTGCGCAGGCCGGGTGCGCAGACTTGAAACACCCCGACCGGTGTGGGTAGGTCGCGCAGTCGTCGCGGCCCCAAATCGACCAGGTCCACTCCGCTGAGCAGACTCGCCGTCGAATCGGCCAGCAGGATCTGGCCGCCGTGCCCGGCGGCCATCACCCGCGCAGCTCGGTTGAGCACCGCACCGAAGTAATCCCCCTCGCGCAGCTCGGCTTCCCCGGTCGCCAACCCCATCCGTACCGGCAACTGAAGCTCCGTCTGCGCGGCCACCGCCGCATCAACCGCAGCCCTGGGGGAGGCGAACGCGGCAAACACCCCGTCACCGGTGTGCTTGAACACGAAGCCGCCCTGCGCCTCGATCACCTGGCGCAACACCTCGTCATGGGCGGCCAGCGCGGCCCGCATCGCATCCGCGTCGGCCTCCCACCGACGGGTCGAACCCTCGACATCGGTGAACAAAAACGTCACCACTCCCGAAGGAGCAGCCGCCGTCATGGCATCGGCTCGGCCCAGGCGATATGCCCCTCGTAGCCAAGTGTTCTCGCCATGTCCCGGTAGCGATCCCGATAGTCGCGGTAGCCGGCCTCGTCGCCTTGGGCGCGGGCCAGCAGCGCGCGCAGCCGCAGCAGCCAGATCTCCCGTATCACCAGACCCTCATCGGCTGGCGCGGCCGCTAATCGCTCGATTGCGGCCTGGGCTTCGGCCACGTCACCCTCGGTCCCACGATCGAGCAGCATTTCCACCAAAACACCCGTCGCAGGAACGCCCCACGCCAGCAGGTGTTCGTGGCGAAACAGATGGTCGACGGCGGCGCGGATGAGCGGTATCGCGTCATCGCGATCTCCACACCGAGCCCTCGCACGCGCGGAGTAGACATCGACGATCGGCAATTCGGACAGGTTGTGGCCCCGGCGCCGAAACACTTCGCCGACGTCTGCCAGGATCTTCTGTCCGCGGTCACGCTGCGCAGCCATTGGATGGTGCACCAGCGCAGTGCCCAGCGTCATACGGGCTAAGGCCAACGCGAGGTCATCGCCGGATCGTTCGGCAATCCGTAGGGCATGCTCGATCTCGCGCACCGTCGGATCATCCACGGCCAGCACGCCAAACGGTATTCCCGCAAAGTAGACCCAGCCGACAACCGCGGCGAAGGAGAGGGAGTCGGCGCTGCGAGCCAGAGCCAGCCCGCGGTTCAGGTCGTCGCGCCATCCTGGACGACCCAGACAATACCGAGCCATAGCCCGGTTCGTATGGGCGATCGCTAACGGAGAGCCGAAAAGGAAGTTACCTTTGGCCGGGTCACCGTCGGCAAGGTCGATGACCCGTTCTGACCATTGCAGCGCGTGAGACCACTCGGCGCTCTCAACTTTGGCGTAGGTCGGCGCGAAGGACAGCCCCACCGTCAGCGTCGGATCGCCGACCGACTCGATGAGGGCCATGGCATCCGAGGCCAGCTGCGACGCCTCGCGCGGCCGGTCCCGATACACGTGATCCATCACCAGCCCTGCCATCGCGATGGCCAGTGACGCCTTGTCCCCGGTGGCGGTGCACAACTGCCGCAACTCATTAAAGGGGGCACCGGCGACGTTCAGTTGGACTCGAAAGGCGATCCCGCACAACATGGTCCGCGGCGTGATGCGCATGGCGGCCCGGCTGGGGTCGTCGGTGGGTAATGCGTCGGCGATGTTTCGGGCACGCTCCCAGCTCAGCCGTGCGGCGGCGATGTCGCGGTTGGTCGCCCAGGCGGCGGCCCGCATCTGCCAGCCGTAGGCGGCGTGCAAATCCCCGGCGGCCTCCAGATGTTCGGCGATCAGCGCGGCATTTTCGTCAGCCGAGGCCGGGCTACGGGCTTCGATCACGGCGGCCAGGCGCCGGTGCAGCTCGGCACGATCCGACTTTAGTTGTGCTTCGTAGGCCACCGTGCGGATCAGCGGATGGTGGAACAGATACTCGGGTTCTTCGGTAGAGGTGATCTGGTCGATGAATTCGCCGCCCACCAAATCCTCGAGTACGGGCTCAATGCCCAGGGTTTCCAGCAGGCCCGGGTCGAACCGTGAGCCGATGACCGCCGCAGCGCTCAGGGTGCACTTGGCCGCCGGGTTAAGGCGGTCGATGCGGGCGGCAATGGCCGCCTGCACGGTGGCGGGCACGCTGACCTCGGCAGCACCGACCGCCGAAACGTAGGCGCTGCGGTTTCCGCGCAGGACCCCGCGTTCGGCCAGTTCGCGCACCATCTCCTCCACGAAAAACGGGTTACCGGCCGCCCTTTCGACGATCATGGTCGTCAACCCGGCGACCGAGGAGTCCGGCCCCAGCAGATCGGTGACCAGTGCTGTGGTCTCCGAATCGCTCAGCGGCGCAAGGGCGATGCTTTGAGCACCGGGCACCCGGCTCAATGCGCCCCGATATTCGGGGCGGCAGGTGATGAGCACCAGAAAGGGCGTCTGCGGGGTCACAGCCATAAAGTCGGCGAGCATGGATTCGCTGACCTCGTCGATCCAGTGCACGTCCTCAATGACATAGACGGCCGGGTCTTGGCGGGCCAGCGACGCGGCAGCGACGAGCGCGGTCAACCGTCGCCGCCGGGCATCCGGATCGATCTTGGGCAACTCCGCCTCGGGATCGGCGATGCCCAGCAGGTCTTCGAAGAGCACCAAGTCCTCCGGATCGCCATCAGGCACCCGGGCCCGTACCTGCGTGCGGGCGACCGAGGCGTCCAGATCACCCACGCCGGTGGCTGCGCGCAGCAGCCGCGACACGGCGTAAAACGGGACATCGCTGGCGTGCGATTCGCAGAACGCGGTGAACACCTCGACACCTCGGGCTGCCGCTATCGCGGTGACCTCGCGCACCAGGCGGCTCTTGCCAATACCCGGTGATCCCCGCACCTCGACCACCGCGCCATCGCCGTCGGTGGCACGCTCCAGCAAGCCCTCGACCGCGGCCATCTCCCAGCGCCGCCCGACCAGATGGGACTCAGCACGTGAAGCAACGCGATGCCGTTCACCCATGCCCAGCAGCCGACGGGCAGGCACCGGTTCCTCGGCACCTTTGACGCGCAACAACTCCGGCTCTCCCAGCACCGCTCCCGCGACTAGCCGCGCGGTGGACTCACTGAGTATCACCCCACCGGGTGGGGCAACCGATTCGATCCGCTGCGCTATCCCGACTTGCTCACCCACCGCGGTGTAACCCAAAGCACCCGAACCGATCTCACCGGCGATCACCTGGCCGGAATTGAGACCAACGCGCAACTGCAGATCTACACCGTCGCGGGCTTTGGCCTCCGCGGCCAGCCGGGCCGTCTCCTCCTGGATGCCCAGTGCCGCAAGACAAGCGCGGGTAGCGTGGTCTTCCAACGCCACCGGCGCGCCGAACACCGCCATGATCCCGTCGCCGGTGAACTTGTCCACCGTCCCGCCATAGCGCTGCACCACCGCCGCGCAGCGGTCGGCGAGGTCGGCCATGATCTCGCGCAGCCGCTCCGGCCCAACGGCAGAGGCGATGTCCATCGAACGAACGACATCCGCAAACAGCACCGTCACCTGCTTGTACTCCGCCGATCGGCTGACCTGCGTGACCGGTGCACCACACTCGTTACAGAACTTGGAGTTGGGTGGCAGTTCGGTGCCGCACGACCCGCACACCACGGTCGCTGTCGTCACGCGGCCACCCCACTGGCGCTCACATCAGTATCGTGTCACTTCTTGCCAGCCAACATGTGCCTTATCCCCGGTGCGATCCCTTGCGAGTAGCCCGCCGCGCAGTGCTTCGGGGCGTTGGTCCGGGGCCGGATTCCGCCGATCCACGAGGTAGGAACGTGTCGGTTGTGAGATTCTGCTGGGGTGTCCGCTACTGCGGCGGCTGCTCCTTCGGGGGTGGTGACGTTTTTGTTCACCGATGTGGAGGGTTCGACGCGTCGGTGGGAAGCCGACACGGAGGGCATCCGGGCGGCGCTGGCCGCCCACGACGAGGTGTTGCGTGCGGCGATCGAGGCTCACGGGGGCAGAAATGGCTTAGCAAGGAGATCGCATGGCAACTAAGGTTCCGACCCCGAGTCCGGCGCGGCCGCCGATTCGCCGCGGCCAAGGCGGATCACGATGAAGGCCATCGCCGTCACGATTTTTCACCGGATCGCCGACCCACAGGTTTTCGACGCGTGGGTTTGCGACGTGCGATCTGCCGCGGAGGCCACACCAGGGTTGGTTGCGTTCGCCGCCTCGAACCGCCGTGACGCGCCGCTGGACTGGGCGATCGCGGTGACCTTCGAGTCGGAGAATTTGCTTCACGAGTGGCTCGACGGGGCGACCTGGAAGACCTTGGTGCGCCGGGGCGCAGAACGCGGATTGCTGCGGCTTTCTTCCGATTTGGTGATCATCGAGGGCGCGGTGCTGCCGACCGGTGTGGGAATCGTCTCCTCCAATGTGTCGGACGGCATGGAGGCTGACTTCCACGCCGCGCACGGACGGCTGAAGAAGGCCGCCTCCCAATTCCCCGGATATGAGGGCGCAGCCGTCTTCCCGCCGAGCGCGTCGGGGGAATGGCGGTCGCTGATCCGGTTTCGCACCGAACCCCAGTTGTCGGCATGGTTACAGTCGCCGCAGCGCAAGGAAGGCTTGCCGGCGGTGCGGTCGAGTCTGGCGCAGGATTTCTCGGTGTTCGCCCAGACCACCCCGCTGGGCACAACCGTCCGCAGAATGAACGGCAAGACCGCGATGACGCCGAGCTGGAAGACGGCGATGCTGCTGCTGATGGTGCTCTACCCGATGGCGATGCTGCAGTCAAAGTTTGTGGCACCGGTGATCGGCAAATTGGGAGCGGAGCCGTGGCTGTCAGTGTGGCTCGGCCAGGTGTTCAGCGTGGCATTGATGCAATGGTGGTTGATGCCGACGGTGTCGTCATGGTGCCGCCGCTGCCTCGACCCGGTCGACGGCGCCAGTCTGCGAATCAGCCTGCGCGGCGCCGCAGTCGCCGTGATCGTCTACGCCGCGTCGTTGACGGTCTTCGCTACGGTCGAGTGGCTCCAGTAGTTGGCCCTACACCCGGCCTAGTCCCGTTGCTTGCCCTAGTTGTCGTGTAAGCCACCCCCCACGGCCGGCGAATAGCGTGTGGTCGTCCTGGCAAATCCCTTCGCGGGTAGCGCCAGCCTGCCCTATTGTCCTGATATTGCGTTGACGAATTGTGCAGTCAGTCTAAGTAGGTACTCTGAATCTATTTCAAGATGGCATCGTGGATCGTCTCGACGAAATCGCCTTCGCCACAAGGGATGCGGCCCACCAAATCTCAGAGCGCATGCAGGGCGCGGAAAGTCAGCTGCGGCGAAATCGTGAACCGGCACACGTAGCCGCACAGTAGCCACCACGACAGCTGCAAGTCGGCTGCGGTTCAGGTACGGCTGGCCAGATGGGGTAGGCGCCGTGCCGGTCGCGGCACAGGGCGGCAACTTCACAGGGAACGGGTTCAGCGGGAAGCGGCCGGATGGGTGATGGTGACGCCGCTGAGGACGGCGCCGATGAAGAACACCGCCGCGCTGACCTGCAGTAGCCGGGTGAAGCTGGTATCGGTGAGCGTGCAGGCGGCGATCAGCCCCACGCAGGCCGTCGCGATCAGCGCAGAAGTCCGGCCCACGGCGTTTTGGATTGCTGCGGCGATTCCGCTATGTGTGGGCTCAACGGCAGACAAATTGACCGCGGTCAGCGGGGTGATGGTGGTGACCATGCCAGCGGCCAGCACGATCATCCCGGGCAGCAGCTGCGTGACGACGTTGAATCCGTGTGCGACGGGGTGGATGAGCAGCAGCCCAACGCCGGCCAGCACCGGGCCGGCCATCACGAACATGCGCGGGCCGATCCGTGCGGCCATGCCGCCGACGCGGCGGGCGAACAGAAACGACATCACCGGGCACGGCAAGGTGATCAAACCCGCGGCGGTGGCCGAGTAGCCGGCGACCTCCTGGGTATACAGGGAAATTCCCAGCGAACCCAACGTCAGGGCGCCGTAGACGAACGCGGTGCCCAGATTGGCGCCGGCAAAGTTGCGGATTGTGAACAACCCAAGCGGCACCATGGGGTGGGGAGCGCGGCGCTCCCATGCCACGAATGCCAGCAAGGCCGCGACGCCGACGACCATGGACGCGGCGACGACGGGGTCGTGCCATCCGTGCCGGTGAGACTCAATGAGGGCATACACCGTGGCGGCCAACCCGACCGCCGACAAGGCGGCGCCAGCCCTATCCACCCGGGCCCGCTTTGCCGGCGCGGGCATCGGACACAGCCAAAACGTCAACGCGAACCCGATCACCATCGGGATCGCCGACAGCGCGTAGATCCATCGCCAGCTCAGATAATCCACGGCCAGACCCCCCAGCAGCGGACCGAGCGCAAAGGCGGTGCCGGTCCAGGCGGTCCAGGAACCGATCGCTGCGGGTCGGGCGGCGCGGTCGAACGCAGAGTTGATCAGCGCCAGCGAACCGGGCACCAAAAACGCCCCACCCAACCCTTGGATCACGCGCCCGCTGATCAGCATCGCCGGCGCGGCCGCGGTGGCCGCCACCACCGAACCCGTACCGAAGGCCACCAACCCGAGGCGCATTACCGGTACTCGCCCGAACAGATCGGAGATGGAACCACCCGGCAGAATCGTGGCGGCCAGGGCCAGCAGGTAGCCGTCGATGACCCACTGTTGCAAAGCCAGGCCTCCGCCCAGGTCGCGCCCGGTGGCCGGCAGCGCCAGGTTCACGACGGTACTTTCGAGAAATGCGACCATCGACACCATGATCGCCACCACCATGACCCGGCTCGTCGGCGCGGCATCGCAGACTTTCGGGAGCTGTTTGTAGTTGACCCCTATTTGCGCGCGGAGGGCGTCGGCACCGGCGAAGGAGCGGGCCAGCAGCAGCGAGATTAGGTTGCGTCGAAACCACGCAACCCCCTCGGCCGAGTGATACCTGCTTGCCCTTCCCTCCGGGTCTGACGCATTCACCGTGCAGTACCAGCGGCCATAGTGTCCAAGTCGTGCTTCCGATCGCATAATTGATCTCATCTCTGTGCTGCCGGGCTCCTAGCAGAGTGGGTTGCAGAACGCCCGCCGTTACGCGCGGCGGTGTAACGGTTGGTTTGAGTTCGCGCACGAATGTTCGGAGAGCCCTGAGAGGAGTCCCGCGATGGCCGTTGCGCAACCCTGTATCCACCCAGGCGCCCTCGAGCTGTTCATCGCTACCCGCCAACAGCTGCACGGCATCGCTCTCCGTCGGGGTGGTCGGTTTCCCGAGGGCACCGAGTTGGTCTGGCCGCATGGCCGCGCGCAGCGCGCTGGACCACCCCGCCGAGCTCGCCGTGGCGTGCGGCGTCGACATTGGACCACCCGTCGGGAAGTACCACAGCTCGGTCCCGCTGTCGGTTGACGCGGTGCTCGAGCCCGACGCCGACGCGGTCGCGCATGTCCATCGCGGTCTGTGAGTTGGAGCGCAAGCCCTGACGGCCTTCGCCCCCGACCAAGAGCCGGTGTTGTGGCCGGAACACTTCGACGTCGCAGTCCCGCCTCCGAGGCGAATTACGGTGTTTCGGCCAGAGACTCGTATCACCCGCGGCCATACGCCGACGTCGGACCACACGGGGGCCCGACTACGACTTCACCAACCGCAACACCACATTCATGACCTGGAACCTGATGCATCCGGCACGGATGCTGCCGCTGCCGGTGGAGTTCCGGCCTACGGCAACATTCGTTCGGGATGGGATGCGGGCTGCCGTCATGATTTTGCCAATCCTGAGTATCGCTGAGCCGATACCATGGGTCTCGATGCCTGGGAC
>Ga0318555_10000374_pt1 | contig 13166 bp, 9 predicted proteins | sample GRESIP082b2f23_FD_202529 | JGI IMG/M metagenome (GOLD analysis project Ga0318555, IMG submission 202529) | Tropical soil microbial communities from Luquillo Experimental Forest, Puerto Rico - GRE.SIPMG.082b2f23 | ecosystem: Environmental > Terrestrial > Soil > Tropical forest > Bulk soil... | reverse complement strand
GCTCCGAGCGCCGCTGCGCTCGGTCGTCGCTGGACTCTCGACGCTGCCAGCCGTCGTGTGGTACCCGGCGGTGCTGATCGCGGTCGGCCCGTCGACGGCCGTCCTCGTCTTTGCGATGGTCGTCGGCGCGACGCCCCCGATCGCGCGAGGCGTGATCGACGGGGTGACGGGGACCCGGGGGCGGCGCGGACCGGAGGGACCTGCCGGCCGCGGACGAGTGGCACCGACGAGAACGGTGGTCCTGGGCGCGATGCCCGACCTGGTGCTCGGCACCCGGACCGGCTGGTCTGCCTGCTGGGGCGTGCTCCTGGCCGGGGAGATCATCCTCACGCTCCCGAGCCTCGGGCTCGGCGGACAGCTCGTCGTCCAGCGCGGGCTGAACGACACCGTCGCGGTCTATCAGCTGATGATCGTGATCTTCGTCCTCGGGGTGCTGGTCGACGGCGCGGTCTTCGGCACCGCGACCGCCCTCCTCGGCCGTCGCCGGGACCAAGCTCGAGCCCAGGTGCCTGAGGTGCCGTGAGCCAGGCGCCGGCGACGGGCCTCAGCCGGGGCGTTCGTCGAGCGCGCGGCGGAGCACGTCGAGCGCGCTGATCGTCGCGTACTCCCGGACTCGCAGTCGATCGCCCGGGAGGCGCAACCGCACCGACCGTGTGATCCGGCCGTCGATGGAAAGTCCGACGAAGACGGTGCCCACCTCGACGCCCTCCTCTTGCTCCGGGCCGGCGACGCCGGTCACCGCGAGCCCGACGTCGCTCCCGACTCTCGTGCGCACGCCAGTCGCCATCGACTCCGCCGCCTCAGCCGTGATGACCGGACCGTTCGGGACGGAGAGCAGGTCTCGCTTGACGTCCGCTGCGTAGCTGACGACGCCACCACGAAACCAATTGCTCGCGCCCACGACGTTCACGAGCCGGCTCGCGATCAGCCCGCCGGTCACCGACTCGGCAACCGCCACGGTCAAGGAGCGTGCGACCAGTCGCTCGGCGACCGCGTCCTCCATCGTCTCGTCGTCGGCGGCGAACACGACGTCTCCCACCCGCGACTCGAGGTCTGCCCGCACCGCGCGCTCCTCGAGCGCCAGGGCCTCCCGCGCCGCCTCGGTCGTCGAAGCGCGGACCGTGATCCGCACCTTCAACCCCTCGACCCCCGAGGCCAGGAAGGCGATCGTCGACGCGGAGCCCTCGAGCACGCGGAGCCGCCCATCGAGGGCCTCGGCGAGCGCTGACTCGCTCACACCCCAGGTCCGAAGGACGCGGGACGCGATGACGCCGCTCGTGCCCTCGTCTGCGAGTCGCGATCGCAGGTCCGGCAGCACGCCGCGCAAGAACATCTCCTGGAGCTCGTGCGGCACGCCGGGAAGCGCGTAGACCACCTTGTTGCCGACCGGACAGATGAGCCCGGGCGCGGTGCCACGCCGTTGCTCGATCATCGTCGCCCCGACCGGGAGGTCGGCTTGCCGACGGTTGTTGTCGGGCATCTCGCGGCCACGCGAGACGAACATCGCCTCGATCCGCTGAACGCACCCCTCGTCTCGCTCGAGGCCGACGCCCATGACCTCGGCGATCGCCTCGCGAGTGATGTCGTCTTGGGTCGGGCCGAGTCCGCCGCACGCGATCACCCCGTCCGAGCGAGCGAGCGCGGTGCGCAGGGCCAGGACGAGGCGCGCGTGGTTGTCACCGACGTGCTGGTGGAAGTGGCTCGCTACCCCTGCCGCGGCCAGCTGCTCTCCGAGCCACTGTGAGTTGGTGTCCGCGATCTGACCGAGCAGGAGCTCCGTGCCCACCGCGAGGGTCTCGACCCTCACGCGTGTGCGGCAGCGGTGCGGCCGTCCCTCCAGTACTCGTAGCCGGTGTAGAGCGTGATCGCGGCAGCCAGCCAGATGGTCGCGAGCTGGAGCCCGCGGAGGTGGGCGGTGAGCGGCAGCACGCACCAACCGATGGAGAGGTCCTGCACGAATGACTTCCACTTCGCGCTGGACCGTGCAGGGATCGAGAGCCCCCGCCTCGAGGCCTGCCAGCGGTACGTGCTCATCCACACCTCACGCACCGTGATCAGCACGACCGGGAGCCAGGGCAGCTTCCCGATCGCGACGAGCGAGTACATCGACGCCAGCACGACGATCTTGTCGGCGAGCGGGTCGAGGAAGGCCCCCGACCGCGTCGTCCCGTGGCGCCGCGCGATGCTCCCGTCGAAGCCGTCGGAGAAGGCGACGATCGCACCGACCGACGCGGTCGCCCATGAGGCGCCCTCCGTGAGGATGAGCGCGATGAACACCGGGGCGAGCACGAGCCGTCCGATCGTGATGGCGTTCGCAGGGGTGACGAGCGCCGTCGGCCCGTAGCGGTGCGTGGTGTCCATCTTCATCCGGGCATGGCCAGCAGGTCTGGCCCGAGGGACCCGGTGACGACGACGTCGTGGAACGCTCCCGCCGCGAGCTCGGTCGGGATCGCGACGATGCCATCGATCTCGGGTGCCTCGCGGGCCGAGCGCGCGTTGCCGGGCGTGTCGACGAGCACGGTGCAGGTCGACCCGACGAGCTCGTCGCGTCGACGGCTCGTGATCGTGTCCTGCACCTCGCTGCACTCCGCGAGCCGCTCGAGCGCAAGCGACGTCGGAACCTGGTCCGGCATCGCGAGCGCCGGAGTCCCCTCCTCGGCGGAGAAGGTGAAGAGCCCGGCCCAGTCGAGCTCGGCCTCCTCCAGGAAGGCGATGAGACGACGCTGGTCCTCCTCCGTCTCACCCGGGTACCCGAGGATGAACGACGACCGGAAGGTCGCGGCCGGCTCGAGGGCGCGGATCCTGGCGATGCGCTCGAGGAACCGGTCCGCGTCCCCCCAGCGACGCATGGCGCGCAGCAGCGGGCGAGACGCGTGCTGGAGCGAGAGATCGAAGTACGGCACCGCGGTGCCGAGCACCGCGTCGATGAGCGCATCGGTGAGGCCGGAGGGATAGACGTAGAGGAGGCGGACCCACGGCACGACGCCGTCGAGCGCACGCAGCAGCTCGATGATCGGCTGGCCCGATGGCGTGTCGAGGTCGTCGACGTCTTCGCCGCCAGCCCTCCGGCGGTCCCGTCCGTAGCTCACGAGGTCCTGCGCGACGAGCACGACCTCCCTGACCCCTCCTGAGCAGAGGCTCTCCGCCTCGTCCAGGACGTCCGTCGCCCGCCTGGAGCGCTGATCCCCCCGGAACGTCGGGATCGCGCAGAACCCGCACCGGCGGTCGCAGCCCTCGGCGATCTTGAGGTACGCCCACGGAGCCGAGGGGCTCGGCCGCGGGAGCGCCAGGAGGTCGAACGTCGACGGAACGCGTCGCATGCCGAGCTCCACGGGAACCGTCGCCGCGATGGGTGACTCGCCGAACCCGACGACGAGGTCGACCTCCGGCAGCGCGACCTCGAGCTCCCTGCGGTACCGCTCTGCCATGCACCCAGTGACCGCGACCCTGGCGCCAGGCTTGCGGCCCTCCGCCAGCTCGAGGATCACCTCGATCGACTCGGCGCGTGCGGACTCGATGAACGCACACGTGTTCACGACGATGAGGTCTGCGGTGTCGGGGGCGCCGGCGAGCTCGAACCCGCCCTCCTCGATGTGACCCACGAGCTTGGCGCTGTCGACGACGTTCTTGGGGCACCCAAGCGTCTCGATCCAATATGACGGCAAGGCGATCCCCCAGAGCCGCTCCCGAACCGTTGGCCCCCGGCTCGTCCGAACCCCTGTTGGCCCGCAACCTACCGGATCGCGGCGCGCGCCGAGCCGTCGCCTCGCCCGCTGAGGGATCTCGCGCGTCCGCACGAAGCGAGCCGGGTCACGTCGTGTGGCGAGCTCCACAGGCGCCGACCGCGCCCACGGTGCGCGCGGTGCGTCGGGCGCTGTTTCGACCTGCGCACGCACGACGACGCCCGCTCCTGAAGAGCCGCGCACGACCGGACGTAGCATCCTGGGGTGTCGCCACAGGTCGATGTCTCGCTCGTGGTGATCGCGTACAACGAGGCCACGGTCATCACCGACTGCCTTGTCGCGCTGCGGCACCAGTCGACCCCCCGCTCGCTCGAGATCCTGGTCGTCGACGACGGTTCGACCGACGGGACTCGAGCCCTCGTCGAGCAGATCGGGACGAGAGACGTGCGGGTCCGGCTGATCGCGCACGATCACAACCGCGGAAGGGGCGCCTCGCGGCGCACCGGTCAAGATGCGGCGCTCGGGCCGCTCATCGGGTTCGTGGACGCCGACGTGATCGTGCCACCGGACTGGCTCGAGCGCTGTGCCGCCGCACTCGGACCCAACGGTGCCGTGTCCGGCATCGCCACACCCGACGGGGATTGCGCCGCCCTGGAGCGAATCCTCCACCCGGTGGTGCGGGTCCGAGCCCACACCATGGCCATCTCGGGCGGCAACGTGCTCTTCGATGCACACGCCCTTCGCGAGGTCGGCTTCGACGAGCGCGCACGGCTCGGGGAGGACTTCCGGATCGCGAGACAGCTCGCCGCCCACGGCCACCCGATCGCGACCGTGCCGGGCCTCCTCGCCGAGCACCGCGAGTCGAAGTCGTACGTCGCGACGATCCGTTGGATGTGGCAGAACGGCGTCGATGCCGCGAGCCTCCCGTTCGAGTTCGGGATCGTGCGAGCCCCCGACCTCACCTGGCTCGCGTGGATCGCCGTCCTCGTCTCCTTGGTCTCGCTCGCCGCGACCGGCGTGGTGGCATGGGGGCTGGCGCTCGGCGGCACGTTGCTCTGCACGGCTGCCGTGGCGGTCGGGCACACGGCGTCGCGGTTCCACCCGCGGCCGAGGACGCTGCGGTGGCTGGCCGCGGCGCTGCTCGATGTGCCGCTCGTCTCGGCGTACCTCGCGGGTCGCACGTGGGGGCTCCCGCTCGCCGTCCTCTCCGCACGAGGCACGTCGCGCCGTCCCGGCGGCATCCTCGCTAAGGCTGCCCCGCCGGGTGGGGGGTGAGCCGGTCGCTGAGCACGTCAGCCGCGAGCTCCCAATCGAGCTCGGGATGCGTCGCCCAGAATCGGGCCGAGATCTCAGCTCGGCGATCTGGCGCGTCGTGCCACCGCTCGACGCCCGACGCCAGCGCCTCGAGGTCGCCGGGCGGGACGACCGAGCCGGTACGGCCGTCCTCGACCAGGCGGGACGCGTCGTTGTGGGGATGGGCAACGCACGCGACGGGAGTCCCCAAGGCGAGGCTCTCGGCGACGACCAGGCCGAACCCCTCGCGATCAGATGGGGAGACCACCACCCGCGCCGCGCGCAGCCACGCCCAGACCTCCTCGTCGGCGTCCAGCGCGCCGAGGAAGGAGACCTGCGCCGAGAGGCCGAGGTGCGCGGCGAGCTGCTCGAGCCGCTCGCGCTCCGGCCCGTCGCCGATCACCACGAGGCTGGCGTCGCGGCCGCGGCCTCGCAGCAGGTCCACGACCCGGATCGCCTCGTCGACGCGCTTGTGCGTGATCAGTCGGCCGACGGTGACGAGCTCGACGGATCGCCCGCCGGGGGTGACCGCGTCCAGCTGAACCCTGTCCATCGCGTTCGCCGCCACGGTGATGCGCGCAGCGTCGACCCCCAGGGACGCAAGCCGCCCCCCGATCTCTGTCGACACCGCGATGACCTCGTCTGGCAGGTGGGCCGTGACCCGCTCGAGACGGGCTGCGACCCCCCCGGCGCCGCGGAGGTACTCCTGCCAGTACTCGCGCCCCCACACCTCGTGCCACTGGACGACCAGCTTGACCTTCTTGATCCAGGCGATCACTCGGAGCGGGAAGAGGTGGAGGTTGGGGATCTGGTCGGCCAGGATCACGTCGAAGCTGCGCCCCAAGAGGCGGACGGTCGAGATGGCGAACAGCACCGCCTGGAGAACGGACCGACGCTCCCCCTTGTACATCGGCACGAGCGGACAGATCGCGGTGTACCGCACCTCCCCTCGAGGCTGGTCCACCCACCAACGCATGGTGAACACCTCGACCTCGAACCCTCTGAAGCGTCTCGGCGCGAGCGGGTCGCGCGGGCTACCTCGTCTCGGCGAAGGAGCTCCGTTCTCGAGGGTGGCCGACGCGGCGTCGATGCCGCACGCTATCCAGCCGTGGATCACGCACCCAGCACGCAACCTCGGGAGGCCCAGGATCCGGGGCGTCGTGCCGCAGCGGTTCCGGTTCGTCACCAAAGAGGTCGGTGTGTCCGTTGCCGTGGAGCGGCCGGAGTCCGGTCTCACTCGGATCGAGCATCCATGCTCGCTCACCGCACGTCCGCACCTCGGGGTCCGGCGTGGCGGTAGCCGGGGGTTGCACAAGCGGTTTCCGGTCGCCTGCCGGGCCCCGCAGGCACGCCGCCGCGTAGCCTTGCCCGGACCTCAGGCAGGATCCGCGAAGGAGCCCATCGATGTCCCCGTCCCCGCGACACCGCGCAGGACCAGTGCGAGTCGGCGTCGCCGCGTGCCTCGTCACGATGGCGTTGCTGACGGCCGTCGGCGGTGGGACGGCGTCCGGCAGGGCGTTCGTGCCCCAGTACGGGTTCAACTCCTACGCACCCGACGAGTGCCAGAGCGCCGGCGTGTGGGCGGCGGACGCGAAAGGTCAGTTCACGGCCCTCAAGGGGCTCGGCGCCAACTCGATCGCCCTCGCGTTCCCGATCTACCAGTCGTCGCTGCGGTCGAACACCGTCTTCGCCAAGCGCACCTGCGCGCCGAACATCTACGAGACACCGTCCACGTCACGGCTCGCCGTGCCGATCACCACCGCACACAACATGCACCTCCGCGTGATGCTTCGCCCGTTGCTCGACGAGACGGTCCTCAAGCAGCAGGGCGGGTGGCGCGGCGGGATCAGGCCGACGAACGTGCGGCTGTGGTTCAGGAGCTACCAGACCGTCTTGACGCCGTACCTGCACATGGCGCAGAACATGCACGTCGAGTACTTCGCGATCTCGACGGAGCTCGACAGCCTGGCGACCAGGTCGAACTGGACAGCGCTGATCAACTTCGCTCACCGGATCTACCGGGGTCAGCTGATCTTCACGATCAACTGGACGCAGACGTCGGTAGGGAAGGTCACCAAGCCCGGCACGGCACCGGGAATGGACGCCTATCAGATCGCCGCGCTGCCCAACAGCGCGACGCCCGCGCAGCTGCTGACCTCGTGGAACAACGCCCTCACCAGCGTCGACACGGTGCCGTTCCCGCTCTCGTCTGCATCCATCGACGAGGTCGCGATCCTCGCGCAAGACGGCGCGTACTCCGAGCCCTGGGCATGGAGCCTCCCGGCCTCGACGCATCCGTTCGACCCGAGCATCCAGGCGAACTGGTACTCCATGGTGTGCAGCTTCGTGAAGACGCACAACATGCGCGGCGTCTACTTCTGGGGCGTCTTCTACCAGAACGGCGCGAACGCGGTCCTCACGACGCCGAACTCGAACTACACCCAGGAGATCCAACCGGCGAGCGCGGCAGTCATCAAGAGTTGCTACACCGGCACGTAGAAGCCGCTGCGCCGTCCGATCTGAGCAGCACATCCGGATCAGCAACCGGGAGCGCCTCTTGGACCTCCACGTCGCGAGAACTCGTAGGGTTGCCCGCGTGATCAGCGCGTGACCGAGGACTCCAGCAGCACCGATCGCAACGTCTCAGTCGTCGTCCTCTCCAAGGACGAGCCCGAGCTCGCCAGGACCCTCGAGCTGCTCCGCCCCCAGTGCGACGCCGTGGATGCCGAGTGCCTCGTCGTCGACGCCTCAGCCGGCCGGCTCGACCACATCCGGCTCACCCACGACTGGGTCGCCTGGATCGACTTCACCGCACCCCTTGGCGTCCCGGTCACGATCCCGCACCAGCGCAACGTGGGAGTTCGGCGGTCGACCGGCGCCATCATCGCGTTCTGCGACGCGGGCGGCTCGCCCGAGGACGGGTGGCTCGACGCGCTGATCCGACCCATCCTCGACGGGTCTGCGGAGGCGACGTGCGGGCCCATCATGCCGGAGCACCCCGGGTTCATGGACCCCGCCAACGACCTGCCCGAAGGGGCGGCTGTCGAGATCGCGATCACGGCGAACATGGCGTTCCTGCGCAGCGCGTTCGACGCGGTGGGAGGGTTCGACGAGCGATATCGGTACAGCTCTGACACCGACTTCGGCTTCCGCCTGCTCGACGCCGGCTTCCGGATCACGTGCGCCGCCGCGGCACGGATGCGCATGGACTGGGGCGACGCCGACAGGTCGATCCGGCGCGCGCGGTACTACGGCAAGGGCAACGTCCTGCTCTTCCTGACGCACCCTCGTCGTGCAGGCTCGGTGCTCCGGCGCTGGCCGGACATCCTCGCGTACCCGCTGTGGATCGCCGGGCTGGTCGTGCTCGCTCCGCTGGCGGTGGTCGCTGCGTGGATCCCGATCGGGTGGCTGGCGCTGCTGGCCGTCCCCGTCGCGAGGAACCGACGCGCCGTGGACCCAGCTGCGCTCCTGCGCGTCAAGCTCGTACGAGCCACGAGCTTCCTCACCGGTTGGGTCACCGTGCCCATCCACAGGGACATCCCAGTGCTCATGGTGCCCGAGAACCGGGAGAACCCATATCTCGACGAGCTCTGCCGGTCCCTCGGCGCGGCAGGCGTCGCAGCGTCGCAGCTCTCGATGGGACCCACGTCCAGCCAGACCCTGAACTCGCTCCTGCTCTTGCCCCGCCTCGTGACCCGACGCGTTCGGGGCGTGCGGATCCTGCACCTGCACTGGACCTATCCGTTCGCCTGGGAGTGGGCCTCCGGAGTGCCGCTCCTTCGGCGGGCATCGAGATGGTGGTTCACCGCCGTGCTCTCGACCGCCCGGGCGGTCGGCATGCGGATCGTCTACACCGCGCACAACGTGCTCCCGCACGCACCGGTGTTCGACGACGATCGCGCGGCGCGGCACTCGCTGCTCGCGAGGTCCGATGAGGTCATCGCGCTCACCGAGGCGGCGGGGACGCGCCTCAAGGCGGAGTTCCGCGTCCCCTCGTCCAAGCTGACCGTCGTGCCAGAGGGGACACCGGCTGTGAGGAGCGCCCCATCTCCCCGGCGCACCGCCCGACCGCTCGCCGTGCTGTTCGGGCACCTCGACGAGTACAAGGGGGTCGATCTCCTGCTCGATGCCGCAGCCCGCTTGGATCCCGCTGTCGAGGTCGAGCTCCTCGGGGTGGCCAGCGACCACCGATACGCGCTGGTGCTGCAAGACGCGCTCGATCGGCTCCACGCCGTCGGCCGACGCGCGACCTGGCACCGACGCCACTTCACGACCGATGAGCTCGACGCCACCCTCGACCGGGCGCTGATGGTCGTGCTGCCCTTCCGGGAGATCACGAACTCGACGTCGCTGCGCGTCGCGATGGCGCACCAGGTCCCGTGCGTGCTCCCGACGTTGCCCGCGCTCTCCGACGTCCCACGCGCTGCCGCCTTCTGGTTCGCCCCCGGGGACGTGCGCGACCTCAGCCGAGCCATGCACGCGGTCATGACCGCGACCGACGACGAGCGCGCGACCACCGCCAAGGCGGCGACGGAGTGGCTCGAGGAGTGGAGCTGGGCCCGCGTCGGCGTGGCCACGCGGGCCGTCTACGAGCGAACGCTCGGCTCGCGAAGCGCCAGACCTCGCCGGCCCTAGCGCCAGCGGATCTCTCTCCCGACGGTCCGACGTGTGGCGGCGTTCGCTCGCGTGAGCGCCTCGACCGCGGCATAGCCGAAGACGTCCAGCAACCCGACGCCTCTGCTGAGACCGCGGAGGAACCCGCTGCGCCGCCAGAGCCCGAGATCCTGCCACCCTCGTCCGTCGGCGCCCTCGTACCCGGTCGGGCGATCTGGGAGGTGGGTCTGCATCCAGCCGACGAGCTCCCGATGCCCCTCCACGACCCGGGTCTGGTTCCTGAGGAGCTCGCCAAGCGAGGTTGGACACCGGACGTCGACGAGCGCATCCTCGACCACGACCCGCTCTGCGTCATCGAACAGCAGGTCGAAGAACCCGTCGTCGCTCCGGAGCGGGGGGAACCCGCCGAACCTCGACCTCCCTGCGCGGTTGGTGCCGTAGATGCCGCGCCCCTGGAGGTGCGTCGCCTGCCAGAACTCGTTGAACGGCAGCCGCTCCATCGTCCGGAAGAAGGCGCGGACGATCCAGGGGCTCCCTGAGAGGTCGTAGCGCATCGCAGGACCCGCCGCCCGCGGCTCGTCGACCCCGAGGGCATCGAGCAGCGTGCAGATCGCCCTGGGTGTGATGCGGATGTCGCCGTCCGCGTAGAAGCGAGGGAACGCGTCGCCAGCCGCACCGTCGCCGAGATCGAGGGCGGTGTGCTTCGAGGCCACCTCCGAGACGAGGACCTCCACCCCCTTGTACGACGTCGCGATGGCCTCGGTCTCGTCGGTGCACCCGTTGCAGACGACCACGATCCTCAGCGGCCGTGCCGCCGCCACCGCGACGAGCGAGTCGAGCACGCCGCCGATGTGGTCCGCCTCGTTGCACGCGGGGATGACGACCGAGGCGCTGGTCGACGGCACGCGCGGAGCGTACCGGTGCGCGGTCTGCGAGCCCGGTGCCTGGCTACGTCGGCACGGCGACGTCGCGCTGCACGCCGTCTGGGTGCGTCACGACGGCGCCGTTCGGCTCCGGCGGTGGCGGTTCGGCGTGCTCGTCGCCCTCGAGGACGCGCGCGCGGATCCGTGGGCCACCGAGCTCCTCGACCGGCGGGAGCTGGCGGACCGGGCTCTGGAGGATCAGCGGCGACATGAGCGGGGAGAGCGCGAGCACGATCCCCACGACCGCCGCACACGTCGCGATCGAGTCGAGGACCCGGTTCAGCGCCAGGTTGACGTAGAGATGCTCGTGGAGGTTCACGGCCAAGAGCACCGCCACCGCAACGGTGAGCAGCAACAGCGCGGCACCGGCGTAGAAGAACCTCCATATCAGCGACCTGATGGGACGCTTGGGCGGCGAGTGCCGCAGGCCGAGCGACTCCGCGCGGTACTTCACGACGAGGCCGGTGCAGTAGACGATGGGTCCGATGATGCCGAAGACGGTCGCCGCGAGGATCGCCATCCAGCTGTACGAGCCGATGACGCCCTGCCCCTGGGTGGCGAAGCACACGACGCCCCAGAACAGGAGCGAGACGAACGTCATCGCCAGCCCCGGGATGCTCGCAAAGGCCTCGGGGCTCAACAGGAGGATCTGGCGGAGGTGCCTCATCCCGTCCGGGAACGTCTCGAGCTTCGACTCGCCGATCCGCTCGGAGTACGTGGTCGGGACCTCGCGGATCCGCAGCCTCGACCACGAGCTCCGGATCAGCATCTCGGTCGCGAACTCCATCCCCGTGGCGGTCAGACCGAGCTCGACGAACTGCGATCTTCGGAACGCTCGGAACCCTGACTGGCTGTCGCGGATCCGCGCGCGCCCCCCTGCAGCCCGGTTCACGAGCCGTGTGAGGACCGGGGTGCCGAGGTACCGGTGCAGCCATGGCATCGTCGACCCGGTGGCTGCATCAAGGCGCGATCCCATGACGACGTCAGCGTCGTTGTCCACCAAGGGCTGGATGAGTCGGGGGAGGGCGTCGAGCTCGTAGGTCCCATCGGCGTCGGCGATCACGATGTACTCGGTTTCTGCCGCCTCGACGCCGGACCGGAGCGCGGCGCCATAGCCGGGCTCCTGCTGGCGGACCACGTGCGCGCCCGCGGCGAGCGCCGCTTCCACGGAGCCGTCGGTCGACCCGTTGTCGACGACGATGACCGTGCCATGGATCCCAGACGCCTGGAACGCCGCCACTGTCGTCGCGACGCAGGCCCCGACCCCCTCCTCCTCGTTGAGGCAGGGCAGGACGACGGTGACCTCGATGCCCTTCAGCCCAGGCGTTGACCCCACAAGCACCTCGGCGGGCCCGCCCGACATGGCGGAAGCATACCGATCCAACTTTTTCGATCTCTGGTGCGGCAACGCAACCAGCGCGTGACGGCTTCGTGTCCCTCGACGCATCGTGCGCCACCCCGGAGCGGTAACCGGGTGGATACCCGGTCGCAGCTCACAAGCGCCGCCGACATGTGAGACAGCCGCGGCGCGCTCGGACCTTGCGGCAGGCGCTGATCATCGTGAGCGTGTCTTTGACGTCACCGCCGGCCACCGGAAGGTCTGCCTCGCCTGGGAAGTGGCTCCGCGGCAGATCCGAGCGACCTGTCGACGAATGTGGCCAGCCAGGGCTACCTGGCGTGCCGTCGACGGAGCTTCGCCTTCTCGATCGATCTCGGGCTCCACCCCGCATCGTCGGTGTTGAGGTTGGTGCCGGGCGGCACGAGCTCGTCGATCCGGTCGAGCACCGCCGCATCGAGCACGATCGACGGCGAAGAGAGCTGTGACTCCAGCTGCTCCATGGTCCGCGGTCCGATGATCGCCGAGCTGATCGCCGGGTGCTCGAGCACGAACGCGAGGGCGAGCTCGATGAGCGTCAACCCTGCTTCCTTCGCCAGCTGCGCGAGCTCCGTGACGACATCGAGCTTGCGCTGGTTGCCCGGTAGCGACAGGTCGTAACGACCGGGGATCCGGGCCGCGCGGCGACTGGTGTTCTCCTTGCCCGCTCCGAACCTGCCGGACAGCCACCCCCCCGCGAGCGGGCTCCAGGGGATCACCCCCATCCCGTAGGACGAGGCCGTGGGGAGGACGTCGCGCTCGATGCCGCGGACCAGGATCGAGTACGGCGGCTGCTCTGTCATGAAGCGTTCGAGGCCCCGTCGCTCTGCCACCCACTGCGCCTCGACGATCTGTGCGGCCGGGAACGTAGAGCTGCCGATCGCGCGGACCTTGCCAGCGTGGACAAGGTCGGAGAGCGCGCCGAGGGTCTGGTCGATGTCCGTCGCCTCATCCGGGCGGTGGATCTGATACAGGTCGATGTAGTCCGTGCCGAGTCGGCGGAGGCTCCGCTCGCACTCCTCGATGATCCACCGTCTCGAGTTCCCTCGGGCGTTCGGATCCTCACCCATGGCTGCGTGGACCTTGGTCGCAAGGACGACGCGCGAGCGGTCGACCGACGCGAGCGCCTTGCCGACGATCTCCTCGGACTCGCCGCCCGAGTACACGTCAGCTGTGTCGATGAAGTTGATGCCGGCGTCGAGCGCCCTGTGGATGATGCGAACCGACTCGTCGTGGTCCGGCTCGCCCCAGGATCCGAACATCATCGCGCCGAGGCAC
>Ga0318555_10000372_pt1 | contig 13198 bp, 12 predicted proteins | sample GRESIP082b2f23_FD_202529 | JGI IMG/M metagenome (GOLD analysis project Ga0318555, IMG submission 202529) | Tropical soil microbial communities from Luquillo Experimental Forest, Puerto Rico - GRE.SIPMG.082b2f23 | ecosystem: Environmental > Terrestrial > Soil > Tropical forest > Bulk soil... | reverse complement strand
AGCGAGAAGTCGGCGTCGGGCGCAGCGGTGCCCGGTTCCGGCCCCGCAGCACTGGGCGCGAGCTCATGCCGGCCCCGGTCGGGCGCCTGCCGGAGGTCTGGCGCGGCGGCGCCGGCCACGTTCGGGGACACCACGAGGTTGGCCGGCATCAGCACCACGGCGGTGGTGCCACCGTAGGCGGAAGGCCGCAGCCCGACCTGGACGCCGTGCCTCGCCGCCAGCTTGCCCACCACGAACAGGCCCAGCTGGTCGGCGTTGGCCAGGTCGAAGTCCGGCGGGTTGGCTAGCTGCGCATTGATCGTGGCCAGCTGCCTGGCCCCGATGCCCAGGCCACGGTCATCCACCTCAATAGCGAAGCCGTTCGCCACCCGTCCGGCCCGGACCTCGACCCGGGTGCTAGACGGCGAGAACAGCGTCGCGTTCTCGATCAGCTCGGCCACCAGGTGGACCATGTCAGCTACCGCCTGCCCGGCCACCGCGTCCGCGGACCGGGTCAGCACGCTGACCCGCTTGTAGTCCTCGATCTCGGCGACCGCACCGCGGATCACGTCGATCACCGGGACCGGCTCGCTCCAGGACCGGCCCGGTGCCACGCCGGACAGGATGATCAGGCCCTCGGCGTGCCGGCGCATCCGGGTGGTGAGGTGGTCCAGCGGGAACAGGTCCGCCAGGGTGTCTGGGTCGGATGCCTTCTGCTCCAGCGCGTCGATGAGCCGCAGCTGCCGGTGCAGCAGCGACTGGTTCCGCCTGGCCAGGCTCACAAATACCTGCCTGATGCCATTTCGCAGGCGGGCCTCGGCGGCGGCCGCGGCCGCCGCCGATCTCGCCAGGCGGGCAATGGCCGCCTCCGCCTGCGCGACCTCGGCCGTTGCGGCCCGCGTCGCCGGCTGTGCCTGCCTGGCCCTCACCGGCTCGCCCCGCCGCAGCTTTTCCGTCAGCTGGGGCATCTCTTCAGCGGCGAGATGCTCTGTCGTTGCCTCCAGGCCGCCAACATCGGCCGCAATCCGCCGGGTGAACAATCCCATCAACACGACTGAGACCAGGATGACTACCAGGGCTGTGCCCGCCACCAGGAAGGTGCCGGCCAGATCGCGGTGGCCCTGGCCGGATGCACCAGATCCACCTATCGCCCCACCGAGCACTCCAGCGACCAGCAATCCCCAGATCACCAGCATGGACGCGACCGGGGCCACCACGGTGGTGAGGAAGGTGGCCCGGATTGTCCGGTGCCTGCCCGGCGGCCGTGCTGGGTTCGGTGAGCTGGATGCGCTCATGATCACTCCTGGATCGATCGCCCGGCGGAGCCGGTCCGCTCAGCCCGCCCGCTCACAGCCGCCGATGCACCATCCTGGGCCATTGCGCGCCGGTTGTCATCGTGCTTCCCACAATCGCGGCATTGCCCGGTGGGCAGTGAGAAGCGGCAGGCAGCGCAGCATCGCCCGGTGCCGCCTGCCGCGGCGGGCGTCAGACGACCGGCGGCGGGTTGCCGTCGGCACTGGCGGCCAGCGCCGGATCCCACTGGCACACAGCACACGCGTGCCGGAACGCGGACCGGGCGAAATCAAGTGACGCCGCGTGCGGGTCAGCGGCAGCGGTCACGTCGTCCCAGTCCAGCAGGAACTCGCCCAGCCCGTCGTGCCAGCGGGCAGCCGCGGGGGCCAAGGTGCCGCCGGCGAACCCGGGCAGGGCCGGGTGTGCATACGCATAGAAAGCGGCCTTGCCGTAGCGCACGTCGCCGGGCCACCAGCCGACGGCGACCTCCTGCGCATCCATGGAGTTGCGCATGATGAAATCCCGGGATGGCGGCTCGGCCGGCTCGCCGGAGAACAGGCTGACCGCCAGGTCGAACCCGCCCCACCAGGCGTTGACCGGCGTCGACCGGCCCCGGTAGGGGGCGCGGAAGGCGGCCAGCACCAGGGCGGCCTGAGTGGCGGCGCCGAAATACCGCGCCACCTGATCGCGGTCGTAGGTCGCGTGTTCCTCGTCCTCGTCCAGCGGCACCCGCCAGGGCACCTCCTGCGGCGTCGGGTCGATGGTCACTTCGCCGCCGGCCGCGCGCACCGCCGCCAGCACCGCCCGGGTGACCGCGCCCACCGGCCGGTCGGGCGTGAGCGGTATCCGCTCGGCCCGGCCCGAACTGTGCTCCACCACCGCCTCGTGCCGGTGCAGGTCGAGCACGGCAACCAGCGCCCCCGACCCGTCCGGGGCGGGCAGTGGGGCGGTTTCCCAGCCACGTGCGGTCAGCCGCAGCGCCGCGTGCTGCAACTGCGGCTGCCGCGGTGCCAGCACCGCCGCCAGCTTGCCGAGCACCTGGGAGTGTGCGTGCAGGGTGTCGCAGGTCGGTTGCCACTGCTCATAAGACACCGCCTGCCAGCCGGTGCGCATGACCGCAGCCTATGAGCCGTCCGGCGGGCCGCTCAATGCCGCGCCGCGGGGCCGGCGGGCTACCCGGTGGCCAGCGGGTGTACCGGCACCAGCCCGGCCGGGGCCGCCGCCGGCACCGCGTACCGGGCCGGCCCCAGCCCGGGCCAGGCCAGTGCGGGGCTGTCCGGCAGCAGCAGGCAGCTGTCCCCGAACTCGTGCCACAGATAGCCCGCCTGCTCCGCCGCCTGGTAGGCGCCACGGACCAGATTCGGCCCGGCTACCGCTTCCAGCAGCGCCAGGTGCGATGCTTCCGGATCGTGCCAGCCGGTGATCAGGCCGGTCACCACCCGGGCGGGATGGTCAGCTCCCAGCACCAGATCGGTCCAGCCGCGGCGGGCCCGCACCGTGCCCGCCGGGTCGGCCGCGCTCTCCAGCGCCCGGGTGACCGTGGTCCCGACCGCGATCACCCGGCGGCCCGCCGACCGGGTCAGGTTGACCAGTTCCGCGGTCGGGGCCGGCACGGTGAACCGCTCGGGCAGCGGTGGCTCGCCGGCCTCCAGCGAGGCCACCCCGGCGTGCAGGGTGACCGGCGTGATCACTACGCCAGCGGCGACCAGTTCGGTGACCAGGCGATCGGTGAACGGCCGGCCCGCGCTGGGCATCTCCGCGCTGCCCGGCGAGCGGGCGAACACGGTCTGGTAGGCCGCCAGCGGCCACGCCTGCGGGACATAGGAGTACCTGATCGGCCGCCCGTGCCGGTCCAGATAACCGCGGAAGCCGCCGAGGCCGCCGCCGGCCGTCGCCGAAGCCACCCACATCCGGTCGGAGTCTGCGTCCGGGTACCGGCGCACCAGGGCCAGCGACCCGCCCGCTGGGAGGAAGATCTCCTCACCGGCGGCCGCATCGGTCACCCGGCCGGTGCTGGCGGGGCCCTGCCGCAACTCGATCAGCCAGGTCCCGTCCGGCAGCGGCGAGGACACGTGCACGGTCACCGGCCGGCCGTCCGCCCGGTGGCCGTCCACCGCGGCGGCGACCGTGGCCGAGGTGTTCACCACCAGCAGGTCGCCGGCGGACAGGAAGAGCGCCAGCTCTGCGAACCGGGCATGCCGGCCGCCATCGGGGGTGGCCACCAGCAGCCTGACGCCGTCCCTGGCCAGGCCCCGCTGCTCGGGTGGGCGGCTGGCGGCGGCGATCACGGCGCCACCGCCGGGGCAGGCGGGCCGGCCGGGGCGGCGAGGTCGCCCGCCCGGTAGCGGCCGCTCGGCGGCCGTCCGGCCAGCAGCCGCAGCAGGGCCGGCACGACCGTCTCCGGTTCCGGCCGGTCGGAGATGTCCTCGCCCGGGTAGGCCTGCTGGTGCATGTCGGTGCGCATGTCACCCGGGTCGAAGGCATAGCACCGCAACGCCTGCTCCTCGGCCGCGAGCACCGAGGTGAGCTGATCCAGCGCGGCCTTCGCCGAGCCGTAGCCGCCCCAGCCGGGATAGGCCTCCACCGCCGCGTCCGAGCTGATGTTCACGACCGTGCCGGCGGCGGCGGTAAGCGGGCCGGCCAGCAGCTGGATCAGGGCCAGCGGGGCGATCACGTCGGTGTCGTAGACCCGGGCCAGCTCATCAAGCGGGTAGTCGCGCAGGTGCAGCTGCGGGCTGGGGCCGAGCCGGCTGGCGTTGTTCACCAGCAGGTCCAGCCGCCCGTGGCTGGCCACCGCGGCGGCCAGCCGGGCCCGGTGGCCCGGGTCGGTCACGTCGCCGGCGATGGCGGTGACGCCCGCCAGGCCGTGCAGGGCAGCGGTGAGATCGCCTGCCCGCCGGGCGTCGGCGATCAGCGTCCAGCCGCGCCCGGCCAGCGCGTGGGTGACGGCCCGGCCAAGGCCGCGGGACGCGCCCGTGATCAGGGCGATAGGCATGGGTCCTCCCGTAAGTTGCTGTCGGGTACCATACTGATAGTTGAAGTCAGCTTTAAGTCAAGTCCCGGCGACTGGCGCCCGCGTGCTGCACCCGCCGGGCTGGGGCCCGCCGGGAGACCGATGCACACCACCGATCCGCTGACGGTCGGCGAGATCGCCCGCCGGAGCGGGTTCGCCGAGTCCGCCGTCCGCTACTACGAGCGGCTTGGCCTGCTGCCCGCCACCCGGACCGTAGGCGGACAGCGCCGGTTCGAGCGCAACACCCTGCGCCGGCTGGCCTTCATCCGCGCCGCCCGCAATGTCGGGCTCAGCCTGGACGAGATCGCGGCGGCGCTGGCCTCGCTGCCTGCCGGGCGGACGCCGACCCGGGCCGACTGGTCGCGGCTGTCCCGGGGCTGGCGGCAGCGGCTGGGCGACCAGATCGCCGCCCTCGCCGCGCTGCGGGACGGCCTGGATTCGTGTATCGGCTGTGGCTGCCTGTCACTGCAGCGGTGTGCCATCTCCAACCCCGGCGACACGGCCGGGGCCTACGGCCCGGGTGCGGCCTACCTGCCCGCCGGGCTGCGCCGGGAGGACGGCCGGCTGGCCGGCCCACCCAGGTTCCGCTGACCAGCCACCGGTTACGCTGGCCGGGTCGCCGGAAGGGCCAGGTCATGCTTGTGTCCAGTTACATCACCCCGAAGGCCAGCAAGGGCGGACCGAGCGCGATCGAGGGGCGCGGACTGGTCGCGGTGGCGCCGATCGGCAGGGACGAAGTCGTCGCGATCAAGGGCGGCCACATCGTCAGCACTGCCGCCCTGCAAGCGCTGCCGGCCCGGCTGCAGAACTCCGACGTGCAGATCGCCGACGGCTTCCACCTGGTGGCCGTGGACGAAGCCGAGTACGAAGGGGTGATGCTCTTCCTCAACCACTCCTGCGAGCCGAACGTCGGCTTCGCCGGGAACGTGGTCCTGGTCGCCATGCGGGACATCCGCCCGGGCGAGGAACTCACCACCGATTACGCGCTGTTCGACGACTACGACGGCACCATGAAGTGCCACTGCGGCACGCCCTCCTGCCGTGGCACGGTCTCCGGCCGCGACTGGCAGCGCCCAGAGCTCCAGCGCCGGTACCGGCCCTACTTCTCCTGGTACCTGCAGCGCAGGCAGGCGGCCGGGCAGCCCGATGACTGCGGATGAGGCCGGTGGCCCGCCCGGCCGGGCGGTGCTGGTCACCGGCGCCGCCCGGGGCATCGGCCGGGCCATCGCGGAGGCTTTCGCGGGGCAGGGCGACCGGGTCGCGATCCACTACCGGAGTTCACCAGGCCAGGCTGCCGCCGTGCTGGCCGGCCTGCCCGGCCGGGGTCATCTGCTGGTACCGGCCGACCTGGCGGACCCGCAGGCGGTGCGGCAGATGGTGGATCAGGCCTGCACCGCCCTGGGTGGCCTGGACGTGCTGGTCAACAACGCGGGTGTGTTCACCGCCCACCCGGTCACCGAGGTGACCTACGAGCAGTGGCAGGCGGCGTGGCAGCACACGCTGGCCGTCAACCTCACCGGTGCCGCCAACGTGACCTGGTGCGCGGTCCAGCACATGATCGCCGGCGGCGGCGGGCGGATCATCAACGTCTCCTCCCGCGGGGCGTTCCGCGGCGAGCCCGGCCAGCCCGCCTACGGCGCCAGCAAGGCGGGCCTGAACGCGTTCGGCCAGTCGCTGGCCGTCGCGCTGGCCCCGCACCGGATCGCGGTGGCCACCGTGGCGCCGGGGTTTGTCGACACAGACATGGCGGCCCGGCATCTGACCGGCCCGGCCGGTGACGAGATCCGTGCCCAGAGCCCGTTCGGCCGGGTCGCCCGGCCGGAGGAGATCGCTGCCGCCGTGGTCTACCTGGCTGCCACCGGGTCGGAATGGGCCAGCGGCGCGGTCCTCGACCTCAACGGCGCCTCCTACCTGCGCTAGCCCGCTCAGGCCGGCGCAGCAGCCCGCGGTGGCGAGCCCGGCCACCGTCACAAAAGCGCAGGTCACGGTGATGAACCGGATCACCGTAGTCTGCCGGGGGGACGGTGCCGGGCGCCGGCCTGGCCGGCGGCATCACCCGCCAGGCCCGGTCACCGGCCGCACCCCGGCCGCGTGCCGGCGGGCCAGATCCCGGTAGACCGCCGGGTTGGCCGCCACCCACTGCTGCGCGCCGCCGCTGACCGGTCGGACGACCCGGGCCGGCACCCCGGCGGCGAGCATGCCATCGGGAATGGTCATCCCCGGCGGCACCGTGCACCCGGCCGCAACCAGGGCATGGCGGCCGACCACCGCGGTGTCAAGCACGGTGGCACCGTTGCCGATGAGCGCCTCGAAGCCGATCACGGCGCCGTGCACCACACACAGGTGGCCGATGGTCGCGCCCGCGCCGACCTCGGTCACCGGATCGTCGCCGCCGTGCAGGACCGACCCGTCCTGGACGTTGGCGCCCCGCCGGATGATGATCCGGCCGAAGTCGGCCCGCAGCACGGCCCCGTACCAGATGGACGCCTCCGCCTCCACGTGCACGTCACCGACCAGGGTGGCGGTGGGTGCGATCCAGGCGGCAGGGCTGACAGTGGGCGCACGGCCCTCGAAGGAGAACAGCGGCATCCGCCCATGATGCCTGGCGTCCCCGGCCGGGGTTATCCGCGGCCGGCCCTGGGGCCAGTCACCGCTGGCCCGGCCGCGGGCCGCCGCTTACGGCCCTGGCCGCAGCCGGAAGGCGATGAACCCGGTCGGCTCGCTGGCCAGCCGGCGGTAGCGGGCCGGGTCAACGGTGGCGGCCTCGGGCAGCGGCCGCGGCTCCACCAGCCGCTCGATGATGAAGCCAGCCTCGGCGAACTCAGCGCAGGTCGTCTCCAGCGGCGCCAGCCAGTAGCGCACGTGCCAGGACTGGAGCCAGATCTCCTCGATGACCCGCAGGTCGAAGTAATTGCCCCGGTGCCGGAGCCAGTCGCCGGTGGGGTGCTGGCGGGAGAGCACCAGCGCCCCGCCCGGCCGCAGCACCCGGCGCAGTTCCCGCAGCGCCGCTACCCGGTCGTCGACGTATTCGATGGCCAGCGCGCAGAGGGCCAGGTCGACACTGCCGTCGGGCAGCCAGCCGATCGGGTCGGCCAGGTCGTGCACCCGGAAGTCGCCCTGGCTGACCCGGGCCCGGCTGATCTCCACCATCCGCGGGCTGTGGTCGAAGCCCACCACCTCCGCCCCCCGGCGGGTCAGTTCCGCCGCGTACAGGCCAGGCCCGCAGGCGGCGTCCAGCACCCGTCGGCCGGCCACCTCACCCAGCAGCCGCAGGCATGCCGGCCGGTCGACATAGGCGTTGTAGAACCCGTCCTCGGCGTGGCCGAGGAACTCGTCGGCGAACACGTCGTACTGGGCCTCGCGCCCCACTTCGTCAGTCACGCCCCCATCCTGCCGCCATGACCGGCCGGCCCGCCGTGCACCGCACCCGAGGGCAGCCCGCCAGGCCCGGTGGTGGCTATGGGGTGGCTGCGGCCGGCCGGCTGCCCGCGGCGTGGGGGCGCTACTGCAACCCCGGTTCTGGCTGGCGCGAGCCTGGCCGCCCGGCCCGGAGCCAGATGACCGCCAGCGCGGCCGCGCCCAGAACGGTAATCAGCGCGATGACGCCAAGCCCGCCCCGGGGCAGTTCCAGCGCGTAGAAGGCCCGTACCGCGGGCACCGGGAACAGCAGCGCGAAGCCGGCCACCATCGCGCCGACCAGGACGATCCGCTGCCAGGTGAGCGGCAGCGCCAGCATGATCAGCACACACAGGCTGAGCGCGAGCGTGACCAGGGCCGCGGCCGTACGCTGCTGCGCCAGCGGCAGGCCGCCCGCCCGGGCCACCGCGTAGGCCGCGAAGGTCGCCCCGGCGATGACGGCCCCAGCCGGGATCGCGAACGTGAGTACCCGGCCGACGAAGCCTGGCCGGTAGCGCCGCCGGTTCGGTGCGAGCGCCAGGAAGAAGGCGGGCACCCCGATGGCCAGGGTGTCGATGATGGTGAGATGCCGGGGCAGGAAGGGGTACGGCAGCAGGGTGACGGCCACCGCCACCGCGAGCAGCGTGGACCACACCGTCTTGGTGACGAACAGGTTGGCCACCCGCTCAATGTTCGCGGTGACCCGCCGGCCCTCCGCCACCACTCCGGGCAGGGTGGCGAACTCGTTGTCCAGGAGCACCAGCTCGGCGACCGCCTTGGTGGCTGGCGCGCCCGAGCCCATGGCGATGCCGATATCGGCGAGCTTGAGTGCGAGCACATCGTTGATGCCGTCCCCGGTCATCGCGACGGTGTGCCCGCGCGCCTGCAGCGCGGTCACCATGGCCCGCTTCTGGTGCGGGGCGACCCGGCCGAACACCGCGTTCCCGGCCAGCACCGCACCCAGTGCGTCCGGATCGTCGGGCAGTTCGCGGGCGTCAACCGGCGCCCCCGTCCGTGGCAGGCCGACCTGGGCGGCGACCGCGCTGACGGTATGCGGGCTGTCGCCGGAGATCAACTTCAGCGCGACCCCCTGGGCGGCGAGATAGGCCACGGTCGCGGCAGCGTCGGGGCGCAGCCGTTCGGTGAGCGAGATCAGCGCCACCGGCCGCAGGCCGGGTGGCAGCACGTCGCCGGCCAGTGGTGAGCCGGTATGAGCCAGCAGGACGACCCGGCGGCCGCTGGCCGCCAGCGAGGCCGCCTGCGCCAGCGGCTCGCGCGGGCCAGCGGGCAGCACCATCTCTGGTGCGCCGAGCACCCATGTGCCCTGCCCGGCGAAACTGGCCGCACTCCATTTGCGCGCCGACGAGAACGGGACGGCGTCCTGCCGCTGCCAGCCGGCCGGGGCCGGGAACGCCTGCCCGATCGCCGCCAGCGTGGCGTTGGCGTTCCCGTCGCCGGCCAGCGCGCCCAGCGCCTGCCCGGCTGGTCTGCTGCCATCGAGCGGGACCAGCCGTTCGAACGCGATAGTCCCGTCGGTGATCGTCCCGGTCTTGTCGAAGCAGACGATGTCCACCCGGGCCAGGCCCTCGACGGCAGGCAGTTGCTGGACGAGCACCCGGCGGCGGGCCAGGGTGACCGCCGCTGCCCCGAACGCGATGCTGGTCAGCAGCACCAGGCCCTGTGGCACCATGCCGACCAGCGCGGCGACTGTCCCGGTGAGTGCCTCCCGCACCGTGTCCCTGGCGTGCAGCTGGCTGGCCAGCATCAGCACCGCCACCGGCCCGATGGCCCAGGTGACGTAGCGCAGGATCTGGTTGATGCCAGCCATGAGATCCGAGCGGACCACCGTGAACCGGCGCGCCTCCGCGGCCAGCTTGCGGGCGTACGCCTCGGCACCCACCTCGGTGGCCTGGTAGCCGCCGGTCCCGGCGACCACGAAGCTGCCGGACAGCAGCCGGTCGCCGGCCCGCTTGTCCACCGGCTCGGACTCGCCCGTCAGCAGCGACTCGTCGGCCTGCAGGCTTTCGCTGGTGCGGACCACCCCGTCCGCCACCAGCTGGTCGCCCGGGCGCAGGTCGACCAGGTCGCCGGTGACCAGGCCGCCGACGGTGATGTCGTGCCGCTGCCCATCGCGGACCACCCGGATCCGTGGCGCGGTCAGCACCGCGAGCCGGTCCAGTGTCAGTTTGGCCCGGAGTTCCTGCGTGATCCCGATCAGCGCGTTGGCCACCAGCACGATGCCAAATAGCGCGTCCTGTGGCTCACCGGCCGCCAGGATGACCACCAGCAGCACACCCAGGATGAAGTTGAACCTGGTCGCGATGTTGGCGCGCAGGATCTCCCGGACCGGCCGGCTGGTCCGCTCCCCGGCCGCGCTGGCCAGCCCCTGTGCGCGGCGGGTGGCGACCTCGGCACTGGTCAGCCCGCCGGCGGGCGTCACCACAGGCGCCGGATCGGTCACGCCAGACAACCCTACTTGCCAGCCGCCAGGCCGCGGGCCGCCGGCGGCCGCCACGGGGTGCCGGGCTGGCGGAGGCCGGCGCTGGCTGCCCGCGCCGGTTGGCGTATATATCGCCTGAGTGCCTGACACGCCGCCAGCCGCCGGGCTGGCCGGATGAGCAGAGGTGGAGTGGTGAAGGACTTTTTCGGGCTTATCGCGGCCGGCCCGGCCTTCTTCGTCAGCGCCTGGGTGCTGATGATCTTCGCCGGGATCACCGCCAGCGAGGTGGGCATCCGGCCGTTTGGCTACATCACCTCTATGGTCGTCACCATCGGGCTGTGGCTCACCCTCGCGCCCGCGATCGGCGCCATCGCCCGGGTGACCAGGAAGCGCTGACCCGGCAGGCCGGCCGCCGCCGGTCGCAGCCGGCCCGGCAGAGTAGCTTGCTGGGTGTCACCTCACCGGGACGGAGGATGAGCGATGGCAGCTGGTGCCCGGCTCGCCTCGGCAGTGATGTTCGTCCAGGGCCTGGACCGCTCGGTGCGCTTCTACACCGAGCTGCTCGGCCTGCAGGTCACCGACCGCAGCTCCACGGCCGCCCTGCTGAGCAGTGCGGCTGGATCACATCTGATCTTGCGCGCCATGGGCGGTCATGGCGGGCACGCCCTGGGCAACGTGGGCGTCCAGTATGTGGTCTGGACCGCGGCCTCACGCGATGACCTGGACAGGTGTGAGCGGGTGCTGAGGAAGCACGCGGCGCACCGGGAGACCCACAGCACCGGCCATGCTGCCGCGGTCGAGGGGCGTGACCCGGACGGCATCATGGTGGTGATCGTCTACCCGGGCCCGGACCAGATCCCGCTGCACGAGCTCCCGGTCCGGGTCTACGGCTGGTAACGGCGCTACGGCTTGCGTGCCACCCCGCAGAATTCGTCCACCTCGTCGGGCTGCTCACCATTCGGGCCGGTCTCGGGACGCCAGCGCGAACATGACACGACCCCCGGGTCCAGCAAGTCCAGCCCGTCGAAGAAGTGCCCGATCTGCCCCGGGGTGCGCAGGGTCATCGACGGTGTGCCCACCCGGTTCCAGTGCGCCACCGCCTCTTCCATCGCCGCCCCGGAGATGGCACTGGTCGAGTGGTTGATGGTGAGGTAGCTGCCCGGGGCCAGCGCCGCTATCAGCTGCCGGACGATCGAGTAGGCCTCGTCGGTGTCGGGGATGTGGTGCAGCACGCCTAGCAGCATGAGGCCGACCGGCTGGCTGAAGTCGAGGGTCCGCGCCGCCTGGTGCAGGATGTGCTCCGGCTCCCGCAGATCGCCGTCGATGTAATCACACCCGCCCTGCGGGCTGCTGGTCAGCAGCGCCCGGGCATGGGTCAGCACCAGCGGGTCGTTGTCGGCGTACACGATCCGGGATTCCGGCGCCACCCGCTGGGCCACCTCGTGGGTGTTGTCCGCCGTCGGCAGCCCGGTGCCGATGTCCAGGAACTGCCGCAGGCCTGCCTCGCCTGCCAGGTAGCGGATCGCCCGGCCGAGAAATGCGCGGTCTGCCCTGGCCTGGGTGACGATGATCGGCAGCATCTCGGCGACCCGGTCACCGGCAATCCGGTCGGCCTCGTAGTTGTCCTTGCCGCCCAGCCAGTAATTCCAGATCCGGGCCGAATGCGAAACCGAGGTGTCCAGTCCGGTATCCAGCCTGCTAGGGGCAGACGCATCATCCGCCACAGACACCAACTCCTGGTCATCGTCGAAGAGCCTGCCGCATCAGCACAGCGCGTGGCCGGGCCAACACGAACATACTCCCCCTATCCGCCGGAAATGGCAGCTAGAAAGAGTGACGCTGGCCGCCGGAATGGCGGCGGCCGGCCAGCCGCCGGGCGGCCGATCCGGGTCAGCCGCGGTCGGTGAGGATGGGGCGCAGCTCGGTCAGCACCGCCGGGTCTTCGATGGTGGACGGGACCGGTTCGTCGCGGCCGTCGGCGATGCCGCGCATGGTTTTGCGCAGGATCTTGCCGGACCGGGTCTTGGGCAGGGCGGCGACGACATCAACCCGGCGCAGCGCGGCGACCGGTCCGATCTGGTCACGGATCAGCTGGACGAGTTCGGCGGACACGGTGGCGTGGTCGGTGCTGACACCGGCCTTCAGGACCACGAACCCGCGCGGTACCTGGCCCTTGAGCTGGTCATCCACCCCAATGACGGCGCACTCGGCGACGGCCGGGTGGCTGGCGAGCACCTCTTCCATCTCGCCGGTGGACAGCCGGTGGCCGGCCACGTTGATGACGTCGTCAATGCGGCCCATTACGTACAGGTAGCCGTCGCCGTCCCGGTAGCCGCCGTCCCCGGTGGTGTAAAAGCCCGGGTGCTGCGACAGGTAGGAGTCGACGTACCGCTGGTCGTCCTGCCACAGCGTGGGCAGGCAGCCCGGCGGCAGCGGCAGCCGGACCGCGATCTCGCCGGTCACCCCGGCCGGCACGTCCGTGCTGTCGGCGTCGAGTATGCGCACGTCGTAGCCCGGGACCGGCATGGTCGGGGAGCCGGGCCTGGTCGGCAGCGGCTCCAGGCCCATCGGATCGGCGGCGATCGCCCACCCGGTCTCGGTCTGCCACCAGTGGTCGATGACCGGGATGCCGAGCAGGTCACCCGCCCACCGGTAGGTCTCCGGGTCCAGCCGCTCGCCCGCCAGGAACAGGTACTTCAGGCCCGACAGGTCGTAGCGGCGAGCGAACTCCCCGGCCGGGTCCTCCTTCTTGATCGCGCGGAACGCGGTGGGGGCGGTGAACATCGCCTTGACCCCATGCTCGGAGATCACCCGCCAGAACGCGCCCGCGTCCGGGGTGCCGACCGGCTTCCCCTCATACAGCACCGTGGTGCAGCCGGTGAGCAGCGGGGCGTAGACGATGTAGGAGTGGCCGACCACCCAGCCCACGTCGGAGGCGGCCCAGAACACCTCCCCGGAGCCGGTGTCGTAGATGTTCTGCATGCTCCAGCGGAGCGCGACCGCGTGGCCGCCGTTGTCACGCACCACCCCCTTGGGCCGGGCGGTGGTGCCCGAGGTGTACAGGATGTACAGCGGAT
>Ga0318555_10000368_pt1 | contig 13259 bp, 10 predicted proteins | sample GRESIP082b2f23_FD_202529 | JGI IMG/M metagenome (GOLD analysis project Ga0318555, IMG submission 202529) | Tropical soil microbial communities from Luquillo Experimental Forest, Puerto Rico - GRE.SIPMG.082b2f23 | ecosystem: Environmental > Terrestrial > Soil > Tropical forest > Bulk soil... | reverse complement strand
ACCAACGCGACGCTGCGCTACGTGCGGGCGCTCGCCGACCTCGGCTGGCAGGAGGCTTTTCGCCGCGATCCGGGACTTGCCGCGGGGCTCAACGTGCACGCCGGGGAGATCACGCACGAGGTGGTGGCGAAGGCGCTGGGACTCACGGCCAAACCGCTGCGCTGAGTGCTTCGCGACCGGGCCGCCCCGCCTCGAGCGCCGGGCGGGCGCGTCTCCCCAAAAAGGGAGTAGTCGGCCCGGGTGTGTGCCGCTACGCTACGCGCGCACTCCAACAAACTTCCCGGAGGTTCCCGTGACGAAGATTGCGCTGCCGGCCGCAGTGCTGGCACTCGTGGCAGGCGCCGCGCTCGCCCAGCCGGTGACCTACCAGGTCGATCCCTCGCACACCTACCCGAGCTTCGAAGCCGACCATTTTGGGGGCGTGTCGATCTGGCGCGGCAAATTCACCAAGACCTCCGGAACGATCGTGCTCGACCGGGAGAAGGGCACCGGCACGGTAGACATCACCGTCGACCCTGCCTCCATCGACTTCGGCAACCCGAAGCTCGATGAGCACGTGAAGTCGCCGGAAATGCTCGACGTCGCGAAATTCCCGACGGCCACCTTCAAGGGCAAGCTCACGGGTTTCAAGGACGGCGTGCCGACTCAGGTCGAGGGCGAGTTCACACTGCACGGTGTGACGCGACCGCTCACACTCACCGTCAACTCCTTCAAATGCATGACCTACCCCATGGACAAGAAGGAACACTGCGGGGCGGATCTCTCAGGGACCATCAACCGCGCCGATTACGGCGTCAACTTTGGCGACAAGTACGGCTTCAACATGGCGACGAAGCTCGCCATCCAGGTCGAGGGGATCCGGGTGAGCTGAGACTGCGCAGCGCGCGTTCACCAACCGATGCGGGACACGGCCTCACTGGCGAGCGCCAGTGAGGCCGTGAGTCCCGGTGACTCGATGCCGAAGAGATTCAACACCCCGTTGATCCCGTGCCGCGCGGCGTCATCGATGCGGAAGTCCGCCGCCGCCTGGCGCGGCCCGTAGATCTTCGGGCGCACACCCGCGTAGGCGGGCTCGAGGGCGCCGTCCGCGAGCGCCGGCCAGTAGCGGCGGATCGCCGCATAGAAGGTGCCGCTGCGCGCCGGGTCCACCTGGAAGTCGCAGGCATCCACCCATTCGACGTCGGGTCCAAAGCGGGCGCGACCTGCGAGGTCGAGCGTGAGATGGATGCCAAGGCCGCCACCCTGCGGCAGCGGATAGACGAGACGCCGGAAGGGAGCGCGCCCCCGCAGCGAGAAATAACTGCCCTTGGCGAAGTACGCCCTGGGGATGTGCTGCGCCGGAAAACCCTCGATGAGCTGTGCCACGGCCGGCGCCTGCACGCCCGCGCTGTTGACCATGAGACGCGCGCGCAGGGCCGGCGCCTCACCATTCACACCGATCAGCACGGCATCCTCCTCGAGCACCATGCGCGTCACCGCGCTGCGGCAGGAGAGCGTGGCGCCGTGCGTTTCCGCGTCCGCGAGCAGCGCCAGCATCAGGGCGTGACTATCGACGATGCCGGACTCGGGCGAATGCAGCGCCGCCGCGCACGCGAGCCCGGGCTCGAGCGCACGCACCTGCGCACCCTCCAGCCATTCGGTCTCGACGCCGTTGGTAGCCGCGTTGGCCGCGAGGCGCCTGAGGGCCGGCAACTGCGTGTCATCGGCGAGGACGAGCTTGCCGCAGCGCCGGTGCGCGATACCCCGCTCGCGGCAAAAGTCGTACAACCGCTCGCGGCCCGCGACGCAGAGCCGCGCCTTGAGCGAGCCGGGCGGATAGTACAGCCCGCCGTGTATCACCTCGCTGTTGCGGCTGCTCGCACCCTCGCCGATGCCGGCAGCCGCTTCGAGGATGAGCGTCTCGTGGCCGCGCGTGGCCAGCTCGCGCGCGATCGCGAACCCGATGACGCCTGCCCCGACCACCACCGCGTCGATGCGGTCCATGTGCGGTGAGTTTAGACCACGCGTGCGGGACCTGGGGTGCGGGGCAGCCGCGCACCGCCCGCGGGCGCGCGCGGCCGTACAATGCCCGGACCTGCCGCGCCAGAACGCAAGGAGAATGCCGTGCCCGCCGTGAACTACCGCCTGGAAGGCGAGACTACCGTCCTCACTTTCGCGAACCCGCCGATGAATGCGCTCAGTCTCCCGGTGCGCGAGGGGTTGATGCAGGGCCTCGTGCGCGCCGCCAGCGACGAAGCGGTCGCGGCGATCGTGGTGAGCGGTGCGGACGGCACCTTCTCCTCCGGCGCCGACATCAACGAGATCGCCTCCGGAGCGGCACTCACCGCGCCGACGCTGCGCGATCTGCAGGCCCGGATGGAGGCGAGCCGCAAGCCGCTCGTCGCGGCGATCGAGGGGATCTGCTTTGGCGGAGGCTTCGAGATTGCGCTCACCTGTCACTGGCGCGTCGCCGGCCGCGAGGCGAAGGTGGGGCTGCCGGAAGTGAAGCTCGGCCTGTTGCCGGGAGCCGGCGGCACGCAGCGCTTCACGCGCCTCGCCGGGCCCGCGGCGGCGCTGGACGCTCTCACGAGCGGAGCCCCGATCCCTGCAGCGCGCGCCCTCGAGCTGCGCCTCGTCGATGCGGTCGCCGACGATGTCCTCCCCGCAGCCATCGCCCTGGCGCGACGCGCGGTGAGCGAGCACTGGCCGCTGCGGATCACGAGCGACATCAGCGAGCACCTGAGCGAGGCTACCCCGGAGCTGTTCAGCGATTTCCGCCGGCGGCTCGCCACGAAAGCGCGCGGCCAGCTCGCTCCCTTCCGGATCGTGAATGCCATCGAGGCCGCCGGCACGCGACCGAAGGAGGAGGCGTTCCGACTCGAGCGGGAGTACTTCCTCGAGTGCCGCGCCAGCCCGCAAAGCAAGGCGCTCACGCACGTGTTCTTCGCCGAGCGCGAGGCACGCCGCATTCCCGGCCTCCCGGCCGACACCGAGCCGCTGCCGATCGGCGCGGCCGCGGTGATCGGCGCCGGCACCATGGGCGGCGGGATCGCGATGAGCTTCGCGAACGCCGGCATTCCGGTCGCGCTCCTCGAGGTCTCGAAAGAGGCGCTCGAGCGCGGGCTCACCGTGATCCGCAAGAACTACGCGGCCTCGGTGGCGCGCGGCAGCCTGACGCCGGCGCGCGCCGAGCAGCTGCTGGCGCTGATCCGCGGCGTCAGCGACTACCAGGCGCTGGTGAGCGCCGACATCATCATTGAGGCGGTGTTCGAGGACCTGACGGTGAAGCGCGAGGTGTTTGCCACGCTCGATCGCGTCGCTGCACCGCACGCCATCCTCGCGACCAACACCTCGACGCTCGACATCGATGCCATCGCCGCGAGCACGACCCGCCCGGCGCAGGTGGTCGGCACGCATTTCTTCAGTCCGGCGAACGTCATGAAGCTGCTCGAGAACGTGCGCGGGCGGCAGACCTCGGCGCAGACCATCGCCACCGTGATGGCGCTCGGCAGGAGTCTCGGCAAGATCCCGGTGCTCGCCGGCAACTGCGATGGCTTCATCGGCAACCGCATGCTGATGTTCTACGGCAGCGAAGCGGAGTACCTGCTCGAGGAGGGCGCCACCCCCGAGCAGATCGATCGGGTGATGGAGAATTTCGGCTTTGCCATGGGCCCGTTCGCGATGCGCGATCTGGCCGGGAACGATGTGGGCTTCCTGATCCGTAAGGGCCGCAAGCTGCCGGCCGATGAGCGCTGGTCGCCGATCCTCGAGCGAATCGTCGGCACCGGTCGGCTCGGCCAGAAAAGCGGCAAGGGCTTCTACCGCTACGACGGGCGCACCCGCATCGTCGATCCCGAGGTCACCGCGATCATCGAGGGCGTCTCGCACGAGCTCGGCATCCGCAGGCGCGAGATTCCGGATGAGGAGATCCTCGACCGCCTGCTGCATCCGCTCGTCAACGAGGGGGCGCGCATCCTCGAGGAGGGGATCGCGATCCGCGCGGGCGACATCGACGTGGTGTACGTGTACGGCTACGGCTTTCCCGCTTCCCGGGGCGGCCCGATGTTCTGGGCGGAGCAGTCGGGGCTCGCCCGCGTGGTCGACACCATGCGCCGGCTCGCACCCTCGCACGGCGCGCGCTGGCGCCCGGCGCCGCTGCTCGAGCGTCTGGCGGCGGCCGGCCAGGGATGGAGCGCAGCGCGGCGCGATGCGCAGACCTCGAAAAACGGCTGACCACGGCCAGATCGGGAAAGTGATGCGCGCTCGAGGCACGGCGGGGGTCGCGCTCCTGCTGTTATTCAGCGGCGTGGCATGGGCCGACACACCGCCCGCAGCGCACGGCATGCCGAGGGTACCGGCAACCGTGGCGGAGTGGGCGCAGGGCGCGCGTCTTTTCGAAGGATTGGGAGACTTTCACCGCCGGGTGACGACCGCTTCGCCCCTCGCCCAGCAGTATTTCGACCAGGGGATGCGGTTCCTGTGGGCATTCAACCACGACGAGGCGGCGCGTTCCTTTGCCAGGGCCGCGGAGCTCGATCCCGCCTGCGCTGCCTGTTACTGGGGCGTCGCACTCACGGTCGGACCCAACTACAACCTCGCGGCGGTGGAGGATGCGCGGGTGCGCGTCGCGCTCGAGGCGCTGCACCGGGCGCAGGAGAATGCCGCTCACGCATCCGACGTCGAGCAGGGTCTGATCGCGGCGCTGGCCGCGCGTTATCCCGACTCGCCGCCGCGCGATCCCGCGAACCTCGAGCCGGCCGCGCGCGCCTACGCGGCCGCGATGCGCGAGCTGGCGCAGCGCTTTCCGCAAGACCTGGACGTACAGACGCTGTGTGCCGAGGCCGTGATGAACGTGCACGCCTGGGAGCTGTGGACCTCTGACGGTCAACCGGCCGAGGGCACCCCCGGGATCGAGGCGCAGCTCGAGTCGGTCTTGCGCCGCGACCCCAACCACCCCGGCGCAAATCACTACTACATTCACGTCATGGAGGCATCGCCGCACCCGGAGAAGGCACTCGCTGCCGCGGAGCGGCTGCGGGGCATGATGCCCGCCGCCGGTCACCTCGAGCACATGCCGGCCCACATCCTGCAGCGCATTGGCCGTTACGAGGAGGCAGCCGAGGCCAACCGGCGCGGCGCCGACGCCGACCGCGTCTATCTCGCTGCCGTCTCAGCGCCCGACTACTACGCGAGGCACTACCTCGCCCACAACTACAGGTTTCTCGCCTATTCGGCTGCCATGGAAGGTCGCAAGGCGGAAACGCTCAGCGCCGTGCAGAATGTGGTGCACACCGACCCGCTGCCGACAGAACACGCGATGGGAGGTTCGGGCTGGTATCTGACGCAGCAGTACGCCGCGCTTGTTCGCTTCGGACTCTGGGACGAGCTCATCGCGCTCGCGCCGCCCGCTCCCGGCTTCACGGGACTCAGCGCCGGCTACCTCTACGGGCGGGGTGTCGCACTCGCCGCCCGTGGGCGGCTCGAGGAGGCGCGCGCGGCGCTCGCCGAGCTGCGCAGCCTCGGCGCGGGCCCGCCCGGGGAGCAGTACCCGCTGCATGAGGTCCTCGCCGTGGCCGAGCCGATCGTCGTGGCGCGCATTGCGGCCTCCGAGGGGCAGGACGCCGCGGCCGTTACCTCGCTCGAGGCTGCGGTGGCGGCGGAAGATCGGCTGCCTTACCACGAGCCCGCGGTGTGGTTCTTCCCCGCGCGGCATCTCCTCGGCGCGCAACTGCTCATCGCCGGGCGCCCGGCCGAGGCCGAGCGCGTCTACCGCGCGGACCTCAAGCGAAATCCGCGCAACGGCTGGTCACTCTACGGGCTCGCCGCCGCGCTTCGCGCCCAGGGCAAGACCGGCGAGGCGATGCGGGTGACGCGCGAGTTCGGGGCGGCCTGGCAGCACGCGGACGTGCGGCTGGTGGCGTCGGCGTTCTGGTTCGCGGGTCCCGACACGTTCAGCTGCGAGTGCCAGCGAACCGCCTCAGGCGACCGGCAGACGGGTCGTGAACTTCTTGGTACGCAGCACGAAGCTCGTGTTGACTGAGCGCACGGCCTGAAGCTGCAGGAGCTGGGTCGAGAGGAAGTGCTCGTAGGCCTCCATGCTGGCGGCGACGATCCGCAGCAGGTAATCGTTCGCGCCGCTCATCGAGTGACACTCGAGCACCTCGGGACGCGACGTGACCAGCTGATCGAACTGGCGCACCGACTCGGGGTGGTGGTTCTCGAGCGAGACGACCGCGTACGCGAGGATCGGCAAGCCGATGGCGGGGGCGCGCAGCAACGTCGCGTAGCCCTCGATGAATCCCGCCTGCTCGAGCCGCCGCAGCCGCCGCCAGCACGGGGCGGCCGAGAGACCGACGCGTTTCGCCAGCTCCTGGTTGGAGATCCGCGCGTCCGCCTGCAGCTCCTCGAGGATACGCCGGTCGAGTCGGTCGAGAGCCCGGTTGCTCATCGGTCGATTTGCAGAGGTGACTGGAGCAATAATATTGCTCAGAATGCCTCAGAGATGGCAACAGAAGCAAGGTAATTGCACGTGTTCGGGCATAAGCTGCGCTCCGCATTTCCGGGAGGTACGCTTATGCCGGCGCGGGCCGCTCTCATGCCTGACCCCTCCGCCTCGACGGCGGAGGCCCCGTGGCGGACCGACTGGCGTCGCGTCGTATCGCTGCTGCACGCCTCGCGGGCTCTCGATGACATCGAGGAAACCCGCCTCGTGCCCGAGCGCAAGGTCCTCTACCAGTTCTCCGCGCGCGGACATGACTTCGCCCAGATCCTGCTCGGTCTGCAGCTCCGCGACGTGCACGATGGCATCTCGGTTTACTACCGCTCGCGCCCGCTCATGCTCGCGCTCGGGGTGAGTCTGGAGGAAGCGGCAGCCGGACCCCTCGCGCGCAGTGGCGCCTTCAGCGGCGGGCGCGACATAGGGGTGGTCTTCAACCTCCCGGGACGTGGCGGCCCGACGGTGCTCCCGGCCGTTGGTGGCGTCGGGGCCCAGTACACGCCGGCGGCCGGCTGGGCCCAGGCCATCCGCTACCGCCACGAAACTCTCGGCGATGCAGCGTATGCGCGCAGCATCGCCGTCGTGCTCGGCGGCGACGCCTCGACCGCGACCAACGGCTTCTGGTCGGCGCTCAACATCGCCACGACTCAGACCCTCCCGATGTTGTTCTACATCGAGGACAACGGCTTTGGCATCTCGGTACCCGCGAGCCAGCAGACGCCGGGCGGCAACATCGCGGCCAACCTGCGCTCCTTCGCCGGGCTCACGATCCGCGAAGGTGACGGGAGCGATCCGCGCGCCGCGGCCGAGCTCACCCGCTCGGCGGTCGCTTACGTGCGCGAGACGCGCACACCGCTGTTGCTGCGGCTCACCGTGCCGCGGCTCTCGGGTCACTCCGGTCAGGATACCCAGGCTTACAAGTCGCAGCAGACCCTCAGCGAGGAGCGCGGGCGCGACCCGCTCGGTCGACTCGAGGCGTACCTCGTCCCGAAGTTCATGCCGGCGGCGGAATGGACACGCCTGGCCAGTGAGGCGCGCCTCGAGGTCGGGCACGCCATCGAGCGCGCGCTGGCGCGCCCGCCCCCCGATCCGCGCGAGGTCACGGCGCACGTCTTCTCGAGCGGCCCCGGGGCGTTGCAGGAGCAGGGGGGTCTCGCCCCCGAGGGCCATGTGTTCGCTGCCACGAGCCCCGAGCCTCACCCGCACGGCGCGCGCATCAACATGCTCACGGCGATCCGGCGCACGTTGGACCTCGAGCTCTCGCTCAACCCCCGCATGCTGGTCTTCGGTGAGGACGTGGGCCCCAAGGGCGGCGTGCACGGCGCGACGCTCGGGCTGCAGGACAAGTACGGCGCCGAGCGGGTGTTCGACACGAGCCTATCCGAGGAGGGCATCATCGGCCGCGCGGTCGGCATGGCGCTCGCGGGGCTGCTGCCGGTAGCGGAGATCCAGTTCCGCAAGTACGCGGATCCGGCCGCCGAGCAGTTGAACGATTGCGGCACGCTGCGCTGGCGCACCCGCAACCGCTTCGCCGCACCGCTCGTGGTACGCATGCCGGGGGGCTTCTTCAAGTGCGGCGACCCCTGGCACAGCCAGACCAACGAGGTTGCCTGGGTGCATGGAATCGGCTGGCAGGTCGCGGTCCCCTCGAACGCCGAGGACGCGGTGGGACTGCTGCGCACGGCGTTGCGCGGCAACGATCCGGTCATCTTCTTCGAGCACCGCGCGATGCTCGATGGCGCCTGGGCGCGCCGGCCATACCCCGGGGACGAGTTCGTCGTGCCGTTTGGCCAGGCGCGCACGGTGCGCGCGGGCACCGAGGTCTCGGTCATCACCTGGGGAGCCATGGTCGAGCGGTGCCTGCAGGCCGCGGGCGACTCGCACGTTGACGCCGAGGTGCTCGATCTGCGTACTCTCTCACCCTGGGACAAGGGCGCGGTGCGCGGCTCGGTGGAAAAGACCCGGCGCTGTCTGATCGTTCACGAGGACAATCTCACGGCCGGCTTCGGCGCCGAGATCGCCGCGACGCTCGCGCAGGAGAGCTTCTTCAGCCTGGATGCGCCGATCGAGCGGCTCGCCATGCCCGACATCCCGAGTCCCCACAGCCCGGTGCTGCTCGAGGCGGCGGTGCCGAGCGCGGCGCAGATCACCCGCGCCATCCAGCGCCTCGCCAGCGTGTGACATGAGCGCCAGCATCGAGATCAGGGCACCCGCCGAGCAGACCGAGGGCACGCGCTCGCAGATCCTGCGCTGGCTGAAACAGGTCGGAGAGCGCGTGGAGGAGGACGAGCCGCTCATCGAGATCGAGACCGACAAGGTCACCGTCGAAGTGGCATCACCCGGCGCGGGGGTGCTGCGCGAGATCCTGAGACGCGAGCAGGAGGAGATCGCACCCGGGGAGTTGCTCGGAGTGCTCGATCCGGCGAGCCGAACCGCCACGGAGGCTGCAGCGCCCGCACCGTCACGCGCCGCGGGCGCAGCGCGGCCCGCGGGCGAGGCTCCTTCAACAACGCACGCGGCACCCGGCGCCGGCAGCGGTGCGCGAGCGGCCGCGGCTGAGGCCGCTGCACCGTTGAGTCCGGCGGTACGGCGGCTGCTCGCCGAGCACGGGTTGAGCGCCGCCGCCGTAAACGGCACCGGCGAGCGCGGTCGCCTGACCGTGGAGGATGTGCTGCGCGCCGCCGCAGGTGGGATGGGAGGCGCCGCGGCGCGAGCGCCCGCCGAGGCGGGTCCGGCGCCGCAGCCCGCGGCTCCCGCCGCAGGCGTTCAGCGCGTGCCCCACAGCGCTGTGCGGCGGCGCACCGCCGAGCACATGGTGCAGAGCCTCCTGCATACCGCGCCGCACGTGACCACGGTTTTCGAGGCCGACATGAGCGCGGTGCTCGAGGATCGCGCACGACGCCGCGATGAATTCGCGCGCCGCGGTGCCCCGCTCACCCTCACCGCGTATTTCGTGCAGGCCGCGGTCGCCGCGATCCGCGCGGTACCCGAGGCCAACAGCCGCTGGACGGACACTGCCCTCGAGATCTGGGAGGCGATTCACATCGGCATCGGGACGGCGGTCGAAGGCTCGGGCCTCGTCGTGCCGGTACTGCGCGATGCGGACACGCGCGACCTGTTCGAGACTGCGCGCGGCCTCGACGATCTGGTGAGCCGTGCGCGGGCCGGGAAGCTCACGCCGGCCGATGTGCGCGGTGGCACCTTCACGCTCTCGAACCACGGGGTAAGCGGCAGCCTCCTCGCCACGCCGATCGTCATCAACCAGCCGCAGTCCGCGATCCTCGGGATCGGCAAGCTCGAGCGGCGCGCGGTGGTGGTGGGCGAGGGCGAAGCTGAGACCATTGCCGTGCGGCCGCGCTGCTACGTCACCCTCACGCTCGATCACCGTGTCATGGACGGCCACCAGGCGAACCGGTTCATGCAGATTCTCGTCGACACCCTGAGCGGCTGGCGGGACTAGCAGGATCGCGGCACGTGCGCGCACCGAAATCAACAACGGACCTCGAGCCGATCGAACGCGCCAGCGAGGACGAGCTGCGCGCGCTGCAGCTCGAGCGCCTCAGGTGGTCGGTCGGCCACGCGTACGAGCACGTCGCCCGCTATCGTGCCAAGTGCGAGGAGACCGGCGTCCACCCGCAGGATCTGCGCACACTCGAGGACCTGCGGCATTTCCCCTTCACGGTCAAGGAGGACATGCGCGCCGGTTATCCGTTCGGACTTCTCGCGGTGCCGCGCGAGCAGCTGGTGCGCCTGCACGCGTCCAGCGGCACGACCGGTCGCCCGACACTGGTCGGCTACACCCGGCGCGACATCGACACGTGGGCGGACCTGGTTGCCCGCTCCCTCCGCGCCGCCGGCGCGCGGCGCGGCGAGATCGTTCACATCGCCTACGGGTACGGATTGTTCACCGGCGGCCTCGGTACTCACTATGGGGCGGAGCGGCTCGGTTGCACCGTCGTGCCGATGTCGGGCGGGCAGACGCAGCGACAGGTGCAGTTGATCTGCGATCTGGCGCCGGACCTGATCATGGTGACGCCCTCCTACATGCTGGTGATCGCGGAGGAGTTCCGGCGGCAGGGGCTCGACCCCGCCGCCTGCTCGCTGCGCGCCGGGCTTTTCGGTGCCGAGCCCTGGACGGAGGCGATGCGCGTCGAGATCGAGACGAGCATGGGACTCGATGCGCTCGACATCTATGGCCTTTCCGAGGTGATGGGACCCGGGGTGGCGAGTGAGTGCATCGAGACCAAGGATGGCGCGGTGATCTGGGAGGACCATTTCTACCCGGAGATCGTCGATCCCGGGAGCGGCGAGGTGCTGCCCGATGGCACGCCCGGCGAGCTGATTCTGACCACACTCAGCCGCGAGGCACAGCCGATGATCCGCTACCGCACCCGGGATCTCACCGTGCTGCGGCCGCCGACCGCGCGTGCGATGCGGCGCATGGCGCGCATCACGGGACGCTCGGACGACATGCTGATCATTCGCGGCGTGAACCTGTTCCCGAGCCAGATCGAGGAGGCCCTGCTCCGGTGCACCGGGCTGGCGCCTCATTACCAGCTCGAGATCACGCGCGAGACTCACCTCGATCAGCTCGCGGTCCACGTCGAATGCGTCATCGCGATCGCCGGCGACACCACCGCGCGCAGCCGCCTCGAGCGCGAGCTGCAACATCACATCAAGTCGAGCATCGGTATCGCCACCCACGTGCGGGTGTGCGATCCGGGAACGATCGAGCGCTCGACAGGCAAGGCGCGGCGGGTCGTCGACCGCCGTGCTAGCCTTGTTTAGCCGGCGGCGAGCGGCATATTTCGCGGCACGTCCATGTACACCCAGGCACTCGATATCCACGGCAAGGAGCCCGTACCGGCTGCCGCCGGTGAGGCGGAGGCTCCCGCGGCGCGCTTCCAGGCGCGTATCGACGAGGACGCGAAGATCGAGCCCAAGGACTGGATGCCCGAAGCCTACCGCCAGACACTGATTCGCCAGATCTCGCAGCACGCCCACTCTGAGATCGTCGGCATGCTCCCGGAGGGCAACTGGATCACGCGTGCGCCGAGCCTGAAACGCAAGGCGGTGCTGATCGCCAAGGTCCAGGACGAGGGCGGACACGGCATGTATCTCTACAGTGCTGCCGAGACCCTCGGAATCTCACGTGCGGAGATGCTCGAGCAACTGCTGTCGGGTACCGCCAAGTACTCGAGCATCTTCAACTACCCGACGCTCACCTGGGCGGACATCGGCGCCATCGGCTGGCTGGTCGACGGCGCGGCCATCATGAACCAGATCCCGATCTGCCGCTGCTCCTACGGCCCGTACGCGCGCGCCATGGTGCGCATCTGCAAGGAGGAGAGCTTCCACCAGCGCCAGGGGTTCGAGATCATGCTGACCCTCACACAGGGCACTCACGCCCAGCGCGCCATGGCGCAGGACGCGCTGAACCGCTGGTGGTGGCCGTCGCTCATGATGTTCGGTCCGAGCGATGCCGACTCCAGGCACACGGCGCAGTCGATGCGCTGGAAGATCAAGCGCTTCAGCAACGATGAGCTGCGGCAGAAATTCATCGACATCACGGTACCGCAGGCGCACTTCCTCGGACTCACCATCCCCGACAACGAGCTGCACTGGGACGAGAGCACGCAGCACTACCGGGCAGGGCCGATCGACTGGAGCGAGTTCCACGCGGTGCTCAAGGGCAATGGGCCCTGCAACCGCGAGCGGCTCGAGGCCCGCCGGCGCGCCCACGAGGCCGGCCGCTGGGTGCGCGAGGCCGCCGCGGCGCACGCCGCGCGGCAACGCGGCGGCGCGGCCCCCGCAAGCCAGGCTGGAGAGCCAACATGAGCGAAACCGACTGGCCGCTGTTCGAGGTGTTCATCCGCTCGCGCGCCGGGCTCGAGCACAAGCACGTGGGGAGTCTGCACGCGGCGGATGCCCGCATGGCGATCGAGCACGCGCGCGATGTCTACACGCGCCGCCAGGAAGGCGTGAGCCTGTGGGTGGTGCGCTCGGCAGATATCGTCGCCTCCGATCCCGGCGAGGCGGACGCGCTCTTCGAGCCGGCACGCGACAAGGTCTACCGCCATCCGACCTTCTACGCCATACCCGACGAGGTGAAAAACCTTTGAGTGCGACGCCGGCAATGCGCCAGGCGCCCGATACGGCGGTGGAGCAAGCGCGCTGCCGCTACGTCCTGCGCCTCGCGGACACCTCGCTCGTGCTCGGCCAGCGCCTCGGCGAGTGGCTCGGCCATGCGCCGGCACTGGAGGAGGACCTGGCGCTCGCCAACCTCTCGCTCGATCTCATCGGGCAGGCGCGGCTGCTCCTCACCTATGCCGGCGAGCTCGAAGGCCGCGGGCGGGACGAGGACGCCCTCGCGTTCCTGCGTGATGCTCCGGAGTTCCTGAACCTGACTCTCGCCGAGCAGCCGAATGGTGACTTCGGCCACACCATCGTGCGCCAGTGGCTGATCGACGCCTGGCAGCTCGAGATCTACGGCGCGCTCGAGCACTCCGCCGATACCCGCCTCGCGGCGATCGCGGCCAAGGCGCTGCGCGAGACACGCTACCACTATCGCTTCAGCAGCGGCTGGCTGGTGCGACTCGGCGATGGCACGCCCGAGAGTCACGAGCGCGTACAGGCGGCGCTCGATGCGCTGTGGCGCTTCACCGCGGAGCTCTTCACGCCCGATGAGGTCGATGAGCACATGAGCCGCGCCGCTATCGCGCCAGCGCTCACCGGGCTCGCGCCGCACTGGTCGGCGCGCATCGACGAGGCGCTGCGCGCCGCG
>Ga0318555_10000367_pt1 | contig 13272 bp, 9 predicted proteins | sample GRESIP082b2f23_FD_202529 | JGI IMG/M metagenome (GOLD analysis project Ga0318555, IMG submission 202529) | Tropical soil microbial communities from Luquillo Experimental Forest, Puerto Rico - GRE.SIPMG.082b2f23 | ecosystem: Environmental > Terrestrial > Soil > Tropical forest > Bulk soil... | reverse complement strand
GTCGCTCGCCTGGGCCGCCGTAGCGCTGATGGCGCCGCTGGTCGGCGCTGCCGCGCTGACATCGGGAGCGAGCGCGCCGAGCTTCGCGCAAATCCTCGGCCGCGCCGCCCAACGCCCGCGCGACGTGGTGGCGCTTTCGCTCGGCATTGTCTTGATCGCGCTTGCCGTGCTTTCGGTGCAGGCGGCGCTGGGGCTTGTGTTCGACCCACGCTACCGGGACTTTCCGTTCGCGCCGATCACCGCCGCGACAATTCCGCTTTTGCTTGCGACGAAAGGAAAGCCCGCGGCCAAAGGGAAACTCGTGGCGAGGTGGAAGCGGCGCTTACAAACCCCGGCGGCGGAAACCGCGGTGGCGGCCACGCTGGCAGCGTCGGCGGTCTACATCGTTTGCAACGAAAGTTTCGCCAATTGGCAGGCGGTGTGGTTCTCGGCCGCTTTGCTCGCGCTCGCGTTCACTCTGCTGCAGGCACAGGACGGGCCAAGCTGAGCATGAGCAGCGCGGCCGCAACGCCGGCGAGATTGGCATTGTGCAGCACCAGACCGAACGCGGTCGCGGCAAGCGCAACCGCGACCAACAGGATCGAAGGCCGCAGCAGATTGAGCAATGCCGCCCCGAGCGCGATCCAGCCGAACGCGGAATAGTTGAACAGCACGATCACCAGCCGGAAGGTCGCGCATAGCCAGGTGTCGAGGCCAGCCTGACAGGCGAGCGATACCTGCGCATATTCGATCGCGAGATAACGTAAATAGAGCGCCTCGCCGAGCGAGAGCAGGGCGAGCAGCAAAAGCCAATTGGTCTGGCGGGCGGTAGGCAAAAAGAGCTGGGATTGCATGGGTCGGCGCACTATGCGGCGCGTATGCTTGCTGCACAACCCTGCGCTCACGGGAACGAGCCCGGAACCGCGGTCAGCGCCCCGTTGTGTTGACGGTGGCTCCTTGCGCATTCCACCTTTTCCGCAGCGACGCACTCGGATATGACGGCGCCGGCGGCCGAAGCGCGCCGCGCGGAGGAGGTCCATTGGCGGTCGAGCGTACCTGTCTTGCCATTGTACTTGCGGCCGGCGAAGGCACCCGCATGCGTTCGACGCGGCCGAAAGTGCTGCACGCGATCGCCGGTCAGTCGCTCCTTGCCCACGTGCTCGATGCCGTGCGCAAAGCGGGCGGCACCATGACGGCGGTCGTGGTCGGGCTCGGCGCCGATGCGGTGGCGGCCGAAGCCAAACGGGTCCTGCCGGATGCCGAGATTTTCGTGCAAGCGGAGCGGCGCGGAACCGCTCATGCGGTGCTGGCGGCGAAAGCCGCGATTGCGCGCGCCCCGGACGATGTGCTCGTGATCTTCGGCGATACGCCGCTCATTCGGCCGCAGACTTTGACTCGCATACGTGCAGCGCTCGCCGAAGGGGCAGCGGTCGTGGTGCTTGGCTTTCGCCCCAAGGATCCTGCGGGTTACGGGCGGCTCGTCCTCGAAGGCGGCGAGCTCGTGGCCATCCGTGAAGAGCTCGATGCGAGCCCGGCCGAGCGCACGATCGAGCTGTGCAACGGCGGCTTGATGGCGTTTGCCGGTCCGACCGCGCTCGCGATCCTCGAGCGAATCGGCAACGATAATCGTAAGGGCGAATATTATCTCACGGATGCCATCGCCATCGCTCGCGCGATGGGAGGCAAGGCTGTGGTGATCGAGACCGAGGAGGACGACGTGCGCGGCATCAACACTAACGCGCAGCTCGCGGAGACCGCAGCGGTGCTGCAGCAGCGTCTACGCAAGGCGGCAATGGAGGGGGGCGTGACGCTGATCGCGCCCGAGACCGTGTTTCTGTCGTCGGACACCAAGTTCGGCCGCGAGGTTGTGGTGGAGCCTTTCGTGGTGTTCGGACCGGGCGTCACGGTCGAGGACAACGCTGTGATTCGCTCGTTCTCGCACCTCGATCGCGCGCACGTAGGCAAGGGGGCGCTGGTCGGTCCCTATGCGCGGCTGCGCCCTGGCGCCCGCCTGCAGGACGACGTCCACGTCGGTAATTTCGTCGAGGTCAAGGAGGCGGTGATCGAGACCGGCGCCAAGGCCAATCACCTGAGCTATATCGGCGATGCAACCGTCGGCGCGGGCGCCAATGTCGGCGCCGGCACCATCACCTGCAACTACGACGGCGTGGCCAAGCATCGCACCGAGATCGGCAAGAACGCGTTCATCGGTTCGAATTCAGCGCTGGTCGCGCCGGTGAAGATCGGGGACGGCGCTTATGTCGGCTCGGGCTCGGTCATCACTCACGATGTGCCGGCGGATGCGCTCGCGCTCGGGCGTGGACGGCAGGTGATCAAGGAGGGTTGGGCACGGCGCCTGCGCGAACGCGTGTTGCCAAGCAAGAAACGCACGCCCGCAAAGTAATGTGTCGACGAACGCGTTAGCCTTAATTGTCACAAGTTGAAAAGTATCTTGATTTCCCTTTTGACGCTCGCGGCCAAGACATACTCGCCGGGGTATAGTGCCGTGTCATCAGCTTAGGAGGCTGCCGCTCGCATGTGCGGAATTGTTGGCATTCTCGGGCGTGAGCCGGTCGCGGGCTTGCTTGTCGATGCACTCAAGCGGCTCGAATACCGGGGCTACGATTCCGCCGGTGTCGCCACGCTGGAAAGCGGGCAGCTTGTCCGCCGGCGGGCTGAGGGCAAGCTGCGCAATCTCGAAGCCCGGCTCGCGCGTGAGCCGCTCGCCGGCACCATCGGCATCGGCCACACCCGCTGGGCGACTCATGGCCGGCCGACCGAAACCAACGCGCACCCCCACGCCACCGAGCACCTTGCCGTTGTCCACAACGGCATCATCGAGAATTTCCGCGAGCTGCGCGACGAACTGGAAAAGACGGGCGCGAAGTTCGGTTCCGACACCGACACCGAGGTGGTCGCCCACCTCGTGACGCGGGAGATGAAGAACGGCCGATCGCCGGCCGACGCGGTGGCGGCTGCGCTGCCGCGGCTGCGGGGCGCATTCGCGCTCGCCTTCTTGTTCGCGGGCGAAGACGATCTCCTCATCGGCGCACGCAAGGGCTCGCCGCTCGCGATCGGCTATGGCGACGGTGAAATGTATCTCGGCTCCGACGCCATCGCGCTCGCGCCCTTCACCGATGCGATCTCGTATCTCGAAGATGGCGACGCGGCCGTGCTTACGCGCACGAGCGTCGAAGTCCACGACGCCAAAGGCGGCAAAGTCGAACGCGCCGTGCTCAAATCGTCGGCCTCCGCCTTCCTCGTCGACAAGGGCAATTATCGCCACTTCATGGCGAAGGAGATCCACGAGCAGCCGGAGGTGGTCGGCCATACGCTCGCGCATTATATCGACATGGCCGCCGAGCGCGTGCGGCTGCCGGTTGACCTGCCGTTCGACTTCCGCAAGCTCGAACGCATCACGATGTCCGCTTGCGGCACCGCCTATTACGCCGGACTGGTGGGAAAATACTGGTTCGAGCGCTTTGCGCGCCTGCCGGCCGAGATCGACGTCGCTTCCGAGCTCCGCTACCGCGAGGTGCCGCTGTCGGCAGGGGGACTCTCGATTTTCGTGTCGCAGTCGGGCGAGACCGCCGACACCCTCGCGACGCTGCGCTACGCCAAGGAGCACAAACAGCATGTACTCGCGGTGGTGAATGTCCCCACCTCGACGATCGCGCGCGAAAGCCACGCGGTGATGCCGACGCTTGCTGGTCCGGAAATCGGCGTCGCCTCGACAAAGGCCTTCACCTGCCAACTTGCGGTACTCGCTTGTCTTGCGCTGGCGGCCGGGCGCGCCCGCGGGGTGCTCTCCGAAAAGGAGGAGCGAGAGATGGTGCGCGCGCTGATCGAGACGCCGCGCCTGATGGCAGAGGCGCTCGCGCTCGAGCCTCAGGTCGAGCAATTCGCGCGCGATCTCGCCAAGAGCCGCAATGTCCTCTATCTCGGTCGCGGCACCAGCTTTCCGCTCGCGCTGGAGGGCGCGCTCAAGCTCAAGGAAATCTCCTATATCCATGCCGAAGGCTATGCCGCGGGCGAGCTCAAGCATGGGCCTATTGCGCTCATCGACGAAAGCATGCCGGTGATCATCATCGCGCCCCATGATCGGGTGTTCGAGAAGACCGTCTCCAACATGCAGGAGGTCGTGGCGCGTCAGGGTAAGATCATTCTAATCACCGATCCCCAGGGCGCCCATGACGTGCACATGGATTCGTTGTCTACGCTCACGCTCCCGGCCATGCCCGCCACGGTGACGCCACTCGTGTATGCCATCCCGGTGCAGCTGATCGCCTACCATACGGCGGTGGTGATGGGCACCGACGTCGATCAGCCGCGCAACCTCGCCAAGTCGGTCACGGTGGAGTGATGAGGCCGCGACTCTTGCGCATATCGCCGTGGTGTGAGCGGGGAGATAATCTCATTCGGTTGGACTAGATGTCGAAAAGATCGTTAGCGCATGAACGAGTTTGATCGCGATCCCGGGATCGTGCCGGCGGCATCGCCCTCCGACGCACCGCCCGAACCCGCCAAGCTGGGGCCATTCCATCACGGCCTCGTCGGCCGGCTGCGCAATTATTTTCTGACCGGGCTGATCCTGGTCGCGCCGGCCTACATCACCATCAGCCTCACCTGGTGGTTCATCAACTGGGTCGATGATCTGGTGCGACCCTTCATTCCAGTCGCCTACCGGCCGGAGACCTATTTGCCGGTAAAGATTCCCGGCCTCGGCCTCATCATCGTGTTCATCACGCTCACGCTGCTCGGTTTCCTGACGGCCAATTTCGTCGGCCGCAAGCTGGTCGAGGTCGGCGAACGCCGCGAGCGCCGAAATCGCGGCGCGGCTGCCGGACACCGAGCACGTCGCGGCTTTCATGCCCTGCACGCCCAATCCGACGACCGGCTTCTTCTTTTACGTGGCCCGCCGCGACATCATCGATCTCGACATCACCGTCGAGGCGGCGATGACGCTGCTGATGTCGGCGGGAATGGTGCAGCCGGGCGACCAGCAGAAGAAGCTCGCGGCGATGGCCGAGGCCGCGCGGGTGGCACGCGCGACGCAGGCGAAGCGTACCGCCGCGCCGGCGAAGTGAATCCTCCTCTGTCGGCGCGCGACACTCCGCCTTGTCAGCCTGCCCGGATAAGCCGGATCGCCTCGTCGCGCTCGAATAGATAAAGCAGATTGCGCAGCGCTTGCCCGCGCGCGGATGTCAGCGTCGGATCGCGCGCCAGCACCAGCGCGGCGTCGTCGCGCGCCGCGCCGATCAGCTTGCCGTGCGTCTCGATGCGGGCGACGCGGAAGCCCGGCAGACCGGATTGCCGCGTGCCGAGAACGTCGCCTTCCCCGCGCAGCTTGAGATCCTCCTCGGCGATGCGAAAGCCGTCTTCTGTCTCGCGTACGATGTTGAGCCTGGCCTTGGCGGTTTCGCCCAGCGGTCCCTTGTAGAGCAGGAGGCAGGACGAGTGCTCGCTGCCGCGTCCGATCCGCCCGCGCAGTTGATGGAGCTGCGCGAGCCCGAAGCGTTCGGCGTGTTCGATCACCATGGCGGTTGCCTCCGGCACATCGACGCCGACCTCGATCACGGTGGTGGCGACGAGGAGCCGCGTCTCGCCCGCTGCGAACCGCTCCATGGCGAGGTCTTTCTCGCCGCCCTTCATGCGGCCGTGCACGAGATCGACCATGGCGCGGAAGCGCTCCTTGAGCGCGGCGAAGCGTTCTTCCGCGGCGGCAAGATCGGTATTCTCGGTGACCTCGACCAGCGGACAGACCCAATAGACGCGCCGGCCTTCCGCAAGCGCGCGGCCGACCGCACCGACCACCTCGTCGAGCCGGCTGTGAGGAACCACTCGGGTGTCGATCGGCTGGCGGCCGGCGGGTTTTTCGCGCAGCTCCGACACGTCCATGTCGCCGAAATAGGTGAGCACGAGCGTGCGCGGAATCGGCGTCGCGGTCATCACCAGCACGTCCACCGCCTCGCCCTTCTTGGCGAGCGCGAGCCGCTGGTGCACGCCGAAGCGATGCTGTTCGTCGACCACGGCGAGCGCGAGGTCGCGAAACTCGACCTCCTCCTGGAATAGGGCATGGGTGCCGATCAGCACGTGGATGTCGCCGAACGCGAGCTTCTCGAGGATATCGTTGCGCTCGCGTCCACGCTCGCGACCGGTGAGGATGGCGACATTGATGCCGGCCGCGGCGGCGAGCGGTGCCACCGTGTTGAAGTGCTGGCGCGCCAAAATTTCGGTCGGCGCCATCAGCGCGGCTTGACGGCCGCCTTCGATCACAGCCGCCGCCGCGAGCAACGCCACCACGGTCTTGCCCGATCCTACGTCGCCCTGTAGCAGCCGCAGCATGCGCTCGGGCTTGCCGAGATCGGAGACAATGTCGGCGACGGCGCGCCCCTGCGAGGGCGTGAGCGAATAGGGTAGCGCTTCGATCAGCTTTTTCCTGATATGCCCGGTGCCCGGCGTCGCCCGGCCGGCGGGCCGCCGCAGATGCGCACGCACTAGCGCGAGCGCCAGCTGACCCGCCAGAAACTCGTCGTAGGCAAGTCGCGACCAGGCCAATCCTTCCGGCAGCAGGTCGGCCGGCTCCGTCGGCCGGTGCAGGACGCGCAGCGCCTCGGCGAAGGACGGGAAGCGCTCGCGTGCAACCCAACTTGCGTCCTGCCATTCCGGCAGGTCCGGCAAGCGCGTGAGCGCGGCATCGGCGGCTTTGCGTATCTGGTTGAGGCTCAGCCCTTCGGTCAGCGGATAGACCGGTTCGACCAGCGGCAACTTCGCGAGATCCGCCTCCGCGACAACGCGGTCGGGATGCACCATCTGCCGCATATGGTCGTAGAGTGCGACCGTGCCCGATACGTAGCGCCGTTCTCCGATCGGCAGCAGCTTCTGCAAGTAGTCCTTGCGCGCATTGAAATAAGTCAGCGTGAGATCGCCGGTCTCATCGCTGGTGTAGACCTGATAGGGCGCGCGCGGCCGGTGCGGCGGCGATGGCCGGTGGCGGTCCACGGTGACCGCGACGGTGACGACGGTATCGGGCACCACGTCGCGCAGCTTCGGCCGCGCCCGCCGGTCGATCGCCCCGGTGGGCAGGTGAAACAGGAGATCGATGACGCGCGCCGGCTGTTCGCGGCCGAACAGTCGACGGTAGAGCTTCTCCAGGTGTGGCCCGACGCCGGTCAGCGTCGTGACCGCGGCGAACAGCGGATTGAGCAGGCTCGGCCGCATTTGGGGCATCCCGCCTTTCGTCGCGGCCGATGCTCGCGCGGCTGAGCCCGATAGGCAATGCGGTTGGGCACTGACATATGCCGCCAGGGTCGCTATATGACCTGCGCCCGGCCCGTCCGGGCTTTTGGCGTTGCGTCGCGAGCGGCGAGGGAACCGATGATGACCGGCACGACACGTTCGAGCGAAGGACTGGATCTGCGCCGGCGCAAACTTCTGTTCCGCTCCTGGCATCGCGGCATGCGGGAAATGGACTTGATCATGGGCCGCTTCGCCGACGCCACCGTGCAGCAATTGACGCAAGAGGAGCTTGCCGAATTCGAGCAGCTGATGGAGGTGCCGGATCGCGAGCTCTTGGCCTGGATCATCGGCGAGGCCGACGTGCCGCCGGATTACGACACCGCACTGTTCCGCCGGCTGCGCGAGTTCAACCGAAGCGGCGAGGGTGCAAGATGAGCGTGGCGCGCAATCCCGCCGAGCTCCTCGTCCCTGGCCGCCCGCTCACGCTGGCAGGCGTCGCCGACGGCGCCGAAGGCCTCGTTATCGCCGATCTCGCCCGCGCGCTGGCGGCGCGCGCCGACGCGCCGGCGACGACCGTGGTGGTCGTCTGCCGTGACGGCCCGCGCATGGCCGCGCTCTCCCGCGCACTCGATTTTTTTGCACCGGATGTCGCCGTGCAGGAGTTTCCGGCGTGGGACTGCCTGCCCTATGACCGGGTCTCGCCGCACTCGGGCTTCGTCGCGCAGCGCATGACAACACTGTCCCGGCTCGCGCGTGTGCAGGGCCGCGACCGCCCGTCGGTGCTGCTCACGACCATCAACGCTGCCCTGCAACGCGTGCCGACCCGCGACTTCGTTGCGCGGCAATCGCTTTCGGTCGCGCCCGGCAATATGCTGGCCATGGACGGCATCACCGAATGGCTCGAGCTCAACGGCTTCGCGCGTGCCTCGACCGTGCGCGAGCCCGGCGACTATGCGGTGCGCGGCGGCATCATCGACCTCTACGCGCCGGGCATGGCGGAGCCGGTGCGGCTCGATTTTTTCGGCAACACGCTGGAGACGATCCGCAGCTTCGACCCCGAAAGCCAGCGCACGACCGACCAGTTGCGCGCGCTCGATCTCGTGCCGGTGGCCGAATTCCAGCTCACCACGGAAACGATCCGGCGCTTCCGCCTTGGTTACGTGGCGGCCTTCGGCGCCCCCGCGCCCGACGACCTCCTCTATCACGCGGTGAGCGAAGGCCGTCGCCATGGCGGCATGGAGCATTGGCTGCCGCTGTTCCAGGACCGGCTCGAGACGCTGTTCGACTATGTAACGGGTTCCTCGGTGATACTCGAACCGTTGGCCGAGGACGCCGCCCGCGAACGGCTCGGTCAGATCGAGGACTACTACGAGGCGCGTCAGCAAGCGCTCGCCCAGCGCGGATCGGGCCCGCCCTATAAGCCGCTGCCGCCCGAGCGGCTCTATCTCGGCGAAGCCGAATGGCGCACACGGCTCGAAACCGCCGCGCTGGCGCGGCTGACTCCGTTCGCGGTGCCGGAAGGGCAGGGGCCGCTCATCGATGTCGGCACCAAGCAGGGGCGCAATTTTGCCGCCGAGCGGGCCGAGCCCGGCCGCAACGTGTTCGCGGCGGTGACCCGGCACGTCGCGACGCTCAAGACGCAGGGCAAGCGCGTCGTCATCGCGCTGTGGAGCGAAGGCGCGCGCGAGCGCATGCGCCATGTGCTTGCCGACCACGCGCTTGCCGACCTCACGCCGGTTGAGTCGTGGCCGCAGGCGCTCGCGCTGCCGCCGCAACAGGTCACGCTCGCGGTGCTCGGGCTCGAAAGCGGGTTCGAAACCGCCGCGGCGGCGGTGATCGGCGAGCAGGACATTCTGGGCGATCGACTGGTGCGGCCGCGACGCGCCGCACGCCGGGCGGAGAATTTCATCGCCGAGGTGACGAGCCTTGCCGCCGGCGATCTCGTCGTTCATGTCGACCACGGCATCGGGCGTTTCATCGGGCTGCGGGCGATCGAAGCTGCCAGCGCGCCGCACGACTGTCTCGAAATCCACTACGCCGGCGGCGACAAACTGTTCCTGCCGGTCGAAAACATCGAACTCCTGTCCCGCTACGGCGCGGAAGAAACCCAGGTCGAGCTCGATCGGCTCGGCGGCGGCGCCTGGCAGGCGCGCAAGGCGCGCATGAAGAGCCGCATCCGCGACATTGCCAATGAGTTGATCAAGATCGCGGCCGAGCGGCAGTTGCGCGAGGCACCGCAACTCGCGGTCGGGCACGGCCTCTATGACGAGTTCTGCGCAGGATTTCCCTACGAGGAGACCGACGATCAGCAGGCGGCGATCGACACGGTGCTGGGCGAACTCGCCTCCGGACGGCCGATGGATCGGCTGATCTGCGGCGACGTGGGATTCGGCAAAACCGAGGTAGCGCTGCGCGCGGCCTTCGTCGCCGCCATGAACGGCAGACAGGTCGCGGTGGTGGTGCCCACCACGCTGCTTGCCCGCCAGCATACCAAGACTTTCGCCGAACGGTTTCGCGGCTTTCCCGTGCACATCGCGCAAGCCTCGCGATTGATCTCATCGTCGGAGCTGGCGCGGGTAAAGAAAAAGCTGGCCGGGGGCGGCGTCGACATCGTGATCGGCACCCATGCGTTACTCGGCAAGACTATCAAGTTCCGCGACCTGGCTCTCGTTGTCGTCGACGAGGAGCAGCATTTCGGCGTCGCGCACAAGGAAAGGCTCAAGCAACTGCGCGCCGAGATCCATGTGATCACGCTCACCGCGACGCCCATCCCGCGCACGCTGCAGCTCGCGCTGTCGGGTGTGCGCGATCTTTCGATCATCGCCTCGCCGCCGGTCGATCGGCTCGCGGTGCGCACCTTCGTCGCGCCCTTCGATCCGGTGATCGTACGCGAGGCGCTGCTGCGCGAGCGTTACCGCGGCGGCCAGGCCTTCTACGTCTGTCCGCGCATCGAGGACCTCGCCGGCGCCAAGGATTTCCTCGACAAGCACGTGCCGGAAGCGCGGGTCGCAGTTGCCCACGGGCAGATGCCGGCGACCGTGCTCGAAGACATCATGTCCGCCTTCTATGACGGCAAGTATGACGTGCTGTTGTCGACCACGATCATCGAATCCGGCCTCGACATTCCGACCGCCAATACGCTGGTCGTGCACCGAGCCGACCGTTTCGGGCTGTCCCAGCTCTATCAGCTGCGAGGGCGAGTGGGACGTTCCAAGCTGCGCGCCTATTCACTGTTCACGTTGCCGGCCGTGGGCAAGATCACGCCCCAGGCCGAACGGCGGCTGAAGGTGCTGCAATCGCTCGATATGCTCGGGGCCGGATTCCAGCTCGCCTCCCACGACCTTGATATCCGCGGCGCCGGCAACCTCTTGGGCGAGGAGCAGTCCGGCCACATCAAGGAGGTCGGCTTCGAACTTTATCAGCAGATGCTCGAAGAAGCGGTCACGAGTCTCAAGGCGGGCATCACCTCACCAGTCGCCGACAAGTGGTCACCGCAGATCACCATCGGAACGCCGGTGATGATTCCCGAGGACTATGTCGCCGACCTGCCGGTGCGCCTTGCGCTCTATCGACGCCTGGCCGAGATCGAGGACGAGCGCGACATCGAGGCCTTCGCAGCCGAGCTGGTCGACCGGTTCGGACCGTTGCCGGAGGAGGTCGAGCATCTCCTCCAGATCGTCGCGATCAAATCGCTTTGCCGGCAGGCCAATGTGGAAAAGATCGAGACCGGGCCCAAGGGGGCTGTGGTGTCGTTTCGCGACAATACCTTCGCCAATCCCGACCAGCTTGTCGCGTTTATCCGCGATCAGGGCCCAGCTGCGCGGGTGCGGCCCGATATGAAGGTCGTCTTTTTCGACGAGTGGGAAGATCCCGAGGCGCGCTTGCGCGGAACCACGGCCATTCTGCGCAGCTTAGTGGCGCTGGCGCAGCCAGCCAAGGCGGCGTGATGAAGCTCGTCTTGGCGCAAGGCCGCAAGCTCCTGCGGAGGGCGCCTATTCCGCCGCTGGGCGGTTGGCGTATTCGTTCGCCGCGCGTTCGATCGCTTGCGCGAGATGTTCCGGCGCCTGCGCGCCCTGCACGGCAATGCGGCCGCCGAAAATGAAGCAGGGCACCCCGTCGATCCCCGCGTCCTTGGCCGAGTTGGCCTCCCGTGTCACGCGCTCCACGTCGTCCTCGCTCGCGAGGCGCGCGCGTATGCGCTCGGCATCGAGGCCGCATGCGGCCGCTGCCGTGACCAACACGTCGCGGTCGGTGAGATCGCCGCCTTCGGTGAAATAGAGATCCATCAGCCGCTGCTTCATACGCCCCGCATGACCTGCTTCGCCGGCCCATAGGATCAGGCGATGACAATCGAGCGTATTGGGCTGGCGCTTGATGTTGTCGAGGTTATAGGTCAGCCCCTCTGCCGCGGCCGCCTGTGTGACGCGCTGCGCGATGGAGCGATAGCGCTCGGGTGAGCCGAACTTGGTGGTGAGATAGTCTTTCCGGCTGATGCCTTCGCGCGGCACCCATGGATTGAGGAAATACGGCCAAAAGCGCACTTCGACTGCAATGTCGGGCCGCAGCGCGATCGCCTTCTCCAACCGGCGCTTGCCGATGAAGCACCAGGGGCAGACGACGTCGGACACCATCTCGATTGGCAGGGCTGAGGTCATGGCGGGCTCCTCATGCGGGCCCGCCAGACTAGGCTCGCCGTCACTCGGCGGCAACCTTGGGATGGGCGCCGAGGCGCGCCACCAATGTGCCCACGTCGTCGGTGGGCTTGCGCGCGGCAAGCGTAATCGTCGGCCTGATCGCGCGGCGGTCACGGCCGGGGGAAAGCATCGTGCGCCTCAACACGCTTGCGATCCGGCGCGCAACCAGATGGGCGCTGCGCAGATCGGTCTTGGTGAAAGCTGCGAGGATCGATCCGTCCTGCTCGCGGCAAGCAAAATCGACGTTGCGCACGAGGCGGCTGAAAAGTCGCGCGGCATCGACGTAGGCGCGGCGATCGGCGACGCCGTCGAAGGTGAAGCGTGCAACCGAAAGCGCGCCGCCGGTTTCCTCGCTCTCCTGCACGGCGCGCCCGAGGTCGCGCCAGAAGGCTTGCGCAGCGAGCAGACCCGTATCTGGATCGATGACGCCCTCGCTCTCGAGCGATCTCAAAACGCGGGTGAGCTGGCCCTCGAACGCCTGCAGGCGCACGAATGGAAGGACACGCTCGACGAGATGCACCGGATCGGCTTCGACGCGCACGAGGTTGGGCAGCCGTTCGTCGTCCACCGCGCTGTTGTCCAGCACGCCGACCGGCAGGTCGCGAAAGCGCGCGTTCTCGGCGAGCATGGTCAGAAGCGCATCGACGACGCGTGGGCCTAAACCCTCGCCGATGACGACCCCGTCTACGTCGCGAGCGTTGAGATAGCGGCTGGCGGTCTCGATGCTCAGCGCCCCAATCAGGCCGACACGTTCGCCGATCGCGACCGAGAGCGCGGGATAGGAGCCGCCGCGTCCGACGCAGAGCACGGTCGCGTCATCGAGCAGGTCGGGCGGAATGAACGCCGGCGCTCGCTTCTTCGCACCCGCGGTGCGAGAGCGCCGCAACACGGTGGCATGCAGGGTACGGATCCGCAGCGCAGAGCGCAGGCGTGCGATCAGCCGGTCGGTGGAGTCGTCGAGTGCGATCGGCAATGCGCTCGGGATGACAGGGCTGCTGTTGCTCTCCATCAACGCGATCACCGGCGTGACCGGCCCGCCGCGTGTCTCGATGCACTGGATCAGTGCCCCTACGTGTTGAGGCGATGGCGTGCCGCGCGCGTCGGCGATGGCGAGCGCCACCGGCTGGATTTCGCCGATGGCTGCTGGCGCATCGGCCCAGCGCGTTTCGACGATCGGAAAGGCCCCAGCCTTGCCGAGCACATCGATCAAATCGGCCGCCGAACTCTCGGCGACCACAACCATGGGACCCAATAGCGCCATGACGACGAGCCGTTGCGCGGGATGGACCCGTTACCTTAGGCGAGGGCTGTTAACGGCTCGTCAAGATTGGTAGCGACGCAGGAAAGCGCAGGAGGGAGC
>Ga0318555_10000360_pt1 | contig 13459 bp, 12 predicted proteins | sample GRESIP082b2f23_FD_202529 | JGI IMG/M metagenome (GOLD analysis project Ga0318555, IMG submission 202529) | Tropical soil microbial communities from Luquillo Experimental Forest, Puerto Rico - GRE.SIPMG.082b2f23 | ecosystem: Environmental > Terrestrial > Soil > Tropical forest > Bulk soil... | reverse complement strand
CTACGATGAAGCCCCGACACACATACCGAGGCGTGGTGCTGCGGAACGCACCGCCTGCGCGGCTGCGCACGCAACCCGCTGCGGCCGCGCCCGCCGCTGCGCGCGTGCGTGTCGGCCGGGAAGTTGCCGGCCGCGGCGGCAAGGGTGTGACCGTGGTGAGTGGACTGACGTTGGATGCGGTGCAGCTCGAGGAGCTCGCTGCGCGGTTGAAGCGCATGTGCGGGGCCGGCGGCGCCGTGAAGGACGGCCGCATCGAGATCCAGGGCGAGCACCGCGACCGGCTCGTCGCCGAGCTGGCCCGCCTCGGCTTCGCGGCGAAGCGTTCTGGCGGCTGAAGCCTCGCCGGCCCGCCTCGCCCTGCCGCTGCCGCGCTAACGCCACCGACGGCCAAGTGGCTTCGGCGAGCGAATATTGCTATAGAGTGACAGTGGCACCGACCTGGGGACACAAGATGAACAACAAGCCTGGAGACCCGCCGCCCCGGGGACGGGGCAGCAACGTGTTGCTGTTCGCGCGTAATTTCTTCCGCCACCCCCGCATGCTCGGCTCGATCGTGCCGAGCTCGCGTTTTCTCATCAAGCAGCTGCTGGAGCCGATCAACTTCGGCCGTGCCCGCGTGATCGTCGAGTACGGGCCCGGCGTCGGAGTCATCACGGCAGAGCTCCTGCGCCGCATGCGCACCGATGGGGCGCTCATCGTCATCGAGATGAATCCTGACTTCGTGAGCTATCTGCGCAGTGCCTTCACCGACAAGCGCCTGCAGGTGGTCGAGGGTTCGGCAGAGTCGGTCGATGAGATCCTGCGCCGTTTCGGCTACCTGCGCGCCGATTACATCATCTCGGGCATTCCCTTCAGTACCATCCCGGCGCCATCGCGCGAGCGCATCCTCGAGAAGACCCGCGACGTGCTCGCGCCCGGCGGTGCGTTTCTCGTGTACCAGTTCACGACGCGCGTGCTGAGCGACCTGAAGCGCATCTTCGGCTACGTCGGGCGTCGTTTCGAGCTGCTCAACGTGCTGCCGGCGCACCTGTTCATCTGCCAGCCCGTGACGGCCTGAGACCTGCACGGGCAGCGGCGCGAACCGGGGCGCCTCTGCTCCGTTGACACCGGCGCGAGACTGCACGGATGCTTCCCGCCATGGCAGATACACTCTGGATCGGCACGCGCAAGGGCCTGTTCTCGCTGCGCGCACCCGCCGGTCGCCGCGGCTGGAAGCTCGGCGGCCCACAGTTCCTGGGTCACACGATCCATCACGTCGTACAGGATCCGCGCGAGCCTCGCATGCTGCTGCTCGGGGCCCGGACCGGACACCTCGGCCCGACGGTGATGCGCTCGACCGACCGCGGCCGCAGCTGGCGTGAAGTGGCCTCACCGCCCGCCTTCCGCAAGGCCGCGGAAGCCGAGAAAGCGCGGGCTGTCGAGCGGGTCTTCTGGCTCACACCCGGTCACCGCAACGAGAGCGGCAGCTGGTACGCGGGCAGCTCGCCTGCGGGCCTCTTCCGCTCTGCGGACGGCGGCGAGCACTGGGAACCGGTGGCGGGCTTCAATGATCACCCGATGCGTCCGCAGTGGGTGCTGAACGGGACGCCGGACGGGGAGTTGCTGCATTCGATAATCGTCGACCCGCGTGATCCACGGCACCTGTATATCGCGATCTCGATCGGCGGCGTTTTCGAGTCGAGCGACGGCGGAACGAGCTGGACACCGCTCAACGAGGGCTGCGCCGCTGACTTCCTGCCCGACCCTGACGCGCCCTTCGGTCACGATCCGCACTGCCTCGTGCAGCATCCGCTGAAGCCCGATCGGCTCTATCAGCAGAATCACTGCGGCATATACCGCCTCGACCGCCCGGGGCGTCGCTGGCAACGCATCGGCAGAGCGATGCCGAAGAAGGTGGGGGACGTCGGGTTTCCGATCGTGCTGCATCCCCTCAACCCCGACCGCGCATGGGTGCTGCCGATGGACGGGCGCACGGTGTGGCCGCGCACCTCCATTCAGGGGCGGCCCGCGGTCTACGCGACGGCCGATGCCGGCGCGAGCTGGCGTCGTCTCGATCGGGGGCTGCCCCGGTCCCAGGCGTGGTTTACGGTGCTGCGGCAGGCCATGTGCACCGACGCGCACCCGCGCCCCGGGGTCTATTTCGGCACTACCGCCGGCGAAGTGTGGGCGAGCAGCAATGGCGGGGAGAGCTGGCACTGCCTCGTCCGCCACCTGCCGGAGATCTACTCGGTGACTCACGCTGGCTGAAGCCATGACCTGCACGGTGCGCATTGCAAGTCCGCTCCGCTCCTACACTGCCGGTGCCGCGACGCTCACGGTGCGCTGCACGCTCGCCGAGGTGCTCGGCTCGCTCGAGGAGTGCTATCCGGGCATCCGCTTCCGCATGATCGACGAGCAGGACCGCATCCGCCCGCACATGCGACTGTTCGTGAACTCGAGCGAGGCGCACGAGCTGTCGGCGAAGATAGCCGACGGTGATACGGTGCACCTCATCTGTGCACTTTCCGGAGGCTGAGCATGAGTCTGTCGACAGCCGAGCGCGAGCGCTATCGGCGGCATCTGGCACTCACTGAGATGGGCGAGGCGGGCCAGGAGAAGGTCAAGGCGGCGCGGGTGTTGATCGTCGGCGCGGGCGGACTCGGCTCGCCGGCCGCGTTGTATCTGGCGGCTGCCGGCTGCGGCACGCTCGGGCTCCTCGACTGCGACCGCGTCGACCTCTCCAACCTTCAGCGCCAGGTGCTGTTCGACAGCACGCGCCTGGGACAAGCGAAGGCCGAGGCCGGGCGTGAGCGGCTCGCGGCGCTGAATCCGGACATACGCGTCATCGCCCACGCCATCGAGCTGCGCGCGGCGAACGTGCGCGAGGTATTCGGGCAATACGACCTGGTGCTCGATGGCACCGACCGCCTCGCCACGCGCTACCTCATCAACGACGCCTGCGTGATCCTGCACCGGCCACTGGTGTCGGCGGCCATCCACCGCTTCGAGGGTCATCTGATGACCTATGTGCCGGAGCGCGGCCCGTGCTACCGCTGCGTATTCCCGCACGCGGTCGATGGCATGGTGGCCAACTGCGCCGAGGCCGGAGTCCTCGGTGTGCTGCCGGGCGTCCTCGGTACGCTGCAGGCGACCGAGGCCATCAAGCTGATCACGGGAGTCGGCGAGCCGCTCTCGGGGAGACTGCTGACCTACGATGCGCTCGAGATGCGATTCATGGAGTTTCGGGTCACACGCCGGCGCGACTGCGCCGTGTGCGGCGATACGCCAACGATTACGGAGCCGAAGGATATGCAAAGACAAACGACCCCCGAAGGCGTGCGGCGGCTCACCGTCGCAGAGCTGCACGAGCTGCTGCAACGTGGAGAGAAGCCACTGCTCGTCGATGTGCGCGAGGATGCGGAATGGGCTGCGGGTCATCTGCCCGGAGCGCTGCACATTCCGCTCGGGGAACTGCCGCAGCGCCTGCAGGAGATCCCTTCGCAGTCGCATGCGGTGTTCATCTGCCGCAGCGGCGGCCGCAGCATGGCAGCCTGTCAGATGGCGCTGCGCGCCAACATCCGCTCACCGGCGAACCTCGAGGGAGGTCTGCTCGCCTGGGCGGGCACGATCGACCCCTCGCTGCGCGTTCTCTAGTCTAACTGCCGGTGAGCATTCGGAAGCGTCGTCTCTAGTGCCTTCAGGCTTCGGGGTGACAGCGCGACTTCGCGAACGACAGCCGCGCCTCCGCCGCGGGCGGCTGCACCCGGCTCTTGAGCCGTGCGAGCGCTGCGCCCGGCTCGTCGACGAACTCGAACAGCTCCAGATCCTCCGCCGCGATGGTGCCGTGGCGCACCAGGGCCTCGAAGTTGACCACTTCGCGCCAATACTCCGAGCCGTAGAGGAATACCGGTATCGGCCGATCGAGCTTACGTGTCTGCGCGAGTGTCAGGATCTCGAAGAGCTCATCGAAGGTGCCGAAGCCACCGGGGAAGGCGATCAGAGCGTCCGCCAGGTGTGCGAACCACAGCTTGCGCATGAAGAAATAGTGGAATTCGAAGATGAGTCCCGGGGTGATGAAGCGGTTGGGGCGTTGCTCGAACGGCAGACCGATGTTGAGCCCGACGCTGCGGCCCCCGGCGAGGTGGGCGCCGCGGTTCGCCGCCTCCATGATGCCGGGACCACCGCCGGAGCAGACGATGAGTCGCCCGTGGCACTGCTCGAGGCTCCAGGCGGTCACGAGCCGTGCCAGCTCGCACGCCTCATCGTAGTAGCGCCCGAGGGGGCCGCCGGAGTGGATGCGAGCGGAGCCGAAGAACACCACGGTCGCGGTTACGCCCGCATCGCGGAAGGTGCGCGGCGGCGCCAGGTATTCGGAGACGATGCGTATCGGCCGTCCCTCGTCCGAGTCGATGAATTGTGGATCGTGGTATGCGAGCGGAGGGGTGTGCACCGTGAGCTCCTGGTCCGGCTTGACTGCGCTGCTACCGCAATCTCGCCGGTTCCAGACCGGCTGCATTGCCGTGCCCGCTTCGCGCTTCCTCTGCGAGCACCTGCACCAGAATGTGTTCTTCTGGGCATGAATCTCCCGCATCCACGCAAAGGTCCCGGTCGTCACAACCGGCAAGCTGACGCACACCTTGCGTCAGCAGGTTCTCTGCGGCATTGATATCCCGATCATGGCAGGTGCCGCACTTCGGGCACCTCCACTGCCTTTGATCGAGCCGCAACTCTTCGAGTCTGAACCGGCAGACCGAGCAGTGCTTGCTCGAGGCATACCACCGGTCCACTTCCAAGAGCAGTCGGTCGTACCACTCGCTCTTGTACCGCAACTGCCGTCGCAGTTCGCCGAATGCGGCGTCCTGGATCGCGCGGGCACCTCGCCCACGCACCAGACCCTTCACATTCAGGTCTTCAATGGCGATGACACTAAATTCCCTGATCAGACGAGTCGTCAGAGCATGAAGCGCGTACAGGCGTGCCTCCCGCACCCGCGCATGAGCGCGGGCGACCCGCACACGCTGCTTCTCACGCCGGTGGCTCCCCTTCTGTCGCCGTGCGAGACAGCGTTGCTGCTGGCGCAGGTACCTCAGGCGCCGTTGATAGTGCCTGGGGTTGGGGATCTTCTCTCCTGTGGAGAGAGTCGCGAGGTGTGTCAGGCCGAGATCTACACCTACCAACTTGCCCGTGCCTGGAAGCAAGGGGCAGGCAACTTCCGCACAGAAGCTCACGTAGTACGCCCCGCTTGCATCCCGCGAGAGGCTCACTACGACTGGGCGCTCGACCTCGGGAAGCCCTTCAGCGAGCTTCAGAACTCCGAGCTTGGGCAGCCGCAGAACTCCCGAACGCCAGACGGTGCTCACCCCCTGAAATCGAAGGCTCTGGCGACTGCGCTTGGCCTTGAAACGGGGATAACGCGCACGCTTGGCAAAGAAGAGCCTGAAAGCGCGGTCCTGATGTCGCAGGCACTGCGTCAAGGCCGTTGCCGGCACCTCGGCCAGCCACTCATGCCCTGCCGTGCGCTTCCACTGCGTCAACCATTGCGAGAGACCATTCCTCGTGAGGGAGAGTCCACGGGCGCGGTATGCTTCCGAGCGGATCTCGAGCGCGGTGTTCCACAGCCACCGTGTGGCTCCGAACCAGCGGTGAAGGAGCCGACGCTGTCCCCCATTGGGATAGACGCGCAGTCTATAGCTCCTCGTGATGAGGTTCATGTATTGAATATAACATCCGCGCGCTCCCGGATCGCGGCGCAGATGTCCAGATTTGCCGCCCGACGCGCTGCGCGCTACGCCTCGAATTGAGCTGCGCACATTGACTCAAGCCGGCCGGTTGCGTCTCATTCTGAGAGTTCGTACGAAAACCTCAGGCCTGCGTGCGATACTGCCACGCGCGATGCGTCCCGCCCTGACACGGCTCACGGGCTTGGCTCTCTCGAGCGCGCTGCTTTTCTGCAGGGTGGGCGCCGCGGTGACCCTCGCCTCCGACATCGATCCCTCCGCCCTGCCCCCGATCGACGCCGCCACCTCGCTGCTCATCGTCTCGCCGCATCCGGACGATGAGATACTCTGTTGCGGCGGCGTGATCCAGCGCGTCGTGCACGCGGGCGGCCGCGTCACCGTGGTGTGGCTCACGAGCGGCGATGCGGCACGGATGAGTCTCATCCTCGCGGGTCGCAGCCTCTTCCCGGGAGCGACTGTCGCCCGCGCGCTCGGAGCGCAGCGCATGGCGGAGGCACGCCTCGCTACGGCGCGCCTCGGGGTAACAGCGACGGAGCAGCTGTTTCTCGGCTACCCGGATGGCGGATTAGAAGAGCTCCTCAGTACGCATCGCACTGCGCCGTACACTTCGCCGACCACTCGCACGGCAGTCGTCCCGTATTCCGACGCGCTCTTTCCCGGCCATCCCTACACCGGCGAGAGCCTCGAGCGCGACTTCCTGGCGGTGCTCGAGCGCGTGCAACCCACGCTGATCCTCGCCCCCACTCCGCTCGACAGTCACCCCGATCACCGCGCAGCGGGACTGCTCGCGCAGCGACTCGGTGCGCGCCACACGCCGGCGCTTTCGCTGCGCTACTGGATCGTGCACGGGGGCGAAGGCTGGCCGAGCCCGCGCGAGCTTCTTCCCGGCCTGCCGCTCATGCCTGCCCCGCTCGCCGTTGCCCTCGCGCCTGCGGGGTTCGCGCTCGTGCCCGTCGAAGAAGACGCGAAGCTGCTCGCGCTCCGCGACTACCAGACGCAGATGCGCGTCATGGCGCCCTTTCTCCTCTCGTTCGTGCGCACCAACGAGCTGTTCTCGACGCGCGCAGACCTCGATGCGCGACAGGCACAGGCACACTGACGCGCACGAGGCCATTTCGTGGGGTGGTTTTTTAGGGACGTCGTGGGCGGCGCCAGCGGTCGAGGTATCGATCGATCGCGCCGGCGATGGTCTCGCGCAGCCGATCGATCCGGGCTCGTTGGCCCCAGTAGCGGCGGCTGATGCGACTCGAGACGGCGAAGTCGCGGTCGAAGAGCGCCGCAACCCTATCGGCGAAGCCCGTGTCGGCGACCTCCTGGTTGGCCTCGAGGTTCCAGCGCAGGCTCCAGCGATCGAGATTGCTCGAGCCGATCGACACCCAGTCATCGCACAGGATCACCTTGGCGTGCAGCATGTTCGGCTGGTACTCGTAGATCCGCACACCACCGCGCAGCATGCGCGCGTAGAAACGCCGCGATGCCTGGCGCACCCAGGGGTGATCGGTTCGTGCGCCGGGTAACAGCAGGCACACGTCCACCCCGCGGTGTGCCGCGCGGCCGAGCGCCGCGCGTACGCGCCGCGCCGGCACGAAATACGCGCTCATGATCCACGCGCGCTGCGTGCTGCTGTCGATCCGGCGCAGGACACCGTTGGCGAGCACCGAGCGCTGCCGCGCCTCCGAGAGGGACAGCCGTCCGGTGGCCCCCGCGCGCGGCGCAAGGGGTGGCGGCAACGGCAGATCGAGCGCCGGCCCACAGCGCCGCCAGGTGCGGGCGAAGGCCCTCTGCCAGTCGGCGACCACCGGACCTTCGATGCGCACCATCATTTCGAGCCATGCTCCGTGCCGGGGCCCGGGCGCGAAGTCGTCGGTGAGGCCGGTGCCGCCCACGAACGCGGTGTGGCCATCGGTGATGAGAAGCTTGCGATGATCGCGCATCAGGTTGCCGAGGCGCTTGCGAAGCTCGAGCGGATTGAAGAACCGCAGCTCCACTTTCGCTTCGATGAGGCGCCGCCGATCGGGGCGCGAGAGCCCGAGGGATCCGAAGGCATCGAATACCACGCAGACGCGGGCGCCGCGCCGCACGGCTGCGCCGAGCGACGCGATGAAGCGCGTGACGATGTGCCCCGACTCCACGAGGTACATCTCGAGCAGTACCGACTCGCGGGCGGCGTCGATCGCTGCGAGCATGGCGGGAAAGAACTCGCCACCCCCATCGAGCAGCTCGAACGAGTTTCCCGTTCGCCACGGCCACCCCGTGGTTGTAAATTGCTCCGGATCCCGGCTCTCCATCGCTCAACAATGACCGACCTGCGGACGACACGCCATACCGCGCTCGCCCTGTTGCTCGCGCTGCTGCCGGCCGCGGCTGGCGCCGATGTGATCGACGCCGTCAACGCGCTGCGCCACGTCGGCTGCGACGCTCGTCATCCCGGCGTTGCGCCGCTGCGCGAGAACGCGCGCCTGGATGAGGCGGCCCACCGCCTTTCCCAGGGCGCGGATCTGCGCACGGCGCTGCAGTTTGCCGGGTACCACGAGGTGAGCTCGTTCTCGGTCAGCATCTCCAACGTGCCACCGAGCGGTGATGTCGAGCGCACCCTTGCGCAGCAGTTCTGTCAGCAGGTCATCAATCCCGCTTTTCGCGAGATGGGTACCTGGCGCAGCGGCAATCGCGTCTGGATCGCACTCGCCGAGCCCTTCACCCCGCCTGCGCACGGCGACCTCGGCGACGTCAGCCGCCGGGTGCTGCAGCTCACCAATGCGGCACGAGCACATCCGCGCCGCTGCGGACCCACGCCCTACGGGGCAGCGCCGCCACTCTCGATCAACGCGCAGCTCTCGCAGGCAGCGCTCGCCTATGCTCGTGACATGGCCACCTTCGGCTACATGGCCCACAGGGGGCGCGACGGCAGCTCACCTGCACAGCGCATCACGCGCAGCGGCTACCACTGGAGCGAAGTCGGCGAGAATCTCGCGAGCGGGGTCATGACAGCCGACGAGGTCGTGGCCGGTTGGCTCGGAAGTCCTGAGCACTGTGCCAATCTGATGGATCCGCTTTACCAGCAGATGGGCGTCGCGTTCGCAGTCAACCCGCACGATCAGCGCGGGGTGTACTGGGCCATGGAGTTCGGCACGCCGCCGTGAGCCGGGGTGTTTGTCAACCGTGCGCCCCGGGCGTCTGCTGCGCGCCGTGCTCGAGCGTGAGCACGATGCCGGCCGTGAGATACAACACCGCAAACCAGGCGAGTGTATCGGTGAGCAGTACGTTGAGCATGAAGTCGATGCTGCGCACGTGCTGGAAACTGTGGACCGCCTGCACCCCGCCGATCAGCAGGGCAGCCGTCACGACCAGCAACAGCACCGGCCCTGCGGGCGAGCGCGCGGCATCCGGGCCGACGGTGACTGCCGGGGTCGGCAGCCGCACGTACCACAGCACGAGCACGCACAGCCCGACCACCGAGCTCAGGTACTGCAATGCGTGGTACATCGTGCTGTTGTAGGCGCCGACGGCCAGCGGCGCGCTGAGCGCCTCCACACGGTGCACGATCCAGCCATCCTTGTGCGTGAAGGAATCCCACAGCAGGTGCGTCCACACGCCGAGCAGGATCGCGGGCGCCGCGAAGGCCCATTCGATCGGACGGCGAAAGGGAAGCAGCGCGCGCAGGCACAGTGCCCGCGCGCGCACCGAGAGCAGCGCCGTGAGCGGCCGCTGCAACACGACCAGGCTCGCGAGCAAGGCATAGCCGAGGAGCAGGTCGACGCTGAAGGAGTGCACGAAGGCGTGGGTCACCGGAAGGTAGCGGCCACCGGGCAGGTAATACGGCAGGTCGGGCACCACGGCACCGACGACGAGAGGCGCCATGCGCAGGTGGCGCACGCCGCGCAGGGGGAGTACCGCTGCCGGATGCGCCAGGGTGAAGGGCACGTGTGCCCTAATTCGACTTCCGCGTGCGGGGAACCACCTGCACGCAGAAGTCGCGGCCGACCCAGCGGGTACCGGACCGATAAGTGAGGTCGATGCGACGCCCGGCACGCAGCCGGCGCGTGTCGATCTCCAGCACATGCAGTCCGAGGGGATTGGCGACCGTGTCCTGCTCGCGCACCTCCTGCCAGCCATCGAGTCCCCAGCGCACCGCGCCGGGGTCGCGCAGGGCAATGGTGAGCGGAACGCCCTCGGGCAGCTCATTCACCGCTGCCTGCTCTGCCCAGATCACGCGCGTGAGCGGGGGGCGTTCCCCGCGATAACGCTCCCATACGGATGCCGGTCGATCGAAGGGACGCTCGAGTCTCCGCGAGGCGGCGAGCTTCAGGAACTCGGCGTGAGCCCATACGAGCGGCATGGCGGCACCGGTCGGCCGCCCGGGCTCGAGGCCGCGCGCGGGGATCGGTGCCGCGTCCCAGACCTGCTCCGGCAGCATGCCGCCGCCGGAGGCCATGCGCGTCATCGCTATCAGGAATGGCAGCGGATCGCGGCCGAGGCACAGCTCGTAGTGTCCGCGCTCGCCCGTGAGCAGCGGCCACCCCCGCCCACGCCCGGTGCCATCGTACGCGCTGCCGTCGTCGTGCTCGCCGTAGCCATCCTCGTTGTAGCGATGCCAGACGGGTCCCGAGGGAGTGTCCGTTTTCAACAGCGCATCCACCACCTTCACGGTGGCCATGATCAGCGGGTCTTCGGCGCGGCGCAGTCCGAAGCGCACCAGCTGCAGGAAGTCGACCCCCACCTGCGCGCCGACCGGCAGGCTCGGATCCTTCTGCAGGTTGCGGATCGGCAGAACACCCTCGGGTCGCTCGGCCATCAGGGTCTGCTCGGGCGCCACGCGCACGTAATAGCCCGGCACGCCGTAGAGGCGCGCGAGCGGAGCGTCTTCGCCGACGGAGGTCCACATCTCGAGGCGCGCGTTCCAGTAATCGGCGATGGCGAGCGCCAGATCGCCTCCCTCGGCGGGAAGGTAAGGAGCGCCCGCCACCAGTGCCGAGATGCACACTGCGAGCGTGAAGGTGTTGAGTCCGGCATTCTCTTCCCAACGGTCCTGCTGACTCACCGGCCCCTGACGTGCGAGGTACGACAGTGCCCGGCAGATCATGTCGCGCACCTCGACGCCCTCGAGCGCATCGCGCTCATCGAGCGCTACCGCCAGCAGCACCGGGAACGCCGTCTCATCGAGCTGCAGGCCTTCCCAGTAGGGCTTTCCGCCGAGCCACTGGTTCTGGCTCCAGTGCCCCTCCGCGTGCTGAGTGGCAAGCAGATACCGCAGCGTATTGCGCGCTTCGCGCAGCGCACCGACGGCGAGCAATGCGCCGGAGCTCTCGACCAGGTCCCGTGGCCACACCAGGTGATAGCCCGCCCGCTCCTCGCGAGTGTTGCCCCAGGGCACGCTGAGTGAAGCGACCATCGCGCCGGGATAGGTCTTGTCCTGATGCGCCCGCAGCACCATGGTCGAGATGCGCACCTGCTCGGCGCATTCCGCGGGCAGCCCGGTGGTGAGCACCTCGTGGCCACACTGACCGTGCCAGCGTGTCCAGGCGACGAACTGCCGCTCCCAGGTGACGGCGAACGGTTCCGATAGTGCCGTGAGTGAGAGTGTCGCAGCCGAGTCCGGACTGCTGCCGAATCCGAGCGCCAGCACGGCCTGCCGCGGCAGCTCGCCGATGAGCGCCACGTTACCCGGACCTGCGCTGTCGTACTGCCAGGTGAGACCGCCGTTGCGCGCAAAGTCCTGCCAGCCGTCGCTGCTGCCGACATAGCCGGCGCTGGCACGCTCAAACGCATCCTGTTGGTGCGGCGTCGCCGCAGCGAGCGCGAGAGCGAAGGGCCCCTGCTCGGCCCACAACAGCCGCCGCCCGCGGTATGAGACGACCTGGGCGCGGTTGTTCGTGCCCGAGCCGCCGAGATGCGGCGCGAGCAGCGCGTAGGGCTTCAGCGCCTCATCGCCCGTGAGGGTCACCTCGATGAGCAGCACGTCGCGGTGCTCGCAGGGTGTTACCCGCAGAGTGAGCTCGAACCGTGCGTGACGGTGGACGATCTGCACCGCCGGCACGCCCGGCGCCGGCAGCTGAATGACGTACTTCCACAGCCGCTTGATCTCGACCCAGAAGCCCGCGCCATCGCCGACGAGAAAACCGAGATCGCGGATCTGCGGGATATCGACACGCGGATAGTAGACCTCGTTGATGATGCCGCCGCCGATGGTGAACCACAGCCTCGATGCGCCGAGCGCGCAGCTGACCATGTCCTTGTTGCTGCTGCTCCAGGTCGGGGAGAGTCCGGGAGCTCCGGGTGCGTCGCTCATCGCCGCTTGCGCGACTGGCGCAGGGCCGCGGACACCGACATCACGCCAGAGTGCGGATCCCAGATCCTCAGGCCGCCGCTGAAGGCATGCTCGTTGCTCCCGAGGCGGACGCCGGGTGGGAGCTTCTTCAATCGCCGCGCGTTGCCGCCGCCGAGCACGATGTAGTCCGCCTCGAATGCAGCGTTGAGGTCCGCAATCACCTGGCAGACCGCCTTGCGCCAGCGGCGGTTGCCGAGGTGCTCACGGCCACGCTCGCCGACATACTCCTCGAAGGTGCGGCCGTGCTTATAGGGCATGTGCCCGACCTCGGTCGGCTCGACCACCCCGTCGAAGATGAGCGTCGCGCCGAGGCCGGTGCCGAGCCCGATAAACAACATGCGGCCGCCGCGATAGCTGCCGATCGCCTGCATGGCCGCATCATTGATCAGCCGCACCGGCCGGCCGAGCGCCGCGGCGAAGTCGTAGCCGACCCAGCCTTTGCCGAGGTTGTGGGGGTCGGCGGCGATGCGGCCGTGATAGACGAGTCCCGGATAGCCGATGGAGACTGCGTCGTAGCGCTGTCCATCGAGAAGCTTGCGCAGGCGGCGAACCATGCGGCCCGGTGTCATCGAGGGCCCGGACTCGAACGCCTGACCCTCACCCTGCTCACCGACGCGGAACTTTACGTGCGTGCCGCCGACATCGATCACCAGGACGAACTTTGCAGCGGGGGCTCGCCGGCCTTCCTTTCTGGCTCTCATCGGGCGATTCTCTCCGGATTGCGCGATCATGACCACCGCTGTGACGAAGCATGGTATCGGTAAGCAAAAGGCGGGGAACCCATGACTCTGCAGTTGCGTGCCTGTCGGGCTGTTGCCGTAGGACTTCTCAGCATGAGCGCGGCGTGCGAGCAGCACACGTCCACCGCAACCTCCAAGGTGATGGGCAACATCGAGGTTGGCGCCGGTGAGCGCCCCGGGGATGTCTCCACGGTGAACGGCTCGATCCGCATCCGCGAGAACGCCGTCGTGGCAACCGCGCACACGGTCAACGGCAACATCTCCCTCGATCCACGTGCGAGCGCCGCCGAGCTCAAGACGGTCAACGGATCGATCGAGCTCGCGCCGGGAGCGCGAGTGAGCCGGGAAGTGCTGACGGTCAACGGCGGGCTGAGCCTCGCGGATGGCGCCGACGTGGCCGGCCAGCTGCGCAACGTCAACGGACCGATCCGCGTCGGCGCCGCGCACGTCGGCGCCGGCATCGACACGGTGTCGGGCGGCATCGAGCTCGGACCCGATGCGCAGGTCGACGGCGGGATCCACGTGCACAAGGACAACAGCGTCCTGAGTTGGAGCAGCAGCCACGTGCCGCGCGTCGTCGTCGGACCCGGATCCCGCGTCGGCGGCACTCTCAACTTCGAGCGGAAGGTGCTGCTCTATGTGAGCGATAAGGCGACGATCGGGCCCGTCGAGGGCGC
>Ga0318555_10000358_pt1 | contig 13492 bp, 15 predicted proteins | sample GRESIP082b2f23_FD_202529 | JGI IMG/M metagenome (GOLD analysis project Ga0318555, IMG submission 202529) | Tropical soil microbial communities from Luquillo Experimental Forest, Puerto Rico - GRE.SIPMG.082b2f23 | ecosystem: Environmental > Terrestrial > Soil > Tropical forest > Bulk soil... | reverse complement strand
CTCTACCCGGCGCTGGACCGCCTCGCCGCGCTTCTCGGGGTCGGGGTAGAGCACCTCCAGCGCCGGGTAGAGCGCGTAGGCCAGGCCGAGGTTCTGCATCCCCTTGGGGTTCCAGCTCGCCTGGAGGAACAGCGAACGGAGGAAGACCCGCAGCAGCACCGGCCGCGGCAGATGGGTCCCCGGGGGAATCATCCCTGCACCCACGCCCAGACGCCGGTGCCCACTGCGACGGCCACTCCGCCCAGCACTGCCCACAGCGCCGCCCGCTTCGCATGCGAACCCCGGGCAGCGATGGCGGCCGCCACGCAGGCCATCGCCGGAAAGGCCCAGGCCAGTCCCCGGAGCGCCACCAGCGGAACGCGGCCGATCAGTGCCCCCACCCCCTCGCCGAGCGCGGCACAGGCGACGTTGACCAGGAAATAGGCCGCGGCGTAGGGCCAGATGCCCCACAGGTTCTGTCGCACCGCGCGTTCCAGGTCCCCCTGCTCGGCCATGGCCATGCTCCGCACGCTCAGCCGTGCCGAGTAGCCCTCCAGCAGGTGGTCGATGCGGCGTCCGAGCACCCCCAGCCCGGCGAAGAGGAGGAGGGACAGGCTCCACAGGGCCGGCGTTCCCCCGCCTCCGGACTGGTAGGCCATCATCGAGGCGGCGGCGGTGGTCCCGGTCGCGGCGAGGGTGTCGTTCTCCGGGAGGGCGGCGCCGAGCGAGGCAGACCCCAGGTAGAACAGCTCCAGCACCATTCCGAGGTAGAGCCCGGTCTGGAGCTCACCGAGGAGCAGGCCCATCCCGGTGGCGGCGACCAGAGGGCGGCTGAACATCGCCTGGAGGAACGCCCGTCGCTCCAGCGCCACCAGCGCGCCCCAGGCCCCCGCCAGTGCGACGTGGCCCCAGGCGACGTCCATGGGTGCGGTCCTTTAGCCCTTCTCGAACCGCTCCACCATCTCCGAGAAGTGCACCGGCCGCTCGGAGGGGACCCCGCGGGCCTCGATGTCCACCCCGGCGTCGTTGAGGGTCTGTAGCTGGCCCATCTCCTCGGCGGTGAGGAACACCGAGGTGGAGACCTGCCGCCGCATCGGCCCGTGGTGCACGTTGCCCAGGTTGACCCGGGTGACCGGCAGGCCCCGGCGCTTCGCCTCGAGGAGCGCCGGCACGTCGCGGAGGAGCAGCAGGGTTCGCACCGCGTCGCCGGCGATCTTCTCGAAGGGCACCTCGGCCAGCGGCTGGATGTCCACCTCCAGCTCCGGAGGAACCGCCAGGCCCATCGCGGTCTTCATCAGCGGGCTGTGGGCGGCCTCGTCATCGGCGACCACCACCCGGGCGACCTTGAGTCCCGGCAGCCAGGCCTCGACCACTTGACCATGGATGAGGCGGCTGTCGATGCGGAGGAAGGTGATCACGGGAGCACGGGCCATGGAGCGCGCGGATGGTAGGGAGCGAGACTGACTCGCCTCGCTGCGCGCGTGGGGATTGGACTCAGGAGGCCGCGTGTCGAGCGGCCGCGTCCCGCACCAGCTCGGACGCGAATCGGATGTTGCGCTGGGCGTAGGTGAGCAGGGCCTGCGCCAGATCGTGGAGGGGAATGTTCTCTCCCCGGAGCGAGGCAGCCTTGAGCAGCATCGGGAGGTTCACCCCGGCCAGCACCTCGAGGTTCTCCTTCTGGCAGAGGAGGAGCGACTCCTTGCACGGCGTTCCACCGAAGAGGTCGGCCAGCACCAGCACGCCGTCTCCGTGGTCCAGCTCCTTCACCGCCGCGCGCATCTGCGTGCGGATGGCCTCGGCCGGAGTGCCCGGCTCGATGCTCACCGTGGCCACGTTGGCCAGCTTCCCCATGATCTGTTCGGCGGTCGCCACCAGCTCCTGCGCCAGACGACCATGGGCTGCAACCACGAGCCCGACCATGTCGACACCTCTCTGCCGTTTCGCCGGCGGCTCCTACTCCCGTGCCGCCCCGGCCTGCAACCCTTGGACATCACCGGCGAAGCGAATCTTCATCCGTGTAAAGAAGATAAAACGGCCGAAGGGTGTCGGCCAGCGGGCGTCTACGGGGACCCGGGGGGTGCCTTGGGCCCTGCCTGAGCTACTCGCGCCCATCACTCCTTCTCGATGTCCCGGTGAAAGACGCGGGAGGCTGGATGCTCGGGCCGGATCCGGTCGGCAAAGGCCGCCGCCATGGCCACGCTCCGGTGCTTCCCACCCGTGCAACCGAGCGCCACGGTGAGGTACGCCTTTCCTTCCCGCTGGTACCGGGGGAAGAGAAACCGGGCGAGATCCACGAGCTTCCCCAGGAACTCCTCGGTTTCTGGCCGGTCCAGGACGTAGCGGGCCACCTGGGGGTCCTCTCCGGTCAGGGGCTTCAGCTCAGGTACGAAATACGGATTGGGTAGAAACCGGACGTCGAAGACCAGGTCCGCCTGGGGCGGGACACCATACCTGTAGCCGAACGACACCACGGTGAGGCTGGGGGCCTGGGATGGGGCCTCGCCGAACCGGTTGGTCACCAACGCCTTCAGGGCATGGACGTTCAGACCCGAGGTGTCGATGACCTCGTCCGCCAGGGCACGGAGCTCCCGGAGGGCCTCCCGCTCCCGGGAGATGCCTGCCGGGACACTGTCCTCCGGAGCGAGCGGATGGCGGCGGCGCGTCTCCGAGAAGCGGCGGACCAGGCTCTCGTCGGAGGCGTCGAAGAAGACCAGGGCCACGTCGTGCCCCTCGGCGCGCAGGCGGGCGAGGATGTTCGGCGCCTGGCGGAGCATCTCCCCTTCCCGGGCGTCGATGACCAGCGCCAGGCGGGTGTCGCGGGTGGCGAGCTCGGCCAGCCCGGTCAGCTGGGGCACCAGCATCACCGGGAGGTTGTCGATGCAGAAGTAGCCGGCGTCCTCCAGGGCCCGCACCGCGGTGGACTTGCCCGACCCCGACATCCCGGTGACCACCACGATCCTCCGGCGCTCGCCCGGGGTAGACATCACTCCACCTCCTCGCCGAGGGTCCTCCGCATGGCCCCTTCGGCGATGGCGCGGTTGAGCTGCTCGGCGAACTCCTTGGCGCTGTGATGGCCCTGGAGCTTGAGGAGGTGGTTCCGGGCCGCCACCTCGACCAGGGTGGTGATGTTGCGGCCGGGCCGGACCGGGATGGTGGAGAGGGGCAGGTCGACCCCGACGATGTTGAAGAACCGCTCCTCGACGCCCAGCCGGTCGTACTCGCGGTGGGGGTCCCACTCCACCAGCTCGATCACCAGCTCGATCTTCTTCCGGTCCCGCACCGCGGCGACGCCGAAGAGATCCTTGATGTTGATGATCCCCAGGCCCCGGATCTCCATGTGGTGCTTGATGATCGGATTGCCCGAGCCGTGCACGGAGTCCTGCTTGCGCCGGCTCACCTCCACGATGTCGTCGGCGACCAGCCGGTGACCGCGGGTGACCAGATCGAGGGCGATCTCGCTCTTCCCGATCCCCGACTTGCCGAGGAGGAGGATTCCCACCCCGATCACGTCCATCAGCACCCCGTGGAGGCTGGCCGACTCGGTGAGGGCCTCGTCGAGGAAGGCGGTGACCTGCTCGATGAAGGTGGAGGAGAGGAGCGGGGTCTTCATCAGAGCCAGCTCGGCGGTGGTGCAGGCCTCGGCCAGGGTGCGGGGAATGGGGAGGTTCTTGGTGACCACCACGCAGGCCAGGTTGGCGTCGCTGAGCTTCTTCAGCGCCTCGCGCTGGGTGGCCTCGTCCAGGGTGTTCAGGTAGCTGATCTCGGTGTTCCCGAAGACCTGCACCCGCTCGGGGTGGAGGTGCTCGGTGAACCCGGCCAGGGCCAGACCCGGCTTCTGGATCCGTGAGCTGGTGATGACCCGGCCGAGGCCCTCCTCGCCGGCCACCAGGGTCAGCTGGAGTCCGTAGTCCCGGTCCTCCAGGAGGCGCGCAATCTTGATCGAACCCATCGGCGGAGCCTGACTGATGTATCACGCGTGGCCGTCCCGTGCCCCACGACGCGCCCCATCTGGCCGAGCCGGCATCGCCTGGCCGGATGAGATCTACCAGGCGCTCGAGCCGGCACACCGCTGGGTCTGGGGCCGCGGCTGGGTGGCGCTGGAGTTCCGTCAGGGCCTGCGCAACTGGACGTTGCCGGCGCTGGTGGCGGCGATGCTGGAGGTCTTCCGCGTCGTCGGTCTCGACCGCCCCGACCTCTACGTCCCGGCCAGCAAGTGCGTCTTCGCCGCGGTGGGAGTTGCCACCGCCTGGGCGACCGCCCGCCTCGCGCGCCGGATGGGAGCGGGGCCGCTGGAGTCCGCCGCCGCCGGGGCGCTGTGGGCGCTGGCGGCCCCGGCGATCTACTTCGCGCCGCGGGGGCTGTCCGAGCCGCTCTCGGCGCTACCGGTGACCCTGGGCCTGTCGTTCGTCCTTCCCGCCGGCGCCAGCCGCCGTGACCGGTGGCTCGGCGCCTCGCTGCTGGGTCTGGCGGTGCTCTTGCGCCTCCAGGACGCACTGGTCTGCGTGGCGGTGCTCGCGGTGTGGCTCCTCCGCCGCCGGTGGCGGGAGAGCCTGGAGGTCGCCGCAGTCCTCGGAGCGTGGGCTCTCCTCTTCGGGCTCATCGACCGGGTGACCTGGGGCGACTGGTTCCATTCCGCCTTCGCCTACTGGCGCTACAACTGGGTGCAGGGGAAGGGCGAGCTCTTCGGGGCCTCACCGTGGAGCTACTACCTCCACGTCCTGTGGACCTCGATGCCCACCGTGGCGCTGGTGCTCCTGGTGGGTTCGGCGCTGGCGGTGCGCCGGGCGCCGGCGCTGCTGGGGGTGGTGGCGCTCTTCCTCGCGGTGCACATGGGCATCCCCCACAAGGAGCTGCGGTTCATCCTTCCGGTGCTGCCGGCGCTGATGGCCCTGGCGGGTGTGGGGCTCACCGTGGCCTCGGAGCGGATCGGCTGGCGCCTCCCGGTCGGTCTGGCGGTGCTGGCCGCGCTGGTCTCGGCGGCACGCTTCCACGCTCTGACGTTCGGCGACCTCGGTGCCTACCCCGGCCGCGAGCAGGTCAGCGCCTACCAGGACTTCGCTCCGGTGAACCGCCTGCTGCTGGTGGCCGGCGGGCAGGGAGATCTCTGCGGCCTCAAGGTCGAGGCGGTGCACATCGCCTGGACCGGTGGGTACACCTACTTTCACCGGGACGCGCCGATGTACTCGCATCTCGGCCCGCCGCGGGACGCGGGTCACTTCAACTACGTGCTCACCCTCCCCCAGGCGGTGCCCGCCAGCGCGGTGGTGGCCCAGGACGGCCCGGTCGTGCTGGCGCGGCTCTTCGACGGGCCGTGCGTGCCGGATCCGGGCTACCGGGCCGATCTGCCCTGAGCGCTCGAGGAGGCGGAACCGGGATGCTTCGGCGGGAACGCGGAGGCTGTTCCCGATCGGTCACTGTCCCCGCTCCCGCTGGACAGCCCGGAGCCAGGTACGCGAAGCCTGGCGCTCTCTCCAGCTCCGGAGGCGCCGATGCTGACCTGGAAGGTGCTGGCCTTGAAGCGACCGGGTCTCACCCGCGATCTGCCGCCCGGGACGGAGGCGCTTCAATGGGTGGCGAACACGGTGACGCTCATCTCCGGTGAGCGGGACGCGGTTCTGGTCGACACCTTCCTGACCACCGAGCAGTCGAAGACGCTGGTCGACTGGGTGGTGGGCAGCGAGAAGAACCTGGTCGCGATCTACGTCACCCATGCCCACGGCGATCACTTCTTCGGACTCGCGGCACTGCTGGAGCGATTTCCCCGGGCGAGGGCGGTCGCTCTTCCCGAGGTCGTCGAGGCGATGCGCCGGCACCTGGCCCCGGAGACGGTCGACGGCTTCTTCCGCAGACTCTTTCCCGGTCAGATTCCCGATCGGCTGGTGGTGGCCGAGCCGCTCGACGCGGCGGGTCTGGAGCTGGAGGGAGAGCGGCTGGTGCCGGTGCGAGCGGGACGGACCGACACCGGGTCCTCGACCAGCCTGCACGTCCCCTCCGCCGGGCTAGTGGTGGCCGGCGACGTGGCCTATGGCGAGATCCACCCCTACCTCGCCGAGACGGACACCGCGAGCCGGGTGGAGTGGATCTCCGCGCTCGACAGGCTGGAGGCCCTCAAGCCGCGGGCGGTCGTCCCGGGGCACCGCGTGCCCGAGGGGGGAGACGAGCCAGGGAACATCGAGCGGACCCGGCAGTACCTCCGCGACTTCAACCGCCTCGACGAGACCACCGCCACGGCCCGGGAGCTGTACGACGCGATGCTCAAGCTCCATCCCCGGCGCGCCAACCCCGGCTCGCTCTGGGGCGCGGCGCACACGGCCAAGAAGTAGCGCGGCGCTGCCTCGCCCCGAGCTCAGGGCCCCGCGGGCACCAGCTTGAGGTCGTAGGTCACCGTCACCGCGTCGCCGATCTTCACCTCGGCGAACAGCACCTTCACCGGCTTCACCACCACGTTGAAGTCCTTGAGGACGACGGTCGAGCGACCACGGGCGTGCAATCCGGTGCCGTCCCGAAGCACCCGGGCGAGCTCCTTCTGCGCGTGCGTCACCCCGTGGATCGTCCATTTCACCTCCAGCTCCACCCTCACCGGCTGTCCCTGGGCGAGGAGCGAGAGGTCGTCGAGCGGATGGGCGCTGAACAGCTCCATCCGCAGCTCGGGGAAGGCGATGGCGTCGGGGCCGCTGGCCGGCAGCTGGTCGTTGGAGTCGCAGACGTGCTCGGCCGGGAAGTGGCTTCCGGCGGCGTAATCCAGCCCCAGGGCCTCGCGCATGTGGCAGTCCCGGGTGCTGCCGTCCCCGCGGATGCTGGCCAGCGGGACCACCACCGCCCCGCTCACCTCGGCCAGCGTGGAGGGATCGGTCTTCACCTCGCCACGGACCTCGCCGGCGGTCTGGGTGTGCGAGCCCAGGCTGTAGACGACGATTGCCTCGGCCTTGCTTCCCTCGGCGACCGACGCGACGCGGTACGTCCGCGGCTCGGCGCGCGCGGGTCCGGCGAGGAGGAACAAGGCCACCGCGGCAGCACGCACGGTCATCGACCCGTCGTTCATCCGATTCGTCCCCCGGGACGGGGGGTACCCTTGCCGTACACTCCCCCGCGCCATGTCCGACTGCGTCTTCTGCAAGATCCGCGATGGCCAGATCCCGGCCAAGCTCGTGCTCCGCGACGACCGCTGCATTGCCTTCGAGGACATCAATCCCCAGGCACCGGTGCACATCCTCTTCGTCCCGCTCCAGCACATCCCCTCCAACAACGCCTTGACGCTGGAGGACCGGGAGCTGATCGGCCATCTGGCGCTGACTGCCTCCCGCGTGGCCGCCGAGCGGGGCATCGCCGAGTCCGGGTACCGTCTGGTGATGAACACCGGAAAGGACGGCGGACAGCACGTCTTTCACCTCCACATGCACCTGATGGGCGGCCGTCCGCTCCGTGCCCTGGGCTGAAACGGATTCAAATCGCTTCCACCACGCTGATGCGAAGAGTTGAACCCGCGGGGGTCGTCAGAAGGTCAACTGGCTGATTTTCCTCGGAATGGCATCTGGCCGTGTGCTTGCAGCCACCGTCGGCATTCGACGCCCGGGACGCATGCCCGGGTCACCAGGAGCGGACGAAGATGGCAGTCGGAAACTTCGAGGCACAGACCAGTCCAGATGCCCACGGTGCGGTGGCGAGCAAGGCGGTCGAGGCCCGCCGGGCGCTACGTGACGCGGGCCTGCGGGTGACCGAGCAGCGCATCCGGGTCTTCGAGGCCCTGCGCCGTGCGGCACGGCCGATGAGCCATCCGGAGCTGGTGGCGCTGCTGCCCCAGGACGGGATGGACCGGACCACGGTCTACCGGATCCTGATGGACCTCACCGAGCGCGGGCTGGCCAACCGGCGGGACCTCGGCGACCACGTGTGGCGGTTCGACCTCCGCACTGCCGACCTCCGCCGGCACGAGCAGGACCATCCTCATTTCAGCTGCACCGAGTGCGGCTCGCTGGAGTGCCTGCCTCGCGAGGCGGTGCACCCTGGCCTCCGCGCTCCACCAGCGCGTGACAGAGCGCGGAGGCCAGGGTGCAGGCCACCATCAGGGGAAGGATGACCGAGGGGCTCCCCGACAGCTCGTACATCATGATCAGCCCGGTGAGCGGGCCCCGGGTGTAAGCGGCCACGCAACCTCCCATTCCCACCAGAGCGTAGGGCCCGGAGTCGGGCACCATCCCCGGGGCGAGCCGGTGCAGCAAAGCCCCCAGCGCGCCGCCTCCCATCGCCCCGATCACCACTGCGGGAAAGAACGTGCCTCCCGACCCACCGCTGCCGAGGGTGAGGCAGCTGGCGAGGAGCTTCAGGGCGCAGGCGACCGCCAGATAGCCCAGGGTCAGCTTCCCGGCGGTGGCCAGGTTCAGCGACTCGTGGCCGACGCCCCAGGCAGTCGGGCTCACCAGGACCAGAAGGCCGACGCAGAGCCCGCCCAGCGCCGCACGGAGCGACAGCGACCGGCGGCCCAGCCAGGCGGAGACGGCGAAGGGCAGCCGTCCCTCGAACAGCGCCTCGGTGGCGTGCAGACAACGAATGAAGGCGAAGGCGAGCAGTCCGGTGAAGAGCCCGAGCGCGGCGAAGGCCACCATCTCCCAGCCGCTCTGCATCTCGTAGGACACGCTGTCGAGCAGCTGCGCGGGACCCATCACTCCCCGGCTCACCAGCGTGCCGATCACGCTGGCGAGGAAGATGGGGCTGAAGACCCGGAGCTCGAAGTCGCGGAGGATGATCTCCAGGGCGAAGATGGCCCCGCCGATCGGGGTGTTGAACGAGGCGGCGATGCCCGCCCCGCCGCCAGCAGCGAGAAGCACCGAGAGCTCGTCGCGGGTGAAGCCCAGGGTCCGCCCCACCGCGCCTCCGAACGCCGCGCCGGCGTAGACGATCGGGCCTTCCCGCCCCGCAGAACCGCCGCTGCCGATGGTGATCGCCGAGGCGACGAGCTTGCGCAGACCGCGCCGGGCGGTCAGGACCTCCGGCTGTCGGTGCACGGCGGAGACGACCTCGGGCACGCCGTGCCCCCGGGTGCCCGGGTGGTTCTTCAGGAGTCGCCCCACCACCGCCCCACCGAGGGCGGGCACCAGCACCCGGGCCCAGAAGGGCAACGAGGACAGCGCCTGGAGGAGGTCGCCGGGATAGCCGAAGACCGAGTTCACCGCCGAGAGCGCGACCAGGGCGTAGTCCAGGGCGAGCGCACCGAGCACCAGCAGGCCCAGGACCCGGAGCCGCTTGCGAGCGACGTCGCGCGCCCCGCCGGGGCGAATCAGCTGGGCGAGCCCGAGCGCCGCCACTGCCAGTGGGACGCCGGCCACCAGGTACTCCGGATGCCACCGCGCATGGAGCAACGCGAGGGAGAGCGCGTGGCGGGTCTCCGAGCCCGGGCGGACCACGGAGATGACCTGGGGCCAGCCGAAGACCCCCCCGCTCACCAGACCGATGAGGTTGGTGAACACGCCCGCCGCCAGTCCGGCGTACAGACCGACCACCGCCCCGGCCACCGGGAGCACCGATGCCCCCGGGAGCCGCAGCCGGTTCAGCGCCACCAGGCCTTGCTCGAGCAGGACCCGGAAGCGCAGGCGGAGGGACGGGGTTGGGAGCGACGCCTCCGGATCTCCGCTCACCACACCTCCCCCACCTGCGCGTGGCTGTGGCCAACGGGAACGGGACGGGCTAGGAGGGACCGCGCCATCGGCGGGAAGGACTGGACAGGATGACTCTGACGTACCGTGGGCTGGGCCTCTTCGTCGTCATTGTCGCGGGGTGCGACCAGTACAAGGAACCCCCTCCGCCGCGCGATGTCCGCCCGATGTCCTCCCGGACCCGAGGAATGTCGCAGTCGGGCATCGACTATTCCGGCACCGGGATGGGGAAGATGCAGCGCAGCGGGATGTCGGGCACCAACTCCGACTCCAACGACGACAACGCGATGGGCATGCAAATCGGCTCGCCCGATCCTCAGGTGGGCGGCGAGGGCACCACCAGCTTCGGACCGACCCAGACCGTGACCGACATCGGGCCCGGCCGGGGCAGCACCAACCCCGCTTCCGACCTCGATGCGCCCGAGATGCGCAACGGCCAGCGCGGGGGACAGATCTTCAAGCCCAGCGACCACTATTACGTGAACGGGGTCGACCTCGGGCCGAGCGTCGATGCCGCACCCGGCACCGGCGGTCCGGCGAAGCTGAAGCAGAAGCAGCCCTGGACCCCCGGGGGCGCCACGCTGGGCAGCAACGGATTCGTCTCTCCGGGCGTCCCGCCCCGGCGCTGACTCAGCCCCGGACCGGAAAGCGCACCGCGACGGTGTAGCAGCCGGGGAGCGGCGGCAGCGGCGCTGCTCCGGGCACCACGCACTCGCGCGCCGCGCGGTCCAGCAGCTCGCTCCCGGTGGTGCCCTCCAGGCCCACCGCGCTGGGGCGGCCGGCGGCATCGAGGCAGAAGTGGAGCGGCACCTCCGGCGCGCTGCCCCGTGACGAGCGGACCACGCCGGTGGGCGTGCACCGCGCCGCCGACCGGGCCAGCCGGGCGCTGAGCTCGCCGAGGAGCGAGGACGGGCCTGAGCCGCCGGTGCCCCCTCCCGGGAGTGCGCCCTGCGGGCTGACGGTGCCGCCTGGAGCCCCAGGTTCCTCCGAGGGCGCTGCGGCCGGTGCTCCTCCGCCCGAAGGCTCATCGGTGAGGACCCAGATGTCGTCCTGGTACCGCGGGCGTTCGGCATCCGGCGCCGCCGTACCGGAACCCACGACGGCGGGCTCGGTCGGTGGAACTGAATTCTCCCGGGCGGCCTGCATTGGCTCGGTGCTGGGGCGCGGCGCCCGGACCGACGCGGCCGGAGCACGCTCGGCGGACGCGGGGCTCGCCGCGGGTCGGGTCATCGCCCTCGGTCGCGGGGCGGCCACCCGCTCGGAGTCGTTCGGAGCGCTCGGAACACTCGCGGCGGAGGGGTGTGCCGGTGCGCCGTCCAGGACGTGCACCCGCATCGGCGACGGGGCCTGCCCTCGAGGACGCCCGACGAGCAACACCCCGAGCACCCCGAGGTGCACTGCCGCGGAGATGGCCAGCGCCACGGCGAGGGGATGTCTCATCGCCGTGCCTCCGGCGCCACCAGTCGCGCTCCCCCGGCGGTCACCGCCTCCGCCAGCGGGAGTCCATAGAGCGCCCCCAGGCGCTGAGCGTCGAGCAGCGAGGCCGCAGCACCTTGCCCCAGCACCCGCCCGTCGCGAAGGAGCAGGACCTGGTCGGCGAAGGCAGCGGCGAGGTTCGGATCGTGGAGCACCGCCACCGCGGACAGGCCCTGGTTCACCCGCGCCCGCACCCGCTCCAGGAGCGAGACCTGGTGGTGGAGGTCGAGGAAGGCAGTGGGCTCGTCGAGGAGCAGCAGCTCCGGCTCCTGGGCCAGGGCCCGGGCGGCGAGGAGGAGGCGGCGCTCTCCTCCGGAGAGGGTGGAGACGATGCGCCCGGCGAGATGCGAGACCTCGAGGGCCTCCAGCGCACCACGGGCCACCGCCAGGTCGTGCGCCCCGGGCAGTCCCCAGGTTCCCAGATGGGGCGCCCGGCCCATCAGCACCAGCTCCAGCCCGGTGAAGCCCGGGTCGCCCTCGAACGCCTGGGGCACCCAGGCCACGCGCCGGGCCAGCTCGCGCCGGTTCCAGTCGGCCAGCGGCATGCCGAAGAGCCGGACCTCCCCGGAGATGGGGCGGAGGACGCCGAGGATGGTGCGCAGCAGGGTGCTCTTTCCCGAGCCGTTCGGCCCCAGCACGGCCCAGAGGGTGCCCGGGGAGATCTCCAGCGATACCTCGGAGACCACCGGCCGGCCGTGGTGCCCGGCGGCGAGGCGCTCGGCGTGCAGCACCGCGCTCACGCAAGCCCCTCGCGGCGGTGGAGGAGCCAGACGAAGAGCGGTCCGCCGAGCACCGCGGTGACCACGCCCACCGGAGGCTCGGCGTGGAACACCGGGAAGAGCAGCCGAGTGAGGAGATCGGCAATGACCAGGAAGGCGGCGCCACCCAGGGCGCTCGCCGGGACCAGCAGCCGCTGGTCGGGGCCGAGCCACAGCCGGAGGAGGTGGGGAACGATGAGGCCCACGAAGCCGATCAGCCCGGAGAGCGCCACCGCCCCGGCGACGCTGAGCGAGGCGGCGATCAGCACCCACCACCGGGTGCGCCGGACGGGGACGCCCAGCGACGCCGCCTCGTCGTCGCCCAGGGTGAGGAGGTTGAGCCGGCCCGATTCCCTCCACAGCACGCCCAGCGCCACCGCCTGGATGACCGCCGCCACCGCCAGCGTCCGCAGCCGCTCGTAACCCAGCGTCCCGGCCAGCCAGTAGAGGATCTCCCCCACCTGATCGGGGGTGAGCAGCGTCTTCACGCAGGTGATGACCGCGGAGGCGAAGGCGTTGAACACCACGCCGGTGAGCAGCGCCGCGTACGGCGAGCTCCGCGCCCGGCCGGCGCCCAGCACCAGAACCATCGCTCCCACCGCCCCGGCGAAGGCGAACAGCGACGGCCCGGCCACCACCAGCAGCCCCAGCGCCAGGGCCAGGGTCGTCCCCAGCGCCGCCCCGCCCGAGACACCGAGCACGAAGGGATCGGCCAGCGGATTCCGGAGCAGGGCCTGCAGAGCGCTGCCGCTCGCCGCCAGCGCCGCTCCCACCAGCGCCCCCAGCACCGCCCGGGGCAACCGGAGGCCGAGGAGCACCCGCGCATCCGCCGAGCTGGGGTCGGTCAGCGCCACGCCGAGGTGGAGCCGGTACTCCCCGAGCAGGACGGAGAGGACCATCGCTCCAGCGGCGAGGAGCGCCAGCGTGCCGAGGAGCAGCACTGCCCGGGCCGGGGTGAAGCGCACCGGCTGCACCGCCACCAGGCCGAAGGCGGCGCCGCTCACGGCCGGGCCTCGGAACGCGGGGGGGTCGGCGGGGCGACCAGTGCCTCCAGCTGGGCCCGACCCTGCCCCAGCGCCGGACCGGGGTGGAGGAGCGAGCGATCGGGGAGCGAGACCCAGCGCGCCTCTCGCAGCCCGGGCATCGCCCGGAGGCGCTCCTTGCTCCCCGGGACGTCGGCGGCGTCGATGATCAGCTCCGGCCTGGTGAGGATGGCCCGCTCCACCGAGTACACCGCGTAGGAGCTTCCCGCATCGGCGGCGACGTTGGTGGCCCCGACGTCGCCCAGGAGCTCGTCGGCGAATCCACCGGGGCCGGCGACCACCAGGGGGTCGAAGCCGAAGACCAGCAGGGCCCGCACCGGCTTGCGCCGCTGGCTTCTCCCACGCACCTCGGAGCGAGCCGTCTCCAGCTGCCGGGCGAGGCGCTCGCCCTCCTCGGTGCGCCCGAGCGCCTTCCCCACCGCCCGCTCCGCGGCGAGGACGTCGGCCACCGTGTCCAGGGGGAGGAGCAGCACCGGGGTGCCCAGCTCGGCCATCGCCTCCACCGGCCGCTTGTTGCCCGGACCGGGCTGGACCAGGACCAGGTCCGGATGCAGCCCCACCACCGCCTCCACGCTCGGATCGACGA
>Ga0318555_10000352_pt1 | contig 13582 bp, 11 predicted proteins | sample GRESIP082b2f23_FD_202529 | JGI IMG/M metagenome (GOLD analysis project Ga0318555, IMG submission 202529) | Tropical soil microbial communities from Luquillo Experimental Forest, Puerto Rico - GRE.SIPMG.082b2f23 | ecosystem: Environmental > Terrestrial > Soil > Tropical forest > Bulk soil... | reverse complement strand
CCTCACGCGTACGCGCTGCGCGCCTGCGCATCGAGCGCATTCAACACGACGAGCCGTGCGTCATCGACCTGACCGTCGGAATACACGAAGCCGCGCCGGTAGGGCGCCTGGAGCGGCGCGCCGGCGATGTGGGTGGTGAGATCGATCGATGCCGAGGCCGCGAGCCGCGAACGTCGCGCGAGATGATCGTAGAGGAACAGTCCCGCACGGATCATCCACGCCGGGCGCAGATGCGCTGCGTGTGGCATGACGAAGCGCAGCGGCCGCATGATGTGCGGCGCGGCGGCGAGCAGCACTTCGCGCTCCCGCAGCGCCTTGCGCACCAGCGCGAAATGAAACTCCTCGAGGTAACGCAGCCCACCGTGTATCAAACCGGTGCTGCGGGATGAGGTGTGTGATGCGAGGTCATCCTGCTCGCACAACACCACCGACAGCCCGCGGCCGGCGGCATCGCGGGCAATGCCGGTGCCGTTGACTCCCCCGCCAACGACCAACAGGTCACAGGCGGTCACGGGGTGCTTTGGCGCGGCGCCTGCCGTCCGTAGTAATCCGGATAGTCGGCGGAGAGTCCCTTGAAGCGGCGATGAATCCACAGGTACTGCTCGGGGGCAAGACGCACCTGTGCCTCGATCATGCGGTAGAAGCGCGCGGTATCGCTCGCGGCACAGTCGCCCGGGAAGTTCTCGAGCGGCGGATGGATCACGCCGACGTAGCCCTGCGTGCCGGGCAGGCGGTGGAAGAAGTACGGCAGCACCGGCGCGCCGGTCATGCGCGCAAGGCGTGAGGTGAGCGTGTTGCTCGCAGCAGGTATGCCGAACAGCGGCACCATCTCTGCGCCCTTCTTGCGATAGGCCTGATCCGGGGCGTACCACACGCACTCGTTGTTCTTCAGCGCAGCGATGAACGCGCGGATGTCATCGCGCGGAATGCCACGACCGCCCCAACCGACGCGAAATCGCTCGAAGGCGTAGGCGATCACCTCGTTCTTCGGCGGGCGGTACAGGAAGCCGATCTTGGCCACGTGCGCGAGCGCACGACCGGCCATCTCGAGCGAGGTGAAGTGTGCCGTGAGCACTATCGCGCCGCGCCCGCCGGCGAGTGCCGCATCGAGGTGCTCCGCGCCCTCGAGACGCACGAGCTTCGCGAGCCGCTCGGGCGGGGTCCACCAGGCGTGGGGGATCTCGAGCACCGCGATCCCGAGACTCGCGAAGTGCTCTTTCAGCAGCTGCGCGCGTTCCTCGGGCGAGAGCTCCGGCAGGCACAGCTCGATGTTGCGTCGCGCGGTGTGCGCGAAACTGATTGGCAGATGGCGCAGCACCGTGCCCAAGCCGCGCCCGAGCCACACGATGGCGCTGTAAGGCAAAAACGCGATGAGGCGCAGCAACCCCAGGCCCGCCCACGTGAGCCAGTAACGTGGCGCCAGCAGGCGCAGTCGCATTGATATTCCCCGGGAGCCGGTCGCCCGGCGATTCTGCGGCGAGAATACCCGATTCCGGGTCGGCAACTGTGATCCAATGCGGCCCATGCAAACGGGACCGCGTAAAAAGGTGCCGTGGCTCGCCGCGGCGGGGGTCGCGCTCCTCGCGCTTGCCCTGGGCGCACTGCTTTTGACGAGATACCTCGCGCCGCCGGCGCGCGAGCGGGTTGCCGGCGGGAACGAGCCGCCCGCGCCGCGCGTCGCGCCGGAGACCGAGCAGCTCGATCCCAAGGCACTCGAGGCCGCGGCGCGCTACGCCGGCGAGCATCGCTCGCTCGCGCTCATCGTCAGTCGCCACGATCACATCGTGTTCGAGCACTACTGGCAGGGCACGAATTTCGACACCCCGCGCGATGCGCAATCCTTCACACCGCTGCTGGCGGCGCTCGCGGCCGGCAGCGCCTTTTCCCATCGGCTCATCGCGTGGCCCGATGAACCGGTGGGAGCTTTCATCAGCGAATGGAGCCACGATGCGCGCGGCGACATCACCGTCCGCAACCTCATGCAGATGTCGAGCGGGCTTGCGTACGCTGCCGACAGCGCCAGGCCGCGCGAGATCGGCGCCACGTTGCTGCGTACACCGCTCGCCGCCACGCCGGGGGTGAGGCGCCTCGACCAGGCGAGCGATCCGCAGCTCCTCGCCCTCGTCCTCGAGCGGGCGACGCGGCAGCGCTACGCGAGCTACCTGTCGCAGGCACTGTGGCGGCGGATCGGGGCCGCGGACGCATGGCTGCAGCTCGACCACCCCAACGGGACGGCCTACGCAGACTGCTGCATGCTCGCGCACCAGGGCGACTGGATCCGCATCGGTCAGCTGCTGCTGCGCGATGGCAACTATCGCGGTGACGAGATCATGCGTCCCGGATGGATCACGCTGATGCGCACGCCCGCGCAGTCCGATCCGCACTATGGCGCTTTCGTGCGCGTGCGCTGGACAGCGGTTCCCGGTCAGGAGGCGCTCGCGGCGCGCGATGTGTTCGCGGTGGAGGGCGCGGGCGGCAATCGGCTCTGGCTGGTGCCCTCGCTCCAGATCGCGATCCTGTGCACCGGTCCTGCGGCGGGACGCGACGCCGCCTGGGATGACGCGCGGCTGCCGAACCTCGTCATCCGCGCCGCGCGCGACGCGCTGCCCCCGGCGGCACTCCCGGGCGGGGATGTCTCGGCGCTCGTGCCCGGGCACTAGCTGCAGAGGATTTTCCCAGTTTGCCGCGGCAACTCGCAGCGTTGTTCTCATTCTGCGTCATCGACACACTCGGATTCGGCATCCTGATTCCGTTGGTGCCGTACATGGCCGACCGCTTCGGCACCGCGCCGCAGTTCATCACGCCGGTGCTCGGCAGTTACTCGCTGTGCCAGTTGCTCGCCGCGCCCTGGTGGGGACGTCTCAGCGACCGCTACGGCCGGCGCCCGGTGCTGATGAGCAGCCTCGCCGGCGCCTGTGCGTCGTACGTACTGCTCGGCTACGCGCAGAACATCTGGTGGTTGCTCGCCTCGCGCATGCTGGCGGGCGCCATGGCCGGTAACATCGCCGCCGCCTTCGCCTACGCGGCAGACGTCAGCCCGCCGGACAAACGCGCCGCGGCACTCGGCGTGGTCGGTGCCGCCATCGGCATCGGCTTCACGCTCGGGCAGCCGCTCGGGGGACTGCTGGCCGGCAGCGATCCGCGCAGCGCCAATTTCACAGTCCCGGCGGCGGTGTCGGTCGGGACCAGCCTGCTCGCCATTGTGCTCGTCCGATTCGTGCTGCCGGAAAGCCACGACGCCACGCACCGCCACCAACATCCGGATGATTCGCGGCGCGGCGCCTGGCGGCTGCTGCGCACGCGCCGGGCGCTGGCCCTGCTCGCCGCCGCGACACTCATCGTCACCTACTCGCAGTCGATTCTCGAGTCGATCTTTGCCATCTGGGCACTGCATCGCTACGGCTTCGGGCCGCGCGCGGTCGGCTTCCTGCTGTTCGCTGTCGCGCTGCCGGCGCTCCTGATGCAGGGCGGCCTGGTGCGGCTGCTGGCACCGAGGCTCGGCGAGGGTCGGCTCGCGAGCTTCGGGGTGCTGTCGTACGTTGCCGGTCTGGTGCTGCTCGCAGATGCGAGCGCCCTGGCGGTGACCGTGGGCGGACTGCTCCTGTGTGGAGTTGGGTTGGGGGCTTACAACCCGAGCGCTTCGGCGCTCGCTTCCAAACAATCGCACGGTCGGGATCGTGGCGCGGTGATGGGCGCCTACGTGGCGAGTGCCAGTCTCGCGCGCGTGCTCGGCCCCTTCAGCTCGGGCCTCCTGTACGCGTCACTCGGTCCCGGTGCGCCATTCCTCATCGGCGCCTGCGTTACGCTGCCCGCGACCTGGCTGGTGCGCCGCGCCGCAGCGCTCACCTAGTGCCGAGGCGATCGCCATCGGGGTGACACCCGGTCAGAACTCGATCTCGGTCTGGAATATCGATACCGCCTGGCCGCTGATCCATACCCCGGCGAGCTCGCCACCGGCGAATTCGAGCTCGATCTCGACACGGCCGGGGCGGTGCAGCGAGTATCCCTGCACGCCGCAGAAGCGCGCCCGCTCGCCGTTGCGGGCCAGGAGCCCGAGCCGCGCGAGGTATGCGCCGAGAAGCCCATGGGCGTTGCCGCTCACCGGGTCCTCGGCGATGCCGAGCGCCGGACAGAACATGCGTGCTTCGGTGAGATGGTCCTCGGCGTTGGGTATGACCGTGAAGACGAAGTAGCCGGCCGCGCCGATCTGTGCCGAGAGCGTCGTGAGGCGCGCCAGGTCGGGCTTGAGGTGCTTCAGCGGTTCCGGCCCCCGCACACCGATCAGCAGCCGCGTGCCGGCGGCGCCGACGATGCGTGGCGGGATGCGCGTGTCGAGGCTCTCGGAGGCGAGCGCCAGCGCATCGAGCACCGCGAGGCGCTCGCGTTCGTTGAGCTCGCGCCCGATCGGCGGCGGGCTGCGGCGAATCGCGATGCGGCGATCCTCACCGCTGCCGCGCACCTCGATGTCCACGATACCCGCCTTGGATTTCTGCCGCTGCCAGCGGGGCGCGTCGTGGCGGCGTGACAGCACGTACTGCGACGCGATCGTGGCGTGCCCGACGAAGCCGGCCTCGCTGCGCGGTGTGAAGAAGCGCGCGCGCACCGTGTGGTCGTCGGCATCGGGCGCGAGGATGAAGGCGGTCTCGGCGTTGTTGAGTTCGCGCGCGATGGCGAGCATCTGCGCTTCCGAGAGCGCGTCGGCATTGAGCACGACCCCGGTCGGATTGCCCGTGAAGGGCTCACGGGTGAACGCATCGACCTGATGGACCTGGACCTTCCGCGTCATCTGCTCATCCGCCGTTTCCGCCCCGTCCGGACGATTCTAGCCCCCGGGTCAAGATCATAGCCGGAGCCCTTGCGCGGCGCGCGTGCAATACTAACGCCGCTGTCGATCGGAGGCGGCCCGCATGGATATTGGTGTCGAGATCAGTCTCTATCCGCTCAAGGCAGAGTTCGTTCCCGTGATTCACGAGTTCCTCGAGCGCGTCAACCGCGCCGGCGGGCTGCGCGTCGTGACGAACAGCATGAGCACGCAGATATTTGGACCGTTTGATGCGGTCATGCAGCTGCTGCGCGAGGAGCTGCGCACCACGTTCGAGACACTGGAGGTCGCGAAAGACAAAGCCGTGTTTGTGATGAAGGTGCTGGGACCCCTGCCGCCGGCCTGACGCTGGCGCACCGCGCTCCTCTGGCGGCCCGCAGGCCGAACCGGCAAACTACCAGATCCCGGGCACTCTCGCTGCAAACCATTCTAAATTTCTTCTGGGGTAGGGGACAGATGACGCTCTTGCGTGTCGTGGATCGCGATGGAGTCGAGCATGAAGTCGAGGCCAAGACGGGCCTCAAGGTCATGGAGAACCTGCGCGAGCTCGATTACGGCGTGGCGGCGATCTGCGGCGGCATGTGCTCCTGTGCCACCTGTCACGTGTATATCGATCCGGAGTGGCTCGCACGGTTACCGGCCATGATGTCGGATGAGCGCGAGCTGCTCTCCGAGCTCACCCACTACCAGGACAACTCGCGCCTCTCCTGCCAGCTGGAGTTCACCCCGGACCTCGCCGGCCTGCGGGTGCGCATTGCTCCCGACGAGTAAGCCATGTCCGCTCCCGCAGTTCAGGTCGAGACTCACGGCGCAGTGGCGCTGGTCATCCTCAACCGCCCCGAGAGCGGCAACGCCATCAACCTGCAGGTGGCGATGGACCTGCTGGCCGCCGCCATGACCTGCGCCCGCAATGCCGCGGTGCGCGCGGTAGTGCTGAGCGGCGCCGGCCGGCACTTCTGCTTCGGGGGTGACCTGCGCGCCTTCGGCACGAGCGCCCCCGGCGGCGATGACTACATCCGCGAGCTCACCACCTACCTGCATGCAGCGATCTCGCAGTTCGTGCGCATGGACCCACCGGTGATCGCTGCAGTGAATGGCACTGCCGCCGGCGCCGGCGTCGGCCTCGTGGCGATGGCGGACCTGGCGCTGTGTGGGCGCAGCTCCAAGTTCAACCTCGCCTACACTCAGGCGGGCCTGACGCCCGATGCCGGTACCACGTTCCTGCTGCCGCGCACCCTCGGCCTCAAACGCACCATGGAGCTGTTGCTGCTGAACCGCGCGCTCACCGCTGATGATGCGCTCGAGTGGGGACTGGTGAACGAGGTGGCGCCCGACGATCAGCTGCTGCCGCGTGCCATGGAGACCGCGGAAAAGCTCGCGCAGGGTGCCAGCGCCGCCTTCGGCGCTGCCAAGCGCCTCGTCGCGCACTCGCTCGGGGCGCTCGAGTCGCAGATGGTTCTCGAGAGCGAGACCATTGCGCGACTCGCCGTCAGCTCTGAAGGGCGCGAAGGCGTCAGCGCGTTCCTCGACAAGCGCAAGCCGCGGTTCCCCGGCCGAGACTCGCGCTAGCGGTCAGCGGCGCTCATGAACAACTGGGTCATGCTGCTGCTACTCGCCGCGGCACTCATACTCATCGTGGCGCGCATTTACTTCAAGCTGCGTGCGGCACAGAAATCGCGGGCCGAGTCCTGGGACGAGCAGACCATCGGGCGTCTGCGCCAGCAGGGCTACGCTCCGTTCAACGACTATCAAGTGGATTTCTTTCTGGCATTGCCGGATGAGGCCGCCTGCCAGGGAGCGCGGGCGCGGCTCGAGCCCGAGTTCAGCGTGGATGTGAAGCCACTCGAGAACGATCCGGAGCTCGCCTACAGTCTGCATGCGACCAAAACCATGCGGCTCGTGGTGCCGGACATGCAGGACCTGACCCGGCGGCTGACGGCGCTGGCGACGGAGTTTCGCGGCCGCTACGACGGCTGGGCGGCCTGACGGCCGGAAAGCTCAACGCTTGTCGGTCTGGCGCTTGACGGCTTCGGCAGCCGCAGCGATTGCCGCCGCGTCGCCCAGGTAGCGGCTGGCGCCGGGCCGCAGCTCGCTATCGAGCTCGTACAGCAGCGGGACGCCGGTCGGGATATTGAGCTCGGTGATGTCGCTCTCGGCGACGTTGTCGAGCATCTTCACCATGGCGCGCAGGCTGTTGCCATGCGCCACCACCAGGACGTTGCTGCCCGCGCGCAGCTCCGGCGCGATGCGCGCGTGCCAGAAGGGCAACACGCGCTCGAGCGTGTCCTTCAGCGACTCGCCGCCAGGCAGCTCCTTCGGATCGATGGCTGCGTAGCGCGGATCGAAGCGCGGATGGCGCCGGTCGTCCGCGCCGAGGGGCGGCGGTGCGATGTCGTAGCTGCGCCGCCAGATCTTCACCTGAGCCTCACCGTGCTGCGCCACCGTCTGCGCCTTGTCGAGCCCCTGCAGTGCGCCATAGTGCCGCTCGTTCAGTCGCCACGAGCGCTCGACCGGAATCCACATGCGGTCCATCTCATCGAGCATGATCCACAGCGTGCGGACCGCGCGCTTCAGCACCGAGGTGAAGGCGACGTCGGCGGCGAGGCGTTCTTTGAGCAGCTCCTGTCCGGCCTGAATCGCCTCGGCGCGGCCCTGCGCCGAGAGATCGACATCCGTCCAGCCGGTGAAGAGGTTCTCGAGATTCCAGATGCTCTGGCCGTGGCGGACCAGGATCAGCTTGCCGGGCATGATCAGGCCGCCAGCTTGCGCAGCGCCTCTACGCCTACCGTGAGCGTAGCGAAGTCGCCGGCGTCTGCGGCGCGCATGTCCGCGATCGTGCGATGCCAGTGGGCGAGATCCTTGCCGCCAGACTCGATCCAGGCCGTGACGCGGGCCGGAGCGCTGCCGCGATCCCTGCGCGAGAGCACCCGCTCAGCCAGGCGCCGGTGCACCCGCAGCGCGGCGTCGCGCAGCCCAGTGCGGGCGACCGCCTGCCACGGGCCCTCGACGGTGAGCCGCTCGATGCGGGACTGGAGCCAGTCGCTGCCGATGCGAGTGCCCACCTCGAAATACACGCGCGCGGTCTCGACGACGCTCACTTTGTGCGCGGCGGCCACCTCGACGATGTCGAGTGCCGCGTTGAGCGGCTCGAGAGCGGCGATGCGCGTCGCGAGCGCCGGCGGCAGCCCCGCCTCGGTGTACTGCTTGTAGGCCTCCTCGAAATGCACCAGCTCGGTCCCGGTGAGCACGGCGGGCGTCTCCGCCTCGAGCTGGCGGACCCCCTCGCGGAAGGTGCTCACCGCGGCATCGACCTGCAGCGCGCCGCCGCGCGAGGTGAGGAGCCAGTAGGTAGCGTGCCGGAGCAGGCGGCTCGTCTGGAAGGCGGCCTCGTACTGAAGTTTCGCGGGCACCTTGTTGTCGAGCGCTTCGATCTGCTCCCACACCGCGCGCATCGCGAAGGTCTCGCGCGCGGCGGTATAGGCACGCGCGATCTTCGCGGGCTCGGCGCCGGTGTCCCCCTGCACGCGCGGCACGAACGTCGGTCCCATGCGGTTGACCAGGCTGTTGGTGGTCGAGGTCGCGATGATCTCGCGGCGCAGGCGGTGATGCGCGATGGCACGGCGAAAGCGCTCCTGCATCGGCGCCGGGAAGTAACGTTCCAGCTCCCTCGACAGGTAGGGGTCCTCCGGAACGTCCGAGCTGAGCAGGTGGCTGTTGAGCCAGATCTTGCTGTAGGCGAGCAGGATCGCCAGCTCCGGTCGTGTCAACCCCACGCCGTTCTTGCGCCGCTCGGTGAGCTCATCATCGCTCGGCAGGAACTCGAGCGCCCTGTTGAGCACACCCTCGCGCTCGAGCGAGCGGATGAGATGCTGGAACTCCATCAACCGCGAGGCGCCCTGGAGCTCGAGTGTGCTGAGCGCCTGGCTCTGCAGGTAGTTGTTGCGCAGCACGAGCGCGGCCACCTCGGAGGTCTGCCGCGCGAGCAGGCGGTTGCGATCGCCGCGCGAAAGCTTGTCTTCGGCCACCAGCGGGTTCAGCACGATCTTGATGTTGACCTCGACGTCCGAGGTGTTGACGCCGGCGGAGTTGTCGATGAAGTCGGTGTTGAGGCGTCCGCGGGCGAGCGCATATTCGATGCGGCCGCGCTGCGTCAGGCCGAGATTGCCGCCCTCGCCGACCACTTTCGCGAGCAGCGCCTGGCCGTTGATGCGCAGCGCGTCGTTGGTGCGATCGCCGACCTCCGCATTGCGCTCGTCGCTCGCTTTCACGTAGGTGCCGATGCCGCCGTTCCACAGCAGATCGACCGGCAGCGTCAGGATGGCGCGGATGACTTCATTGGGCGTCGCGCTCGCGCCCTCGAGGCCGAGCAGCGTGCGCGCCTCTGCCGACAGTGCGATCGCTTTCGCCGCGCGCGCGAACACCCCGCCGCCGCGCGAGATTTTCTTGCGGTCGTAGTCGTCCCAGCTCGAGCGCGGCAGATCGAACATTCGCGCCCGCTCGGCGAAGCTCAGTGCCGGATCGGGCTCGGGATCGAGGAAGATGTGACGATGGTCGAAAGCCGCCTGCAGGCGGATATGGCGCGAGAGCAGCATGCCGTTGCCGAAGACGTCCCCGGACATGTCGCCGATGCCGATGACCGTGAAGTCGGTCTTCTGTATGTCGATTCCCATCTCGCGGAAGTGACGCTTGACGCACTCCCACGCGCCGCGTGCGGTGATACCCATCTTCTTGTGGTCATATCCGGCCGAGCCGCCGGAGGCGAAGGCATCTCCGAGCCAGAAACCGTAATCCGCGGCGATCGCGTTGGCGAGGTCGGAGAAGGTGGCAGTGCCCTTGTCGGCCGCAACGACGAGGTACGGATCGTCACCGTCGTAGCGCACCACCTGCGGCGGGGACACGATGCGCGCACCGACGATGTTGTCGGTGAGGTCGAGCAGCCCGCGGATGAAAGTCTGATAGCAGGCGACGACCTCGGCCTGCACCTCCTCGCGAGTGCCGGCGGTCGGCAGGCGCTTCGGAACGAAGCCGCCCTTGGCGCCGACCGGCACGATGACGGTGTTCTTGACGTTCTGCGCCTTCATCAGGCCGAGAACCTCGGTGCGGAAGTCCTCGCGGCGGTCGGACCAGCGGATACCGCCGCGGGCGACCTCGCCCATGCGCAGGTGCACGCCCTCGACTCGCGGACTGTAGACGAAGATCTCGAACTTCGGCTTCGGCAGCGGCAAGTCCGGAATCTTCGCCGGGTCGAGCTTGAAGGACAGGTAGCTCTTGCGCTCGCCGCCGGCCGCGCTCTGATAGAAGTTGGTGCGCAGCGTCGCCTGCACGAGTGTCAGGTAGGCGCGCAGAATGCGATCGTCGTCGAGGCTGGTGACCGCATCGAGGCCCGAGCGGATCTGTGTCACGAGGTTCGCGGCGTGGCGCTCGCCGCGCGCCCCGCGTGCGTGCGCCGGATCGCAGCGCGTCTGGAAGAGTCTCACCAGGTGCCGGGCGATGGCGGCATTCGCGCCGAGTGTGCGCTCCATGGACGCCTGGCTGAAGGGCACGCCGGTCTGCAGCAGGTAGCGGCAGTAGGCGCGCAGCACGACGATCTCACTCGCGCTGAGGTCGGCAGCGATCACCAGGCGGTTGAAGCCATCGTTCTCGATCGCACCGCTCCAGGCGGCGGCGAAGGCTTCGCGGAAATTCGCCTCGACCCGCGCGATGTCGACGATCGCGCCGTCGCGGTGCTCGAGCTCGAAGTCCTGGATCCAGGCGGCGCCGCCCTCGGGCCAGGCGAGCTCGTAGGGGCGCTCGGAGATTACCCGCAGACCGAAGTTCTCGAGCATCGGCAGCACATCCGAGATCGGCACCGGGTCGGCGAGGCGCACGATGCGCAGGTGCACGCGCTGCGGCTTCTGCCCGGCGGGTCGGTGCAGGCTCAGCTGCAGGGTGCGGGGCTGCTCGCGCAGCGTCTCGAGCACCCGCAGATCCGCCAGCGCCTCCGCGGGGGTCACGTCCTCCCGGTAGCCGAGCGGGAAGGCGTGCCGATAGCGGCCGGCGAGCGCGAGGGCGGCGGCCTCGCCGCGCCGCTCGATGAGCACCTGACGCAGGCGGTCGTACCAGGTGAGCGCCGCCTCGGCGATGCGCTGCTCGATCGCGGCGAAGTCCGGGCGGTGGCGCGCGCCCGGCTCGGTGCGCACCACGACGTGCAGACGCGCGTGGCTCGCTCCCGAGATCTGTGCGTGGCTCTCGACGCTCGTGCCGTCAAAACCGGCGAGCGCGATCTGCTCGATGCGCTGGCGCACCTCGGTGTTGTAGCGGTCGCGCGGCACGTACACCAGCGCGGAGTAGAAGCGGTGATACGGGTCGCGCCGGACGAGCAGCCGCACGGTGCGTCGCTCGTAGAGGTTGACGACCCCGCGCACGATGCGGATCAGATCCGGCACGCCGGCCTGAAAGAGCTCATCGCGCGGGTAGGTCTCGAGCACCGCGAGCACCGCCTTGCCATCGTGGCCGGCGGGATCGAGCCCGAAATGCTCGATGACGCGCTCGACCTTGCGGCGCAGAACCGGGATATCGCGCGGGCTGCCGAAATAGGCGGTGGAGGTCCACAGACCGAGGAAGCGGTGCTCGCCGTCGACCCGGCCGCGGGAGTCGAAGGTCTTGACGCCGACGTAATCGAGCAGCTCGGGGCGATGCACGGTCGCGGTGGCATTCGCCTTGGTGACGATCAGCAGCTCCGCCTCGCGTGCCCGCGCCCGCACGTCGCCCCGCAGGGTCGTGACGCGCGGCCGTGCGCGGCCACGGCGGCGCGCCTCGCTCAGGATGCCGAGTCCGGAGCGCACATCCGGTACCAGGCGGTCTTCGCTGCGGCCGCGCTCGAGGCGGTAGTGCCGGTAGCCGAGGAAAACGAAGTGCCGCGCCTCCATCCAGTCGAGCAGGTGCGCCGCCTCGCTCACCTCGGCCGGCGGCAGCGGCGGCGGATCGCTCTCGAGGCGGCGGATGATCTCGCGCGCGCGCTCGCGCATCGCCCGCCAGTCGATGACCGCGCTGCGCACATCCGCGAGTGTCGTCTCGAGGTCACGCTGCAGCCCGGCGAGTTGCGCCGGATCGGTCACACGGTCGATCTCATACAGCTGCCAGGATTCGGGGTGCGCAGCGTGGGCGCCGTTGCTGCCGATATCGAGCAGCTGCCCGCGCCGGTCACGGCGCACCATCAACACCGGATGCACGATCAGGTGCACCGCGAGCTCGGCGCGGCCGAAGGCCATGCCGAGTGAGTCGACGAGAAACGGCATGTCGTCAGTGACCGTGAGCACGAGCGTGTGCGGGGACTCGAAGCCATCGCTGTCGAGCTGCGGATTGAAGACGCGCACCAGCGAGCGGCCCGGAGCACGGCGGGCGCCGAACTCGAGGTGGGCGAGCGCCGCCCGCGCGAGCAGCCGCGGGGTGCGTTCGGCGAGATCTTCCTCCGCTACGCCGTGGAAATAGGCACGCAGGAAACGCTGGCGCAGCTCGTTGCGACCGCCGCCCGCGGCAGCGCGCGCGATGCGCTCGATCAGCGCTGCCCGTGCGGCGGGGATGCTGTGGAGCGAGCGGTTATCGTCAGCAGCAAGTGGCGCGTGCATGCCGGGTCGTCCTGGTCGCGGCGCGTGCGGTGTCGCGTGCGCGTGGCGCATGTTGTACGGTCGGCGCGGCCGCAGGTCGCGTTTGTGGTGTGGCACGCGATTATACATGTCAGCGCAGCGCACAGCGGTGAGCGCGTGTGGGGCGGCTATAATGACGGCCTCACGACCTGCGCCCGAGCGGCGTGCAAGGTGAGTTCATGAGCGATCTGCCCGACAACCCGATGGGTACCGACGGTTTCGAGTTCGTCGAGTACACCGCGCCAGACCCGCAATTGCTGCGTTCGCTTTTCGAGCGGCTGGGTTTCCCTGCGGTGGCGCACCATCGTTCCAAGAACGTGACGCTGCACCGTCAGGGCGAAGTCAACTTCATCATCAACGCCGAGCCGCAGTCCTTTGCGCAGGCATTTGCCAGGGTACACGGGCCCTCGGCGTGTGCCATGGCGTTTCGCGTGCGTGATGCGGCCAAGGCGTACGCACGTGCGCTCTCGCTCGGCGCCAAGCCCGGGCCGCAGAGCGCCGGGCCCATGGAGCTGAACATCCCCTGCATAGAAGGTATCGGCGGCTCGCTCATCTACCTCGTCGATCTGTACGGCGAGCGCTCGATCTACGATGTGGACTTTCGTCCGCTGCCTCAGGCCCCGGGCGAGAGCGCCGGGCTCACCTGCATCGATCACCTCACGCACAACGTCGGCCGCGGCCGCATGGATCTCTGGGCCGGCTTCTACGAGAAGCTGTTCAACTTCCGCGAGATCCGCTACTTCGACATCGAGGGCAAGCTCACGGGACTGCTGTCGCGCGCCATGACCAGCCCCTGCGGCAAGATCCGCATCCCGATCAACGAGTCACAGGACGACAAGAGCCAGATCGAGGAATACCTGCGCGAGTATCGCGGTGAGGGCATCCAGCACATCGCGCTCGCCAGCGCCGACATCTATCGCACCGTCGATGTGCTGCGCCGGCACGGAGTGGCGTTTCAGGACACACCCGACAGTTATTACGAGGGGGTGGAGGCGCGTGTGCCGGGGCACGGCGAGTCACTCGCCGAGCTGCGCTCGCGGCGCATTCTGATCGACGGTAATCCCGCCAAAGGTGAGGGCGTGCTGCTGCAGATCTTCACGCGCAACGTCATCGGACCGATCTTCTTCGAGATCAT
>Ga0318555_10000347_pt1 | contig 13623 bp, 12 predicted proteins | sample GRESIP082b2f23_FD_202529 | JGI IMG/M metagenome (GOLD analysis project Ga0318555, IMG submission 202529) | Tropical soil microbial communities from Luquillo Experimental Forest, Puerto Rico - GRE.SIPMG.082b2f23 | ecosystem: Environmental > Terrestrial > Soil > Tropical forest > Bulk soil... | reverse complement strand
GCTTGCTGTGCCCGGGCCGGGTAACGGAGACTGGTCGCATGCGCGCGGCTGTCGAGCTGATCGGGGTGATTCTGCTCCCCACGGTCGTCTTCTACGCCGCGCTGCGTGGTGCCCGCCTGGCTGCCTGGTGCGCTGGCCGCTGGCGGTCGCGGCTGGCCGGGCCGCCGCCGCCCGAACCGGTCGACCGGCTGCAGGCGGACCTGAGGCGGCTCCGGGCCGAACTCGAGGCCATGGAGACCCGCACTGACCTGACGGCCAAGGGCGCGCGGTTGCGGGCGCTCCGGGCGGCCTACCTGGACGCGCTGGGCAGCGCCTGCCGGCGGCTGGGGGTCAGCCCGCCCGCGGGCGGCGACCCCCGGCATCCTGGCCGGGTCAGGCAGAGCGAGATCTACCGGGTGGAATCGGCCCTGCGCCAGCGCGGGCTGGACGTCCGGGAGGGTGCCCGGCGCTGACGCGCCGGACGGCGCCATGCCTGACACCGGCTTCCCGCGCTCCGACGTGGAGAACGACTTCTTGCGGGCCCGGCGCCGCCAGGTGCTCGCCCGGCTGGCCCACCGGCTGCGCCGGGAGCCGGACGACGTCAACGTCATCCTGCCGTTCGACGAGGTGGTCGCCGCCCTGGGCATGCGCGGAGAGCGGCGGCTCGGGCTGCGCACCATCCAGCTCGGCACGGTGGTTGGCACCATGGACTCGGCCCGGGACTTCGACCGCCGGTTCCGGCCCACCAGCGCCCGGGTCAGGCAGCGGTGGGAACGGCTCGCGCTGGCCCAGCGGCGGGGCGAGCCCATTCCCCCCATCGACGTTTACCGGATCGGTGACATGCACTTCGTGCAGGACGGCCATCACCGGATCTCCATCGCCATGGCCGCCGGTGCCACCACCATCGAGGCCTATGTGACCGAGGTACTGACCCAGCTGCCACCGACTGGCATCCGTGGCCGCCGGGATCTGGTGGTCAAGAGCTACCAGCGGATCTTCGCCGACCGGGTGCCGCTGCCGCCGTCGGCCACGGCGAAGATCATGGTGACCGACCCGTGGTCCTACGCCGAGCTAGGGGAGGCCGTGGAAGCCTGGGGCTTCCGGTGCATGCAGGACCAGGGCCGGTTCCTCGACCGGGCCGAGGTGGCACGGCGCTGGTACACCAAGGAGTACCTGCCCGTCGTCCGCATGCTGCGGGCCGCCGACCTGATTGGGTCACGCACCGAAGCGGAGGCCTACCTGCGGGTCGCCGCCGAGCGGTACCGGCTGATCAAGGTCCACGACTGGAACGAGGAAGTTATCGAGCGGCTGCGCCGGACGATCAGGTGATCTCCTCGCTGGGGGAGTCGGGGGCGGCCGGGCCGGTGGGAGCGGCATCCCCGGGGGCCGCCGGGGACGGGCCGGCGCCGGCGGCCGTCACCTGGCTGGCATCCGGGCCGGCCGTTGCTGCCCCGCCGGTGACCGGCGCCGCGGCCGGCCCCCCGCCGCCATCGCCGGCCTGCGCCGCCAGTGACAGGTTGCGGCCGGTGGCCGGGTCGAAGATGTGCATCGCCCGGGCATCCACCCACAGTTCGGCCTGCTGGCCTTCCCGGATACCGGTAGCGGCATCAAGCCGCGCGACCACGGTGTCGCCGCTGGCGCCGGTGTCGGCCCGGCCGGAGTCCCTGGCCAGTTCCTCAAGCTCGGTGGCGTTCACCCCCATCTCGATGTCCTTGGTGAAGTAGACGTAGACGTCGGAGCCCATGGACTCCAGCACGTCGATGGCTGCCGGGAAAGTGATCCCGTTCGCCCGGGCGTCGGCCGGGACCAGCGCCGCGTCCTCGAAGTTCTCTGGCCGGAGGCCGACGATGACATCGCGCCCGGCCCCTGCCCCTTCCACCTCCCGGCGCAGCCGGTCGCTCAGCCGGATGTCACCCAGGCTGGTGCGCAGCATGCCTTCCTCGAAGGTGCCGCCCATGAAGTTCATGGCCGGGGAGCCGATGAAGCCGGCCACGAACAGGTTGACCGGGTGGTCATAAAGCTCCTTTGGGGAGCCCACCTGCTGCAGCACCCCAAGCCGCATGACCGCGACCCGGTCGCCGAGCGTCATCGCCTCGGTCTGGTCGTGCGTCACGTACACGGTGGTGGTGCCCAGCCGCCGCTGGATCCGGGACACCTCGGTGCGCATCTGCACCCGCAGCTTCGCGTCCAGGTTCGACAGCGGCTCGTCCATCAGGAACACCGCCGGATCCCGGACGATTGCCCGGCCCATGGCCACCCGCTGCCGCTGCCCGCCGGACAGGTTCGCCGGCTTGCGGTCCAGGTGCTGGATCAGGTCCAGGATCCGGGCCGCCTCGTCCACCTTCTCGTTGATGGTGGCCTGTGGCGTTTTGGCCAGCTTCAGCGCGAATCCCATGTTCTCCCGCACCGTCATGTGCGGGTAGAGGGCGTAGCTCTGGAACACCATGGCGATGTCGCGGTCCTTGGGCGTCTTGTTGTTCACCACCTGGCCACCGATCCGCAGCTCGCCCGAGGTGATGTCTTCCAGGCCCGCGATCATGTTCAGCGTGGTGGACTTCCCGCAGCCGGACGGCCCGACCAGGATCACGAACTCGCCGTCGGCGATGCTCATGTTGAAGTCATTGACCGCGAGGGAACCGTCGGGAAAGCGCTTGGTAACGTGATCAAGAACGATCTCAGCCACGTGTCCTCTCCTTACTCGCTAGCCCTTGACGGCACCGGAGGTGAGCCCGGCGACGATCCGGCGCTGGAAGAACAGCACAAAAATGATGATCGGGATGGTGATGACCACCGCAGCGGCCGCGATGGGGCCGGTGGGGACGGTGAACTGGGAACTGCCGCTGATGTAAGCGAGCGAGGCCGGCGCGGTCCGGGCCGCGGTCGTCGAGGTGAACGAGATTGCCATCAGGAACTCGTTCCAGCAGGCCAGGAACACCAGGATGGACGTGGTGACCATGCCCGGCGCGGCCAGCGGGGCGATCACCCTGACGAACGCCTGGAACGGCGTGGCGCCGTCCACTTTGGCCGCCTTCTCCAGCTCCCAGGGAATTTCCCGGAAGAATGCCGACAGCGTGTAGATGCCCAGTGGCAGGCCGAAGGCCACGTACGGGATGATCAGGCCGGGCCAGGTGTTGAACAGTCCCAGCGCGCGCTCGATGCTGAACAGCGGGGTCACCAGGGCGATGATCGGGAACATCGCGATCAGCAGCGACATCCCGATCAGCAGCGACTTGCCAGGGAACCGCAGCCGCGCGACCGCGTAGGCGGCCATGGAGGCCAGCACCACGGAGATGAACGTGGCGATGAGCCCGATGCCGATCGAGTTGAACAGCGGCCGGGTGAACGTCGCGGTGCTCAGGATTTCGTGGTAGTTGCTCCAGGTCCACTGCGCCGGGATGAAGGACGGGTCGAGGACGGCCGCGGGTGTCTTGAATGACAGCGAGACCATCCACAGCACTGGGATTAGCGCCAGCGCCACGACGACCACGTTCGCCGTCCCCCAGCCGATCTTCTGCCGGGGCGTGGTGGTGACAGCAGCCATGGCTGGATTACCTCCTTCCCGTGTCCGCGCCGGGGGCGGCGGTGCCGAAGCCCTTGATGAACACGGCGGCGATGATGACGACGCAGATAAAGATCAGGATCGAGATCGCGGCCCCGATCCCCAGGTTCAGCGCCTTGAACAGGTTGTCCCAGGCGAGGATCGACACCGATTCCGTGCCGTTGTTGCCCTGGGTCAGGATGAAGATGTTGTCGAATATCCGGAACGAGTCCAGCGTCCGGAACAGCACCGCGACCAGGATGGCAGGCTTCATCAGCGGCACCGTGATCCGCCAGAAGCGCTGCCAGGCGGTGGCCCCGTCCACTTTGGCAGCTTTCTGCAGGTCTTCGGGTACCAGCGAGAGCCCGGCCAGCAGCAGCAATCCCATGAACGGGGTGGTCTTCCAGATCTCCGCCAGGATGATCACCGCGATCGCCTTGTACGTCGAGGTCAGCGGCGCGCTGTTGTTGAACATCGCAGACAGGTATCCCTGGCCCGGCGTCCAGGCGTAGTACCAGCCATAGGAGGCGGCGACGGTCACGATCCCGTAGGGGATGAGGGCGGCCGTCCGGATCGTCCCCCGCCCGAACAGCGTGCGGTGCATGACCAGCGCGAGCAGCATGCCCAGCACCAGGGTGACGGCGACCGAGACCACGGTGATGAGCACTGTCACCCAGAGCGCGTGCCACCAGTAGGGGGAGCGGAGCACCGCCCCGTAGTTGGCCAGCCCGATGAACTTGACCTGGTTCGGGAGTTCCAGGTTGTACCGCTGCAGCGACAGCCAGATGGCGTAGACGATCGGGTACCCGGCGACGGCCAGCATGACGATGACCGCCGGGGCGCAGAGCAACCAGCCGAGGCGGCGCTCGGCCCGCGCCCCTTCCGACAGTTGCGGCTTGCGCCGGGCCGGCGCCTCCGCCGGCGCGCCGGCGGCGACCGTCTCGGTATGGGTGCTCATCGGCCCCTTCCTTTCCGCCCGCCCGGGCCACCGCCTGCGGCAAGGCGGCTCATGGAACCAGGCCCCTCGACTGCAGGGCGTTGTTGATGTCGCTGATCATCTTCTTCTGAGTGGTCAGCGGGCTGATGCCGGCTGGCGGTGAGGTCAGATGCGAGATGTCGATGGACACCACCTGGTAGAGGGGCGTCTTCGGCCGTACGCTCCCATGCTGGAGCGCGTAGAGGATGTCGGTGTGGAACGGGTAGGCAGGGAACATCTTCGGGTCGCTGTAGAGGCTGGCGATGGTGGGCGGGACGCCGCCGACGGTGGCGCCGATCAGCTGGTTCTGCTTGTCCCGCAGGCACAGCGCGGCCTGAAAGGCGAGTGCCCGGTGCTGTGAGAAGGAACTGACCGCGATGTCGATCCCGCCGATCGTCACCTTGGCCGGCACGCCGGGGATGACCTCCGGGTAGAGCGCCCATTTGAAGTGCTTGAACAGCGCCGGGTTATCGGCCTTCATGGCCGGATAGACGAACGGGTAGTTCAGCTGGAATGCGGCCGTGCCCGCCTCCATGGCCAGCCGGTTGTCATTCTCCATCTGCACTCCCAGGCTGGGGTCCGCGGCCGGGGAGGTAGCGAGCTGCTTCATGATCGACAAGGCCTTCACCGCGGGGGCGCCCAGCGTGACCTTGGTCGCTGTCGGGTTCAGCACGGTGCCGCCGGCACTGGCGTTCATCGTGTTGAACCAGACGGTGTTGCCCTCGTACTGGGCGCCCTGGATCTCGATGTAGTGCGGCTTGCCCTCCCTGGCCAGCTGCTGCGCGTCGGCGAGCATCTGTGCCCAGGTGGTGGGCGGGTGCGGCACCAGGTCGGACCGGTACCAGAGCAGCTGGGTGTTGGTGTTGTTCGGCGCCGCGACCAGCTGGCCCTTCCACATCGCGGTTTCCAGCGCCGGCTTGATGGTGCCGTTGACGACCGCGGCCTTGTTGGCGCCGGTCCACGGCACGATCCAGCCTGCGTTGGCGAACTCGGCCTCCCAGGTGACGTCCAGGGCCATGATGTCGATCGTGGAGTCGTGCGCGGCCAGCCGCCGGACGAGTTGCAGCCGCTGACCGTCAGCCCCGGACGGCAGCTGCTGGTAGGAGATGATGTATTTACCGTGTGACTGGCTGTCGCAGTTCTTGATGATGGTGTTGGTGGCGCCGGAGACGTCGGGGTACTGGTAGAAGTTCAGGGTGACCGGGCCGGTAGCAGCGCTGCTGGTGCCGCACGCGGCCAGCAGCGAGGCGGCCAGTACGCCAGTCAGCCCGCCGGCCAGCAGCCGCAGACGGGATCTGGCCAGCAGGCGGCGCCGCACCAGGCGCCTCCGCGAATCGATCCAGCCGCGACCGCGAGTTCTCATAGTTCCTCCAGCGCGCCCGTCCTCCATCACCCGTGCACCTTGCTGCGCCCGGTCCGGGCGCACCGCTAACCCTCTACCCACTCGTAACGAGTCATTCACGCAATGGTCAATAACCTCGGCCAGGAAATAACGGAAATAGGACGGAATAGGCACATTGCCCTCGCGGAACCACAAACGGTTGCGGCGGGAGTGACAACAATGACCTGATACAACTGTTGGGCAGCAGCAAGGACCTACCGGGAGATCAGTCCGCAGTCCGGGCCGGGAGGCCAGCTGACGGCGGGCAGGGCGCGTGCAGAGCCGGGGCCGTCCGGTCAGGCGGCCGCGGCGATGGTGGCGCTGCCCAGCACCGTGTCCCCGTCGTACAGGACAGCGGCCTGGCCTGGCGCGACTCCCCGGGCCGTCGTCTGCAGCTGGATCCGCAGCAGGTCGCCGTCCTGGGTGGCGACTGCGGGCAAGGGCTCCCCGTGTGCGCGGTACTGCACCAGGCAGTCCCGCGGTTTGCTGGGCGGCGGGCAGCCGGTCCAGACCGCCCGCTCGGCGGTGATCTGGCGGACATCGAGCGCTTCGGCCGGGCCGACCGTCACGGTGCCGGTGACCGGCTGGATGTCCAGCACATAGCGGGGACGGCCATCAGCGGCGGGGGTGCCCAGCGCCAGTCCCTTCCGCTGGCCGACGGTGAAGGCGTAACTGCCATCGTGGCGTCCCACCAGCGCCCCGTCCGGTGCCACGATGACACCGGGCGACCGGCCCAGCCGGGCGGCCAGGAAGCCCCTGGTATCGCCGTCCGGGATGAAGCAGACATCGTGACTGTCCGGCTTGGCCGCGACGGCCAGCCCGCGCCGCGCGGCCTCCGCCCGGACCTCGTCCTTGGTGCAGTCGCCCAGCGGGAACAGCGCCCGGTCGAGCTGGGCCTGGGTGAGCACCGCCAGCACGTAGGACTGGTCCTTGCCCGTGTCCACGCTGCGGCGCAGGCGGCCGGCGTCGAGCCGGGCGTGGTGCCCCGTGCACACCGCGTCGAAACCGAGCGCCACCGCCCGGTCCAGCACCGCCGCGAACTTGATCTTCTCGTTGCAGCGCAGGCACGGGTTAGGGGTGCGGCCGCGGGCGTACTCGGCCACGAAGTCGGCCACCACATCGGCCGCGAACCGCTCAGCCAGATCCCAGACGTAGAACGGGATGCCGATCACATCGGCGGCCCGCCGCGCGTCCCGGGCGTCTTCCAGCGTGCAGCATCCCCGGGCACCGGACCGGTAGGACTGCGGGTTGCTGGACAGCGCCAGATGGACACCGGTCACCTCGTGCCCGGCGTCCACCGCCCGCGCCGCAGCCACCGCCGAGTCCACTCCCCCGGACATGGCGGCCAGCACCTTCAGCCTTGCCATGGCCACCAGCCTATTGGCCGCTCGGGCCCGTCCGGCCCAGCCGCTAGCGGCCACGCCCATCCGAGCTTCATGACCGGGAGGATGCCGGATCCGCGGGCAGCCGTCAGGCCCGGCCCGCGCGCCTGGCCCGGTCCACCACTTCGCCGATGACGGCGGCGACCGCCGCCACGTCGGCCGCGGTCGAGGTGGCACCGAAGGAGAACCGCAGCGACCCGCGCGCTCGGCCCTCGTCCGCGCCCATGGCCAGCAGCACGTGACTGGGCTGGGCCACCCCCGCGGTACAGGCGGAACCGGTCGAGCAGGCGATCCCCTTCGCATCCAGCAGCATCAGCAGGGCGTCGCCCTCGCAGCCGGGGAACGAGAAATGGGCATTGCCGGGCAGCCGGCCGGGCCCGGGTGGCGCGCCGTTGAGGATGGCATCCGGGACAGCGGCCAGCACCCGTTGGATCAGGCTGTCCCGGAGCGCGGCCAGCCTGGCCGCTTCCTCCTCCCGGTGCTTGACCACGATCTGGGCGGCGGCGGCGAACGCGGCGATCGCGGGGGCGTCGAGCGTGCCCGACCGCACGTCCCGCTCCTGGCCGCCACCGTGCAGCACCGGCACCGGCTCGGCCCCCCGGGCCAGCAGCAGCGCACCCACGCCCACCGGGCCGCCGATCTTGTGGCCGCTGAGGGTGAGCGCGTCCACCCCGGCGGCGGCGAAGCTGACCGGCAGCGGGCCGGCCGCCTGCACCGCGTCGGTGTGGAACGGGATCTGGTACTCGCGGGCGACCGCGGCCAGGCCGGCGATCGGCTGGATGGTGCCCACCTCGTTGTTCGCCCACATGACGCTGATCAGTGCCACCGCCTCCGGCCCCGGGCCGGCCTCGATCGCCGCCCGCAGCGCGTCCGGGGTAATCAGCCCGGTACGGTCCACCGGCAGCCGGCCGACCTGCGCGGCCTCATGGCTGGCCAGCCACTGCGCCGGGTCAAGCACGGCATGATGCTCAACGGCGGTGACCAGTACCCGGGACCGGCGCCGGTCGCCATCCCGGCGGGCCCAGTACAGGCCCTTGACGGCCAGGTTGTCCGCCTCGGTCCCGCCGCTGGTGAAGATGACTTCGCTGGGCCGGGCGCCATAGCACTCGGCGATCAGCTCCCGGGACTCCTCGACCACCCGGCGGGCCCGGCGGCCGGCGTTGTGCAGCGACGAAGGGTTGCCGAGCTGGGCGAGTTCGCGCGTCATGACCGCTATGGCGTCCGGCAGCATCGGCGTGGTCGCCGCATGATCCAGATACACCAGGTAGTCCTGCGCCTGGTCCGGGCTCCCGCCCGCGCTGCCCGAGTCGTTCATATCGGGCATCCAGCCTAGCTGGCTGCGCTCCCGGTCAGCACCACCGCGCCCGCCCGGGCCAGCCCGGCTGGCAGGCCCGGTTCCCGGTCACGACTGGGCGCGGCGGGCGATCTCGTCGGTGAGTTGCGGTACCACGCTGAACAGGTCGCCGACCACCCCGAAGTCGGCCAGTTCGAAGATCGGTGCCTCCGGGTCCTTGTTGATCACCATGATCGTCTTGGCGGTCTGCATGCCCGCCCGGTGCTGGATCGCGCCCGAGATGCCCACCGCCAGGTACAGCTGCGGCGATACGGTCTTGCCGGTCTGCCCGACCTGGAACTGATGCGGGTACCAGCCCGCGTCGGTAGCGGCCCGGGACGCGCCGACCGCCGCGCCCAGCGCGTCGGCCAGCTTCTCGATCAGCGCGAAGTTCTCCGCGTTGCCCACCCCCCGGCCGCCGGACACGACGATCGACGCCTCGGTGAGTTCTGGCCGCTCGCCCCGCTCCGCCACCACCCGCTGGGTGATCCGCGCGCCCCGGGCGGCATCGCTGAGCTCAGCTCCGGCTGGTTCGATTGCCGCCGCGCCCGGCGCGGGCTCGGGGGCCACGGAGTTCGGCCGCACCGCCACAATTGGCGTGCCGGTCCGGACCCGGGACTGGACGACGATCGCCCCGCCGAAGATGGACTGCTCCGCCACCAGTCCCAGCCCGTCGCCGGCCGGGGCCAGGCCGACCGCGTCGGTGAGCACCCCGGAACCGGTCTTCACAGCCAGCCGGCCGGCGATCTCCTTGCCCTCCGCGGTCGCCGCGACCAGCACCGCGGCTGGTGAGACCCGCCCGGCCAGGCCGGCCAGCACCTCGGCGGCGGGCGCGGCCACGTAGTCGTCCACGCCGTCGCTGTCGGCTGTGTACACCTTGGCCGCGCCATACTCGGCGAGCCGCTCCCGGGCGCCTTCGGCGCCAGCGCCCAGCCAGACCACCGATGGCTCGCCGAACCGGCGGGCCATCGTCAGCAGCTCGAAGGTGACCTTCTTGACCGTCTCGCCGGAATGCTCGGCGAGCACCAGCACTTCAGCCATGGGCTACCGCGTCCTCCCGGTCCGTTAGATGAATTTCTGGCTGGCCAGGAAGTCGGCCGCTTTGACCCCGCCGTCACCGTCGTCCTTGACGATCGTGCCGGCCTGCCGGGGCGGCCGCTTGGCGAAGCTGACCACTTCGGTGCCGGCCGCGGCCAGCCCCACCTGGCCGGGGTCGAGCCCGATGTCGGCCAGGCCCAGGGTCTCCACCGGCTTCTTCTTGGCCGCCATGATGCCCTTGAACGAGGGGTAGCGCGGTTCGTTGATCTTCTCGACCACGCTGACCACGGCGGGCAGGGTCGCTTCGACCTCGTCGTAGCCGTAGTCGGTCTGGCGCTGGATGGAGATCGCCGTGCCGTCTGTCTGCACCTTCCTGGCCAGCGAGAGCTGCGGCACCCCGAGCCGCTCGGCCAGCATGGCGGCCATCACCCCCGTCCGCGCGTCGGTGGCTTCCGAGCCCAGGATGACCAGGTCGAACCCGATCCGGCCGAGCACGGTGGCCAGCGCCAGCGAGGTACCCAGCGCGTCCGACCCGGCGAGTGCGTCGTCCACCAGGTGCACTGCCTTGTCCGCGCCCATGGACAGCGCCTTGCGGATGGACTCACTGGCCTTGTCCGGGCCCATGGTCAGGATGGTCACCTCGCCCCCGTGCGCCTCGGCCAGCCGGAGACCCTCCTCGATCGCGTACTCGTCGAGCTCGTTGATGACCCCGTCCACCGAGGCCCGGTCCAGCCGCGAGTCTTCTGCTCGCAGCGTGCGTTCCGCCCAGGTGTCGGGAACCTGCTTCACGCAGACGACGATGTTCATGACCTGCGGCCGACCTCCTGCCCTGTCCGCTCGCGCCCGCCGCCAGTCATGGGCAGGCACGGTACACACTGCCAAACCCGGCCATCCGCGGCACCTCCCGGGGTGCCGCTACCGCCGGCCAGCCCGCCTGCCCGCCGGAAACGGCTGGGCCTGCCGCTATGTTACTGGCTGGTAGCTAACGTGGCCAGGCCGGCCTGCCGCTCCGCGGCGTCGATCAGGTTGGCGAGCAGCATCGCCCGGGTCATCGGGCCCACCCCGCATGGCACCGGGGCCAGGTAGCCGGCCACCCCGGCCACCTCCGGCGCGACGTCCCCGGCCAGCCCGGCGTCGGTCCTGGTAATGCCCACGTCCACCACCGCGGCGCCCGGCCGCACCATGTCCGGGGTGAGCAGGCCGGGCCGGCCGGCGGCCGCCACCACGATGTCGGCGCGGCGGGTGTGCGCCGCCAGATGCCGGGTGCCAGTGTGGCACAGCGTCACGGTCGCGTTCTCGCTGCGCCGGGTGAGCAGCAGGCCCAGTGACCGGCCGACCGTGATGCCCCGGCCGATCACGGTCACCTCCGCGCCGTCGATGGGCACCCCGAACCGGCGCAGCAGGGCCACGATGCCGCGCGGCGTGGCCGGCAGCGGGCCCGGCTCACCCAGGACCAGCCGTCCCAGGTTGACCGGGTGCAGCCCGTCAGCATCCTTGGCCGGATTCATCCGGTGCAGAACGGCGAGCGCGTCCAGCCCCGGCGGCAGCGGCAGCTGCACGATATAGCCGGTGCACGCCGGGTCGGCGTTCAGCTCGTCGACCACGGCCTCGACCTGCTGCTGGGTGGCGCTGGCCGGCAGTTCCCGGCGGATGCTGGCGATCCCCACCTGAGCCGAGTCCCGGTGCTTGCCAGCGACGTAGGCCCGGCTGCCGGGATCGTCGCCGACCAGCACGGTACCCAGTCCCGGCATCATGCCCGCCGCCGCCAGCGCCGCCACCCGGGCGGCCAGTTGCTCCTTGACCTCGGCCGCGGTCGCCTTGCCGTCCAGGATCACGGCGGTCATCGGCGGCCCTCCGCCGCGGCAGTCATCGCGATGCTCATGGAACCCCTCTCGGCCGGCGGTGGCCAGCCCTCAGTGGAAGAAATGACGTGCGCCGGTGAAGTACAGGCTGACCCCCGCCGCGGCGGCTGCGGCCACCACCTCATCGTCCCGGACCGAGCCGCCCGGCTCGACGATGGCCCGCACCCCGCCCGCGGCGAGCACCTCCAGCCCATCGGCGAACGGGAAGAAGGCGTCGCTGGCGGCGACCGCGCCACGGGCGCGGTCGCCCGCCCTGGCGATCGCGAGCCGGGCCGAGTCCACCCGGTTGACCTGGCCCATGCCCACCCCCACGGTGGCTCCCTCCGCGGCAATCAGGATCGCGTTCGATTTCACGCTCCGGCACGCCCGCCACGCGAACATGAGGTCGGCCAGGATTCCCGTGCTGGCGGACGGGCCGGTCCGCAGCTGCCAGCCGGACGGATCGTCGCCCGGCGCAGCCAGCAGGTCGGCGGTCTGCATGAGCAGCCCGCCGCCCAGCTGCCGCCATTCGATGCCGCCGGCCTGGTCCATCCGGCCCGGTGCCGCGGCCGTCTCGGCGGGCGGCGGGCAGGCCAGCAGCCGCAGGTTCTGCCTGGCGGCCAGCACCTCCAGCGCCGCGGGCTCAAACCCGGGTGCCACCACCACCTCGGTGAAGATCCCCGCGATCTGGGCGGCCAGCGCCGCGGTCACCTGCCCATTGGCGGCGATCACCCCGCCGTACGCGGATACCGGGTCGCACGCGTGCGCCTTGCGGTGGGCCTCGGCCAGGTCGCCGCCGACCGCGATGCCGCACGGGTTGGTGTGCTTGACGATGGCCACGCACGGCTCGCCGAAGTCGGCAGCGGCCCGCCACGCCGCGGCCGCGTCCACATAGTTGTTGTAGGACATGGGCTTGCCCTGCAGCTGCCGGGCACCGGCGATGCCGGGCGGGCCGGTGCCGGCATACCGGGCCGCACGCTGGTGCGGGTTCTCCCCGTAACGCAGCACCTCCTGCCGCGACCAGACCGCGGCGACCACATCCGGCCAGCCGGTCTCGGCCGCGGTCTGGTCCGGCGCGTAGGCCGAGGCGAACCAGGACGCGACCGCCGCGTCGTAGCGGGCCGTGTGCGCGAACGCCTGAGCCGCCAGCCGCCGCCGCTCCGCCAGCGTGAACCCGCTGCCGGCCACCGCCTGGGACACCGCCGGGTACATGGCCGGGCTGGTGATCACGGCGACACTGGCATGGTTCTTGGCGCCGGCCCGGACCATGGCCGGGCCGCCGATGTCGATCTGCTCCACCGCCTCGGCCGGCGGCGCGCCGCTGGCCACGGTCGCCTCGAACGGGTAGAGGTTGGACACCAGCAGCTCAAACGGCGCGATCCCCAGTTCTGCCAGCTGCCGCACATGGGCGGGCTGGCCCCGGTCGGCGAGCAGGCCGGCATGCACACCCGGGTGCAGCGTCTTCACCCGGCCGTCCAGGCACTCGGCGAATCCGGTCACCTCGCCGACCTCGGTCACCGGCACCCCGGCCGACCTGATGGCCGCCGCTGTGCTGCCGGTGCTGACGATCTCCACCCCGGCCGCCGCCAGCGCCTGCGCGAGTTCCGCCACCCCGGTCTTGTCGTAGACACTGATCAGTGCCCGCCTGATCGCCACCTTCGTCAACGCCCGACCTTCACCTTCCGGCCCTGGACCAACCAGCCGCTGCTGGCCATTGCCCGCACAGTGTCCACCAGCAGCGCCCGCTCGGCCACCTTGATCCGCTCGTGCAGCCCGGCTACGTCGTCATCCTCCCTGACCGGCACCACCGCCTGCGCGATCACCGGCCCGGTGTCGGTGCCGGCGTCCACCATGAACACGGTGCAGCCGGTGACCTTGACCCCATAGTCCAGGGCGTCCCTGACCCCGTGCACACCCGGGAAGGCAGGCAGCAGCGCCGGGTGAGTGTTGATGAAGCGGCCGCCGTAGGCGGCCAGGAAGGCCGGGCCCACCAGCTTCATGAACCCCGCTGATACCACCAGGTCCGGGCGGTAACTGGAGACCGCGTCAGTGAGCGCCCGGTCCCATCCGGCCCGGTCCGGGTAGTCGGCCAGCCGCCGGGTGAAGGTGGGGATGCCCGCCCGCTCCGCCCGGGCCAGGCCCTCAATGCCCACCC
>Ga0318555_10000340_pt1 | contig 13690 bp, 11 predicted proteins | sample GRESIP082b2f23_FD_202529 | JGI IMG/M metagenome (GOLD analysis project Ga0318555, IMG submission 202529) | Tropical soil microbial communities from Luquillo Experimental Forest, Puerto Rico - GRE.SIPMG.082b2f23 | ecosystem: Environmental > Terrestrial > Soil > Tropical forest > Bulk soil... | reverse complement strand
TATGCTGCCCAACGGATAGGCGCGAACCGAGCTCACCCATGCCCGCGGAACCGGTCACCATCAAGAAATACGCCAACCGCCGGCTCTACAACACCGGCACCAGTACCTACGTCACGCTCGAAGACCTCGCGGCCATGGTGAAGGCGGGCGAGGATTTCATCGTTCACGACGCCAAGACCGGTGAGGACATTACCCGCCAAGTCTTGGCGCAAATCATCTTCGAGCAGGAGAACAAGGAGGGGCAAAGCCTTCTGCCCATCGCCTTCCTGCGTCAGCTCATCCGCTTCTACGGCGACAGCATGCAGATGCTGGTGCCGCGCTATCTCGAAGTCTCCATCGACTCGCTCACCCGCGAGCAGGAGAAATTTCGCCAGCATATGGCGCAGGCCTTCGGCGGCAGCCCGTTCGGCGCGCTCGAGGACCAGGTGCGGCGGAACATGGAAATGTTCGAACGCGCGTTTGCGATGTTCACGCCGTTCGCGCGGCGCGAGGGACAGCCGGCGGGAGAGCCCGACAAGGGCAATTCGCAACCAAGCGGCAGCGGCGACGAAATCAACGACCTCAAACGCCAGATGGAAGAGATGCAGAAGCGTCTCGACCGGCTGAGCGACAAGGATAAGACTTAAACCGCACGAAAGCTCGCGCGCCCTCATCCGAGTCGGCGTCGCCTTGACATGGGCTCGTTAACGCGTAACGCGCGGATCCAGGGTTTGCTTTCGGGGGCGAACCGGCGGCACAACGCTACCAATGCACTGAATTTACGGTCGCTATTGGGGGTACTGCGGACATCGAAATCCCGCAGTGCAGCGGGCTCTGTATGCTATCGTTTGGGCGGGGGTACAGGAGGGGTTCGCCAGCGCCCATGGCAATGGGCGCCGGAGGTGGACGTTTTGCAAGCGGGGATCGGTATCCTGAGCGAGTGAGGGAGCGGGCGTCGAATTGATCTAGATCAGAGTTGGTGGAAAAATAACGTGGTTTTGTTCGCGGTCGTCAATTGGAAAACGTTGCGCTAGGGAGCGCCCAAACCATGAGCACCACGGACCCGGTTCATGCCATTGCCGCCAAGCGTTGGACAATCGCTCTCGTACTTTCGGTGTTGATGCTCGCCATCTATTTCGGCTTCATCCTGCTCGTCGCATTTGGCAAAGGCTTGCTTTCGATCCTGCTGACACAAGGACTCAGCCTGGGCATTCTGCTGGGCGCGCTTACGATCGTTTCCTGTTGGATCCTTTCGCTGATCTACGTGATCTGGGCCAACCGGAGCTATGACCAGGCTGTCGCACAAGCCATCGCGCGGACAACGACGCCTGCGGGGAGGAAACCATGAGCGGATCGAACCCTCTCGCCATCCTATTCTTTTTCGTCTTCATCGCGCTGACCCTCGGGGTCACCTATTGGGCGGCGAAGCGAACCAAGACCACCGAGCATTTCTATGCCGCCGGGCATGGAGTCACCGGATTTCAGAACGGCCTCGCGCTCGCGGGCGACTATATGAGCGCCGCGAGCTTTCTGGGCATTGCCGGTCTGGTCGCGCTCAACGGCTTCGACGGGTTGATCTATTCCACGGGATGGCTCGTCGGCTGGCCGATCATCCTGTTCCTCATCGCTGAGCCGCTGCGCAACCTCGGCAAATACACGTTCAGCGACGTGGTCGCCTATCGGCTGCAGCAGCGGCCGGTCCGGATTGCGGCGGTGATCGGCACGATGGCGGTCGTGCTTACCTACTTGATCGCCCAGATGGTCGGCGCCGGCACCCTGATCAAGCTGCTGTTCAGCCTGGACTACACGCTCGCCGTCGTCATCGTCGGCATCGTCATGATGACGTATGTGCTGTTCGGTGGAATGCTCGCGACCACTTGGGTCCAGATCATCAAGGCCTGCCTGCTACTGGGCGGGGCCGTAGTGCTGGCGGTTCTCGTGCTCGCTCAGTTTGGGTTCAATCCTACGGCGCTGTTCGCCAAAGCGGCTGAGCTCAATGGCAAGCAGGTGCTCGAGCCGGGCACTAAGGTGGTTACCGGCGCCTGGGATGCGGTGTCCCTGGGGTTAGCCCTCATGTTCGGGACCGCCGGCCTGCCGCACATACTGATGCGCTTCTACACGGTCCCGGATGCCAAGCAGGCCCGGATTTCCGTGGTGTGGGCAACAATTTGGATCGGCGGGTTTTACCTGATCACCTTCGTTCTCGGCTTCGGCGCCATGGTGCTGGTCGGGATGAAGGAGGTCGTTGGCGCCGGGGGCGGCGGCAACATGGCGGCCCCTCTGCTCGCCAATGCGGTCGGCGGCTCGGCCTTCTTCGGCTTCATCTGCGCGGTTGCCTTTGCGACTATTCTCGCGGTCGTCGCTGGACTCACTTTGTCGGGCGCGGCTGCGCTCTCGCATGACATATGGGTCAACGTGGTCAAGGGTGGCCAAGCGTCGGAACGCGAGCAGCTCAAGGTCGCCCGCATCGCGGCCGTCATCCTTGGGGTTTGCGCGATCGTGCTGGGAATCATCTTCCAGGGTCAAAATATCGCCTACATGGTCGGCCTCACGTTCTCCATCGCGGCATCGGCGAACTTTCCCGCCTTGGTGCTGGCCATCTTCTGGCGTCGTTTCACGACTTGGGGCGCTGTGACCGCCATCGTTCTCGGCACCGTCTCGACGCTGGTGCTGCTCTATTGCGGTCCGACCATTCAAGTCGACATCCTCAAGAATGACATCGCAGAGGTTTCCAAGCAGTGGTGGTACTTCCCGCTCAAGAATCCCTGCCTGATCACTATGACTCTGTCGTTTCTGTCGGGGATCGTGGTCTCGCTGCTCACGCCGGAACCGGCTGCCGAGGCAGGCTTTGCCGAGGTGGAGCGCCGCGCCATCTTGGGGGCATTGGCTGAACTTGGACCGCCCGCGACCAAACCTGCTCCGGCGGAGTAAACGGGCGTTGTCGTTTGTGCTCGGGCCAAGCACGACTTGGCCCGAGCAGCCACCACCTCGAGCCTGCTACCGATATGGCGCCGCATAGGTGCTCGAGCCGGTGCGCGCGATAGCATCGGGGCTGTGATGCATGAGCGAGTGGCTGCGACGCTTGAGTCGTCCCATCGGCGATCTGGTCGAGCGGCGAGGGGTCACCGGATCCGAGGCCGAACCGCTGCTCGGTCTCGTGGCGCGCATGCGTGAGGCGGGCGAGGCAGCGGCCCTCATCACGAACACGCACGGGCGGGTTACCGGGGTGCTCACTGCAGAGGACCTCGTCGAGCGGGCTTTGTTCACGCTCGAGCCGGACCAGCCGGTGGCCGCAGCGTTGCGGCGCCGCGTTCCGGCGCTGGACGACCAGAATCGGATCTATCAGGCGCTCGTCGAGATGCGGAGGCAGCGGCGCAATTGTCTGCCGGTAGCCGATGCGGCGGGCCGCCCCGTGGGACTGATCCGTTTCGAGGGCCTGTTCGACGCGGCCCTCGCCGGCCTGCTTGGGCAACTCGATTCCGCGGTAACAAGTGAGACCGCACTGCCGTCGCGGGATGCCAAAATGGCCCAGGCCAACCTCGCCATGGCGCTGTTGACGTCGGGTGAGCCCGCGATGGAGGTCATCACACTCATCAATGCGCTCAATGATGACATTACGGCAGCGGTCCTGCGTCAGGCGGTTGTGACCATGGCTGAAGCGGGCTGGGGTGAGCCGCCGGTCCCCTTTGCCGCACTGGTGATGGGCTCGGCCGGCCGCGGTGAGAGCCTGCTCAATCCGGATCAGGACAACGGCTTCATCCTCGCCGATCACGCCGACTCCGAGAACGAAAGCGTCGACCGGTTTTTCATCGAGCTGGCACATCGGTTCACGCGCGGCCTTGAACAAGCGGGATTTCCCTTGTGCGCCGGGAACGTCATGGCGACAAACCCGCTTTGGCGCAAAACGCTGACACAATGGCAGGCGCAAGTGACCGGTTGGGTGCGCTCGCGTGGCAATCAAGAAATCATGTTCACCGATATTTTCTTCGATTTCCGCGCAATCTCCGGCTCGCCTGAGCTCGCGCCCGCCTTGCGCCGTCACGTCACGGCCGCGACGCGGGATAATCTGCCGTTCCTCGCGCAGATCTCCTGGCTGCAACATGACCGCACGAGTAGTGTTGATTTGTTCGGGCAATTGATTGCCAAAGATGGGCCCGACAAGGATGCCATCGATCTCAAGCTGCGTGCGACCAAGCCGCTGGTGGAGATCGTGCGGTTGCTGGCCCTGAAAAACGGTGTCGAGGCGACCGGAACCCCGGCGCGGCTCGCGGCTCTGGTCGAGGGCGGCTTTCTCGCGGGCGAGGATGCGGTAAGCCTGAGTGGCGACGTGACATTTCTTCTCGACCTTCTGCTGCGCCATCAGATCGACCGCATCTCGGCGCAGCAGCTGCCGGACAACTGCGTGAAGCCTGAATCACTCGTTCGGCTCGAGCGGGAACGCCTTGTGCAGGTATGCCGAGAGATCGATCGCTGGCGCCAGCGCCTGGTCGCCGATTATTTCCCCGGGCTGGCCTGAGCGTCAGCCCGCCAATGCCGCCGCAGGTTGGCGCGGAAGCCATACTCGAAAGATCGCGCCGCCCCCGGGCCCATCCTCCACCCACGTGCGGCCGCCGAAGTGCTCGATGATCATCCGGGAGATCGCGAGACCAAGGCCGCTCCCCTCGGGCTTCGAAGTGAGGGTATCGCCCACCTGACGGAAGCGCTCGAAAATTGCCTCCCGTTGGTTCGGCGCGACGCCCGGGCCGTTGTCGGCGACGGAGAGCCTGACGCCATCGGTTTCATTCTCGACGGTAAGGGCCACCAGGCCCACGTCGCCCGGCGAGAATTTCACCGCATTGGACAGCAGATTCACGATGACCTGAAACAGCCGATCGCGATCGGCGATGGTGGTCGACAGGGCATCCGTCAATTTTACTTCCAGCTTGACACGCCTGTCGCGAAACAACTGGCCCATCGCCGCTGCCGCCTCGCGCGCCACCTCGCTCGCGCTCACCGGTTGCATGTGCCACTCAAGCTTGCCGGCCTCGATCTTGGCCAGGTCGAGCATGTCGTTGATCAAACGCGTAAGCCGCTCGCTCTCGGTGACGATGATGCGCAGGAATTCCTGCCGCTGCTGTTGCTCAAGGGTCGGATTGTCCAACAAAATCTCGGAGAACGAGCGGATCGACGTCAACGGCGTACGGAGCTCGTGGCTCACCGTGGAAACGAAATCGTCCTTGAGCCGATCGAGCTCTCGCAGTCGCTCGTTCGCACGTCGCAGTTCGGCCGTGGTGGCCTCCAGCGCCCGTGACTGTTGCTCGAGGCGGCGACTGTATTCGATCGCCTGCGACGTCTCGTCGAGGATGCGCATGACCTCCTCGGTGCCGATCGGCTCCTCGTGAACCACTGAGGCGACCATCACGCGCGCCGATGCGCTGCCGATGGCCCCTGCGAGCAGTCGCTCGGCAAGCCGCACGGTTTCCGCGTCGGCGGCGAGCGCCGCCGGATCCCGCCCGCGTCGCCGCGCTTCCGCGTCGAAGGTCTGGCGCGTCTGCGCTTCGCCGAGAAAACGGCCGACCAGCTGCACGAGGTCGGAAATCTGTGCCGTGCCACGCCAGAGCCGGCCCTCTTCGCGCCCCGCGCCGCGCCAGTAGTCGACAAACAGCGCGGCCTGACTGCGTTCGAGAGCGGACTGCTCGACGAACAGCGAGACACCGACAATGCCGGTAATGTTGAACAGCATCGACCAGAACAAGCCATGGGTCACCGGATCGAGGCCCTCCAGCCCAAACAGGGTCGAGGGACGCAGCAGGGAAATGCCAAACGGGCCCTGCTCGAACAGCTCGCGCGGCAGCCAGCCCACGGACGCGAAAGATGGAAGCAGCAGCGTATAGGCCCAGACCAGAAACCCGGCGGTAATGCCCACCAGCACGCCTAATCGGTTGGCACGCCGCCAGAACAACCCGAAAACGATGGCCGGGAAGAATTGCGCAACGGCGGCGAAGGATACGAGCCCGATCGACACCAGGCCGTAGCTCTCGCGCACCACCCTTACGTAGGCGAAGCCGAGCAGGACGACGAGCCCGATGGCGGCGCGCCGGATGCCGAGCAGAACCGGACGGGTATCGGCGGCGAGACGGCCGAGGCGCAGCAGCATCGGAACCACGAGGTCATTGCAGATCATGGTGCTCAGCGCGACAGTCTCGACGATCACCATGCTGGCCGCAGCCGAGAGTCCGCCCAGGAATGCCAGCAGGGCGAGCCCGTTGTAGCCGGCGGCGAGCGGTAACGTCAGGACCAGCGTGTCCGGATCGGTGCCCGCCGGCGCGCTGAGCAATCCGGCCAGCGCGATCGGCACGACGAAAAGATTGATGGCAATCAGATAAGCCGGGAACAGCCAAAGCGCGCGGTCGAGGTGACGCTCGTCCACGTTCTCGACGACCATGACCTGAAACTGCCGCGGCAAGCAGACGATGGCCGCCATGGCAAGGAAGGTCAGTCCGATCCACTCGATGCTGGCGGCCGGACCGCCAAAGTCAAATAGCTTTGCAAGTTCCGGCCGAACCGCGGCACGCGCGAAGATATCTCCAAAGCCGTCGAACAGCACGAGCCCGGCAAACAGCCCGACGGCGACGAAGGCGACGAGCTTTACGATCGACTCGAAAGCGATGGCAGCTACGATGCCTTCATGCCGTTCACTCGCGTCGATCTTGCGAGTACCAAACAAGACAGCAAAGAGTGCGAGCACAGCCGCCACCCACAGCTCGGTGTTGCGCAAGACGCTCGCTGTCTGGCTGCCTTCGCCGAAACTTCCCTGGTACTCAAGCAGCACGTTGAGGCTGGTCGAGACGGCTTTGAGTTGCAGCGCGATGTATGGAACACTGCCGATGACGGCGATCACGCTGACGAGCCCCGCGACTGCCCCGCTCTTACCGAAGCGGGATGCGAGCAGGTCGGCGATCGAAGTAATGCGATGCGCCTTTGAAACGCGCAGGATCCGGCTCAGCAGCACCCAGCCCAAGCAGAAGACCAATGTGGGGCCGAGGTAGATCGGAAGAAAATCGAGACCGCTGGCCGCGGCACGGCCGACGCTGCCGTAAAAGGTCCAGGAGGTGCAGTAGACGGCAAGCGACAGCGCATAGACCACACTCGAATTGATGATGCTGCGCCCAGTCGCCGCCCGGCGGTCGCCAAAGCTGGCGATAGCGAACAAAAGCACCATGTAGGCGGCCGCGGCCAGGAGCAGGATAGTGCTGGCCCACATGGCTCACTCCACCTCGAGCGGCGGCGGCGTTCTCCGGCGCTCGACGGTCAGTGCAATGATTGCGGTGAGCGCCGCCCAAGCGCAGAACAGATACACGAACAGGAGCGGCCAGCCGAACAGCGTCGAGCGCGCGAATATCCACAGCATCGGTGGATTGAACAGAACGACGCCCAGAGCAAACAGCCCGACGAGCCGATCCCTACGACGCGCTTCCTGCGGCATGACGCTCCAATTCGTGCTGATGAGCCCGCAGCTGCGCGGCCATGTCGCTTGCGGCTGTGAGCTGGCCGAGCCGGGTGATGCCGCGCTCCTCGCAACGATCTAGCAACCGTAGCAGGATGGCGGCGGTAAGCAACGAATCGCGCAGCGCGCTGTGTCGCTGCACGACATCGAGTCCCAGCCGCGCGGCAATGGCGTCCAGCGAATGATCGGTCTCCGCCGGATAGAGATGGGCGGAAAGCAACAGGGTGTCCACGACCGGTTGATCGAAACGCAGCGCGCCTTCAGCCGCGCGATGCAGAAACGTGATATCGAAGGCCGCGTTGTGAGCGACCAGCACAGCGTCTGCGGCGAACAGATGGAATGCCGGCAGGACCACGGCAAATGGCGGCGTGTCGCGCACCATCTCATCGGTGATGCCGTGGAAACGAATCGAAGCCTCGGGAATCGGTTGGCCCGGATTGACCAGACGCTCGAATGTCTCCGTTGTAAGAATCCGGCCGTTCACGATGCGCACGCCGGCAATCGCTACCACTTGGTCGCCATCGGCCGGTCTAAGCCCCGTGGTCTCCAGATCGAAGGCGACATAGGTGAGCTGCTTGAGCGGGCGGTCGGCGAAGCGGCCGGTCGGCACCGGATGGACCAGCAGATCGAAGTCGTAGAACTCCGGCCGCTGCGGCCTTAGCGGTCGTTCTTTCGGGCCGCCGGCCTGAGCCGAAGCCAGCGGGATCCGCAGCCTCGCCATGCCGGCCCCGGCCAACTGGCTCCATGCATCGCTGCCGTGGCGGCGCAACACGCCCCGCCCGGTGAGTGGCCCAAGACCGCCGATCAGGGGCCGGTTCAGCCAGGACTCGAGCCCTCCTGCGGGGATGGGTTCACCCTGCCAGACGAGGTCCAGATAGACGCGGTTCTCGCTGCGAGAAACCGCGATGTCGAAGGCCTCGCATCCGGTGGCCGAATGGAGCTGCCGCAGCAGCAGCTCGAGCAGGATCAAAAGCGACAGGCTGTCCCCGTAGAGCCAATCGGGAAGTCCGGTCGGCGTGAGTTGCAGCGGTGTGCCCGTCAAACGCCGGATCAACGAGGCGATCAAATCGCTCGAATGGATCTCCGCCATCATCCAACGGGCGCCGCCGAGCTCACGGTAACCGCGGGCGAGCGCCTCGAGGCGATTGCTGAGCGCCATGCTTTCATCCAACACCACTTTTTGGAATGCCGCCCGCTGGGTGTCCGGTAGATCGGGGTTTTGTGAGAGCGTCTCGGCCGCAGCGCGCAGGTTCGCAATCGGCGCACGCAGCTCTTCCGTGGCCAATTCCAGGAGATCGTCGCGCTTTGCCAGCGCCGTTTCCTCTTCACTGAGCTCGGCGAAGCTCATGACATAGCCATTGGGGGCGCCCTTGGCGTCGAACACGATGCCGAGACGGGCGCCGACCAGGCCGCCGGCTACGCCGCACATGAAACGAGCGCCCGGGGCGGCCCAGCCGCTCTCGAGCCGCTGCATCTGCCGCTCGAGCGCATGCAGCACCGGCTCGCGCGCCAGAGAGGGAAACAGCGACCGGCCCAGGCCGAAATTCTGCGCACCGCCCAGCAGCTCGGCGGCGGCCTGGTTGTACAGCAGCACCTGATGCTGCAGATTGCAGACGACGATGCCTTCGGTGAGATCCAGCAATATCGCTTCGAGCCAGCGTTTTTGCTCCGCCCCTTGATTTTGCGCCTCGGCCAATGCCTGGGCGCCGCGTGCTTCGGCGCTCGTCAGCCGAGCGCGCATTGCGTCTAAGCCTTGTGTGAGCTTTTCCAACCAGTGGCGCGTGCCCAGAGCAAAGCGATGACCGAGGTTCTCGCGGGCGACGATCCCAACATCGAGGGAAAGGCGATCGAGCGGTCGCGCCAGGCGGTGCACGATGAGCCCGGCAAGCGCCAGGAAGATCGCCAGCAGCACCCCGCCCGTCGTGGCAATCGGATGCGCTGCGCCCTCGCCCAGGGTGAACGCAAGGATCGCAAAACCAATAACGAGCGATGCTGCAAAGGCGACGAACAAAGCGCCGACGATTCCGGTCACGGTCTGGTCGCGCGGCACGGTCAACCCCGCCGATCGAGCATGCGGCGGACCCGCTCGACGAGCTCACGCGTGGAGAACGGCTTTGTCACATATTCGTCCGCGCCGAGCGAGAGTCCTTTCTCCCGCTGGATATCGCCGCCTTTGGCGGTGAGCATGATGATGCGCATGTTCCGCCAGGCCGGATTGTTGCGTATTTCCTGGCAAACGGCGTAGCCGTCGCGACCAGGGATCATGACATCGAGGAGCACCAGATCCGGGGGCTCTTGCGTGATGGCAACAAGTGCTGCCTCGCCATTCGCGACCGTGCGCACGCGAAAGCCCGCCTGCTTCAGCAGAAACTCGAGAGAGAGCACGATGTTCGGCTCGTCATCGACGACGAGGATGGATGCGCTCACGACCTGGCTCATGTGTTAGGACCGCGCGTAACATACTCCCAAGGCCGCGGCGGTAACCAGCGGCCTCGGCCTGACCCCGGTCGGGGACGGCTCCGGCTCAGGGGCGGCTGAGGTCGGCTCCCGGCACGAAGCGTTGGATCGTATTTGGATTGCCGACGGTCGCTTTCGGGCCGAAGCGGACGTGCATGGGCGTGTGGCCGGGGCTCCCGGCGAGACGACAAACACCACCGTGTCGGCCTGCGTAATCAGGCCGTCGAGGCGCGCCTCCCAATCCTCGCCAGCCGCGATGTCGTGGCGGTCGAGGAATGGCGCAAAGCCAGCAAGTTCGAGTCCCGCCACCAATTCGTCGGCGAACGCGGCGGAATCCCTCCGCGAATAGGAGATGAAGACCTTGAGTTTCTCTCCTGCGCTGACGTCCGCCATGGCTAGCCGACGAAGCCTGAGTCAGTCGCCAGACGCCATAAGACAAAATGAGAAGCAGCCCCGCAACAGCAAACTTGATCAGGCCGCACTGGGTCATTGCGGAAGCCGCTGCGGTCCGCAGCGACGGCACGCCCACATGGCCGTTGGCTGCTGTGACGAGGATCATTGTTCCGCTCCGCGTTCCCGCTTGACTTACGCATAACTCAGTGGTTATACGTAAATCAATAGCCAACGGGTTATCGATCCCAAAATGCCGAACGCTCGTGATGTGCTGTTCAGAACGCTCGCCGATCCGACGCGGCGAGCTCTCTTCGAACGACTGTGCCGCGAAGGAGAGCAGACGGTTGGGGCACTGACGGCTCGAGCCAGGATCTCGCAGCCGGCGGTCTCAAAGCATCTTGGGGTCTTGAAGCAGGCCGGGCTGGTGCGTGACCGCCACGAAGGTCGCCGGACGCACTATAGCGCGCAGCTTAGCGCCTTGGCCCCGCTGATCGACTGGACAGGCCAAATGGCCGGGTTCTGGGGGCGCCGGTTCGATCACCTCGAAGATCTACTCAAAAGGATGGACCAATGAACGAACGATCGGCCAAAGCGCGCTCCGTCGTTGTCGAACGCGAGATCCCGCATCCGCCGGAAAAGGTCTGGCGCGCGCTCACGGAACCACACCTGATTGAGGAGTGGCTCATGAAGAACGACTTCAAGCCGGCCGTGGGCCACCGCTTCAATCTGCGCGGCGACTGGGGCGGCGTGTTGGACTGCGAGGTCCTCGCAGTCGAGCCGAACAGAACGCTGTCCTACACTTGGGATTTTGCGCACGACGACGCGGCCTTCAATCTCAAAAGCGTGGTGACTTTTACGCTCACTCCAACGAGCACGGGCACCCGCCTGCGCATGGAGCAGTCGGGCTTCCGGACGGATCAGAAGCAGGCCTACGGGGGCGCCAAGGCGGGGTGGCAGCAGTTCTTTGCGAAGCTAGAGCAGGTCTTGGCGCGGACAGACTGAAGTCTCAACCCTCAGATCGCGAAGGCCGACGGCGAATGTGATCGGCCAGCGCGAGGGGCGTGCGTGGTGTGATGCGATGGTACCAAGTGCTGATGAGCGATACTCAAGTGATGGGCGAGCGACAACAACCATGAAGAAAGCGATGACCACAATGAAGAAGAGCAAAAGCGGCTCGAAGGAAGGCAAAGGAGAAGAGTCTCCCTCTAAGCTGATCGATGCGAGGATCAAGGAGCTGAAGGATTGGCGGGGCGAGACACTCGCTCGGCTGCGCACTCTCATCAAGCAGGCCGACCCGGAAGTGGTCGAGGAGTGGAAGTGGAGAGGGGTTCCGGTGTGGTCGCACGCCGGAATCATCTGCACCGGTGAGACGTACAAGAATGTCGTGAAAATGACCTTCGCCAAGGGCGCCTCGCTGAAGGACCCTTCAGGCCTTTTCAACTCTAGCCTCGAAGGCAACACCAGGCGTGCCATCGATTTCCATGAGGGTGGTAAGATTGATGAAAAGGCGTTGAAGGCGCTCATTTGCGCCGCCGTGGCACTGAACAAGTCCAAAGCCCAACGCTAATCCACGTGGCCGCTTTCGGCACTACGCGAAGCGCGAGCTCACGAGCGACATCGACACCGTGCCGGCGGATAGTCTGACAGCGCTTGACCTCGATCGCCCGATGAGAGAAGCGGACATCAGCGAACGATGGCCTGATCATCTCGATTTGTGGGTGCCCGCCCTAATACCCCAGCGCGCAGCCGTCCTTGCGCGGATCGGAGCCTCCGATCAGCACGCCCCGCTCCCAGTCGATGCGGATCGCCTGCGCGCCGCCCCACGGCGATGGCGCCAGCGCCACCTGGTGGCCGCGCGCGCGCAGTCCTTCGACGCTCGCTTGCGGCAGGGCGTGCTCGACCACTGTCGTCTCGCCCACGAAGAACGCGCGCGGCGCGTCGATCGCCGCCTGCACGTCCATGGCGTAATCGACGATGTTGGTGACGACCTGCACGTGTCCCATGGGCTGGTAGTGCGAGCCCATCACGCCGAACGAGAATTCACAACGCCCGCCACGGAAGCCGAGCGCGGGGATGATCGTGTGCATCGGCCGCTTGTTCGGGCCGAACGTATTGGGATGATCGGGATCGACCACGAAACAGGCGCCGCGGTTGGTCAGCAGGATGCCGGTCTCTTGCGTGCAGATGCCGACGCCGAAATGGGAAAAGAGCGTATTGATCAGCGAGACCGCCATCCGATCGCGGTCGACCACGCTGAGATAGACGGTGTCGTTGCCGAACGAGGGCGCGCGCGCGAGCGGCATCCGTCGTGCGCGCTCGATGCGGCCGGCGAGCTCGGCCGCGAAACGCTTGTCGAGCAAGGCCGCCACCTCCGCGCGCATGAAAGCCGGGTCGGCGACGTCGGTGTCGCGCACGGCATAGGCGAGCCGCGCCGCCTCGAGCGCCAGATGGAAGCGGTCGGGGCCAAGCGGATCGAGCGCGGCGAGATCGAAGCGCTCCAGGATGTTGAGCAGCACCAGCGCGGTCAGGCCCTGCGTGTTGGGCGGCAATTCCAACACGTCAAGACCGCGATAGTTCGTGCTGATCGGCGCGACCACCTCGCCGCGATGGCGGGCGAAGTCCTCGGCGGCGAGGAAGGAGCCGCGGGCGGCAACGGTCGCGACGATATCGTCGGCGATCGGCCCTTCGTAGAAGGCGCGCGGCCCCTTCGCCGCGATCGTGCGGAGCGTTCGCGCCAGCGCCGGCAGTTTGACGACGTCGCCTTCCGCCGGCGCGCAGCCGTCGAACAGGAAATGGCGCGCGGCGCCGACATCAGCGCGCAGCTTGCCGACCTCCCGAGCCCAGTCCCAGGCGATGCGTGCCGCGACGGGAAACCCGCGCTCGGCGTAGTGGATCGCCGGAGCGAGCGCACGATCGAGGGAAAAACGGCCGTGCGCGTCGAGGATCGCCGCCCAGGCGTCGATCGCGCCCGGCACGGTCACGGCGTGGATCGAGTCGCCCGCGATGGCGGAGATGCCCCGCGCCATGAGCGCCGCGAGCGAGGCGCGCGCGCCGGCGCGGCCGGAGCCGTTGTAGCCCCAGACCGGCTGCCCCGGCACGTGCAGCATGCAGAAGGAATCGCCGCCGATGCCGGTCATCTGCGGCTCGACCACGCACAGCACCGCGGCCGCGGTCACCGCCGCGTCGGCTGCGTTGCCGCCGGCGCGCAACGCCTCGATGGCGGCGAGGCTCGCCAGGGGATGCGAGGTCGCGGCCATGCCCTCGCAGGCGATGACCGGCGAGCGGCCCGGCAGCTGAAAGTCGCGGCTCATGGTGATTCTCGTGTGCCCATTCCGAAGGTGGCAAATCCCTTGCGGCATCCTCTCATGCGAACTC
>Ga0318555_10000336_pt1 | contig 13718 bp, 15 predicted proteins | sample GRESIP082b2f23_FD_202529 | JGI IMG/M metagenome (GOLD analysis project Ga0318555, IMG submission 202529) | Tropical soil microbial communities from Luquillo Experimental Forest, Puerto Rico - GRE.SIPMG.082b2f23 | ecosystem: Environmental > Terrestrial > Soil > Tropical forest > Bulk soil... | reverse complement strand
CGACGAGGCGGGCGCGGCCGCCACGGCGATCCCGGCGATGAGGCTGGCCGCGCCGAACACGATCCACCAGGCGCGCCCCTCGCGGACGCCACCGGAGATCCCGCCGATGAGCGCGGCGAGCCCCTGCACGATCCAGGTGATGCCGATGATCAGGCCGATGATCGACCGGGTGAGATGCAGGTGACGGATCAGGATGACCCCGATGACGATGAACAGCAGCCCGGCGATGCCGAGCCAGACCCGGTGCGGTTCCCTGGTGTCGAACACCCTGATCAGGTGGAAGAGGCCGGAGAGCAGCATCAGGATGCCGAGCAGCACCGCGATCACGTCTACCGAGGTGCTCGGGTGCAGGGCCACGATGAGCCCGACGATCAGGGTCGCCGCGCCGAGGAACATTGCCATCTGCCAGGAGCCGGCCAGTACCTCCGGGGGTGCCGGCTCGGTGCCGCCGCCGTCCGCCATGGCCCATCTCCTTCCGCCCGGCCCAATGCCTGCTCCGATGCTGGCGGGGCTGCCGGCGGCGTGTCGTCACCCGCCCTGGGTGAGAGGGGCCTGTCCGGGTTTTCCTCCCGCCGGCGTCTCACCCGCGCCGGGTGGTGCTGGCGGTCGTGGCGATCCTTACTGTCACGGTCAAGGCGTGACACCCTGGGAGCGTGCGCGGCATGTCCACGGCACGGCAGCAGTTTCGGCACATGAAATGGATCCCGGGTGGCACGTTCTGGATGGGCTCGGCCGACTTTTATCCCGAAGAGCGCCCGGCGCACCAGGTCACGGTGGACGGCTTCTGGATGGACGGGCATCCGGTGACCGTGACAGAATACCGGCGCTTCGTGGCCGCCACCGGGTATGTGACCGTGGCGCAGCGCCCGCTCGACCCGGCCGACTACCCCGACGCCGATCCCGCCCTGCTGGTGCCCGGCTCGCTCGTCTTCCACCGCACCACTGGCCCGGTTGACCTGCGGGATTTCCGCAACTGGTGGGCGTACGTGCCGGGGGCCGACTGGCGGCATCCCGGCGGGCCCGGCAGCGACTGCCGCGGCCGCGACCGGCATCCGGTGACCCAGGTGGCCTACGAAGATGCCGAGGCCTATGCCGCATGGGCGGGCAAGGAACTGCCCACCGAGGCGGAGTGGGAGTACGCCGCCCGTGGCGGCCTCGACCGGGCGGTGTACGCCTGGGGAAATGAGTTCGCGCCGCGCGGGGTGATGATGGCCAACACGTGGCAGGGGCAGTTTCCCTGGCAGAACCTGCTGGCCGACGGATACGAGGGGACCTCCCCGGCCGGGTCCTTCCCGGCCAACGGCTACGGCCTGTTCGACATGACCGGCAACGTCTGGGAATGGACGTCCGACTACTTCACGCCGCGCCATTCGCTGGCTGCCGGGGATGCCTGCTGCGCGCCGCACAACCCGCGGGTCGATTCGCCCGCGGCCAGCGGGACCTTTGCCGGGCCCGGGGCGCACCTGGCACGCAAGGTCATCAAGGGCGGCTCGCACCTGTGCGCGCCCAATTACTGCCTGCGCTACCGGCCCGCCGCCCGGCAGGGCGAGGCCGTCGACACCGCTACCTGCCACCTGGGCTTCCGGTGCGTCGTCCGTCGCGCCTCGCCAGCCGGCCGGTGAGCGCGGCGGGCGACAGCCCGGTCACCGCGCCAGGGGACGCCCCTGTCACCGTGGCGGATGACGCCCTGGTCACGGCGGAGGGGGAAGCCGCAGTCACCACGGCGGATGACGGCCCGGTCACCGCTGGCCGCCTGCGTGCGGTGTTCCTCGGTCCGCGCGGCGGTGGCACGATGCGCCGGCGGGCTTCCGATGCCTTCCGGCTCGGATTCGCCATCGTCATAGTGGCGGCGTCCATCCCGGTCATGCGCGCCAACTCGGCCGCGGAAATCGCCATCGTGCATGCCCTGCACCCGCCCCCGGCCGCGATCAGCTGGCTGGTCACGACGATGTTCTGGCTCGGCTCCGTGGGGGTGGTGCTCGTCCTGGCCGTCCTCGCCCTGCTGGTGCCGCGGCTGGCCGCGGCCCGCCAGGTCGTCGTGGCCGGGCTGGCGGCCTGGGCGGCCTGCGCGCTGCTCGCCGCGGCTCTCGGGCCGGACGCGGGCAGGCCGGACACCCCGGAGCTGGCCGGCGTGCACGCCGGCTATCCCGTGGTCCTGCTCGCGATCACCATTGCCGTCGCGGCGACCGCCCTGCCGTACCTGCGCCGCGCCATGCACCGTCTGGTGTCGTTCCTGATCGCGGTCGCGGTGATCGCCGGCGTCGTGGACGGCTTGGCGCTTCCGGTGAACGCCCTGTCCAGCGTGGCGATCGGCTGGGGCATCGCCGCGGCACTCCACCTGGCCCTCGGGTCCCCGCTCGGTCTGCCCAGCGCGGCAGAGGTGGCCGGCGGGATCGCCGACCTGGGCGTGACCGTCACGGGCGTCGCCCGGGTCCCGCGCCAGGTCTGGGGGGTGGAGAAGTTCACCGGCCGCGACGGCACCGGCGGGACGGTCGAGCTGTCGGTCTACGGCCGCGACGCCGCCGACGCCCGGGCGCTGGCCAAGCTCTGGCGGTTTTGCTTCTTCCGGGACTCCGGGCCCACGCTGATCCTCGGCCGTGACCTGCTGGTCGAGCACGAGGCCTACCTGACGCTGATGGCCGGCCAGGCCGGCGTGCTGGTGCCCGAGGTGCTGGCGGTGGGCCGCTTCGGGCCCAGCGGGGACACCGCGATCGTCACCAGGGTGCCCAGTGGCCCGGTGCTCGCCGACGCCGAACTGTCCACCGCCCCCGACGGCACCCTCGACGAGATCCTGACCACGGTGCTCCGGCTGCGCGCGGCCGGCCTGGCCCATGGCGCGCTCGGGCAGGACACGGTCGTGCTGTCCGCCCAGGGTGTTTGCGTCAAGGCGTTCCGCTCGGCGTCCTCGCCGGCGCCGGTCAGCCGCCTGGATGCCGACCTGGCCGCGGTGCTGGCCGCCACGGCGGTGCGCGCCGGGGCCGAGCGCGCCGCCGCCGCCGCCGGCCGGGTACTGGATGCCGACACCGCCCGCGGCGCGCTGGTCCACCTGCAGCGCGCGGAGCTGGATCCGGTCACGGTCGGCGCCCTCCGGGAGCACAAGGAGTTGCTCACCGAACTGCGGGCCGCGGTGGCGCGCGGGGCAGGCATCGAGGTGCCGAAGCTGGCCGAGGCCAAACGGATCAGCTGGTTCAACCTGGCCTTCGCCATCGGGTCGCTGATCGGCGTCTGGGCGATCATCGGGGTGCTCTCCGAGGCCTCCGGCACCCTGGCGGTCATCAAGGGTGCCAGCTGGGGGTGGGTCACGCTGGCGTTCGTGCTCGCCCTGCTTCCGGTCGCGGCCCAGGCGTGGGTGCTTATCGGGGCGGTGCCGGGCCAGCTTCCCTACGGCCGGTGCCTGGCGCTGGAGACCGCGAACGAGTTCATCGGGCTGGTCGGCGGCGACGTCGCGAGGTTCGCGGTCCGGGTGCGGTTCTTCCAGCGCCAGGGGTATGACGCGGCGGCGGCGCTCAGCTCGGGGGCGATCGCCTCTGCGGCTAGCTGGGTCGCCAAGGGCCTGCTGTTTCTCGTCTCGATCCCCTTGGCCGCCGGGACCTTCCGTGCGCCCGGGGAGTCGGGCGGGAGCCAGAGAACCGTGTGGATCATCATCGGCGTGATCGTCGCGGTGGGGGTCGTCGCCTCGCTGTTCACCCTGATCCCGCGGCTGCGGCGGCTGGCCAGCGCCCGCGTCCGCCCGCACCTGGTGCAGATCTGGGCCGACATCAAGACCATCGCCACCGAGCCGCGGAAGATCTGCTACGTGCTCGCCGGCTCGGTGCTGAGCCAGCTTTTCGTGGCGTTTGCCCTGGGAGCTTCCCTGCACGCGGTGGGCGAGCAGGCAAGCCTCGCCACGCTGCTCGTCGTGATCACGGCGGCCTCGGTTATCGGCGGCGCCGTCCCGGTTCCCGGCGGCCTCGGGGTCGTCGAGGCCGGCCTCATCGCCGGGCTCACCAGCGCGGGCGTGCCGCAGAGCCAGGCCGTGGCCGCGGTCTTCATCCAGCGGCTCTTCACCGCCTACCTGCCGCCGATCTGGGGATGGGTAACCCTCGCCTGGATGCGGCGCCGTGAGTACGTATGACGGCGCGCCGGGCCGGCTGGGCCGAGCGGCAGGTCCGCCGCGTCGACCGGTTCCAGCAGCGCCATGCCGTCCTGGCGTTCCCCTTTGCGGTGATGCAGAAGTTCGGTAACGACCAGGCGGGGGGCAAGGCCGCGCTGATGGCCTACTACGGCCTGTTCGCGTTGTTCCCGCTGTTGTTGCTGCTGGCCACGATCCTCGGCTTCGCGCTGGCCGGTAACTCGGCGCTGCGCGAACAGGCGATCAATTCCGCGGTGGGGAGCATCCCGGTGATCGGCGACCAGCTCCGCTCCGAGGTGCACCCGCTGGAAGGCAACACGGCCGCCCTGATCGTGGGGATCGCCGGCGTTATCTACGGCAGCCTCGGCATCGGCTTCGCCGCGCAGAACGCGTTGAACACGGTGTGGAACATCCCGTTCGTCCGGTGGCCGAACATCTGGAAGCGGTACCTGCGCACGGGCGCCGCGATCCCCCTGATCGCCCTGACGGTGGTCTCGTCCACCGCGCTCAGCACGTTCGCCACCGCCGTCGCGACCGGGTGGGGCGCGACGGTGCTGGCGGTGGCCGCCTCCGTCCTGGTGGACCTGGGGCTGTTCCTGCTCGCCTTCATGGTGCTCACCGCCGAGCCGCTGCGGCCCCGCGACGTGGCGGTCGGCGTGGTCGTCGCCACGGCGTTCTGGGAGACGCTGCAGCTCATCGGCACCTGGTACGTCGGGCGTAGCATGGCGCACGCCAGCCCCACCTACGGGGTTTTCGCCATCGTCATCACCCTGCTGGGCTGGCTGTACCTGGGCTGTCAGCTCACCCTGCTGGCCGCGGAGGTCAACGTGGTGCTGCGGTACCGGCTGTGGCCCCGGTCGATGACGCAGCCCCCGCTGACCAAGGCCGACAGGCTCACCTTTCAGCGGCTCGCCCGGATGGAAACGCGCCGCCCGGAGGAGGTGGTCGGCGCGACCTTCACCGACGCGGCGGACGAGGACCCGCTGCGCGGCCTGCCCTGACCCCAACGCGGCGCGCCGGCCGCCCCAGATCCCCCGTGACGGGTGACGTCCGGCCGTGCGCGACGGCAGGATGCTGTACCGCGTGCTCGCCGGTGAATTTCAAGCAAAACGATCCGCGGCCGGGCGTGGCCCGCGGGCCGGGGCAAGGCGCCTGCTTCCCCTCGCGGCGGCCCTCATCACTGGCCTGCTGGTCAGCGCATGCAGCGGGACCGTCAGCAGCTCGATCAAGACCCTGGCGCCGAGCCTGCCGGCCCGGAACACTACTGCCCCCGCGCCGACCGCGCAGGCCGCGACGTCACCGGCGGCGAGCAGCAGCTCCGGGTCCTCGCTCATCTGGCTGTGGGTGATCCTCGGCCTGCTCATCCTCATCGCGCTGATCGTGCTGATCGCCCGATCGGGCCGGCGCGGGCCCAAGCCCGCCGAGGTCTGGCAGTCCCGGGCCATGGACGCCTACGCGAAGGGGGCGGCGCTGTATGACGCCATGCAGCTGGCGGAGGCGCCGGGGGCGCTCGTCGCGCCGGACGCCGCCGCCCGCTGGGCCGACATCCAGCGCCGCGCGGACGACCTGGGGCAGACGCTCTACGCCAAGCGCGCCGCCGACGAGCTCGCCGCGCTCGGCTCGGTCCGCCGGGAGATGGCCGCCGAGCGCGGCACCGATGTCGCCGCCGTGCCCCCGCCGGAGGAGGTCCGCGGTCGGCTCCAGGCCTTCCGTGCGTCGCTCCAGGCACTCCGCGAGCCGGACGACGGCAGGCCCTACAACGGCAGGCCCTACTGACGGGCCCCGCCCGCTGACCGCGGGCTACTCGCGGGCGAGCATGGCCGCGGCCTCGCGCTGCAGGTCGACGTTGGGCGCGCCCTCGGGCGCCGTGGGCGGCTCGAAGGGCGTCCAGTCCGGCACCGAGTCCCTGATGTCGATGTTGATGGTGCCCTTGACCGCCTCACTCATCGACCTTCTCCGTTCGGCAGTCTCGGTGCCGGTCCTGGTGCTTACGCCCCGCGCCGGTCCGCCCGGTTCCGCTACCCGAGCAGCTTGGCCTTGGCGGCGGCGAACTCCTCGTCGGTCAGCGCGCCCTGCTGACGCAGCTCGTTGAGCTGGTTGAGCTGATCGAGCATGGACGGCCCCTGCGCCGGAGGCGCCTGCTGCGGCGGGGGCTGCTGGTATTGCTGCTGCTGGTATTGCTGCTGCTCAAGGTCGGCGATGCGCTGGTTCTGCTCGGACTCCGCGTACGCCTGCTCTTCCCGTCGCCGGCCCGAATGCCGGCCCACCGCGTACGCGGTACCGCCGACCGCGGCCGCGCGCAGCAACGGACGTCGCCTCATCATGACGTGTCTCCTTCGTCGTTGTGCTGGTCAGGCCAGCCTATTCGCCGCCCGTCCCGTCGGGCTCTCCATCCACCCCGGAGGGCAGGGAAAGGCCGAGGGCCACCATGAGCTCGGGCGCGGCGGCGACGGTCCTCGGGCCGCCGACCTGCGGTGCGACCGCGATCAGAACGCCGAGGAGTTCGGCCGGCGTGCAGCCGGACGCCACGGCATTGCCCACCTGCCACAGGTAGGAGGCCGGGGGCGCGTCGAGTGCGATCAGGGCGGCGACCTTGACGAGCGAGTAAGTGCGCGAGTCCAGGCCGCTTGTCTCCTGCCATTCGGCCCGGGCCTCCAGGCCCGCCAGCAGCAACTCCGGGTCGCTGATGGCCAGCTTGGCCAGCTTTTCGGTGGTGGCAGCGTCGACTTCGATCTGGCTGGGCGTGCTCATGGACAGGTTCCTCCTGGGTTGATGGGCCGGGGTGGACCCCGTGCCTGGTCCACAGGGTCACAGTTACCGGTCAGGGGCGGCGCTCGCGTCACCCGCCAGGGGGGATGCGTGACCGGACTGTGCGGGCGCTTCCGCCGGGGCGGGCACTTCCGCCTGAGCGGCTACTTCCGCCTGGCGCGCGAGGAACCTGAGCCGGGCGGCCCGCGCATCCCACGCGTAGACCACCGCGGTGCCCGCGATGAGGTCGTGCAGGGCGCGCCGTTCCCGCTGCACGAGGATGCCGAGGAAACCCAGGCCAAGCAGCAGGATGCTGAGCGGGAACACCAGCGAGCGCACCACGCCGCGCCACGGCTCCGCGACCGCGCCGTCGGCCCGCACCACCCGCACGCCGAGCACGGCCATGCCGAACGTCCGGCCGCTCACCGCCCAGGAGTAGCCGAAGTAAAAGAACTCCCAGGCCACATAGGTGACCACGACCGCGATGTCCTGCCGGTTCCAGGAAACCTGCTTGCCGGTCACGATCTGCACCACGTAGGAGATGGCCGCGAGGACGAGGGTGTACACCGCGGTGCTGGCGAACAGGTCGATGGCATAGGCCAGGAATCGGGACACCGACCCCGCGTAGTTGCCCTGCGCGGTCACCGACTGGACGGGTGTGGGGGCTGTCACTTCGTTGCCTCCCGCGCGGGCGCTTCGCTTGGTTGTGCCGCCGGCGCGTCAGGCTGTGGTGCGGCCGGCGCGTCAGGCTCCGGCGGGGCAGGCCCGTCAGGCTCCGGCGGGGCAGGCCCGGCAGGCTCCGGCGCGGCGGGCGCGTCAGACACCGGCGCGGCGGGCGCGTCAGCTGGCGGCGCGGGAGGCGTGTCCGCGGCGTCCAGCATGGCGCGCGGCGCCGACGGGGCTGGCTGCTTGCGGCGGAGGGCGCGCTGCACCCAGCCGTCGATGGACTGATCCAGCCCCACGGCCTGGCTGCGGGCCGCGTCCAGCGCCTCAGTCGCGACGCCGCCGGAGGACCTGGCGATTATCGCGCCGAGATCGGTCTGCTCGACGAGCGCGTCCATGTCGATGCGGCTCAGCAGCGCGTTGATATCGATCCGGTCCAGCAGGGCATCGGTGTCGATCCGCGCGAGCACCGCGTTCAGGTCCACGTGCTCGAGCACGGCGGCCACGTCCACCCGGGCCAGCAGCGCGTTCACGTCCACCTGTGCCAGCACCGCGTTCACGTCCACTACCTGCAGCACGAGGTCCACGACCCGCTCGGCGACGCGCTGGGCCGTCGCCTCGATCGGGTCGGTGATCCGGCGGTGCGCGGTCATCGGACGACCGTGAGCCCGTAGATCCCGTTCACAACCATGATCCCTCCCACCGCAACAGTCACGCAGATGAGAATGAGCTTGCCATGCGCGCGCAGCCAGCCGTTAAAGGCCGTCAGATAACGTGTCGTGGCTCCCGGGAAGACCAGGTGGAGCACGATGGGCAGCCACACCAGCAGCACGTTGATGACCACGATGATGACCAGGGCGATGACGGTCAGCTCGAGGCTGGCCCGCGCGGTCGCGACCACCTGCACCGCGGCGAGGAAACTCACCCCCGGGGCGAAGATCAGGATGCCGACGAGGAACGCGCTCCGCGGTGCCGGGTCGGCCACCAGCCTTGACGTGAACCCCTGGTTCGCCTTGGCCGGATCGGGCGGCCGCGGCTGGCGCCGGGCGACCACGGCGGCCGCCACCAGCAGCAGGATGCCCAGGATCAGCCGCAGGCCATACCGGGGCTCATGCTCCGCGGGACGCTGCAGGTTGACGCCGCGCAGCGCGGCCAGCAGCACCACGGCCATGATCAGGCTCATGGCGGTCGCACCGGCAAGGTAGAACGCGGTGACCAGCCGCGGCCGCGCGGAGCCGAGGTAGAGGGCGGCGACCAGCAGCGCCGTCGGCGACAGCGCCGCCAGCAGCGCGAGCCCGGCCGCCTGTACCAGCATCGGACCGCTACCGCCGGGCCCGGCGCGGCCGCCTCGACGCAGGCACCGTTGTGCTCAAGACTGGCTGGCGATCTCGGGCTTGGCGGGGGGCCTGCCGATCAGCTCGATCAGCCCGAGGACGACCAGCAGGAGAATGACCAGGACGATGACGCTCGCGGCGGTGGGGCGGCCCTGGAACACGAAAATGATAGCCGCGAGGCCCACCGCGCAGATGCGGAGCACGTGCCGGTGCGCATAGGTCCACCGGCCCGCGCGCCCGGTGGACAGGCCCCGGCGCTCGCCGCTCGACCGGACCCAGTCGAAGGCAGAGACGAAGCCGGCCCGGGTCCGTACCGCGGTCGCCGACGGCCCGGTCAGGAACGCGCCGATCGCCACCACCAGGCCCACCACCAGGAGCACGCGCAGTCCTTCCTTGATGAACCGGACCAGCGTGTCGAACGCGGCCGCGGCGGCGTTGGCGGGGAACACCGAGTTGGGGACGCTGTTGAGGTAGACGCCGCGGAAGATCAGCAGGGCCGCGCCGAGGACCAGCATGGAGGCGGCGAAGCCCAGCCCGGCCCCGATCAGCGCGCGCCGGTGGTCCCCGGCGATATACACCCCCGCGCCGATCAGCAGCAGCGACAGTATCGGCAGGACGATCTTGAGATCGTTGATCAGCCGGTAGAGCGTCTGCGCCTGGACCAGGGTCTTGGAGGAGAACAGCGCCAGCGTGGGGTGGATCGGCGGGAGGCTGTTCACCAGCGTGAAGCCGCGCTTGGCCAGGTCCTGTTTGACGATCTCGATGAACGGGGCGAGGTCGATGGTGACCTGGCCGTTGCTGACGGTAACCGCCCCGCCCTGCCCGGAGAGGGCCTTGACGAGGGTCTGGTGGGCCACCGTGTTGACCTGGATCCAGGCGTTGGCGAACTGCGGGCTGGTCACGACCTTGTGCACGGTGTTGTGCATGAACCCGGCGACGGCGCTGGCGATCGACGGCCCGAACGTCTTCAGCAGGGTGCCCACCCGGGGCAGGCCCTTGCTGGTCAGCAGGGCAGCGGCCTGGTTGGTGTATCCCACCACGTTGAGATGGCTGGTGATCGCGGTCGTGACCTTGTCGGTCAGCGCGTTCTGGATCGCCGGGTCGTGGATCAGCGGCTCGACGTTCGCGATGTAGCGGTTGGTGTCGGAGACCTGGTTGGCAGTCCAGACCCCCACCACCGCCACCGGCGCGAGCACGCAGCCGATCACGATGAGCAGCGCGGAGACCGGGGTCCGCCAGGAGACCCGCCGCCGCGGGGGCTTGCCTGGCGGCTTGCCCCGCAGTTCGGTCACCTCGGTCCGGAGGCGTTCCAGCTCGGCCCGCTCATTCTCGTTGAGCCCGGTGGCCTGCCCAGCGCCATCCGAGTTACTGTCGGTCTCGGTCAAGGGTCATCTCCTCCCGACCGGGCGCTGGCGCCGCCGTGCCGCAAAGGCCGCCGTGCCGCAGGGGCCGCCGTGAAGGTGTTGCGTCGTATCCGTTCACGCTGTTCCTGACTGCCGCGCGATACCTCACCCGGCCAGGGTGAATGAGCCGGGAAATCGGCCGCCGCGGCGGGCCCGGCGCCGCGGCCGCTGTGGCTTCGGCCGTGACGGTCATTCACTCCACCCGGGCGAGGCGCGCCGGCGTCGGCACTCGGAGGATGATACTTGGGAGCCGGTGTCGGCCGGAAGCAGGCCCGGCCGGGACGCCCGCATGCCGTCGGCAGGCGGCCTGAGGTTGGCAGGAGAACACTGTCATGACCATTGGCGGGAGCATCGCACTAATCATCGCTGGCGCTATCTTGCGTTTCGCGGTGACCTGGAAGGGCAAGTACTTCGACCTCCAAGCCATTGGCGTGATCCTGATGGTGGCCGGCGTGGTCGGTCTCTGCGTGTCGGTTGCGCTGCTGATCTCTCGGCGGCGTGCCCGGGCCGGGACGCAGGTGTACGAGCAGCGCCGTTATACCGAGCCGCCCAGGTGAGCGCCGCGGCCTGGCCCCGCGGGCAGCTCAGCCCTGCCGGTCCCCGGAAGAGTCCCCGGAAGAACGGAACGCCGCGACCAGGCGGGCCACCAGCGTGGCCAGGAAGATCTGGCCGGACAGTGCCTCCATGACGGCAACGGACCGGCCGGAATTGGCCACGGCGGTGTAGTCGCCGTAGCCGAGGGTGGTCAGCGTGGTGAAGCTGAAGTACTGGAAGGTCTGGGTGTTGGCCTGCTCACCTGAGGCGAAGAACTTGTCGCCGCTGAAGTGGTAGATCGCCGCGAAGAAGGCGGCGAACATGAGGCCGATGACGAGATACGCGCTGATCGCGCCGTAGATGCTCTGCAACGTCACCATGTTGAAGGTCAGCACCCGGTGGACAATCAGCGCGGCCGCGGCGAGCAGTACCAGCCCGGCCCAGACGCTAGCGATCCCGCTGCCGACCTCACCGGTCGCCCGGCTGAACGAGAGGAAGAACATGATCGGCAGCCCGGCGCTCGCGGCGTACAGCACGACGCGCACCCCCCGCCGCGATATCGCGGCGCTCCGCAGGGCCAGCAGCATCGCCGCGGTGAACAGCACCACCTGCACCGCCTCGATCCACCGCTGGGTGATGAACGCGGCCAGCAGATAGCTGGCAACCAGCAGGATCAGCAGCGCGCCGTACCGGCCGGGCATGGGGGCGGCTTTGGGTTCGGCGACCATGGCGTCAGGCCCTCGGCAGGGCCAGCATCTCGACCGTGGTGTAGGCGGCCAGCGCCAGGGCGATTGCGGTGGCCGTGACCCGCACCGCGCGCACCCTGAAGCGCTGCGCGATCGCCACCACGAACGGGACGGTCGCGAACAGCACCAGCGACTCCCGGCCGTCCCGGCGGGCCGCCGAGTACCCGCTCCAGGACGTGGCGACGGCGACGATCGCCAGCACGAGCACCTCCACGATCTCGACAAGGGTCTCCCAGCGCTTTCTGCGCCGCCGCTGCTCCTCGCCAGCCGCGGCCGCCTCTGCCCGGTCCCCGGCGTTCAGCTCCTCTGACATCGCCGGGTTCCTCCAGATGGCGGCATGCACAAAGGCTCGCGTCGCGGCGCGGCCGCCGGTTCACCCGGGGCGGGTGACGTGCGGTAGCGCGGCGCGGTCCGGCGGGCGCGGCCCCCCGCGAAACGTCAGCGGACGGTCAGCCGGCAGCCAGGAAACATCCTGCCGGGCGTAAGCATCTCCTGAGGTTTCGTTCAGATCCGGCGGTGACCCTCAATGAGGCGGATTAACGGATGGGGGCATGACGTGGCCAGGCAGATGACCATGACCCTGCCCGCGACCGGGCGGGCGCCGGGGCTGGCGCGGGAGGCGACCCGCGACGCGCTGTCCACGTGGCAGGTGGCGCACCTGGAGGAAACCGCGCTCCTGCTCGTCTCCGAACTGGTCACCAACGTGGTGCGGCACGCGCGGGCCGGGGCGCTGGCCATGGCGCTGTGCCTGGAACCCGAGGGCGCGTCGCTGCTGATCGAGGTCTACGACGCCGACCCGCATGAGCCGCGGCCGCGCACCCCCGGCGCCTTCGACGAGGGCGGGTTCGGGTTCGTGCTCATCGAGGCGCTGGCGGGCAAGTGGGGGGCCCGCCAGACGGAGTCCGGCAAGGCGGTCTGGGTGGAGCTCGACGCACGCGAGGCAGCCAACCACCCGTAAGAGGGGATGCCCCCCAGGCCTGGTACCGGAAGCATCGGAACCTACGGGCCTGTTTTGGCGTGCCCGGCGCCGGCGCCCACCGGGGCGGGCGTCGGCACGGCTACGAGCACAAGGGGTGCGAACCATGCCATTGCACGAGCGTGCGGTTGTCGGGGATGACGTTGATTCCTGTGTATTTGCCGACCGTGATCTGACCAGGCCGGTGCCCAAGTACCGGTTCCCCGCGGTTGGGACGCTGCCCAGGGATGCGTTCCAGCTGGTGTCGGATGAGCTGATGCTGGACGGCAACGCCCGGCAGAACCTGGCCACGTTCTGCCAGACGTGGGAGGAACCTGAGGTGCTTGCCCTGATGGCGCTGGCGGTCAACACGAACATGATCGACCGGGACGAGTACCCGCAGACCGCCGAGATCGAGCGGCGGTGCGTGCACATGATGGCCGACCTGTGGAACGCGCCCGAGGCGGCCAACACCATCGGGACCTCGGCGGTCGGCTCCTCGGAGGCGTGCATGCTCGCGGGGATGGCGGCCAAGTGGCGGTGGCGGGCCAAGCGGCGCGCCGCGGGCAAGAGCACGCAGGCCCCGAACATGGTGTGCGGCCCGGTGCAGGTGGTGTGGCACAAGTTCGCCCGGTACTGGGACATCGAGATCCGCGAGGTCCCGATGTCCCCGGGCCATTACGCCATGGATCCCGCCGACATGCTGGCGCGGGTGGACGAGAACACGATCATGGTGGTGCCGACCCTCGGGGTGACCTACACCGGCGCGTACGAGCCGGTGGCGGAGATGGCGGCCGCCCTGGACCAGCTGCACGCCGGCACTGGCCTGGACGTCGACATTCACGTGGACGGGGCCAGCGGCGGCTTCCTCGCCCCGTTCTGCGCCCCCGACGTGGCGTTCGACTTCCGGCTGCCCCGGGTGAAGTCGATCAGCGCCTCGGGGCACAAGTTCGGGCTGGCCCCCCTAGGGGCCGGCTGGGTTATCTTCCGGGATGCGGCCGAGTTGCCCGACGACCTGATCTTCCACGTCAATTACCTCGGTGGCGACATGCCGGTGTTCCAGATCAACTTCTCCCGCCCGGCGGGGCAGATCATCGCCTCCTACTACAACTTCCTGCGGCTCGGTTTCGACGGTTACCGCAGGATTCACATGGCCTCCTACGACATCGGCCAGTACCTCGCCGCCGAGATCGTCAAGCTAGGCCCGTTCGAGCTCCTGTGCGA
>Ga0318555_10000333_pt1 | contig 13780 bp, 16 predicted proteins | sample GRESIP082b2f23_FD_202529 | JGI IMG/M metagenome (GOLD analysis project Ga0318555, IMG submission 202529) | Tropical soil microbial communities from Luquillo Experimental Forest, Puerto Rico - GRE.SIPMG.082b2f23 | ecosystem: Environmental > Terrestrial > Soil > Tropical forest > Bulk soil... | reverse complement strand
TTTCTCGTCGACCGGCCGGGCGACGATTTCCCATGGCTCGTGGACGGACGCCCGAGCGGACGCTTCGTCGTCGCGGGCTCGCACCTGGAGGACGGCCGGCGATGATCGGCTCGTGGCGCCGCGTGCGCGTGGTCGCCGCCGAGGAATACCGGCGCGCGCTCGAGACGCGCTGGCTGTTCGGCTTCACGGCGCTGTTCGCGGCGCTCGTGCTCGGGCTCTCCTACTTTGGGCTCGCGCAGAGCCGCGAGGTCGGCTTCCAGGGCTTCGCGCGCACCACGCTGAGCCTGATGAATCTCGTGCTGCTCGTGGTGCCGCTCTGCGCGCTGCTGCTCGGCGTCACGAGCCTGACCGGCGGCGGCGAGACGCTGCCGCTCCTGCTCGCCCAGCCGGTCGCGCGCAGCGAGGTGCTCGCGGGCAAGTATCTGGGCCTCGCCGGCGCGCTCACCGTGGCGCAGGCGCTCGGGTTCGGCGCCGGCGGCGTCGTGGTGTCGCTCAACGCGGGGCCGGATCAGCTTCCCGGCTTCATCGCGCTCGCCGCCCTCTCGGCCGCGCTCGGCTGGCTCCATCTCGCGGCGGCATTCTGTATCGGCTCGATCTGGACCGACCGCCTGCGTGCGATGTCCATCGCGCTCCTGCTCTGGCTCGTGCTGGTCGTGGCGTACGACCTGCTCGTGCTCGGGGCCACGACGCTGATGAGCGGGCTGCCGCTCCAGACCGTGCTGTTCCCCGCGCTGCTCCTCAATCCCGTGGATCTCGCGCGCGTCCTGATCACGATCTCGGTCGGCTCGGGCGCGCTGTTCGGGCCCACGTCGGCGGTGCTCGTCAGGATGTTCGGACCGGCGCGCGGCGTGCTGCTCGGCGTGGTCGTGCTGACGATCGAGACCGCGATCCCGCTGCTCATCGCGTCCCGCGTGTTCCGCCGCCGCGACTGGTAGCGGGCGCACGCGGCGCCGAATGCGCAGAATCCCGTGACATCGCCGGCGCGGATCGCGCATCGGAACCGTCTCGTGGCCCGCTTTTCGCCGCCCGTTCCCTTGGACTAGACTGCCCGCGGCCGCACTCACCTTCGGCAAGGAGCCTCCCCTGTCCCGCGTCTCCCACGATCACATCCACGACGTCATCGTGCTCGGCAGCGGCCCGGCGGGCTACACCGCCGCGCTCTACGCGGCGCGCGCGAACCTGAAGCCGCTCATCATCTCCGGCTACCAGCCGGGCGGGCAGCTCATGATCACGACCGAGGTCGAGAACTATCCCGGCTTCCGCGAGGCGATCCTCGGCCCCGAGCTGATGGAGCGGATGCGCGACCAGGTGCTGCGCTTCGGCGCCGAGATCGTCTCGGCCGCGGTGGAGAGTGTCGAGCTCTCGAAGCGCCCGTTCACGATCACGGCCGACGGGCAGGTCTACCGCGCGAAGGCGCTGATCATCGCGACCGGTGCGGCCGCGCGCCTGCTCGGCATCGAGAGCGAGGCGAAGCTGATGGGCTTCGGCGTCTCGGCGTGTGCGACGTGCGACGGGTTCTTCTTCCGCGAGAAGCGCGTGATCGTGGTCGGCGGCGGCGACACCGCGATGGAGGAGGCGACCTACCTCACGCGCTTCTGCAGCGAGGTGATCGTCGTGCATCGGCGCGACACGCTGCGCGCCTCGATGATCATGCAGGAACGGGCGCGCAAGAACCCGAAGATCCGCTTCATGTGGAACAGCGAGATCATCGAAGTGCTGGGCGTCGAGCACCAGAAGGTGCAGGGCGTGAAGCTGCGCAACGTGCAGACCGGCGCGGTCAGCGAAATGGCGATCGACGGCGTGTTCGTCGCGATCGGACATCAGCCGAACACCGAGTTCCTGAAGGGCGTGATGCCGATGGACGAGCGCGGCTACCTCAGGATCGAGCCGGGCTCGGCGCGCACCAGCATTCCCGGCGTGTTCGCGGCCGGCGACGTCGCGGACTCGGTCTATCGCCAGGCCGTGACCGCCGCGGGCTCCGGTTGCATGGCGGCGATCGACGCGGAGCGCTGGCTCGACGCCGAGGCGCACGCGGAAGCGCACGGCGAGCACGCGCAGCCCGCGGGCCATCGGCAGCGCTGAGCCGCAGCCGCGCACGAGGCATTCGTGGAACGTGAAGTCCTGGAATTCGACGTCCAGTTCGTCGGCGCCGGCCCCGCCGGCCTCGCGGGCGCGATCCACCTCGCGGACCTGATCGCGCGCCACAACCAGGCGGTCGCCGCGGGCGCGCCCGGCACCGCGCTCGGCGAGGTGAGCATCGCCGTGCTCGAGAAGGCGGCGCGCGTCGGTGCGCACGGCATCTCGGGCGCCGTGATGGATCCGCGCGCGATGCGCGAGCTGATGCCGGACTACCGCGAGCGCGGCTGCCCGATCGCGAGCGACGTCCAGACCGACGATCTCTACTTCATGAGCGAGCACGGCCAGTTCCGCGCGCCGATCAATCCGCCGATGCTCGTGAACCACGGCAACCACATCCTCTCGCTCGGCAATCTCGTCGCGTGGATGGCCGGGGTCGCCGAGGAAAAGGGCGTGCTCGTCGCGACTGAGATGCCGGCCGCGAAGCCGATCGTCGAGAACGGCCGGCTCGCGGGCGTTCTGACCGGCGACAAGGGCGTCGACAGGGCCGGAGCGCACAAGGCGAACTTCCAGCCCGGCGCGGAGTGCCGCGCGAAGGCGACCGTGCTGTGCGAGGGCCCGCGCGGCACGCTCGCGAAGGGGCTCGAGATCCCGCTCGGCCTCACGGTGGGGCGCAATCCGCAGGTGTACGCGACCGGCGTCAAGGAGATCTGGGAGGTGCCGCCCGGTCAGGCGCAGAAGGGGCGTGTGATCCACACGATGTTCTGGCCGCTCCCGAGCGAGACGTTCGGCGGCGGCTTCATTTACGGGATGAGCGACACGACGTGGTCGGTCGGGTTCGTGACCGGCCTCGACGCGCACGATCCCACCAGCGATCCGCACGCGAACCTGCAGCGCTTCAAGACCCATCCGCTCGTGCGCGGGCTGCTCGCCGGCGGCAAGCCGGTCAGCTACGGCGCGAAGGCGATTCCCGAGGGCGGCTACTGGGCGATGCCGAAGCTTTCCGCGGACGGCCTGCTGATCTGCGGCGACAGCGCGGGGTTCCTGAACGGCGCGCGCCTGAAGGGCATCCACCTCGCGATCAAGTCCGGCATGCTCGCCGCGCAGACGTTGTTCGAATGCCTGCTCGCCGGGGATTTCTCGAAGGAGCGGCTCGCCGGCTACGAGAAGCGCTTCGAGAACTCATGGGCGCGCGAGGAGCTGTACGGCGTGCGCAATTTCCACCAGGGATTCGACGGCGGCGCGTTCCTGGGCATGCTGAACGTCGGCGCCGCGATGCTGACGGGCGGGCGCGACATCTTCCTGCGCGACCGCGCGCCGGGGCACGCCGGGCACACGCAGATGCACAAGCTCGGAGCGGCGCCGGCGGCCGTGGCGGCGAAGCCCGATGGCAAGCTCACGTTCGACAAGCTCGCGGACGTGTATCTCTCGGGCACGAAGCACGACGAGGATCAGCCCGTGCATCTCGTGGTCGCGGACACGAGCGTGTGCGCGACGAAGTGCCGCACGGAGTACGGCAATCCGTGCCAGTTCTTCTGTCCGGCGAAGGTGTACGAGATGGTGCCGAGCGACGATCGCGGCGGGCTGAAGCTCCACATCAACGCGTCGAACTGCGTGCACTGCAAGACCTGCGACATCGCCGACCCGTACCAGATCATCACCTGGGTGACGCCCGAGGGCGGCGGCGGCCCGGATTACAAGAACCTCTAGCCCGCGGGCTCTGCTCGCCCGGCGCCCCATTCGTACGCGCGGAGGATGAGCGTGCGCGAGACGAACGCGAGCGGAATCAGCCCGATCCCGTACCACAGCGTGCCGTAGACCGCGAACGACGCGATGAGCCGCAGGCGATCGGAGAGATCGAACGTGGTCCAGCCGCCGTGGCGCACGCTCAGCCCGACCTGGTCGATCAGGACGAACGCGGCCCAGTAGACGGCCATCGCGAGGTAATAGGCGGCCAGCCCGTCCGCGAAACGCCGGACGCTCCCGACGCGGTCACGCACCCGGACGGTGTACGCGCCGGCCACGGCCCCCGCGAGGGCGCCCGCCACCATCCAGCCGATCTCGAAAAGATCCGCGGGGCGGCGCGCTCCCATCAACCATCGGACGATCAGATTCCAGCCCAAACCCAGCGCGATCGAAGTGGGCAAGACGACGCGCATGTCAATACGCTATCAAGTCCGGCGCGCACTTCAAGGATCGGTTACGAATGGACCACCCTTTTGCGCGACGGATCGTCGAACTTGGTAGAGTGTGAGCGACGCCCGCCCGGCTCCCAGCGGGCATTCGCGCGCGGCGACGTGCCGCAGTTCAGTCGCGCGCAACACGAACCGGGGGGAATGCTCATGCGACGTCGTCCATGGATTCCGGTTTGTCTCGCGGCCCTGATGCTCGGCTCCCTGTCCTGCGCCGCCACGACGGGGATGACGCCTTCCGCGAACTCGATGCCCGCCGCGCGCGCCGGGCTGCCGCCGGATGAACGTTTCTTCTACGACGCCCTCGCCGACTACGGCGACTGGGTGCTGATCGAGCCCTGGGGCTGGGTGTTCCAGCCGCACGTCAACTGGGTTGCGTGGCGTCCGTACCAGAACGGGTTCTGGGCGCCGAGCGACATCTACGGCTGGACCTGGATCTCGACCGAGCCGTTCGGGTGGGCGACGTTCCACTACGGCGAGTGGCTGTACGACAACTTCCAGGGCTGGGTGTGGGTTCCCGGCCACGACTGGGGCCCGGCGTGGGTGTCGTGGCAGGCGGGCAACGGCTTTGTCGGCTGGGCGCCGGACATGCCGAACGGCGCGCAGTGGAACGCGATCCCGGGCGGGCCGTACCTCTACACGCCAACGTCGCAGCTCGCCTCGACCGACCTCCCGCAGCACATCCTGAAGCAGGAGCAGATGGCGGGGCGGGCCCAGCAGATGAAGCCGGTCGAGAACCTCATGGTGCGCGGCGGCGTGAAGTTCAACCGCGGGCCGGCGTTCGAGGCGATCGAGCGTGAGACCGGAACGCCGCTGCCGCGCGTGAAGCTCGAGGATCGGGAGCTGGGTCTTCCGGTCACGGCGGGCCACACGGCGGCGAAGCCGCAGCACGGACCGCGGCCCGGGCCGGCCGACAGCCTCGCCGCGCTCCGGCACGCGGCCGAGGACGTCGCACGCCAGGCGCGCGATCTCTCGTCCACGAAGTCGCGCGTTCCGGACAAGGTGTCGGTCGTGCGGCCGCGGCGCCCGGCCCCCGACGATCACCCGCGCGAGGCGGGCGATGCTTCGAAGCCCCGTCCCGAGCCCGCCGCTCCGGCATCGGCCGACAGCTCCCACTGAGCCCGTGGAGGCGGCCGCGGCGCTGAACCCGGCGGCGCGCGTGCTCGCGCACGCGCTCGATCTGGGCTTTCACGACGCCGGCATTGCCGCCGCCCTCCCGCTCGAAGCGAGTCGGCGCTACGAAGCGTGGCTCGCGGCCGGCCGCCACGGAGAAATGGCCTGGCTCGCGAGCCGCAAGCATCGCGAGCGCCGGGCGGACCCGGCGCGGATTCTGCGCGACGTGCGCGCGGTCGTGTGCGTCGCGCTCTGCTATGCGCCCGGACGCGACGCCGCGCGCGATGAGCGGCTCGGACGCATCGCGCGCTACGCGGCGGGCGAGGACTACCACCGCGTGATGCGCGACAAGCTGCGCGTGCTCTCGCGCGCGATCGAGGCGCTGCTTCCCGGCTCGCGTGCGCTCTGGTACTCGGACACCGGCGCGATCCTCGAGCGCGCGTGGGCCGAGCGCGCCGGGCTCGGCTGGGTCGGCAAGCACTCCGGGCTGCTCTCACGCCGGATCGGCTCCTGGTTCCTGCTCGGCGAGGTGCTCGTGAACCGCGAGCTCGAGCCTGCGCCGGCGTCGCCCGCGCCAGCACCAGCGCCGCCGGCGGCCGCGGATCATTGCGGCACGTGCACGCGCTGCCTCGACTTCTGCCCGACCGGCGCGATCGTCGCGCCGCGCGAGGTGGATGCGCGACGCTGCATCTCGTACCTCACGATCGAGCATCGCGGCGCGATCCCGATGGAGCTGCGCGCGCAGCTCGGCGACTGGATCTTCGGCTGCGATCTCTGCCAGGACGTCTGCCCGTGGAATCGCTTCGCGCCCGAGACGCGCGAGCCGCGGCTCGAGGCACGGTCGCTCGAGGGCTTCACGCTCGCGCGCTTCCTCGAGCTCGACGAGGCGGGATTCGCGGCGCTGTTCGACAAGAGCCCGGTCAGGCGAACGGGGCGGGATGGGTTCCTGCGCAACGTGTGCGTCGCGCTCGGGAACCGCGGCGATACGTCCGCGATTCCCGCGCTCACGCGCGCGATGGAGCGCGATCCGTCCGAGCTCGTGCGCGCGCACGCGGCCTGGGCGCTCGAGGAAATCGCGCACCATCGGGCCGGCGCGGCTGTTGTACGCTGATCGCTGCCCAAGGCGTTCCAGCCAGCCCCGGAGAGCGCATGAACATCACGCCGGTGGACGACGATTCCCGCCTCTACGTCTCCTCGACGATCGACGACTGGACCGTGCTCCAGCAGCTCGCGATCTCGGTGGTCGTGGATCTCGAGTGCACGCTCGATCAGGGCATCCCGGCGCGTCCGGGCGGCATCCTGTACGTGTACTTTCCGTTCGAGGACACCCAGCTGCCGGACACGGACATGCTGGACGCATCGGCCGAGTTCGCGACGCACCTGCTGAAATCGGGATTCCGCGTGCTCGTCCATTGCGGGCTCGGGCTCAACCGCTCGCCGCTGCTCGCCGGGCTCGTGCTCCATCGCCTGGGCTGGAGCGCGAGCGCGGCGGTCGAGCGCCTGCGCGAGCGGCGCCCCGGCGCGCTGTTCAACGACGAGTACTACGACTACCTGATGAAGCTGGACGAAGCGCGCGTGAAGTAGCGCGCGATCACGCTCCGGGCGGCGCGAGACGCGTGCCCTCGACCCAGCCCTCGCCGCCCTCGGCGAAGAACTCCTTCTTCCAGATCGGCACGGAGCGCTTGAGCTCGTCCATCGCCCAGCGGCACGCGTCGAACGCCGGCGCGCGGTGCGCGGCGGCGACCGCGACGACCACGCTCGGCTCGGCGAGCGGCACCTCGCCGAGACGGTGCACGATGCGGCAGACGCGCACCTCGAAGCGCGCGCAGGCTTCGCGCTCGATGCGCCCGAGCGCGGCGATCGCCATGGTCTCGTAGCCCTCGTACGCGAGCTTCACGACGCGGCGGCCTTCGTGATGATCGCGCGTCGTGCCGAGGAAGAGCGCGATCGCCCCGCAATCCGGGCGCGCCGCCGCGAGCCGCACGCGCTCGACGTCGATCGGATCGCGCACCAGCTCAGCCACGGACGAGCTCCCGGCGCATCACCACGCGCACGCGCCGTTCGGCCCGAACAGGCGGGCGAGATCGTTCCAGCGCGCCGGCGTGAGCGGGCGGCAGTCGAGCTTCGGCGCGGCCATCGCGTCAGCCTCCGCTCACGGGCGGCAGCAGCGCGATCTCGGAGCGCGCGCGCAGGGCAGACGCCGCCTCCGCGAGCTCGCCGTCCACCGCGATCGCGAGGTGCGGCCACAACGGCTCGAGCGCCGGATGCCGGCGCCTGAGCAGCTCGAGCGCGTCCGAGACGCACGCGCCGTCCCCGAGCTCGAGCGTCTCGCGCGCGCAACCCGCGCCTTCGCGCGCCTGGGCGAAGTACAGAACCGTCACCGTCATGTTTGGTGGCTCGCTCGCATCACACCTATGCTGGCGGGATGGAACATGGGAATCAAGCGGGCGGCGGCTGGCCGATCGGCCCCGAGCCGGCGGATGACACGGCTGCGCGCGCCGAATCCGCGGCGGGCGACGCCGCGCCGTTCGCCGCGGAACCCGCGCCCGCTCCGGCCGGCGACCCGTCGGTGAGGCGGGGGCTCCTCATCTGGCTCGTCGCCCTCCTCGCCCTCGGCTTGGGCGGGCTCGCGTTCGGCATGCAGGAGCTCGCCGCGCTGATCGCGTTCGCGGGAGTGGCGATCGCGGCGCAGGCCGCGGACGTGGATCCGCGCTGGTTCGCTCCCTACGTCGTGGTCGGCGCCGTCGTGCCGATCGGCGGCGCGGCGATGTTCGCGTTCCTTGCGAACCTGATCTGGACCGGGGACCTCACGCCCGCGCTTCGCATCGCGGGCGGATCGGTCGCGATCCTCGCCGCCGCGATCTCGCTCTTCAGCATCCACCCCGCGGTCGCGCGCGGCCTCGTGCACGGGCTGTTTCGCACCACGGCCGATTCACACGCGCTGCGGCTCGCCGCACGCGTGGTCGTGATGGGGATCCTCTCCGCATTTCCGGCGAGCCTCGTCGTTCCGCAGCTGCTCGAGCCGATGCTGAATCAGCCTGGGGGTCTGTTCGAATCGGGGCCGCTCGGCGGCGAGCTCGTCGGCTACATCGTGCTCGCGCTCGCCTCGATCGGATTCCTCGTGCGGCGCGACCTCCGGCAGTCGCTCGATCGCCTCGGGCTCCGAACGCTGGGGTTTCGAGACCTCGCGTACATCGCGGCCGGCGTCGGCGTGCTCTTCCTGCTCAACATCGGCGCGGACTGGCTGCAGAACCATTACTTCCACAAGAGCTGGGAGGCCGATCATCGCGTGAACGAGGAGCTCGTGCGCGGCTTGACGACGCCGCTCGCGGTGCTGCTCGGCGCCACGGCCGGCATCGGCGAGGAGATCACGCTGCGCGGGGCGCTCCAGCCGCGGCTCGGGATTCCGCTCACCGCCACTCTGTTCGCGGCGCTCCACGTGCAGTATTCGTGGTTCGGAATGGTCGCGGTCCTGCTGCTCGGCGTCGTGCTCGGTGTGCTGCGGCAGCGCTCCTGCACCACGACGGCGATGGCGGTGCACGCGATCTACGACGTGATGGCGGTGTTCACGACCTGAGGCGGCCGGCGGTGCCGCGCAAGGGCCACGTCAGCTCAGCGATTCCCCCGGCCGGAGCGCCACGACTTCGGCGCTGACGCCCTGCTTCTTCAGCTCCTCGCGCAGCGCGTCGGGGTTTCCGGTCAGCGACGGGAACGTGCCGTGGTGCATCGGCACGATCCACTTCGGCTTGAGCAGCCGCGCGGCGAGCGCGGCCTCGCGCGGGCCCATCGTGTAGATGTCGCCAATCGGGAGCAGCGCGATCTCGGGGGTGTAGAGCTCGCCGATCAGCGCGAACTCCGACATCAGGCCGGTGTCGCCGGCGTGATAGAGGCGCGTGCCGTCCTCGAGCGTGATCACGAACCCGCACGGCTCGCCGCCGTAGATCATCTGCCCGCCGTCCTCGATGCCGCTCGAGTGGATCGCGTGCACCATCGTGAAACGCAGGCCGCCCACTTCGGTCGTGCCGCCCTTGTTCATCGGCGTGGTGCCGGCGATGCCCTTCTTCTGCAGCCAGGTGTGGATCTCGAAGTTGCACACCACGGCGGGCTTGAACTTCTTGCCGAGCGTGACCGCGTCCCCCATGTGATCGCCGTGCCCGTGGGAGATCGTCATGATGTCGATCTTGTCGAAGTGCTTGAGCTCCTTCGGGCAGGCCGGATTGTTCTCGACCCAGGGATCGATCAGCACCGTCTTCGCGCCGCGCGTGATTAGCTTGAACGTGGCGTGGCCGAGCCAGGTCAGCGAGAATCCGCGATTCAGCGCGGGCATGCGTTCCTCCGGCACGACCCCGCGGGGCGGAGCGGCCGATTCGGGGTCAGAGCCGGGCCGGTGTTCCGCGCGTCGCGGGCGCGGCCTCTCCGCTCAGTTCCTCGAGGCGCGCGGTGAAGTGCCGCAGCACCGGCGCTTCGTACACGATGCGGAGCCCCTTCAGGCTCTCGCGCTTCTTGTACAGCTCGATCACGGCCTCGGCGACGTAGCGGATGTGATGCGTGGTGTACACGCGGCGCGGGATCGCGAGCCGCACCAGCTCGAGCTTCGGGTACTTCATCTCGCCGCTCGCCGGGTCCTTGTGCCCGAACATGAGACTCCCGACCTCGACCGCGCGGATCCCGTAGTCGCGGTAGAGCGAGACGACGAGCGACTGCCCGGGATACTCGGATTGCGGCAGGTGCGGCAGGCAGCGCCGCGCGTCGAGATAGACCGCGTGTCCCCCGACCGGCTTCACGATCGGCACGCCGGCCTTGTCCAGGAGACCGCCGAGCTCGGCCACCTGGCCGATGCGGAACGCGAGGTAGTCCTCGTCCAGCACTTCGCGCAGCCCGATCGACATCGCCTCGAGGTCGCGGCCCGCGAGCCCGCCGTAGGTCGGGAAACCCTCGACCAGGATCAACAGGTTCGTGATCCGGTCCGCCCAGTCGGCATTGTTGAGCGCCACGAAACCGCCGATGTTCACGAGCCCGTCCTTCTTCGCGCTCATCGTGCAGCCGTCGCCGTGCGCGAACATCTCGCGCGCGATCTCGGCCACCGACTTGTTCTGCTGGCCAGCCTCGCGCTGCTGGACGAACCAGGAGTTCTCGGCGAAGCGGCAGGCGTCGAAGAACAGCGGCACGCGGTGGCGTTCGCACACCTCCCGCACCCGGCGCACGTTCGCGAGCGATACCGGCTGGCCGCCGCCCGAGTTGTTCGTAACCGTGATCATGACGAGCGGCACGTGCTCGCGGCCGCGCTCGTGGATCACGCGATCGAGCTTCGCCGGATCGAGGTTGCCCTTGAACGGATGCTGGATGCCGGGATCCAGGCCCTCGTCGATCACGAGGTCGACCGCCTCGGCGCCCTGGTGCTCGACGTTCGCGCGCGTCGTGTCGAAGTGGATGTTGTTCGGCACGATGTCCCCGGGCTTCAAGACGGTCGAGAACAGCAGGTTCTCGGCGACCCGGCCCTGGTGGGTCGGGATGATGTGCCGATAGCCGAAGATCTCGCGCACCGTCTTCTCGAAGTGGAAGAAGTTGCGGCTGCCGGCGTAGGACTCGTCGCCCACCATGAGCCCCGCCCACTGGCGGTCGCTCATCGCCGAGGTGCCGCTGTCGGTGAGCAGGTCCACGTAGATGCTGTCCGCGGGGACCGCGAAGATGTTCAGTCCCGCTTCACGGATCAGGCGCGCGCGCTCCTCGAGTGAGACGCGGCGCAGCGGCTCGACCACCTTGATGCGGAAGGGTTCGGCGGGGAAGCGCATGGGACGGGGAGTCTAGCCTCAAGGCCGCCGGCGCGCGAGCCGCGCGCTGAAAACGGTTCCAAAATAGGTGTTGCAATCCTCCGGGCGGCGATCCTAGTCTTGAAGTCGTCCCCGAGCTATCCCCCCCGCAATGCAGCAGGGGGCCCGCACCGCGCCCAGTAACCCCCATCGGCGCACCGCACCAGCGGAACGGGCCGCGCACAACATCGAGTCCAGGGCGGAATGGCCACGGAAGGTGTCGTCCGGCGTCACGATGGCGTGAAAGAAATGCGCTGTGGATCGGTTGGGCGTCTGTGGGATCGGGGGACTCCAACGCCCGTATCGGGAAGCAGCGCAGAAATAGCCGCGCTGGGGCGGCCAGGGGGTCGGTTCAAAGGCGCGCGACGATCGCAGCGCTTGAACCGGGGCGAGCGGCGACTCGCACCTCGCAAGTCGTACCTGCGAGTGACCCGATGAAGCGAGGGGCCGGTCGAGAGACCGGCCCCTTCGCGTTGGTGGTCGAGCAGTTCGCGGCGCCGAAGTGAAATGGAGCGCCGGGCGGCTACGACCCGGCGCTCTTCACCTTCGCTGGGATCAGGAAGAACACGGCGAGCGCGAGCATCATGGCGATCGAGACGTTCGGCCACCAGAACGCGACCACGAACGCGACGAGATAGGCGATCGGGCCCACGCGGTACTGATCGTGAATCGCGAGCACCTCGGGCGCATCGTGCGGCACGCGCAGCAGCGGCGGGTGGCGGTCGCGCGACGAGGCGTAACGCCACAGCCCGTTGAAGCCGAGCGCGATGAATACGAAGCTTCCGCCGTAGACGGCGGTCGCCGTGACCTCGCCGGGATGCCCGAGATACTGCGCGACGAGCTCGGTCGGAAACGGCACCACGCTCACGCCGAGCAGAAGCAGTCCGTTCAGCACCAGCAGCCAGTGATCCACGCGGCGGATGAGCGTGAACAGCCGGTGGTGGTTCAGCCACATGATGCCGATCGTGGCGAAACTCGTGAGATACGCGGCGAACGACGGCCACTCGCTCGCGAGCGTGCGGCCGAGCGATGCGCTGCCTGCCGGCACCTTGAGCTCGAGCACGAGCAGCGTGATCGCGATCGCGAACACGCCGTCGCTGAACGCCTCGAGCCGCGCGGTTTCCTTTTCCTCTCGCTCCTCGCGAGCCGACTCCATCAATTCGTCTCGCCGCCGGGCGGCGCGGCGGGGCCCGCCGGCTTGATCTGCAGGCGCCGCTCGATCCGGCCGCGCACGCGCTGGCCGCGCTCGATCACGCTGTCGAGCGCGAGCAGGCCGAGCCGCTCGGCCGGCGAGGCGGGCACTCCCATGCATGCGGCGTTGACGAGCGCCTCGTAGCTGAGCGCTTCGCCGAGCCCCGGCGCGGGCGGCGTCTCGCCCGGGAGGGGCGTGGCTTTCGCCCAGCGCGCGCACGCGTCGAGCAGCGCGCGGTGCTCGAGCTCGACTAGGGGATCGTCATCGGAGTGCGGCGCGTGCGGCAGGATCTCGACGACCGCGGAGCGGTATGGGAACTCGCGCGTCACGCGTCCGATCTTCACGCGCTCGAGCCCGAGCACCCGCAGGTCGTAGCAATCGTTCGGCAACCACTCCACGTCGTCGATCCGCGCCAGGCACGCGATCGGGTGGAACTCGGGGTGGCTCCGCGCGTCCTCCCAGCCGGGCTTGATGAGCGCGAGCGCGAGCAGGCGCTGCGCGGAGAGCGCCTCACGGATCATGGTGCGATAGCGCAGCTCGAAGATGTGGAGCGGAATCGACGTGTGCGGGAACAGCACCACGTTCGGGAGCGGGAAGACCGGCACCGGATGCTTCGGGGCGAACTCCAACGAGGCCTCCGCAAGCGCCTGCTGCCCGCCGTGGTTCCCACTCGCGATCAATCGTCGCCGACGAATTCCAGCAGGTCCTGGATGTGTCCTTCGACCTTGACCTTGGGATAGATCTGCGCAACGCGTCCGGTACGGTCGATCACGAACGTCGTGCGCTCGATTCCCATGTACTTCTTGCCGTACAGGTTCTTCTGTTTGTAGACGCCGTACATCTTCGACACCGTCGCGTCCTCGTCGGCGAGCAGCGGGAACGGCAGCCGGTGCTTCTCGATGAAGTGCCGGTGCGAATCGATGCCGTCGGTGGAAACGCCGAGGATCACGGCTTGGTGCTTCTCGAACTCGGTGTTGTAATCACGAAAGTCGCACGCTTCCTTCGTGCAGCCCGGGGTCTCGTCCTTGGGATAGAAGTAGAGGATGACGGTTTTCTTGCCCTTGAACTGCCGCAGCGAAACCGGCTCTCCCGAGGTGGACGGCAGGTTGAAGTCGGGAGCGGTCCGGCCGATCACCGGCAGCATTGCGGTGGTCATTCATCCTCCGAAAGCGGGGCCGGGCTCCCGTGGGAGCCCGGCGGCAGCGGGCGCGTCGCGCCCCGTGACGAGATCCGCTACTTGCTGTGCACTGCCGACATGGCGAGCGCGCGCACGAGATTCTGCTCCACCACGTTCCAGTCCAGATTGTTGAAGAACGCCTCGATGTACTTGGCGCGCGCGCGGCCGTAGTCGATCCAGTACGCGTGCTCGTAGACGTCCAGCGCGAGGATCGGCGTGG
>Ga0318555_10000332_pt1 | contig 13789 bp, 12 predicted proteins | sample GRESIP082b2f23_FD_202529 | JGI IMG/M metagenome (GOLD analysis project Ga0318555, IMG submission 202529) | Tropical soil microbial communities from Luquillo Experimental Forest, Puerto Rico - GRE.SIPMG.082b2f23 | ecosystem: Environmental > Terrestrial > Soil > Tropical forest > Bulk soil... | reverse complement strand
CGCGACTGGGCCGATATCATTCGCACCCGGCTCGCGGGATCCGTGCCGCGCCATGCGCGCGAGGACTGGCTGATACCGGGGCTGTTCGAGTCGGGCGAGGGACGGCGGCTGCTGCCGCGCGAGCCGGTGCCGGCCGCGGTGCTCGTGCCGCTGGTCGAGCGAGCCGATCTGACGGTGCTCCTGACGCAGCGCGCCACGCAGCTGCGCAATCACGCGGGACAAATCAGCTTTCCCGGCGGGCGCATCGAGCCTGCCGACCGTGGTCCCGCCGAGGCGGCGCTGCGTGAAGCGCGCGAGGAGATCGGACTCGATGCGCGCTTTGTGTCCGTGATCGGCTATCTGCCCGATCATGTGGTGGTCACCGGTTTCCGCATCACGCCGGTGGTGGCGTTCGTCCAGCCCGGCTTCGAGCTCGCGCTCGCCAGTCAGGAGGTCGAGGACACCTTCGAGGTGCCTCTCGGCTATCTCTTCGACCCGAGCAACCATCGTCTCGGGCGGCGCGCGAGCATCGCGGGCGATGAGGTGGAGTTCCGGGAGATTCCCTTCGGCGAACGCATCATCTGGGGTGCGACGGCGGGGATGCTGCATACCCTCTACCGCCTGTGCGTCGAGCCGCAGGCCACATGAGCGAACCCGAGCGCGCCGTTGCCGCATTGCTGGCGCTGATGGCACGCCTGCGCGATTCGGAGCGCGGCTGCCCATGGGACCTCGAGCAGACCTTCACGACCATCGCGCCCTACACGATCGAGGAAGCCTACGAGGTGGCCGACGCCATCGAGCATGGCGACCGCGAGCACCTGCGGGAGGAGCTCGGCGATCTGCTGTTCCAGGTGGTGTTTCACGCGCGCATGGCCGAGGAACGTGGCTGGTTCGACTTCAGCGCCGTAGCGGACGGCATCCGCGAGAAGCTGGTGCGACGGCATCCGCACCTCTTCGCCGGCGCCACACTCGCTCCGCAGGATCTGGTGCGCGTGTGGGAGGAGCAGAAGGCGCAGGAGCGTGCCGTGGCGCAGGGGCGTGCGGTTGCCGAGGGCGCGAGCGCGGTGCTCGCGGGTGTGCCGCGGGCGCTGCCCGCGCTGACGCGCGCGGCGAAGCTCGGCCGGCGCGCAGCGCGGGTGGGCTTCGACTGGCCGGACGCGCCGTCGGTGCGCGCCAAGGTGCTCGAAGAGCTCGACGAGGTGGACGGCGCACTCGGCGCCGCGGCCGGCACTACTGCGGACGCGGCGGCGGCGCAGGCACTGGCCGGCGAGCTGGGGGATCTCTTGTTCGCCATCGTCAACTGGAGCCGGCATCTGCACGTCGACGCCGAAGCCGCGCTGCGCACAGCCAACGAGAAGTTCGAGCGGCGCTTTGCGCGCATGGAGTCGCTGGCGCGCGCCCGCAGTCTCGATCTCGCACGGCTCACGGCCACCGAGTGGGATGCGCTGTGGAGCGAGGCGAAGCTGAACGCCAGCTGAAGAAAATGCGCCAGGATTCTGACACTCGCAGCCCAACACGCGAATGCGTTAGGCTTGAGCGCCGTGATCCGTGCCAGACTGACAGCGCTTCTCGCGTACCTGCTGTGTGCAGCAGCTGCCACCGGCGCCGCGCTCGTAACCGCCTCTGCCCTCCATCCGGACGCCGCGCCCGTGGCGATGCCGCGCGGCACCGTGTCCATGGACCAGGCAGTCAGGATGGTGGAAGAGCGCTATCACGCCCGCGTGGTGAAGGTGGAAACACAGCAGGACGACGGCCACACCCTGTACGTGCTGCGGCTGCTGAACGACGCGGGCAAGGTTTGGACGGTGCGCGTCGACGCAGCCAGCGGCTCCATACAATAATCCCGGCGGAGGGAGCGGCATGCGCGCACTGGTAGTCGAGGACGAGGCGACGCTGCGCGAGACCCTGCAGACGCGTCTCGGCGAAGTGGGCTTTACCGTGGATGTGGCACGCGACGGTGATGAAGGGCTGTTCGCCGGCCTGGAATATCCGCTCGACATCGCGGTGATCGATCTGGGTCTGCCGGGCCTCTCCGGACTCGAGCTCATCCGGCGTCTGCGCGCCGCACACAAGACCTTTCCGATTCTGATCCTGACCGCACGCGATAACTGGCAGGACAAGGTGGAGGGGCTGCAGGCGGGCGCGGATGACTATGTGGTGAAACCGTTCCACTTCGAGGAAGTGCTGGCACGCCTGCACGCCCTGCTGCGCCGCGCGGGCGGTTGGGCGAGTCCGGAGCTCAAGTGCGGTCCGATCGTGCTCGATACGCGCGCCCAGACGGTGACCGTCAACGGCGCCGGAGTGGAGCTCACTACCTTCGAATATCGCATCCTCGAGCATCTGATGCTGCGCGCCGGAGAAGTCATCTCCAAGAGCGAGCTCACCGAGCGGCTCTACGACCAGGACTTCGAGCGCGACAGCAACGTCATCGAGGTGCTGGTCGGGCGGCTGCGCCGCAAGCTCGATCCCGAGGATCATCTGCGTCCGATCGAGACGCTGCGCGGGCGCGGCTATCGGCTGGCGCTGCCGCGGGACGCCGCGTCCTGAGGCGCGGCGGCCGAGCCGAAGGCCCGCGTGCATTCGCTCAGCCGTCGACTCCTGATCTCGGTGTCCGTGCCGCTGGCGTTGTTCTGCGGTGTCGTGATGCTGGTGCTAGACGCCGGCTTCCGCGAGGTTGCGCAGCGCACGCTCCGCGATGAGCTCGACCGGCAGATGGTGGCGCTCATCGCGGCGGCCGAGCCGCAGCTCGATGGCGGTTACGCGCCCGCACCGCACACGCTCGATCCACGGCTCGAGACCCCGCGCTCGGGCGTGTATGCGGAAATCCGCTCCTCGGGGCCCGAGTGGCGCTCGCCGTCGACGGCGGGACTGAACAGCGATTTCGGGCGCCTGCTGTCGGGCGGCGAGCGCAATCTCACCTACGCCACCTTCGGCAACGACCGCGTCGCGATCGAGAGCCGCTCGATCCAGTTCGAGGGCGCTCAGAATGCGCCGAGCCCGCTCACCTTCAGCGTCGCGACCAGTCTCAGTCCCTACCAGCAGGAGTTGTGGCGTTTCCGGCGCGAGCTCGGAGGCTGGTTCCTCGCCTTGATGCTGCTGCTGCTGTTGACGCTCGCGGCTCTGCTGCAGTGGGTGCTGGGACCGGTGCGGCGCATGGAGCGAGAGATTCATGAGGTCGAGGCGGGCCGGCGCGAGAGCCTCGGGGCAGGTTACCCGCGCGAGCTCGCCCGCGTCGCGGGCAACCTCAATGCGCTGCTGATCGGTGAGCGTAAGCGCGTGGCGCGCTACCGCAATACCCTCGGTAACCTGGCACACAGCCTGAAGACGCCGCTCGCGGTGATGCGCGCGGAGGGCGCGAGCGGCACCGTGAGCACCGAGATCGACCGGATGAGCGGCATCATCGAGCACCAGCTCAAGCGCGCTGCTGCCTCGGGTGGCGCGCTGCTTGGGCAGGCGCCGGTGGGGGTGTCCCAAGTGGCGGCGGAGCTGCGTGCCACGCTGCTACGGGTCTACGCCCGCAAGGATCTCGTCATCGAGCTCGCGGTCCCGCCAGCGGCGCAATTCATCGGCGACCGGGGCGACCTGACTGAGCTGCTCGGGAATCTCCTCGACAACGCTTGCAAGTGGTGTCGCACCCGTGTGCGTTTCGGCGCCAGCATCGATGAGAGCGCAGAGCCACGCGCGCGCTTGGGCCTCGTGGTCGAGGATGATGGGCCGGGGATCTCGGCTGCGGACCGTGCGCGGGTGCTGCGGCGCGGAGAGCGGGCGGACGAGAAGGTTCCGGGTCATGGCCTGGGGCTCGCCATGGTGCACGACACCGTGGACCTCTACGGCGGCACGCTCTCCATCGATGCGTCGCCGCTCGGTGGTGCGCGATTCACGCTGCACCTGCCGGGGCGCTGACGCCGACGCGGCGGAAGCGACCGCACCTCGAATGGCTACAGACCCTCGTGACGCGCTCGTGGAGGTTCCAGGCGGACGAGTGCTCGTGCGCCGCTGGAGCGGCGGCCAGAGCAATCGGCCGCCCATAATCCTGCTGCATGATTCGCTGGGTTCGGTCGATCAGTGGCGCGATTTTCCCGCCGCGCTGGCAGCGGCCACGGGCAGGCAGGTCCTCGCTTACGACCGGCTCGGCTTCGGCCGATCGACACCGCGCGTGGAGCTGCCCTCGGTTGACTTCATCTCCGACGAAGCTGTGACTTTCTTCCCGCCAATGCAGCGAGCACTGGGTGTGACGCGATTCGCGCTGTTCGGCCACAGTGTGGGCGGGGCGATGGCACTGGTGATCGCGGCCTCGCAGCCGGCAGCCTGTGAGGCCGTCATCACGGAGGCCGCCCAGGCTTACGTGGAGCCGCGCACCCTGGCCGGCATTCGGGCCGCCACGGCGCAGTTCGCCAAGCCCGAGCAGTTCGAAAAACTCATCCGCTGGCACGGCGAGCGGGCGAGGTGGGTGCTCGACGCATGGAGCGAGGTCTGGTTGTCGAGCAGCTTCTCGTCCTGGAGCCTCGATCAGGAACTCGGAAACGTCACCTGCCCCGTTCTCGTGATTCACGGCGACCGGGATGAGTATGGGTCGCTCGAGTTTCCGCGGCGGATTGCCGGCGGCGTCGTAGGCCCCTCGCAATTGGAAATCCTCGCCGACTGCGGCCATCTGCCGCATCGCGAGAAAAGACATGAAGTACTCCGTCTAACTTCCGGATTCCTTGAGCGATATTAAACCACCCGCCCTGTTGAGACGTCGGGCAGCCGGCGTGCCGATTGCCCGAGGGCGCAATGCGCGCATTGACGTTCGGCCAATAGTTAGCCGAACGGATAACTATCCGTCCAAACACCATTCGGTGCGCGGCTCACCAGCCAACCTAGGATTCGACCTTGAACTCGATACCCTGCGCGAGCGGCAGGTCAGGACTCCAATTCACCGTGTTGGTCTGGCGGCGCATGTAGGTCTTCCAGGCATCGGAGCCGGACTCGCGCCCGCCGCCGGTGTCCTTCTCACCGCCGAAGGCGCCGCCGATTTCCGCTCCCGAAGTGCCGAGATTGACGTTGGCGATACCGCAATCGCTGCCCGCCGCCGACAGGAAGGCTTCCGCGCTCTGCAGACGGTCGGTGAACAGGGCCGAGGACAGGCCGTGGGCGGACGCATTCTGCCGCTCGATCGCCTCGCTCAGCGAGTCGACCGGAATCAGGTAGAGGATCGGCGCGAACGTCTCGGTCTGCACGATCGACCATTCGTTGTGGGCGCGGATGATAGTCGGCTCGACGAAGTTACCCGGCCGATCGAGAGCCTTACCGCCGAACAGCACCTCACCGCCCGCGCTGCGCGCGGCGCTCACGGCGGCCTGGTAGCTCTCAACCGCCGGCGTGTCGATCAGGGGTCCCATCAGCGTGCCACCCTCGAGCGGATCGCCGATGCGTACCTGACGGTAGGCGTGCACCAGGCGCCGCTCGAGCTCCGCCGCGATCGCCTTGTGGGCGAACACACGCCGCGTGCTGGTGCAGCGTTGTCCGGCCGTGCCGACCGCGCCGAAAACGATCGCGGGGACCGCCAGGTCGAGGTTGGCCGTCTCATCGACGATGACCGCGTTGTTGCCACCGAGTTCGAGCAGACTCTTGCCGAGGCGCGCGGCGACCCGCTCGCCGACCTTGCGGCCGACCTCGGTCGAGCCGGTGAAGGAGATGAGCGCGATGCGCCGGTCCTCGACCATACGCGTGGCGAGCCCCGTGCCGTGATCGACGAATACCTGAAAGACTGCCGGCAGATGCGCGTCGGCGAGCACGCGGTTGCACAGGTGCTGCACCGCCAGTGCCGTGAGCGGGGTCTTGTGCGAGGGCTTCCACACGCAGGCGTTGCCGCAGACTGCGCCGAGGAACGCATTCCACGACCACACGGCGACCGGGAAGTTGAAAGCGGAAATGATGCCCACGACGACGAGCGGATGCCATTGCTCGAACATGCGGTGCTGCGGGCGCTCCGAATGCATCGAGAGACCGTAGAGCATGCGCGACTGGCCCACTGCGAAGTCGGCGATATCGATCATCTCCTGTACCTCGCCGATTCCCTCGGCGAGAATCTTGCCGTTCTCGAGCGAGACCAGCGTGCCGAGATCGTCCTTGTGCCGACGCAGCTCCTCGCCGATGAGCCGCACGGCCTCGCCGCGCTTGGGCGCCGGTACCTCGCGCCAGCGCGCGGCCGTGGCGACCGCCGAGCTCACGACGTGCTCGTAGTCCTGCACGCTTGCGGGGCGCACCTGCGCGAGGAGGGTGGCGTTGGCGGGGTTGCGCACATTGAGCAGCGCGCCGTCGGTGGCGGTCGACCAGCCGTGTGATCCTGACCAGGCGCCGGGGTTGAGGGGCCCGAGCCCCAGGCGGCGCAGCAGTGCGTCGGTATCGGTGTTCATGCGTTGACAGCCTTTCGGCGACGTTGATGGCCCACCTTGCCCGCTACGACGAGCTCGCCGGAGAGGTGCTTGGTGCCACCCGGGGCGTAGTAGCGTCCGAAGCGGTTGGCGAGGATGTCGGTGAGGCGGAACTGCTCCTGTGCCACGAAGCCGCTGTAGCGCCCCTTGCTCTCGAGCACCAGGTCGACGACCGCGGTGATCCCGGCGGCAGTCGTCACCTGGATCGCCGACCACAATCGCCCGGCGATCACCTGCGGGTAGATCTTGTTGACGTAGTTCTCCTCCCGCAGCTCACCGTCCTGTGTGCCCGTGACGGCCACATACACGATGACCACATCCTGCAGCGTCTGCGGCACCGCGTTCTCCAGGATGCGCTTGAGCGTTGCGCGGTCGTGATTGAGCTTCAGATCGTTCATGAGCAGACGCATCTGCTCGCAGTGACCCGGATAGCGGATGGTCTTGTAGTTCATCGACTCGACGTGCGCGCCGTGGGTCTCGGCAAGCGAGCCGAGGCCGCCCGAGGTGTTGAAGGCCTCGTAGCGCATGCCGTCGATCTCGATCTCCTCGAGCCCCTCGAGCGGTGCCACCTCGGTGAGCCGCCCCTCGCTCACCGCCTGACAGGGGTTGCCGTACTCGTTGATGAGCCCCTCGGTCGACCAGGTGAGGGAGTACTTGAGCACGTTGTTCGGGTGCTGCGGCAGAGCGCCGACGCGCAGCTTCACCGCGCGCAGCTCATCGAAGTGGGTGATTAGCTCGGCGGCGGCAATACTGATGAATCCCGGCGCTAGCCCGCACTGCGGCACGAACGCCTGAGCGGCACCGGCGGCAATCGCGCGCACCGCCCGGGTCACTTCCACATCCTCGGTGAGATCGAAGTAGTGAGCGCGCGCCTTGCGTGCAGCCTCCGCCACGGAGACGTTGCAGTGGTAGGGCAGACTCGAGATCACCGCATCCACCGGATGAGCGGCGAGGTGGCGGGCGAGAGCCGCGGCGTTGCTCGCATCGAGGGTGAAAGCGGCGAGGTGCGCAGCACCGTGCGCCCGCGCGACACCCTCGGCGGCTACGCCGTCGACATCCGCCAGCTGCACCTTGTAACCGCCGGATTCGGCTAACAATCCCGAGATGAGGGCGCCGATCTTGCCGGCGCCGAGAATCAAGACACGGTGCATAGGGGTCCTCACGAAAAGGGGCGCATTCTGCCCGCGAAGCGCCGCCGGCGCCAGCCGTTCCGGACGGACCGGAACGCGGCGGCGGGCGTGCCCTGATCGGTCGCAAATTGCATGCTAGGATCAATGACATGCGAGCGCCCGAAACCACCTCCTGGCACAGCGCCAGCTGGCAAGCCCGCGCGGCCCAGCAGCAACCGGTCTACGCGGACGCCCGGGCGCTCGAGTGGATCGTGGCGCAGATCTCGCGGCTGCCGCCGATCGTGGTCTCCTGGGAGGTCGAAGCGCTGCGCGACCGCCTGGCCGCAGCGCAGCGCGGCGAGGCCTTTCTGCTTCAGGGCGGCGACTGCGCCGAGACATTCGCCGACTGCGATTCCGACATCATCGCGAAGAAGCTGAAGATCCTGCTGCAGATGAGCCTCGTGCTGCTGCATGGACTGAAGAAGCCGATCGTCCGCGTGGGACGTATGGCCGGGCAGTACGCCAAGCCGCGCTCGGCGGATACCGAGACCCGTGACGGGGTGACGCTGCCGAGCTACCGCGGCGACCTGGTCAATCGCCCCGAGTTCACGGCCGCCGCGCGCGCTGCGGATCCGGAGCTGCTGCTGCGCGGTTACGAGCGCGCGGCGCTCACGCTCAACTTCGTGCGCGCGCTCGTCGAGGGAGGCTTCGCCGACCTGCATCACCCCGAATACTGGGACCTCGGCTTCGTGCACCAGGCACCGCTGAAAGACGCGTATGAGCGCATCGTGCGCTCGATCGGCGACGCGCTGGATTTCTTCGAAGGCATGAGCGGGCACCCGGTCCACGAGGCGACGCTCGTCGATTTCTACTCGAGCCATGAGGGGCTGCACCTGCTGTACGAGCAGGCGCAGACGCGCTTCATCCCGCGCCAGAACCGCTGGTACAACCTCTCGACCCACATGCCCTGGATCGGCATGCGGACCGCGGCGCTCGATGGGGCGCACGTCGAATACTTCCGCGGTATCTCCAATCCCATCGGCGTCAAGGTCGGCTCGGCGATGGACGCGGCCTGGCTGCAGGGCCTCGTCAACACGCTCAATCCGCAGAACCAGCCGGGGCGGCTCACCTTCATTCACCGCTTCGGGGCGAAGGACGTGGCGGCAGCGCTCCCGAAGGCCATCGAGGCGGTGCGCCAGACCGGACAGACGGTGCTGTGGGTGTGCGATCCGATGCACGGCAATACCGAGACCACCACCGGGGGCCTCAAGACGCGCCGCTTCGAGAATATCCTGCGCGAGCTCGACCTCGCATTTCGCATCCATGCCGAGATGGGCTCGCACCTCGGCGGTGTGCACATCGAGCTCACCGGGGACGATGTCACCGAGTGCACCGGCGGGGCGCGGGGACTCACCGATTCCGACCTGGCGCGCGCCTATCGCTCGAGCGTCGATCCGCGTCTCAACCACGAGCAGGCACTCGAGCTCGCCATGCTCATCGCCGAGCGCAGCCAGAGCCGCCGCAACGACCGGCGCAGCGGAGCGTAGCTGCGCGCCGTACCCGCAGCGACCGCCGCTTTCGATGCGGACTGCACGCGCTGCCCGCGGCTCGCGGCATTCCTCCAGCGCGTACGGACGCAGCACCCCGGGTACTGGGCGCGCCCGGTGCCGTCCTTCGGTGCCGCCCGTCCGCGCATCCTCATCATCGGTCTCGCGCCCGGCCTGCACGGCGCCAATCGCACCGGGCGACCCTTCACCGGCGATCACGCGGGACTGTTGCTGTACCAGACGCTCTACGACGCGGGCCTCGCGAACCGCCCGCACTCACACTCGGCGGACGATGCGCTGCGGCTCATCGACGTGCGCATCGTCAACTCCGTGAAGTGCGTCCCGCCGGAGAACAGGCCGCTGCCGGAGGAGGTACGGCGCTGCAACGATTACCTGCAGGCGGAGCTGCGGCGGCTGCGCGCGGTGCGCGTGTATCTGGCGCTCGGGCGGGTGGCGCATGAGGCTCTGCTGCTGGCGCTCGGCCTGCGCCGTTCGGCCTACCCCTTCGGTCACGGCCGCGAGCATGCGCTCGATGCGGCGCGCTGGCTCATCGATTCGTATCATTGCAGCCGCTACAACACCGCCACGCGCCGGCTCACTGCAGCCATGTTCCAGGCGGTGGTGGCGCGCGCCTGCGAGCGCGCGGCACTGCCGGGACGGCGCGCCGGGAGCGCGCGATGAGCGCGCAGCGCGCGACTGAAGCCATGTTCGACCACAAGGAATACATCGCCTCGCTCCCGCGCCGTCCGGGCGTGTACCGCATGTACGGTGCCGGGCAGGAGCTGCTGTACGTCGGCAAGGCGCGCAGCCTCAGGGACCGGGTGGCGACCTACTTTGCCGCGCGCAACGTCGATCCCAAGGTGCAGGCGCTGGTGGGCCAGATCGACGCCATCGAAGTGACGGTGACCAACTCCGAGACCGAGGCGCTGCTGCTCGAATACAACCTCATCAAGGCTCACAAGCCGCGCTTCAACATCGTGCTGCGCGACGACAAGAGCTTTCCGTACATCCACCTGTATGTCGAGCACGAGTACCCGCGCCTGGAGTTCTACCGCGGCTCGCGCGCCGCGCCGGGACGCTACTTCGGGCCCTTCCCCAGCGCCGGCGCCGTGCGCGATACGCTCAATCAGCTGCAGAAGCTGTTTCGCATCCGCAACTGCCGCGACAGCTTCTTCGCCAACCGCAGCCGCCCGTGTCTGCAGCACCAGATCGGACGCTGCTCGGCGCCGTGCGTGGGGCTGATCACGCGCGCGGCGTACGCGCAGGACATCGCCGCCGCGGTGAAGGTGCTCGAGGGCCGCAGCGACGAGGTCAACGCCGAGCTGCAGGCACGCATGGAGGAAGCCGGCGCGCGGCTCGAGTTCGAGCGCGCCGCCGGGATTCGCGACCAGCTCGCCGCGCTCAAGCGCATCCAGGCCCAGCAGGTGGTGATGGCCGAGGGCGCCCGCGATGCGGACGTGTTCGCCATCGCCGGCGATGCCGGTGAATACGCGGTGAGCGTGATGCTGGTGCGCGGCGGTCGCAATCTCGGCACCAGCAGCTATTTTCCGCGTGCCATACTCGCCGAGCCGCACGAGGCGCTGACATCGTTCGTGATGCAGTACTACGCCAACGCCGACGCACCCGCCGAGGTGCTGCTCGGCAGCCGCCTCGAGGAGGCGCCGGCGCTCGCCGAGGCGTTGCGCGAGCGGCTCGGGCGCACGCTCGAGGTGCGCTGCCCGGCGCGCGGCATCGGCGCCCGCTGGGTCGAGCTGGCGCGCGAGAACGCCGCGCAGGCGCTGCGCATGCGCCTGGCGCACCGCGTCGGCATGGACGAGATGCTGAACGATCTCGCACGCGAGCTGGATCTCCCGGAGCCACCACAGCGCCTCGAGTGCTTCGACATCAGTCACACCGGCGGGGAGGGCACGGTCGCATCCTGCGTGGTCTTCGGCCCCGAGGGACCGCTCAAGAAGGAGTACCGTCGCTTCAACATCCGTGGCGTGACCCCCGGTGACGATTACGCTGCGCTGCGCCAGGCGCTCGAACGCCGCTACCGGCGCGTAGAGGAGGGCGAGATACCGGCCCCGGACGTGCTGCTGATCGATGGCGGGTTGGGGCAGATCACCCAGGTCCACGAGGTGCTCGCCGGGCTCGGTTTCGCCGAGCTGGTACTCGTCGGGGTTGCCAAAGGTCCCGATCGCCGGCCCGGGCAGGAGCGGTTGTTCGTCTACGGTGCGCAAAGCCCCATCACGCCCGTACCGCACGGCCCGGCATCACGGCTGATCCAGCGCATCCGCGATGAGGCACACCGCTTTGCCATCACCGGCCACCGCAAGAAGCGCGCACGGCGTTACCACCAGTCGGTGCTGGAAGTGGTGCCGGGGCTGGGCCCGGCGAAGCGTCGCGCGCTCCTCAAGCACTTCGGCGGCCTGCAAGGTGTCATGCGCGCCGGAGTCGCCGACCTGACACAGGTGAGCGGAATCGGCGCGGCGCTCGCGCGAACTCTTTATGATCACCTGCATCCGGGCTCCTGAAGCACCCCGCCAAATCCTGCTTGACACGCATCTATGAGCAACCACCGATCAACAAGATGCGAAATTTGGCGGGGGCCCCGCTAGGCGGCGAGCATGGATTGGAACCTTCCCAACACGCTCACGTGGGCGCGCATCGCGGCGATCCCGCTGATCATATTGCTGTTCTACATGCCCTATCCGTGGGCGGATCCCGCGGCGGGTCTGCTGTTTGCCGCAGCCGGCGTCACCGACTCGCTCGATGGCTACTTCGCGCGGCGGCTCGGCCAGATCTCGCGCCTCGGCGCATTTCTCGACCCGGTGGCCGACAAGCTGATCGTGGCGGTCGCGCTGGTTCTGCTGGTGAGCAAGGATCCCCGCGCCCTCATCGTGCTCACCGCTATCATCATCATCGGTCGCGAGATCACGATCTCGGCGCTGCGCGAGTGGATGGCCGAGATCGGCGCACGGCGCAAGGTGGCCGTCTCCCAGCTCGGCAAATACAAGACGATCCTGCAGATCACCGGGCTCTCGATGATGCTCTACCGCTGGCCGCTTTTCGGTCTGCACACCTACGCGCTGGGCGTCGTGCTCACGGTGGTCGCCGCCGCTGCGACGCTGGTCTCGATGCTCGTGTACCTGCGCGCCGCGTGGCCGGAGCTCAAGCGCTGAGGGTCTAGGCCATTAATGCTAATAGTTTCATTAGCTTGGGAGTTATTCATAGCGCCGTATCGAGCTAATGGCACTCGCCGGGCTCGCCTTGACTTCCCAAGGGGTGTACATAGAATTTCGCGCTCCCAAAGGACGCGGGCTTAGCTCAGTTGGTAGAGCGGTACCTTGCCAAGGTACAGGTCGACGGTTCGAACCCGTTAGCCCGCTCCATCTTTCCGGTGGCTTCACTTCCTAGTCGTCTGCGCCGTGTGCGCCGCCGCTGAGGCGAACCAAACGCTGCCGTGCACCGCCGGTCGCACGGCCACAACATTCGGGGAGGGTGCGCGATGTCCGACGCGATGAGCTGGGATGGGAACTGGGCGTGGGCCCTGCCGCTGATGGTCCTCACCTTGATCCTGCACGTCGTGGGCCTGGCGCTCATCAACCTGCGCATGGTCCACGTGATGGGGCGCTTACGCCGCCGTCATCAGTTCTTCCCGATATTCGTATTCGTCATGGGAGTCACCGCGCTGCTCGCGGTACTGCTGCTGGGGTTCGAGGCGACGTTGTGGGCAGCGGCTTTTCGCACCCTCGGTGCACTCCCGGATGGCCGCTCCGCGATGCTGTATTCGTTGAATGCCTTCACTGCGTATGGCCATACCGAACTCGTGCTCGCACCGCACTGGCGGCTGATGGGAGCGCTCGAAGCGCTGAACGGCATGCTGCTCTTCGGCCTCACCACGGCGTTCCTGTACGGTCACATCCGCCAGGTGTGGCCCGCCGAGCTGCAGGGGCCGATAGTGCAGGGAAGGACTGCTTCCCAGCGGGGTCCCCAGGAAATTTCGCGTCTTGCTGAGCAGTGAGGGCACATCGAGCGCGACAAGCGAAACTTCATGGGGTGCATCAGGGCTCGACGTGAACGATCGGGCTGTCGCCGCCGACGACGCCGATGACGGCTGCGTCCGCCAGGCCGTGCTGGCGGAAAATATCGAGCGCGAGTGGAGCCGCCTCCGCGGTGCAGGCCACCAGCAGTCCGCCCGAGGTCTGCGGGTCGGTGAGCAGCGCCTTGTGCGCGGACTCGAGCTGTGGATCGAGCCGCACCTCATCCCCGTATGCGGTCCAGTTGCGTGCCGAGGCACCGGTGACGCAGCCGGTGGCGGCCATGGCGAGCACATTCGGCAGCAGCGGAATGCGCCGCACGCTCAAGCGCGCGCCAAGGCGCGATCCGCGGCACATTTCCAGCAGGTGCCCGAGCAGGCCGAAGCCGGTGACATCGGTCATGGCGTGCACGCCGGCGAGCTCCGCGAGTGCGGGTCCTGCGTCATTCAGCCGCGTCGTGGTCTCGATCATCGCCTGATAGTCGCCTGGCGAGAGTTGTCCCTTCTTGAGCGCAGCGGAGAGGATGCCAACCCCGAGGGGTTTGCCGAGGATGAGCGCATCGCCCCGCTGTGCGTCGCAGTTGCGTTTCACGTGGCGGGGATGCACGAGGCCGAGCGCGACCAGTCCGTAGATCGGCTCGACCGAATCGATGCTGTGCCCGCCGGCGACCGGTACGCCGGCCTGCGCGCAGACCGCTTCCCCGCCCCGCAGAATCT
>Ga0318555_10000328_pt1 | contig 13814 bp, 10 predicted proteins | sample GRESIP082b2f23_FD_202529 | JGI IMG/M metagenome (GOLD analysis project Ga0318555, IMG submission 202529) | Tropical soil microbial communities from Luquillo Experimental Forest, Puerto Rico - GRE.SIPMG.082b2f23 | ecosystem: Environmental > Terrestrial > Soil > Tropical forest > Bulk soil... | reverse complement strand
CCACTGGATATCCGGCGAGCGCAAGCTGGTGACAGCGGCCTTGGCCGAGGCCAGCGGCGTGCGCAGGTCGTGGCTGACCGCGGTGAGCAGGGCGGTCCGCATCCGGTCGGCGGCCGCGATCGGCCGGGCTGCTTCCGCCTCGGCGGCCAGCCGCTGCTGTTCCAGCGCGACGGCGGCGTAAACGGCGAACGCACCGAGCACCCGGCGGTCGGTAGCCGGCAGGGCCGGGCCGCGCAGCGCCAGCGTCATGGTGTCGGTGACCGGCACGTCCACGTCGGCATCGTCAGGACTGGTGATGGCCGGCTCGCCGGAATGGGCGGCGACAGTCCAGCCCGCGACCGGTCCCGCTGCCGGCCGGCCACCGGGCAAGGGGCGGCACTCCAGCAGCGTGACCGAGTCCATCCCGAACGCCTCCCGGACCCGGTCCAGCACCGCGGTCACCGCCCGCTCACCGCGCAGCACGCTGCCCGCGGTGGTAGCCAGCAGCTCGGACTCCGCGCTAGCCCGGGCGGCCTGCCTGGTGCGTCTGGCGGCACGGTCCACCACCGAGCTGACCAGCAGCGCCACCAGCACGAACACGATCAGCGCCAGGACGTTGTTCGCCTCGGCGATGGTCCACTCGTGAATGGGCGGGGTGAAGTAGTAGTTCAGCAGCAGCGACCCTGCGACCGCAGCCAGCAGCGCGGGCAGGAACCCGCCGACCAGCGCCACCACGATCACCGCCACCAGGAAGATCAGCACGTCGCTGGTGAGGTTGACCGGCGTGCGCAGCGCCGCCAGTCCCAGCGTGATGAGCGGAAGGAGTACCGCTGCCACCAGATAGCCGAGCAGCTGCCGCCGCAATGGCAGGCCGCCCCGGCTGCGCGGCAGCCACCGGCCGCGGCCCATCTGCGCGTGGGTGACGATGTGCACGTCGATGTCGCCCGAATCACGGATGGTCCGGGATCCGATGCCGGGCCCGGTGAGCGTCGCCGACAGCCAGGACCGCCGGCTGGCCCCCAGCACCAGCTGGGTGGCGTTCTCGGCCCGGGCGAAGGTAAGCAGCGCCTCCGCGACGTTGTCGCCGACTACCTGGTGGTAGCTGCCGCCGAGCGACTCGGTCAGCCGCCGCTGGGCAGCGAGCGCGGCTGGGTTGGCACCGGTCAGCCCGTCCGACCGGGCGACGTGCACGGCGAGCAGCTCACCGCCCGCAGACCGGGCGGCGATCCGGGCGGCGCGGCGGATGAGGGTGTCTCCTTCCGGGCCGCCGGTGAGCGCGACCACCACCCGCTCGCGCGCTTCCCAGGTCTCCCGGATGTGATGTGCCTGCCGGTAGCGCTGCAGGCCCTCATCCACCCTGTCGGCCAGCCACAGCAGGGCGAGTTCCCGCAGCGCGGTCAGATTCCCGGTCCGGAAGTAGTTGGTCAGCGCGGCGTCGATCTTTTCTGGCGGGTAGATGTTGCCGTGCGCCATCCGGCGGCGCAGCGCCTCAGGCGTCATGTCCACCAGCTCGACCTGGTCGGCAGCCCGGACCACGGCATCAGGCAGGGTCTCCCGCTGCGGCACGCCGGTGATCTTCTCGACCACGTCGTTGAGTGATTCCAGGTGCTGGATGTTCACCGTGGAGATGACGTCGATGCCCGCGTCGAGCAGGTCCTCGACGTCTTGCCAGCGCTTGGCGTGCGTGGAGCCAGGAATGTTGCTGTGGGCGAGTTCGTCGACGAGCACGACCTCTGGCCGCCGGGCGAGCACCGCGTCCAGGTCCATCTCCTCGAACATGCTGCCGCGGTAGGGGAGACGCGCCCGCGGCACCACCTCCAGCCCTTCGACCAGTTCCTCGGTGTGCGTGCGCCCATGGGTTTCGACGAACCCCACCACCACGTCGGTGCCACGTTCCGCCCGCCGGTGGCCCTCGCCCAGCATGGCGTAGGTCTTACCGACGCCCGCGGCGTTGCCCAGGTAGATCCGGAGCTGGCCCCGGCTGCCCTCGCTCATCATCTCTCCTGCAGAAACATGCCTGCTGGTAACAGTGTGACCGGCCGGGCGGGATGGCCGCCAGGCCTGGCTATGGCCGGTAGCGGTAGCCCATTGCGGGCTCGGTCAGCAGGTGCTGGGGCCGGGATGGGTCCGCTTCCAGCTTCCGGCGCAGCGCGGCCATATGGAAGCGCAGGTCATGGCGTTCGCGCTCGGACCCGGGACCCCAGATCTCGGTGAGCAGCCGCTGGCTGCTGACCAGCTGGCCCGGGTGGCGGACGAGTATCTCCAGCAGCCGCCACTGGGTCGGGGTGAGCCGCACCGTCCTGGTTCCCTCCCGCACGGTGTGGGCGGCCAGATCGATCTCGCACCGGCCGATGGTGAACTGGGCAGGCGGCGGGGTGTGGTCGTCCCGGTGGAGCACGGCTCGCAGCCGGGCCAGCAGTTCCGCCATGGCGAAGGGTTTGGTGACGTAGTCGTCGGCCCCGTTGTCCAGTGCGGTGATCTTGTCACCGGAACCGGTCCGGCCGGAGAGCACCACCACCGGTGCCTGCGACCAGCCGCGCAGTTCGCGGATCACTTCGACCCCGTCCAGATCCGGCAGGCCCAGGTCCAGGATCACCGCGTCCGGCGGGTGCGCGCTGGCCTCGGCCAGCGCTTCCCGGCCGGTGCGGGCGGTGGCCACTTCATAGCCGCGGGCGCGCAGGTTGATGCGCAGCGCCCGGGACATGGCCGCCTCGTCCTCCACCACCAGCACCCGGGCTCGGGGCTTGCCAGCGGAGGTATCAGCCTCCTGCCCCCGGGTCTCCGCAGCCACCGCCATGCCAGGCTCAGTGACCGACCGGGTACTTCTGGTCGAGCGCCATGTTCAGCAGGAGCACGTTCACCTGCGGCTCGCCCAGGAATCCGAGCGGCCGGCCCTGGGTGTACTGCTGGACCAGGGCCATGATCGCGGCCGGGCTGGTGTGCCGGGCGGCGGCGACCCGGTTCACCTGGATGGCGGCGTCGGCCGGCGAGATGCCCGGGTCCAGGCCGGAGCCGGAGGCGGTCACCGCGTCCGCCGGAATCTGCGAGATCGTGACGTGGTCGAACGCCGCGATCTGCTGCTGCCGCTGCTTGATGAACTGGACCAGGGCCGGGTTGGTGGGCCCGAGGTTCGACGCTGAGGAGTACAGCGGGTTGCAGCCGTAGTTGTCCCGGCCCGTGCCGGTGACAACATACTTGCCGTCCTTGCCCTGGCTCAGCGCCCAGCCGGCGATCGCGAAAGAAGGCCGGGGCTGAAAGTACTGCGGCAGCGTGCTGCCCTTGGCATCCACGAACTCCTGGCACAGCAGGCTGGACCCGACGACATGGCCCCGGTAGCTGACCAGTGAGCCATTGGCCTGGTGATGGAAGGCCACCTGGGCGATGCCCCACATGACCACCGGGTAGATAATCCCGCAGATTACGGTGAAGACGAGCAGCCCACGCAGTGCCGCGATGTGCTGTCGGATCCAGCTGGGAAGGCGGTTCATGGTGGTTACCTGCCAAATCCGGGGATGAACTGGACGATCAGGTCGATGGCCCAGATGCCGATGAACGGGATGATCAGCCCGCCGACGCCGTAGATCAGCAGGTTCCGGCGCAGCATCGACGATGCCGAGGCGGGCCGGTACCGGACGCCGCGCAGCGCCAGCGGGATCAGCGCGACGATGATCAGCGCGTTGAAGATGATCGCCGAGGTGATCGCCGACTTCGGGCTGTACAGGTGCAGGATGTTGAGCTTGGCCAGGCCCGGGATGACTGCCGAGAACATGGCCGGGATGATGGCGAAGTACTTGGCCACGTCGTTGGTGATGGAGAAGGTAGTCAGCGCACCCCGGGTGATCAGCAACTGCTTGCCGATCTCCACGATCTCGATGAGCTTGGTCGGGTTGGAGTCCAGGTCCACCATGTTCCCGGCCTCCTTCGCGGCCGAGGTCCCGGTATTCATGGCCACACCGACATCGGCCTGCGCGAGCGCCGGGGCGTCGTTGGTGCCGTCCCCGGTCATCGCGACCAGCTTGCCACCCTCCTGCTCCTTGCGGATCAGGGCCATCTTGTCTTCCGGGGTGGCCTCGGCGAGGAAGTCGTCCACTCCGGATTCGTCCGCGATCGCCTTGGCGGTGAGCGGGTTGTCCCCGGTGATCATGACGGTGCGGATGCCCATCTTGCGCATCTCGTCGAACCGCTCGGCGATGCCCTCCTTGACGATGTCCTTGAGATAGATGACACCAAGCGCCTTGGCGGTTCCGTTCCGGCTCGCCCCGTCCGCGTCCCGTTCGGCCACCACCAGCGGCGTGCCGCCGACGGCCGAGATGCCGTCGACCATCCCGCCGAGATCCGCCGGCGGCGTGCCGCCGTTGTCACGGACCCACTGGGCCACCGACGAGGCAGCGCCCTTGCGCACCTGCCGTCCGTCCGCCAGGTCGATGCCGCTCATCCGCGTCTGCGCGGTGAACTCAACGAACTCGGCGCCCGTGAGCTCACCCTCAGTGCGCTCGCGCAGGCCGTACTCGTTCTTGGCCAGCACCGCGATCGACCGGCCCTCGGGCGTGTAGTCGGCCATCGACGACAGTTGCGCCGCGTCCGCCAGTTCCTCCGCCGAGACCCCGTTCACCGGCAGGAACTCGGTGGCCTGCCGGTTACCGATGGTGATGGTGCCAGTCTTGTCCAGCAGCAGCGTGTTCACGTCACCCGCCGCCTCCACCGCCCGGCCGGACATGGCCAGCACATTGCGCTGCACCAGCCGGTCCATGCCGGCGATGCCGATGGCCGACAGCAGCGCCCCGATGGTGGTCGGGATCAGCGCCACCAGCAGCGCGACCAGGATCACCAACGACTGCGGCGCCTGGGAGTAGAACGCCATCGGCTGCAGCGTGATCACGGCGAGCATGAAGATGATGGTCAGCGCAGCGAGCAGGATGTTCAGCGCGATCTCGTTCGGCGTCTTCTGCCGCTGCGCACCCTCGACCAGGGCGATCATCCGGTCGATGAAGGTCTCGCCGGGCTTGGAGGTGATCTGCACCACGATCCGGTCGGACAGGACCTTGGTGCCACCAGTCACCGCTGACCGGTCGCCGCCGGACTCCCGGATGACCGGGGCGGACTCGCCAGTGATCGCCGACTCGTCGACCGAGGCGACACCCTCGACCACGTCGCCGTCACCGGGGATGACCTCGCCGGCTTCGACCACCACATGGTCGCCGAGGGTGAGCTGGGTGCCGGGGATCTCCTCCTCGCGGGTGTCCGCCTGGCCCGGCTGCCAGCCGATCAGCCGCCGGGCCACGGTTTCCCGCTTGGTCCGGCGCAGCGTCTCGGCCTGGGCCTTGCCACGCCCCTCGGCAACCGCCTCGGCCAGATTGGCGAACACGACGGTCAGCCACAGCCAGACAACAATCGTCCAGTTGAAGATCCGGTCAGCAGCCGGCCCGGTGATCGCGGTATAGGTGGTGATCGCGGCGCCGACCTCCACCACGAACATGACCGGGTTCCTGAGCTGGACCCGCGGGTCCAGCTTCTTGAACGCGTCGGGCAGCGACCGCCACAGCATCTGCGGGTCGAGCAGGCCGCCACCGATCCGGCGCCGCTCGGTACTGGTGCCCGTGCGGGCCTCGCCCGCGGGAGGCGTCGTTGTCACGGCCATGTCAGTGCAGTCCTTCTGCGAATGGGCCCAGCGCGAGCGCGGGGAAGTAGGTGAGGCCGACCAGGATGAGGATCACGCCGACGACCATGCCGACGAACAGCGGTGTCCTGGTGTCGAGCGTGCCCGCGCTGGCGGGCACCGGACTCTGCCGGGCGAGCGAGCCGGCCAGGCCAAGCGCGAAGATCTCCGGCGCGAACCGGCCGAGCAGCATCACGATCCCGCCGAGCGTCTGGTACCAGGGGGCAGCCGTGCCCAGGCCGGCGAACGCGGAGCCGTTGTTGTTGGCCTCCGATGCGAACGCATACATGATCTCGGTCAGGCCGTGCGGTCCCGGGTTGAAGATCGCGCTCTGGCCGATATGGGTGCCTATCGACAGGCCGGCCGCCGTGAGAATGATCACCGGCAGCGTTAGGAAGTACAGCGCCGCGTACTTCATCTCGGTGGGCCGGATCTTCTTGCCGATGTACTCCGGCGTGCGGCCGACCATCAGCCCGGCCACGAACACCGTCACGATGGCCAGGATCAGGATGCCGTACATGCCGGCGCCGATGCCGCCGGGCGCGATCTCGCCGAGCGCCATATCCATCAGCGCGATGGCGCCGCCGAACGGGGTCAGCGAGTCATGGAAGCAGTTGACCGCGCCGGTAGAGGTGACCGTGGTGGACGCCGCGAACAGCGAGCAGGCATGCTGGCCGAACCGGACCTCCTTGCCCTCCATCGCGCCGTGCGCGAGCTGGGCGGCGGTACCGGCGCTGCCGAGGTGAGTCTCGAAGAAGGTGATCCCGCCGACCGCGACCAGCCAGATGATGCCCATGACCGCGACCAGCGCGTAGCCCTGCCGGTCGTCCTTGACCATCTTGCCGAAGGCTCGCGGAGTGGCGAACGGGATCAGCAGCAGCAGGAAGATCTCGAACAGAGTCGTGAACGGGTTCGGGTCCTCGAATGGGTGGGCGGAGTTGGCGTTGAACGGCCCGCCGCCATTGTTGCCCAGTTCCTTGATGACCTCTTGCGAGGCGAACGGGCCGCCGACGATGCTCTGGTGCGCGCCGGACAGCGTGGTCACCGTGTGGTAGGCGCTGAAGTTGTCGATCACGCCGCTTGCCGCCAGCACCAGCCCGCCGACGATGGACAGCGGGATCAGCAGGCGCACCGTGGCGTGGGTCAGGTCCGCCCAGAAGTTGCCGAGCGTCCCGGTGCGGGACCGGACGAAGCCGCGGATCATGGCGATCGCGACCACCAGGCCGACCGCCGCCGACAGGAAGTTCTGCACCGCCAGGCCGCTCATCTGCACGATGTAGGTCAACGTGTTTTCGCCGGCGTAGTTCTGCCAGTTCGTGTTGGTGGTGAACGAGACCGCGGTGTTCCAGGCCGTGGGCGGCGCGACGTTGGCCATGTGCGGCCCGACGAACTGCAGCAGGTAGTGCTGCAGGCGCTGCATCCCGTACAGGAACAGCACGCTGACCGCGGAGAAAGACAGCATGCTGCGCAGATAGCTGCCCCACGTCTGGTCGACGCTGGGATCGATCCCGGTCAGCCGGAAGATGCCACGCTCGATCTTCCAGTGCTTGTCCGTGGTGAAGATCTTGGCGATGTAGTTGCCGAGCGGGATGTAGCAAGCGGCCAATGCAGCCACGAGCAGGCCGACCTGGAGCCAGCCCGCGAGAGTGTCACTCATCAGAACCTCTCCGGCAGCACGAGGGCCACGAACAGGTAGACGGTCAGCAGCACGCCGCCGATCAGGCCGAGCCAGTTGTTAACGCTCAAAGCGCTCGACCCCCTTCACCAGCAGCCACAGCACGGCGAAGACGAGAATCGTCAGGCCGATGTAGGCGAGGTCTTCCACGGGTCCTCCTCGCGTCCGCGGGCATGGCGCACCGCCATGTCACACTCGATGACCTCAGTGAACCTTCAGGAAAGAGGCAAGAACCGCGTCCATGCGGCACTCATGCGGCGCGGTGACGGTTCCTAACAGACCTCATGCGGCCAGCGTGAAGCCCGTGACTCCGATGCGGCCGGTGCGTGCTATACGGTCGGATCGATCCCGTCAGAGAGGGGGTCACGGAGATCACCGAGCAGCCCGGGGCCGCCCTTCCGGAGCGGACGGACGAGGGCGTCAGCGTGGCCGCGGCGGTGGAGGACGCCACCGACGTGGTGGCGGCGGCCGGCCGTTTCCGCGTCTACCTGGGTGCGGCTGCAGGCGTCGGCAAGACCTACGCGATGCTGAGCGAAGGCCATCGCCGCCGGGGGCGGGGTGCCGACGTGGTCATAGGTTTCGTCGAGTGCCATGGGCGGCGGCGCACGGAACAGCTCATCGAGGGCCTCGAGGTGGTGCCGCGGAAGCTGGTCGACTACCGGGGAAGCCGGCTTGAGGAGATGGACCTCGATGCGGTCTTGCGGAGGAAGCCCAAGATCGCGCTGATAGATGAGCTGGCCCATACGAACGTGCCGGGGTCGGGCCGGCACGAGAAGCGCTGGCAGGACGTCATGGACATCCTGGCCGCGGGCATCGGCGTGATCACCACCGTCAATATCCAGCACCTGGAGAGCATCGCCGACGAGGTCGAGCACATGACCGGGGCGATGGTGCGGGAGCGGGTGCCCGACTGGGTCGTGCGGAAAGCCGATCAGATCGAGCTGGTGGACTCCTCACCAGAGCAGCTGCGCCGCCGGATGCTGCACGGGAACATCTACCCGAAAGAGCGGGTCCCGCAGGCTCTCAGTCACTTCTTCCAGACAGGCAACCTGATCGCCCTGCGGGAGCTGGCGCTGCGCTTCCTCGCGGATGAGACCGAGGAGGAACTGCGCGAGCATCTCCGGCGGCACCAGGCCCAGGCAGTGTGGGAGACCTGTGAGCGGATCATGGTGGCCGTCACCGGCGGGCCGGCCAGCGGGGCGCTGGTGCGGCGCGCGGCCCGGATCGCGGCCAGGGTCAAGGGAGAACTGGACGTCGTCCATGTGTCCGGCAGTGACCCGCAGCGGTCCGCGGACCGGCCGGTGCTGGACCGGGTCATGGAGCTGGTGGCGGATGTGGGTGCCCGCTGGCACGAACTGCACGATGACGATCCCGCTGGTGCGATTGCCAGGTTCGCCCACGAACATCAGGTCACCCAGATCGTCATCGGGTCCAGCCGGCGTAGCCGGTGGCAGCAGGTGCTGGGTGGCGGCTCGAACGTGGCCCGCATTCTGCACGAGGCCGGCCGGTATGGCATCGACGTCCATGTGATCGCCCGGGCCGAACCCGCGCCGGATCAGAGATCGACCGGGTGACTGTCGGCTAGGGCCGCGCCGACCTGGTCGGCGAACGCGATCGCGACCAGCCGTTGCTCCATCGTGGGATGGGCATCGGGGCGGGCTCGCATCAGGAACCTGCCGACCAGCATGCCGCTGTTCTCCGCCAGGAGTTCGGTGTCGATGTCGTCGGGCAGGCCACGGGCGGCAACGTCCCAGACCAGGTCCCCCACCATCACCTGGCCGTCGTGCCGCAGCCGGGCCGGGCGGCCCAGCCCGGCCTTGCCATACTGGAAGGTGCATGAGCGCAGGGTTAGCAGTTCGGTCATGGTCAGGCAGATCTGATCGATCAGCGCAGCCGGTGAACCGCCGACCGCAGCAGCATGCGCGGCGGCGTTGATGCCTTCCAGGTAGCCGGCCCGCCTGCTGGCCACGGCATACTGGCGGCGTCCCCACACCGCGATCTCGGTCACCATCACGCCGATAGCGAGCAGCAGGACCGTAGTCTCGATGTCGGTCCGGCGGGTGATGGTGAACTCCCCATACGGCCGGGTCAGGAAGAAGTCGAACCAGGCCGCGGCCGACAGGGCGGCGAGGTAGCCGGCCGGCCGGTAGCCAACCGCCGCGACCGCAACCACCACCAGCAGCAGGGCCAGCGCGGCGTCGGTATTGGGGAAACTGCCGCGGAACGGCACCAGGATGACACTCAGCGCCAGCGGTGCTAGCAGCCCGGCCGCCACCGCCAGGCTGTCCCGGCTGACTCGCCGCGGGACCCGCATGCTCTCGTCATAGCACAGTGGGCGCCTGGCCGGCCAGCGAGCAGTCAGCCGGGCAGGCCCAGGCCGCGGACGCCCACCTCGTCGGCACGGGCCAGCAGGTCGGCGGGGTCGGCATAGACCCGGTAGGCGCCGGCCCGCTCCAGCTCCTCCCGGCCGTAACCGCCGGACATGACCCCGATCCCGATTGCCGATGCCCGGCGGGCGGCCAGCAGATCCCAGACGCTGTCACCGACCACGAAGGCATGCTGCGGATCCACCCCCAGCATCGCCGCCGCGGCTAGGAACAGGTCGGGGTCGGGCTTGGCATGCCGGACCAGGTCGCGGGTGACCATCGGCGCGTCCGCGGCCAGGCCCAGCATCGCGAGGGAGTTCTCGGCGGTGGCGCGGTAGCCGCTGGTCGCGATGGCCCACGGCACCCGCCGCTCGGTCAGCGCCGCCAGCAGGTCGGCCGCCCCCGGCAGCGGGCGGACCGAATCCGCCTGCGCCAGGTACTCCTCCGCGTGCGCCTGCTGGAGCATATCGATGTCGTCGCTGGACAGCGAGCGGCCGGTCTCCCGGGCCAGCGCGGACACGAACAGGCCCCCGCTCATGCCGATCCGGCGGTGAATCCGCCACACCGATAGGTCGATCTCCAGCCGGGCGAGAGCCGCCCGCCAGGCGATGACGTGCTGGTAGACGCTGTCGATCAGGGTCCCGTCAAGGTCGAAAAGGAAGGCGGGCGCGGGCGGCTCGGGGTAGGGCGGCTGGGTCACGGTCCCAGTGTGCCAGTGACCCCGCGTTACGCCCCGCTGACCGCGACCACACCCTGCATGGTGCCTATCACCACCAGCGGGCCGGACAGGGACGGGGACGCGAAATGGGGCAGCGGTGCGCCCAGCGTGATCTGCTGCCGGACCTGGCCACTGGCGGGGCTGAGCTGGTACAGGATGCCCGCGTTCACGTCGGCGACCCAGACCGCGCCACCACCGAGCACCGGTGAGCCGGCCGCCGCGGCCGGCCCGCGCCAGCGGACCCGCAGCCGCCGGCCGGCCGTGTCCACCGCGGCCAGGCCGCTGTCGCAGGGGACATAGGCGATCGTGCCGCTCACCGCCGCCCCGCCGTATGCGTGGCAGATGGCCGCCGCCGTCAGCTGGCCGCCCACGCCGCCCAGGTGCGCACCGTCGAGCAGGTACCCGATGCCGCGCTTGCCGACCGCGAGCACCAGGCCGCCCGGCAACAGCACCGGTGACAGCGACCCCAGGTCCACGTCGCCGGCGTTGTCCTGTCGCCAGACGTCCGGCGCGAAAATCCCGGTCTCGCGCAGGGTCAGCGAGAGTGCGGTGACCGAGTCGCTGCCGTCGTAGGCCCCGCTGGTGGCCGCCCCGTTGCCGACCCCGGCGTAGAGGGTGCCACCGGGACTGGTGACCAGCCCTCCGGACGTCCAGATCCCGCCCGCGCGAGCGGTGGGCACCAGATAGGAGATCAGCGGCCCGTGACCGGACACCGGTACGCCGACCACCGAGCCCCGGTACGGGCCGCAGTCCCCGTCCAAGCCGCCAAAGGGGATGTAGATCCGGCCGCCGGCCACGGCGAGCGCGCCCCGTTGCTGGTCGAACCGGGGCTGGCCGTCTGGGGTGGGGATGTCTCGGCGGAACGCGACCTGTCCGGACTGCGCGTTCACGCCTACTAGCACGTGGCGGTAGCCGGCCGTCTCGGCGACGGCGTAGACGAGCCCGGTGGCCGGGTCGTAGACCGGGGTGCCGGTGATGCCGAGCGGGTCGATGTTCCCGCAAGGCAGCGCCGACAGCGGCACCGGCGTGCCGACATGGACCCGCCAGCGCTCCTGGCCGGTGGCCCGGTCCAGCCCGAATACCGAGTCGCCCTCGGTGGCCGCGATGACTAGCCCGCCAACGGCCAGTGGCTGGCCGTAGACGGCGCCGTTGAGCCGCCGCCGCCAGGCGATGGCGAGCCGCCCGGCCGGTGGGCTGCCGGGGGCATAGCCGGTGTGTGCCGCATCCCGGTGATAGTTCGGCCAGTTCCAGGCGGGCTGCTGGGTGGCCGGGGTGGTGCTCGCGGCGGGCGGCAACGGGCTGGCCGCCGGGGTCGCCGTGCTGGCGGGCGGGGCTGCGCCACCGCCGCCGCAGCCGGTGATGGCCAGGGCCAGCAGTGCCGGGGTGAGCCGGGACAGGCGCATGCGACCAGTCTGCCGGACCGGCCCGGCCGCCAGCGCCACCGCCGGGGACGCGGATCTGCGGCCAGAGCATGGCAGGCCGGGCCGTACTATCCAGGCACCCGGGCTGCCCGGCCCGGGCTTGGCCAGCGGGCCGGGCGGGGGAAGAGGTATCTGTTGGCACGCGGAACCGGTCAGGGCAGGCCGGCGGGCGAGGTGGGTGTGGACATCGGCTCTTTTGTCGCGCTGGGGGACAGCTTCACCGAAGGGCTTAACGACCCACGCGGCGACCAGCAGGGGTACCGCGGCTGGGCGGACCGGTTCGCTGAGATGCTGGCCGAGCAGCGGCCGGGCCTGCGGTACGCCAATCTCGCGGTGCGGGGCAAGAAGCTAGCCCAGGTGGCCGGCGAGCAGGTGCCGCGGGCCGTCGCCCTGGCGCCCGATCTGGTCAGCCTGGCCGCGGGCGGCAATGACCTGCTGCGGCCGGGAGGCGATCCGGACGCGCTCGCGGACAGCTACGACGAGATGGTCCGCACCCTGCTGTCGGCCGGCTGCCCGGTGCTCATGTTCACCGGGTTCGACCCGCGGTTCCCGGTGCTCAGGCTGATCCGCGGCAAGGTGGCCGCGTTCAACATGCACCTGCGCGCGATCGCCGACCGGCACCATTGCCAGCTGGTCGACCTGTGGTCGATGCCGGTGCTGCGGGATCCGCGGGCCTGGAGCGCCGACCGGCTGCACCTGACCCCGGACGGGCACCGGCGGGTGGCGCTGCGGGCGTGCGAGGTGCTCGGGGTACCAGTTGCCGCGGACTGGCGGGAGCCGTGGCCGGCCGCCGAACCCGTCGTGTCGTCGCAGGCCCGGGTGTGGCTGGCCGCGCGGCGGACGGACCTGAGGTGGGCCCGGGTGCACGCGGCGCCATGGGTGGCGCGGCGGCTGCGCGGCGTCTCGACGGGGGATGGGCTGGCCCCGAAGCGCCCCGAACTGCTGCCGCTGTAGCCGGGCGCGCCTCCGCCCGGCGCCGGCTGCGAGCTATTCCGTTTGGCTAGCTGCGGGGTGCGCGGCCTGCCCGCCAGCCCGGCGGGCGGCGAGTGCGTGGCCGGGTGGCACCGCGGGCGCGGTCAGGCGTCGCGCTCGATGGGGCAGCTCATGCAGCGCGGGCCGCCCCGTCCGCGGCCGAGTTCGCCGCCGGGCACGGTGATCACCTCGATGCCGTGATCCCGCAGGTAGCTGTTGGTGGTCACGTTCCGCTCGTAGGCGATGACCACTCCCGGCTGGACCGCGAGCACGTTGCAGCCGTCGTCCCACTGCTCCCGCTGCGCGGAGTGCACGTCCTGGACGGCGGTGAGGACGGTGATGGCGGGCACCCCGAGCGCGGCCGCCAGCGCCCGGTGCATGTCCTCCGGCGGGTGGTCGGTCACCTTCAGCTCCCGCGAGCTTGCTCCCGGCTCGACTGTGTAGGAGGGCAGCATCCCCATCCCCGCGTACTTGGTGAACACCCCGTAGTCGGCCATCGTAAGCAAGGTGTCCAGGTGCATGAAGGCGCGGGTCTTGGGCATGTCGATGGCCACCAGGCAGCGGGCGGCGCCCGCCGCGAACAGCCGGTGCGCGAGCACCTCGACCGCCTGCGGGGTGGTCCGCTCGCTCATCCCGACCAGCACCGCCCCGTTGCCGAGGACCAGGATGTCACCGCCCTCGATGGTGGCCGGTGCCGCGTCGGCGCCGTGGTACCAGATCTCGAAGCTGGCGCTGGCGAACATCGGGTGCCACCGGTAGATCGCCTCGTCGGTAACCGTCTCCCGGATCCGCGCCGTCCGCCGCATGGCGTTGATCGTCACCCCGCCGTAGATCCAGGACGAGGTGTCGCGCTGGTACAGCAGGTTGGGCAGTGGCGTGAGCACGAAGCTGTCCGGGTCGAGCGAGTGGAAGGCGATGCTCTTCGGCTCCGGGCCGAGCTCGGCGATCTCCCGCTTGGTGATCCCGCCCGCCAGGTACATGGCCAGCTGGCCCGGGTCGAGCCCGGCCAGCGCGGCCCGCAGCGTGC
>Ga0318555_10000311_pt1 | contig 14058 bp, 14 predicted proteins | sample GRESIP082b2f23_FD_202529 | JGI IMG/M metagenome (GOLD analysis project Ga0318555, IMG submission 202529) | Tropical soil microbial communities from Luquillo Experimental Forest, Puerto Rico - GRE.SIPMG.082b2f23 | ecosystem: Environmental > Terrestrial > Soil > Tropical forest > Bulk soil... | reverse complement strand
GGGCAGGATCTCGCGTTCCGTGAACGAGCGCACTGTCTTTCGCAACTGTTCGCGCTCCGGGGTGGTCCAAAGATTCATAAAAGCCTCTCCGGGATGTCGACGTAGCGGCCGCGCAGCCATTCGCCCAGCCCCTTGGCCTGGGGATCGAATCGCGCCTGATAGGCGACGCCCTGGCCCAGGATGCCGTCGATGACGAAGTTCACCGCGCGCAAGTTGGGCAGCACATGGCGGGTCACCTCGAAGTCCGCCGCCTCGGGCAGGAGCTCCCTGAGCAGCTCGACGGTCAGCGTGTTGGCAAGCCAGCGCCATTGTTCGTCGGTGCGGACCCAGACCCCGACGTTGGCCGATCCGCCCTTGTCGCCGCTGCGGGCCCCCGCGATGCGGCCCAGCGGCACCCGCCGGGTCGGACCGGCGGGCAGCGGGTCCGGCGGTGGTGGGGGAGCGGTGGGAGCTAGTTCCAAAGTCTCGGTGGCGCAAGGGATGAAAGTCCCGGTTCCGTCGGCATGCACCGCGACATGCGGCACTTTCGTAGCGTCGACGTAGCCGGCGGTGAACACGCCGTAGACCTGAGCGTCGCCCGGCGGGGCAGTCACGTGAAAGCCCGGATAACTGGCCAGCGCCAACTCAACTGCCGCCGAAGAGAATTGGCGCCCGACGTTGGCGGCGTCGGGATCGCGGACCACGCAGTGGAGCAAGGCGCTGGCGGCCTCTTCGGTGTCGGCGTCGGTGTGATCGGTGCGGGCCAGCGACCACTGCAGCTCGGCGGGCTTGACGGTGAGCGCGGCCTCAAGCTGCCGGCGCACCAGGTCGGCCTTGGCTTCGATGTCCAGTCCGGTCAGCACGAAGGTCATGGCATTGCGGAAACCGCCGATGCTGTTCAGCGACACCTTGTACGTGGGCGGCGGCGGTTCGCCCCGCACACCGGCGATGCGCACCCGGTCGGGGCCGTCCGCGGACAGCTCGACGGTGTCCATCCGGGCGGTGACGTCCGGGTTGGCGTAGCGGGCGCCGGTGATCTCGTAGAGCAACTGCGCGGTGACGGTGTCGACGCTGACCAGGCCGCCGGTGCCGGGATGCTTGGTGATCACCGACGAGCCGTCGGGGTAGACCTCGGCCAGTGGGAAACCGGCGTGGGCGAGGTCGCCGATCTCGGTGAAGAAGGAGTAGTTGCCTCCGGTGGCCTGGACACCGCATTCGATGACGTGGCCGGCGACCACGGCGCCGGCGAGTTCGTGGTAGTCGGTGCGGTCCCAGCCCAAGTGCGCCGCGGCCGCCCCGACGATCACCGAGGCGTCGGTGACCCGGCCGGTGACGACGACGTCGGCGCGGTCGTTGAGGCAGTCGACAATGCCCCACGCGCCCAGATACGCATTCGCGGTCAGCGGCGTGCCGAGCCCCAGTTCGGTCGCGCGCGGCTGCAGGTCGTCACCCTCGACATGGGCGACCCGGGCCGGGACGCCCAGGCGCTCGGCCAGCGCGCGTATCGCGTCGGCCAGGCCGGCGGGGTTGAGGCCGCCGGCGTTGGCGACGATGCGAACGCCGCGGTCGCGCGCCTCACCCAGGCAGTCCTCGAGTTGGGTTAGGAAGGTCTTGGCGTAGCCGCGGTCGGGGTGCTTCATCCGGTCGCGTCCGAGGATGAGCATGGTGAGTTCGGCCAGGTAGTCACCGGTGAGGTAGTCGATATCGCCGCCGGTGAGCATTTCGCGCATCGCCGAGAGCCGATCGCCGTAGAACCCGGAGCAGTTCGCGATCCGGACAGGGCCAGGATTACCGGCAGAGGCCATGGGCATCCTCCAATCAACCAACCACCCGGTAGGTTAGCCGGTACCGCCGGTGCCGCGTCAAGGACACCGGGCGCGACACTTGCACCACACACACGACACGCCGTGGCGCAGCGCCCTGGCGTAAGTCTCGGCGCAATCGTTCGATTTTGGCGAGCAGCAGGCCACTCGACTATCCTGATATCCAATCGTCGCACGTAAGCCCGACCGGCCTTGCCGCGCGACATGCCCACGGAACCCCGAACGAGGAGTTAGGCCCGACATGGCCGTACCCAAGCGCAGGATGTCGCGCGCGAACACCCGAAGCCGTCGCGCGCAGTGGAAGGCCACCCGGACCGAGCTCGTGGGTGTGACCGTGGCAGGCCAGAAGCACAAGGTGCCGCGCAGGCTGCTCAAGGCGGCCCGGCTTGGTCTCATCGATCTCGACCGCCGTTAATCTCGGCAAATACCCGGCGCGCCTCTCAGGCCGCTCTCAGGCGCTAGGACGAAACTAGTGGCCGTGCGGATACTTGTCGTCGATGACGATCGCGCGGTGCGCGAGTCGCTGCGCAGGTCGCTTTCCTTCAACGGGTACTCGGTCGAGTTGGCTCACGACGGCGTCGAGGCCCTCGACAAGATCGCCAGCGATCGGCCCGACGCGCTGGTCCTGGATGTGATGATGCCGCGTTTGGACGGCCTCGAGGTGTGCCGTCACCTGCGCAGCACGGGCGACGACCTGCCGATCCTGGTGCTAACCGCGCGCGACTCGGTTTCCGAGCGGGTTGCCGGCCTGGACGCGGGCGCCGATGACTACCTACCGAAGCCGTTCGCCCTCGAAGAATTGTTGGCCCGCATGCGGGCGCTCCTGCGCCGCACCAAGCCGGACGATGACGCCGAGTCGGTGGCCATGAAGTTTTCCGACCTGACTCTGGACCCGGTGACTCGCGAGGTCACCCGCGGGCAACGCCGGATCAGCCTGACCCGGACCGAGTTTTCATTGCTGGAGATGTTGATCGCCAATCCGCGCCGGGTGCTTACCCGCAGCCGCATCCTCGAGGAGGTATGGGGATTCGACTTTCCCACCTCGGGCAATGCGCTGGAGGTCTACGTCGGTTATCTGCGCCGCAAGACCGAAGCCGATGGCGAGCCGCGGCTGATCCACACGGTGCGTGGGGTGGGTTACGTCCTTCGGGAGACGCCGCCCTGATGATCTGGTTCCATCGGCGCCGGCGCGCACCGCTGCGAGCCCCCAGCTCGTTGTCCCTTCGCTGGCGGGTCATGCTGCTGGCGATGTCGATGGTGGCGATGGTCGTCGTGCTGATGTCATTCGCCGTCTACGCAGTGATTTCGGCCGCGCTGTACAGCGATATCGACAACCAGCTGCAGAGCCGGGCGCAACTGCTGATCGCCAGTGGTTCGCTGGCCGCCGACCCGGGGAAGGCCATCGAGGGCACCGCCTATTCGGACGTCAACGCGATGCTGGTGAACCCGGGCCGTTCGATCTACAGCGCCAACCAGCCGGGCCAGATCCTGCCCGTCGGAACCACCGAAAAGGCCGTCATCCGTGGCGACTTGTTCATGTCGCGCCGCACCGCATCGGATCAACGAATCCTCGCCATCCACCTGACCAACGGCAGTTCACTGGTGATATCCAAGAGTCTGAAGCCGACCGAGGCGGTCATGACCAAGCTGCGCTGGGTGCTGCTGATCGTCGGTGGCGTCGGCGTCGCGGTCGCCGCGGTGGCCGGGGGCATGGTCACCCGGGCGGGGTTGCGTCCGGTAGCTCGCCTTACCGAAGCCGCCGAGCGGGTGGCGCGTACTGACGACCTGCGGCCTATCCCGGTATTCGGCAGTGACGAACTGGCCAGGCTCACCGAGGCATTCAATTTGATGCTGCGGGCGTTGGCCGAGTCCCGGGAGCGGCAGGCGCGGCTGGTCACCGACGCCGGACACGAATTGCGCACCCCGCTGACGTCGCTGCGCACCAACGTCGAACTGCTGATGGCCTCGATGGAGCCGGGTGCGCCGCGGCTACCCGAGCAGGAGATGGTCGGCCTGCGAGCCGATGTGCTCGCGCAGATCGAGGAATTGTCCACGCTGGTAGGCGATTTGGTGGACCTTACCCGCGACGACGCCGATCAGGTGGTGCACGAGCCGGTCGACATGTCCGAGGTGATTGATCGCAGCCTCGAGCGAGTTAGGCGGCGGCGCAACGATATTCACTTCGACGTCGAAGTGTTTCCCTGGCAGGTCTACGGCGACAGCGCCGGGCTGTCGCGCGCTGTGCTTAACCTCATGGACAACGCGGCCAAGTGGAGCCCGTCGGGCGGCCGTGTCGGTATCGCGATGAGGCAGCTCGATCCGTCCCACGCCGAGCTGGTGGTCTCCGACCATGGCCCGGGGATTCCACCGCACGAGCGCCGTCTGGTGTTCGAGCGGTTCTACCGATCGGCGACGGCCCGGGCGTTGCCCGGTTCGGGGCTTGGGTTGGCGATCGTCAAAAAGCTGGTACTCAGCCACGGTGGGTTGCTTCGCGTCGAGGACACCGTGCCGGGAGGGCAGCCCCCGGGCACATCCATTTACGTGCTCCTTCCAGGCCGGCCGATGCCGGTTTCGACATACCAGACGCCTGCCGCCGACAGTAAGATCGAGGCCGAGACCGACCCCCTGGTTCCCGTGGCGGGCAACGGGGCGAACTCTCGGGATTCAGCGAACGTTATCTCAGTGGACTCTCAGTCCGCGCGGGCAAGGTAGGCCTGCAGTTACTGTTGGAATCGAGCCGAGTCGAGCCGACATCGGCCGAAGTAGAGGAAGAGCGACGTAGCGACATGACGAATGACCCAAGGTATTCGCCACCGCCGCAGCAGCCGGGATACCGTACCGGGCCTAATCAGCCTGTGCACCCCGCCTATGCCCAGGGGTACCAGCAGCCATACACCGACCAGTTCGATTGGCGCTATCCGCCGTCCACGCAAGGCCAGCCGGTGCAGGCATCGCCGACGACGCAGTACCGCCGGCCCTACGAGCCGTTCAGCGGTACCGGGCCGGGCCCGATACCCGGGGGCACCGGGGCGGGTCCCATCCCCGCCGGCACCGGGACGGCTCCGATGTTTGCCCGTACCACAACGGGTCCGATACCCGGGTTGCTGCCGCCGATGGCTCCCCCGCCTGGGCCGCCACCCCAGAGACGGTCCCGCGCAGGCGCGTTGGCCGTAGGGGCGTTGGCGATCGCGGTGGTGTCGGCCGGGATAGGCGGCGCCGCGGCAACAGCCGTCGAGCTGGGCACGCACTCCGGGGGTAGCGGCAGCCACGGGATCATCCCGGGGGCCGCTCCCAGCGTCCCGGCCGCGAACATGCCCCCGGGCAGCGTCGAGCAGGTCGCCTCCAAGGTGGTCCCCAGCGTTGTCATGTTGGAGACCGACATGGGTCGTCAGTCGGAAGAGGGCTCCGGCATCGTCCTTTCGGCCGACGGGAAGATTCTGACCAACAACCACGTGGTCGCGGCCGCGGCCAAGCCGGGGGGCGCCCCCAGCGCGCCGGGCGGTGCTCCTGGCGGCCCGGGCGGTCCTCCTGGCGGCCCGGGCGGTCCGGCGCCAAAAACGACGGTGACCTTCTCCGACGGCCGTACCGCACCCTTTACGGTGATCGGTGCCGACCCCACTAGCGATATCGCCGTGATTCAGGTGCAGGGCGTTTCCGGCCTTACCCCCATCTCGATGGGCTCCTCGGCGGACCTGCGGGTCGGTCAGCCGGTGGTCGCGATCGGGTCACCCCTGGGTCTGTCGGGCACGGTGACCACCGGAATCATCAGCGCATTGAACCGTCCGGTGTCCACGACCGGCGAGTCCGGTAACCAAAACACCGTGCTGGACGCGATTCAGACCGACGCGGCGATCAACCCGGGTAACTCCGGTGGTGCCTTGGTCAACATGAGCGGGCAGCTGGTGGGCGTCAACTCGGCGATCGCGACCCTGGGGGCCGATTCGCCGGATGCCCAGAGCGGCTCGATCGGCCTCGGCTTCGCGATTCCGGTCGACCAGGCCAAGCGCATCGCCGACGAATTGATCAGCACCGGCAAGGCGACGCATGCCTCGCTCGGCGTGCAGGTGACCAGTGACAAGGGCACCCCGGGCGCCAAGGTTGTCGACGTGGTTCAAGGCGGCGCGGCCGCGACCGCCGGAGTGCCCAAGGGTGTGGTCGTCACCAAGGTCGACGACCGCCCGATCAACAGCGCCGACGCATTGGTTGCCGCCGTGCGATCCAAAGCGCCCGGCGACAAGGTGTCGCTGACCTACCAGGATCCCGGTGGCGGGAGCCGCACCGTGCAGATCACCCTCGGCAAGGCGGATCAGTGATGAGAGTCGACGAGCCGCTGTCGGAACTCGGATATACGGTTGCACCCATGGATACGGGTGCGGAATTGGTCCTCGGCCGGGCTCTCGTCGTCGTGGTCGATGATCGCACCGCGCACGGGGACGAGGACCATAGCGGGCCGCTGGTGACCGAGCTGCTGACCGAGGCGGGGTTCGTTGTTGACGGCGTGGTTGCCGTCGCGGCCGACGAGGTCGAGATCCGCAACGCGCTGAACACCGCGGTCATCGGTGGGGTGGACCTGGTGGTCTCGGTCGGCGGGACGGGAGTCACCCCACGCGACGTCGCCCCGGAGGCCACCCGCGACATTCTGGATCGAGAAATCCTGGGTATCGCGGAGGCCATCCGCGCCTCGGGGCTGTCCGCGGGAATCGTCGATGCCGGATTGTCACGCGGTTTGGCCGGCGTCTCCGGAAGTACGTTGGTGGTCAACCTCGCGGGTTCGCGTTACGCGGTGCGCGACGGCATGGCGACGCTGAATCCGCTCGCCGCTCAGATCATCGGCCAGTTGTCGAGCCTGGAGATCTAACCGCCCGACTACTCGCAGTGATGGGTCACTGTGATTCGACGTCCGCGCGGGGTCCGTGCTCTGGCGTTGGTGTCTTGACGGCCCCACCGTGCTTGCCCGACGAGTCCCCATTGGTTTGGGCGAGAAGGTCGCGGATTTCGCTGAGCAGAACGATCTGTGCGTCGTCGGCCTGTTCGACCTCACCACGCTTGCGCAGCGTGTTGTAGGGGAGGACGACGAAGAAGTACACGACCAACGCGATCAGGAAGAAGTTGATCGCGGCCGACAGCAGGATGTTCAGGTCGATGGTCTGACCGCCGCCGATGTCGATCTTCAAGATGCCGACATCGGATTTCTGGTTGACACCGATCCGGTTGATCAACGGCGTGATGATGCTTTCGGTGAACTTGGTGACCAGTGCGGTGAAGGCGGTACCGATGACGACGGCGACGGCCAGGTCGACGATATTGCCCCGCGAGAGAAACTCCTTGAACCCTTTGAGCATGGGGGATGTCCTTTCTGGGCTGGACAGAGTTTGCTATCGAACACGTGCCTAACAGCGGCCCGGCATTCAGTGCAGGGTGAACGTTACCGTCTGACCGAGCGTCGAGCCTGCCACCGCGTTCGCCACGCGAGCCGGCAGCGCAACCAAGACTACGCGGTCGCCATCGGCGGCCTGGACTTTCTGCTTGGCCGACACGAGCACCACGACCGCGTCGGTCGCCACGACCCTGCTGCCCTGGCCCGGCGCCTGCGAGTCGGTGCCCGGCGCGGCCAGCACGTCCACGACGTCGCCGACCCGGACAAGGTCGATCAGGGCACTGTCCGCCAGATGCAGCGGCACGATGCGCGCGCCGGGCCCCGCCGTCGACTCGGCCAGCCGGCTGCCGAGCAACCGGACGTCGGTGAGCACCTCGCCGCGCCTCGTCGGGCCGGCCAGCGTCGAACCGATTATGGCGCCCAGGTCGGCGGCTGACCCATCGGGAACCGTTGCGGCCAAACGGGTTTCGAGCCGGACATCGTCGAGGGTCAGCGCGGCCCCGGGGTGCAGGTCGCGCGCGGCCACCACCACCTCGGCGCGGTCACCGTCAGGATTGGGGCGCAGAGCCGCGATGCCGGCCAACGCGACGAGGCCGCCTGCGGCCACTCGCCGGGCCAGCACGGTGCGAGTCCAGTCCGGGCGCAGCGACGTCGATAGCCGGCGCAATAGCGTCGGGTTCAGCGATTCCCCCACGCCGCAACGGTAAGCGCGGCGCGGTTCCGGCGATGCCGGTCAGAAATGGCGTTGTGGATAACCGGTTAGGTCGACGCGGCCGCGGTGGACGGCGCGGGGCTGCTGCCCGACTTCTCGCCTGACCCGTTTTTGGCGCTGGACCCGTTCTTTTCGCCCGACCCCGAACTCGACCCACCGTCGCCCGACCCCGAACTCGACGCTGCATCGCTCGTCGAGGACCCATTGACCGATGTCTTCGACTTCTTGCCGTCCTGGCGGCTGTCCGTGCGGTAGAAGCCGCTGCCCTTGAACACGATCCCGACGGAGTTGAAAAGCTTGCGCAGCCGACCGGAGCACTTCTCGCACGTGGTCAGCGCGTCGTCGGCGAAGCCCTGCACGACGTCGAAGCGGTTGTCGCACTCGGTGCAGGCGTAGCTGTAGGTCGGCACAAAAACCTCCGGATGATATCAGCCTTGTTAGCACTCTACTTTCTCAAGTGCTAAAACCGCCATGTGACCTGTCTCATTCCCCGGAGTGCAGGGCCATTACCCCATGCCGCGGCGTGATCACGTGGGTCATCGGCACGTCGTGCGCCTCCGCGGGCAATTCGTCGACGAACTCGGGGTCGCGCACCATCGCGACGAGACGCGCCTGCGGGTCACGGCCGGTCAGTGAGCGGTCGTAGAAACCGCGCCCGCGGCCCAGCCGGACGCCCCGACGGTCGACCGCCAGCGCCGGGACGATCACCAGGCTGGCCTCGGCCAGTGCCGACTCCGGCAGCACGGGCTCGGGCGGCTCGAGCAGCCCCCACGGCCCGGGAATGAGCGCGCCCGGCCGGTATTCGCCCCACCGCAGCGGCGATGGCACGCCGTCGCCGGTGGTGCGCGCGACCGGCAGCAGGACCCGTCGCGAACGGCGCAGCAACATGTCCACCGTCTCGATGGACCCCGGCTCGGTGCCCACCGGCACGTACGCGCAGACGGTGCTGTCGCTGCTCACCACAAGCTCCAAGTGCTCGGTGAGCAATCGCGCCTCGGCGGCCCGGACGGCGTCGGCAACGCCGCTTCGGGCCGCGATCAGCTGTGCGCGCAACGCGGCTTTGGTCGCGGTCGCCATGGGTCAACCATGACAGCATGGGTATTCGGCCTGCCATGCAGACTCTGCCGATGCTATGAGCGCTATGGTGTTGAACGATGTCACGCCCAGGAGAAGTCCCGATCCCGTATACGGCGATCGTCCCCGCGGCCGGTCTGGGCACGCGTTTCCTGCCGGTGACCAAGACGGTGCCCAAGGAGCTGCTGCCGGTGGTCGACACGCCCGGCATCGAGCTGGTCGCTGAGGAAGCGGCCGCGGCCGGCGCCCAGCGCTTGGTGATCGTCACCTCCGAGGGCAAGGACGGCGTCGTCGCGCATTTCGTCGAGGATCTGGTGCTGGAAGGCACGCTCGAGGCTCGCGGCAAGAAAGCCATGCTCGACAAGGTGCGTCGTGCGCCGCAGCTGATCAAGGTCGAGTCCGTCGTTCAGACCGAGCCGCTCGGGCTGGGACACGCCATCGGCTGCGTGGAGCCCACGCTGGCCGCCGACGAGGACGCCGTCATGGTGCTGCTACCCGACGACCTGGTGCTGCCGACCGGCGTGCTGGAGACGATGGCGAAGGTGCGGGCCGACCACGGCGGCACGGTGTTGTGTGCAATCGAGGTGACTCCCGAAGAGATCAGTGCCTACGGAGTTTTCGATGTCGAGCCGGGGCCCGACGGCGACAATCCCGACGTGCTGAAGGTCAACGGCATGGTCGAGAAGCCCAGGGCCGAAGATGCACCGTCGATGTATGCCGCGGCAGGCCGCTATGTGCTCGACCGCGCCATCTTCGATGCGTTGCGTCGCATCGACCGGGGGGCCGGCGGCGAGGTCCAGCTCACCGATGGGATCGCGCTGCTGATCAAAGAGGGCCACCCGGTGCACGTAGTCGTGCATCGCGGATCTCGACACGACTTGGGAAATCCCGGCGGCTACCTGAAGGCTGCGGTTGACTTTGCATTGGATCGTGACGACTATGGCCCGGATTTGCGGCGATGGTTAGTGGCGCGATTGGGCCTGACCACCGAGCAGTAGCCGGGCGATGACGGCGGTCCGTGCGGGAGCCGATCGGGCCGCCGGTCGCCCGAGAAGGCGCCCGCCAGTGGGTTGACGGCAGAGAGGCGCGCTTGTGCGTTCTGTGGAGGAGCAGCAGTCCCGGATAACGGCCGCCGCGGTGGCACCCCGGCCAATTCGTGTCGCCATTGCCGAGGCGCAGGGATTGATGTGCGCCGAGGAGGTGGTGACTGAGCGGCCTATGCCCGCATTCGACCAGGCCGCGATCGACGGCTACGCGGTGCGCAGCGTCGACGTGCTGGGCGTCGGCGAGGTGGGCGGCGAAGGTTCACAAGAGTTCGCCGGCGACGAAGACGTGCGTGACGGGCTGGTCCTGCCGGTGATGGGAACCATCGAGGCCGGTGCCCGCACACCCAGCCGGTTGCAGCCGCGGCAGGCCGCCCGGGTGGAGACCGGGGCCCCGCTGCCCACGCTGGCCGACGCGGTCCTGCCATTGCGGTGGACGGATGGCGGGACGTCGCGCGTGCGGATTCTGCGGGGGGCGCCGTCGGGCGCCTATGTCCGCCGCGCCGGCGACGACGTGCAGCCCGGCGACGTTGCGGTGCGCAGCGGGACGGTCATCGGCGCGGCACAGGTCGGGCTGCTGGCCGCCGTTGGGCGCGAACGGGTCCTGGTGCATCCGCGTCCGCGGTTGTCGGTCATGGCCGTGGGTGGCGAACTGGTCGACATCTCGCGCACCCCGGGAAACGGGCAGGTGTACGACGTCAACTCCTATTCGCTTGCAGCAGCGGGCCGGGACGCCGGCGCGGAAGTCAACCGCATCGGCATTGTGCCAAACGACCCGAAGGAACTCCGCGAGGTCGTCGAAGGGCAGATCAATCGCGCCGAGATCGTGGTGATCGCCGGCGGTGTCGGGGGCGCGGCCGCCGACGCGGTGCGATCGGTGCTTTCCGAGCTCGGTGAGATGGAGGTCGTCCGGGTCGGCATGCATCCGGGATCCGTGCAGGGCTTCGGGCAGTTGGGACGCGAACGCGTTCCGACGTTCCTGTTGCCGGCCAACCCCGTCAGTGCCCTCGTGGTCTTCGAGGTGATGGTCCGGCCTCTCATCCGGCTGTCGTTGGGCAAGCGCCAGCCGATGCGCCGGATCGTGCAGGCGCGCGCCCTGTCGCCGATCACGTCGGTCGTCGGGCGCAAGGGGTACCTGCGCGGTCAGCTGATGCGCGACCAGGACACCGGTGAGTACTTGGTGCAGGCACTGGGCGGCGCCCCGGGGGCGTCATCGCACTTGCTGGCCACCCTGGCCGAGGCGAACTGTCTGGTCGTGGTTCCCAGCGGCGCCGAGCAGATTCGTACCGGTGAGATCGTCGACGTCGCCTTCCTTGCCCAGCGCGGCTAAACGGAACGACCGCACACGCCCGTGAACCTGTTGCGCTCCAATTCTCGTCATCCGGGTTGGCCCTTGGATGTGGGGCCGCTGCGGGTCCCGGCGGGTCTTGTCCGGTTGCGGGCGGTGCGGCTGCGCGATGGCGCACAGTGGAGCCGGATCCGCTTGGCCGACCGCGCGCATCTCGAGCCGTGGGAGCCCAGCGCGGATAGCGATTGGACGTTGCGCCACACCGTTTCCGCGTGGCCGGCGCTGTGTTCGGGTCTGCGTGCGGAGGCCCGTAAGGGGCGGATGCTTCCGTACGTCATTGAGCTCGACGGGCGTTTCTGCGGTCAGCTGACCATCGGCAACGTCACGCACGGGGCGTTGCGATCGGCCTGGATCGGCTACTGGGTACCACGGTCCGCGACCGGCGGCGGAGTGGCCACCGCGGCATTGGCGCTAGGGCTCGATCATTGCTTCGGTCCGGTCATGTTGCATCGCGTGGAGGCAACGGTGCGTCCGGAGAACGCCGCAAGCCGTGCCGTGCTGGCAAAGGTCGGGTTCCGCGAAGAGGGCCTGTTGCGCCGCTATCTGGAGGTCGACAGGGCGTGGCGGGACCACCTGCTGATGGCCATCACGGTCGAAGAGGTTCAGGGATCGGTGGCATCGACCCTGGTCCGCGGCGGTCACGCAAGTTGGACGTGACCCGAAACCACGACCCAATGACCTGTGGTCATCGCGACACGAGTGACACTTGGTGCTTGTGAGAGGCAAATTACAGGTGTGTAATTGTGCTGGTCACTTAGGTCGGCCGCGCCGGCCACCGCCGCGCCTCGCGGGACCCGGACCAGAAGGAGCAGGTCATCATGCCAAGCATCCCGCAATCATTGTTGTGGATTTCCCTCGTGGTGCTCTGGCTGTTCGTGCTGGTTCCAATGCTCATCAGCAAACGCGACGCCGTGCGCCGCACCAGCGACGTGGCTCTGGCGAGCCGGGTGCTCAACGGGGGTGTCGCTTCCCGGCTGCTCAGGCGTGGTGGCCCGGCCGCCGGCCACCGCAGTGACCCGCACTGGCAGCCCGAGGAAGAGGCGCCCGAAGACGAACTCGCCGAGGCCGACCGGGACCGACACGACGACGGCGACCTGCACGAGGGCGGCGAGCGGGCGGACGACACCGATGATCGGCGGGCCGCGGGTGGGGTCGTCATGAAGGCTGCGGCGGCCGAGACCGCGGAGCTCGACTACCTGGACGTCGACGTCGTCGAAGATTCCGGGGCGCTCCCGGCGGGAGTCAGCGCCGAGGTGGCAGAGCCCGAGCCCGTTGACTCCGAGGGCTCCGAGGGCTCCGAAGGCTCCGAAGGCTCCGACAGCGACGCGGAGGCCGACCGGGGTGACCGGTACGACTACGTCGAGGACTCATCCGGTTTGGAGCCCGAAGAGGACAGCGACGACGACGAGGATCCGCGCGCGTTCGTCGCGTCGGGCAGGTCGCGGCGCCGTCGATTCGACACGAAGACGGCGGCCGCGGTCAGCGCCCGGAAATACGTCTTCCGCAAGCGGGTGCTGATGGTGATGGCGGTCATTTTGGTGGGCTCGGCAACCGCCGCCTTCAAAGTGTCGACAACCGCCTGGTGGGTATGCGGAAGCGCCACCGTTATGACCCTGCTCTACTTGGTCTATTTGCGTCGGCAGACCCGGATCGAGGAGAGGGTGCGTCGTCGCCGGATGCAGCGGATGGCACGCGCGCGGCTCGGCGTGGAGAACGCCTACGACCGTGAATACGACGTGGTCCCGTCGCGGCTACGGCGCCCGGGCGCGGTGGTCCTGGAGATCGACGACGAGGACCCCATCTTCGAGCATCTGGACAACGCGATGCCGATGCGGACCTTCGGTTGGCCCAGGGACCTGCCGCGCGCCGTTGGCGAGTAGCGCTGGCAGTTCGGCGGTTGGTGCCGCGGCTGGTAGCCTGCTAGCGATCAGGGGCTATGGCGCAGTTGGTAGCGCGACTCGTTCGCATCGAGTAGGTCAGGGGTTCGAATCCCCTTAGCTCCACCCTTTTACCAGCTGTTTTACCCTCTATATCGGCTTTCAGAATCAGCCAGTCCGCAGTTGGTCCGCAGCAGATCTGATTGCCGCGTCCAACCGGTCCGCAAGACCGTCCAAATCCTCGTCGAAGAGGTCGGCGTAAACGTCCAGCGTCATGGAGGCTTTCGCGTGTCCGAGCATGCGCTGAACTGCTTTCACATTGGCTCCGGCACTGACGGCCAGGCTCGCCGCCGTGTGGCGTAGGTCGTGAGGGGTGATCGACGGGAACGTGGGGTCAGCCTTTTGGCACTCTTTAACCGCGGGCTCAAAGACCCGTGCCCGGTAGTTCGAGTTCCGAAGCACCCCGCGGCGAAGGTCGGTGAACCTCAGCTCGCGCTGGTGCTCGAGGCCCTGGCGCAAGAGACCGAACCGCTGATCGACCTTTTGATCAGTCAGCTAGCTCGCTTCGCACTGAGGCATTCATTTGAGGTCGAAGCCATTGACGCCATCGCGAGGAATCGTCAAGACCTAATAGCTTCGTAGGGCGCTGGTGATTCCTGGTCAAGACTCGAGGTCGGACCTCTTTCCACAGGCTGGAGCCCGCAGTGCCTGCAACCCCTTTCGAGTGAGTGGCCGGCTGTGATGTGTCGGTGGACGCCTGACTGATACCAGGGTCGGCCAGATCTGCCGGGAGAACGGCGCGGTCGGTGTGTCGTGACCGGCTGC
>Ga0318555_10000291_pt1 | contig 14377 bp, 16 predicted proteins | sample GRESIP082b2f23_FD_202529 | JGI IMG/M metagenome (GOLD analysis project Ga0318555, IMG submission 202529) | Tropical soil microbial communities from Luquillo Experimental Forest, Puerto Rico - GRE.SIPMG.082b2f23 | ecosystem: Environmental > Terrestrial > Soil > Tropical forest > Bulk soil... | reverse complement strand
CAAGCCCTCCTCGGCCGCCCAGGCCCGGCAGTAGCTTTCCCACGGCAGCCCGGAGGCCTGCCATTCGTCACGCCGGTGCCGTAGCCAGTTGTGCTCCTCCGACGGCGCGGGCAGCCGGTCGAAACACCACCAGGCGGTCGCGTCGTCGAACCGTTCCCGCGCCCATTCGACGACCACCATCGTGCCGCCGCCCGTCAGCGCCGACCCGGCCAAGCGCAGAACCTCGCCGACGTCGGCGACGTGGTGCAGCGACGTGCAGGCCACTACGGCGGCGGCCGGGCCGGGCATCTCGTGCTGTTCGAACTCCACCCGGTGATACCACGGCCCTTCCGGCGCCTCCGGGTCAATGCCGGACGCGTCGTACCCGGCGGATCGCAGCATCGGCACAAACCCCCCCAGCGGGCCGCAGCCGATCTCCACGACCGCGGCGGGCGGGGCGGGCAGCCAGTCGCGGACGAACGGCCAGACCGCGGCGAGCCACCGCTCCTCGGGTGTCATGACGCCACAGCCTACGCCGGGCGCCCGGGCGGGCCCGGCACCCACGCGCTGGGCGCCGGCCCGCCGGCCTCCCCGCCCCCGGCCTAACCGCCCCGCCGCGGCCGCACTGACCGCCGGCTGGCCGCTGCGCCGGCATCGGGCCCGGCGGCGCGCCCCGGATGCGACGATGGCTGGGTGAGCGATGCCGTTCCGGTTACCGACAACCAGGCCGCGTCCCGATTCGAGATCACCGACGATGGGCACCTCGCCGAGCTGCGCTACCACCGCAGCGGGAACCGGCTTGTCCTCATTCACACCGAGGTCCCGGAGGAACTTGAGGGCCGGGGCATCGGGGGCCGGCTGGTGACCGCGGCAGTCGACCGCGCGGCGCGCGAAGGCCTGACGATCGTGCCGTTCTGCCCGTTTGCCCGCCGCTGGCTGGAACGCCACCCCGAGGTGGCGGGCCAGGTGCCAATCGACTGGCCGGCCTTCTAAGGATCTTTTAAGGCGGCGGTCACGAGGCAGGGAGTCCCCTTTAAGGTCTTGCACCTCGGCCAGTGGGGAACCCGCGCGCCGCTCCCCGAGGGCGCCCACGCGGGCCTGGACTCCCTCCTGCTCGCGCTCCAGGCAACCGCCGATCCGGCGGTCGTGACCGGCCGCTACGAGCTGCGGGGCGGCACCGACGTCTTCACCGTCGACGGCGCCTCCGGCTCGGTCCGGGTGCGGCGCGGAACCGCCGACCGGCCCGAGGCAGTCCTTACCACCGACGGTGACACGCTGCACGCCGTGGCCTTCGGCAACCGTCCCATCGCCGAGGCGGCCGAGTCCGGCGACCTGCGCCTCGACGGCGACCCTCAGGCCATCAGCGGCCTCACCGGCCTGCTACAGGCGCTGACCAGCGCCTCGCTGGCTGACCATTACTAGGCGGCGCCGTCGCCAGCCGGCCGGCTCAGGCCAGGCAGGTGAGCGGGGCACCGCCGTTGTAGGCGACCATCTCGGCCAGCGCGGTCACAATGTCGATCGGTCCGCCGCGCGGGGTGCCGTCCAGTTCGGCGCGGGCGCGGTGCAGGTTGCCGACGATCCGCTCGGCGTCCGGCCAGGCAGCGAACCGGCCCAGGTCGGTGTCCCGGGCGGCCTCCAGCGGGGACAGGCCGGCGTCCAGGGAACCGGCCGCGACGTCGAGCACGAACCTCAGGTAGTCCAGCGTGTCCTCGATGGGCGCCTGGTCGCCGAAGACGGGGCCGTGGCCGGGCACAATGGTCCGCGCGCCCAGCGGTGCCACCACGGTTTCCAATACCTCGACGGCACCGGCGACCGAGCCCATGAGCAGGAAGGGCGTGCCGCCGTTGAAGATCAGGTCACCGCAGAACAGCACGGACCGCTCGGGGATCCAGATGATCGAGTCGTTGGTCGTGTGCGCGGCGGTCCCCACGTGGCGGACCTGCGCCCGAAGGTCACCCACGTGCACGGTGATCTCGTCGGTGAACGTGACGAACGGCGGGTCCAGGTAGAGGCTGCCCCAGTCGGGGCCGTCCCAGAACGGCAGTTCCCGCGGCGGCCCGAACGCGATGGCCTCGTCCCGCGCGCGCTCGTGCGCCACGATGGCCGCCCCGCCGAACAGGCAGTTGCCGAAGGTGTGATCGCCGTGATGGTGGGTGTTGACCACCGTGCGCACCGGGGCGGGCGTGACCGCCGCGATTGCGTCGCGGTAGGCCTGGGTCCGGCGCCGCGTTGCGCAGGTGTCGATGCTGGTCACCCCCTGCGGCCCGACCAGGAAGCCGGTGTTGTTGATCCACCAGGTGCCGTCGGGCTGCACGTAGGCGTAGATCCCGGCCGATACCTCGTGGATCTCGGGGCGCCCGGGAACGGTGATGTCCTCATGTGAGCTGCTCATCTGCCGTCACTCCTCACCCCATCGGGATGTGGTCCGGGCAGTCGGCCGCGGGCGACGGCGGGGACCCGGTCCAGCATGATGCCGAAGTTGTCCCGGTAGGCGGCCAGGACCTCGCCGTCCGTGCCCAGTTCCCGCTCGGTGCGGACACCGTTGCTGGTCCGGATCAGGGTGCGGTCGCTGAGCGAGATCCTGCCCTCACCGGTGAGCCGTGAGCAGATCGTGCTGCTGGTGAAATGGGAGTCCGGTGAGGTCTGCTGCCACCAGCAGGTCGGCACGAAGTCGGCCAGCATCCGCTCGCGCTGCTCGAGCAGGTACTGTGGCTCGCCGTCCCTGGCGACCTGCACGTCGCCGCCCACGGCATCGGCCAGCGAGAACCGGCCGCCGGGATCGTCCTGGCCCTCCCGGCTGTCATAGCGCAGCGGGTAGCTGCTGTGGGCGCCGAAGCCGACGTCGGCCAGCCACGGGCCGCTGCCGTCGGGCGGGCGCACCACCAGGGCGAGATGGTCGAACGGCGGGCTGAGCCGGCCCTGGCCGTCGTAGACCCGCGCGGCGAGCCGGCTCACCTGGGCGCCGAGCGCCTCCAGCAGGAGGGCGAAGGCGCCGTTGAGCTCATAGCAGAAGCCGCCGCGCCGGCGGGTGACGATCTTGGCCATCAGGCCGACCTCGTCGAGGGAGATGGGCTCACCCAGGTGGATGCTCAGGTTCTCGAACGGCACGGCCGTCTGGTGCGCCAGGTGCAGGGCGGCGAGCCCGGCCGCGTCCAGCACCGTGGGCCGCCCGGCACCGATGCGGTCCAGATAGGCGGTCAGTGTGCCGGCGTCCATTACAGGCGCTTCGCCATCAGGACGTCATCGACGTACCGGCCGTTGATGCGGAACTCTTCGAGCAGGGTTCCCTCGCGGGTGAACCCCTGCCGCTCGTAGAGGCGGAGGGCGGCTTGATTGGTGCTCAGTACACGCAGCGTCAGCTTGTGGATGCCGCGTTCCCGCAGTTGCTGCTCTGCCACGGCCAGGAGGCTGGCCGCGGCGCCGCGGCGGCGGGCGTCCGGATGCACCGCGATGCCCTGAACCTGGATGACATGCGCGTTTTCGGGCAGGCGCGTGGGCGGCTTGAGCCGGATGTAGCCGATGACGCGGCCGTCCAATTCGGCGACGAGATGGGCCTCGGGCGGCCTGTCGGTGGTGAAGAAGGTGCCGTCCCGTGCGCCAGGGACCATAGTCGACGGGAACCCCGACTCCGCTGACCAGGCGATCGCCTCCAGTTCGGTCAGCGCCGCCTGGTCTGCCAGCCGCGCGGCCCGCACCCGGACTCCGAGTGGCGAGTTCACCCGACCATCGTGGCAGATCGCCGGGCATGCCGGGCCGCCGCTCACCAGCCGAGTTCGCGGAGCCGTTCGTCGCCGATGCCGAAGTGGTGCGCAACCTCGTGGATGACGGTGCGGCGCACCTGGTCGGCGACCTCCTCCTCGGTGCGGCAGATCGCGCAGATCGCTTGGCGGTAGATGATGATCCGGTCGGGCAAGACCGCGGAGTACTGGGTGGTCCGGCTGGTGAGCGGGACGCCCTGATACAGGCCCAGCAGCCCGCGCGGGCCCGGGCCGTGCTCGACGGTGACCGCGACATTCTGCATCAACGCGCCGAGTCGCTCCGGCAATCCGTCGAGTGCCGCGACTACCATCTCCTCGAACCGTTCCGGCTCGACCACGATCACGTACCCATTGTCCAGCGCCCGGAAGGGTGCAACCGGGGAACCGGTGCTGGCGTCTTAACTGTCACACGGCTCATGGAGCCGGCTCAGCCAGAAGGAATCGTGATGGACCCAACTCAGCTCCTGGCCCGGCGGGTGTTTCCCGCCGTGGCGCTGACCTGCGCCGCAGTGCTCGCCGCGGGCTGCAGCGGTACTTCGAACACCGGCGGGAACACCAATGCGGCCTCGGAAGCCTCGGCCAGCGCCCCCGCGACGCCGACGACACCTGACGCAGCGTCCCCGGCTGGCACGCCGAGCGCCGCGCCCGCGGGACCGTCGGCCTGCCCGACCCGCTCCCTCCAGGTGAAGCTCGGCGTCGGCCAGGGCACCGCGGGCAGCACCTACACCACGATCGACTTCACCAACATCTCCAACGTGACCTGCACCCTGTACGGGTATCCCGGGGTCTCCCTGCAGACCGCGAGGCCGCTCCACCAGATCGGCAAGCCGGCGAAGGAGAACCCCGCGACCCCGCGCCAGCTGGTCACCCTGCAGCCGCAGACCACGGCGAACGCGCTGCTGCGGGTCGTGGACGCGGGGAACTACCCGGCGAGCGCATGCGGCCCGGTGACCTCGCACTACCTGCAGGTCTACCCACCGAACCAGACCGCCGCGGCCTACATCAAGTACGCAACGCAAACATGCTCGAAGCCCGTGCGGACCATGACCGTCGACGTGGTCAAGCCCGGCTCGGGCAGCGCCTGACGGCTCGGGCCAGCCTCGGCGGGCCTTTGACATCGCGCGCCCGCGCCCCCTACGGTTGCGAAGTCGCGGCATCACGCCGCGACGGTGCAACGGCAGCGAAATCCAGCGTGAATCTGGTGCTGTCCCGCAACGGTGAAGCCCCCTCGCGGGGATGAGCCCGGTCGCCTGCCGTTGTGCCACGGTTACGGTCCTCGGAGGAAGGGCGGTCCGCCGGCCCGCTCCTCCGGCATCTCGTGGAGGATGGCCTGTGGGCAGCCCGCCGGTACCAGCGCCGAGCAGGCTGCACCCCGCTGAGCGCGCACGGCTTGCCGCGATGGCGGCGGTGATCTTCATTCTGAACGCCAGCGGCTGGGCGATCTTCGTCCTCACGGTGATGCCGCACCACTTCCAATACGCCAGGCTCGGGGTCGGCCTGGGTGTCGCGGTGACCGCGTGGACCCTGGGCCTGCGGCACGCGTTCGACGCCGACCACCTGTCGGCCATCGACAACGTGACCCGCAAGCTGATGGCCGATGGCCAGCGCCCGCTCGCCACCGGGTTCTTCTTCTCCCTGGGCCACTCCACGGTCATCGTGGCGGTCGGCGCGGGCATCTCGATCGCCGCCCGGGCCGTGTTCGGCGCCGTGGTCAGCCCGGGTTCGACGTTCGAGACCGTCGGTGGCACGGTGGGCACCGCGCTGGCGGCGTGCTTCCTCTACCTGATCGCCGGGCTGAACCTGGTGGTCCTCGCGGGCATCGCCCGGGTGTTCCGTGATATGCGCCGCGGCCGGTACAACGAGGCGGAACTGGAGCAGCAGCTGCAGGCGCGGGGCCTGATGTACCGGTTCTTCGGCCGGTTCATGCGCTCGATCGCCCACACCTGGCAGATGTATTTCGTGGGCCTGGCGTTCGGCGTCGGCTTCGACACCGCCACCGAGGTGGTGCTGCTCACCGCCACCGTGTACGCGGCCACCTCCGGGCTGCCGTTCTACGCGGTCCTCGCCCTGCCGCTGCTGTTCGCCGGCGGGATGACCCTGTTTGACACGCTGGACGGCTGCTTCATGAACCTCGCCTACGGCTGGGCGTTCGCCCGGCCGGTCCGCAAGGTGTACTACAACCTGGTGGTCACCGGATTGTCAGTCGCCGCGGCGTTCCTGATCGGGACCGTGGAGATCCTTGGCATCCTCACCGGCGAACTGCACCTGCACGGCGGCTTCTGGGACTTCATGGCCAACTTCGACATCAACAAGGCGGGGTTCACGATCGCGGGCCTGTTCCTCGTCGTCTGGGCCGTGGCCATCGCCATCTGGCGGTTCGCTAGCCTGGAGTCCCGCTGGGACAACGCGCTCCCGCCCCGCTAACCCGGCGAGCGGCGGCCCCCCGCCGGGCCAGGCAGGGCCGTGGGAGTGCCCGGTGGGCACTCCGGCGCGGCGGCGGCTTGTGGCTGGTGTAGTCCTTGGGGCTACCGTTGGTGGGCGGGTCTGGGTGGATGGCCGGTACAGGGCCACGGTTGGGCATGCGGGGGGCGGACGGCACCACCCGCAAGGTCGTTATGAAAAGGATTGATGGCGGCTATGGAGGATGTCCTCGCGCTGCGACCGGTTGCCGATGAGGACCTGCCGTTGCTGGAGCGGCTGACCCAGGACCCGGTGGCGGCCGGGGCGCACGCCTGGACGGGATGGCGCAATCTGCTCGAGTTCCGGCAGGGATGGGCGGAGGACCGGCTGATCGGCGACGCCGGCGGGGTCCTCATGATCGCCCGGGGCGACGAGCGGATCGGCTTCGTGTCCTGGTTCCAGGTGGACTTCTCGCCGTCTTACTACTGGAGCATGGGCATCGCGCTGCTGCCGCAGGCGCGCGGCAAGGGGTATGGGACGCAGGCGCACCGGCTGCTGGCCCGGTACCTGTTCGCGCACACCACGGTGCACCGGATCGAGGGAATCACCGAGGCCGAGAACCTGACCGAGCAGCGGGTGATTGAGAAGGCGGGCTTTACCCGGGAGGGCGTGATGCGCGGGGTGTTCTGGCGGGACGGCGCCTACCGGGACGGGGTGCTGTACAGCCTGCTGCGCACCGATCCGGCGGCTGGCGCATGACGGCCGGCATGGTCGACGACGTGACGCTGCGGCCGGTCGCCGAGGCCGACCTGCCCGTCCTGGAACGGCCAAGGTTGGTCAGGAGGGGCCTGCTCAGTGTCCCCTCGCTATCCAGAAGCGGACGTAGCCGCCGTAGATTGCCAGGCCGGTAAACACCACGAGCATGACGCGCACCGCCCACCTGATGCTGTGTGTCCGGTCCGGCACCGGCAGGTCGTTTTGCATGATCCAGGCGGCGCGTTCGCGGATCACTGGCGGCCACGGCCAGCGCGGCAGGTGCCGGGACGGATTTTCCTCGCCTGCGGCGGCGGCGTCCCTGGTCCGGTCCACCGACCGGTCGATGAAATACAGCTGGACGGTATTGCCCGCCGGGGCGTACACGCGGTGCACGACCAGGCCGGCCAGGATGCCGATCACCAGGGGTTGCCACCGCCAGCTCGACAGGTAGGTGCCCAGCCAGGACAGCTGGTAGGAGAAGTGCACCGGGTTGTGCAGCACGTGATGCCCGAACACGGCATGCCACAGGTACGGCAGGGCGTAGTTGATCAGCCAGATGCCCGCGGCCACAATCGGGAACGCGACCACCACGATGACGATGGGCGACAGCACCACGTACCAGGCCGGGGCGCGCCGGTCGTGCTTGCGCCAGTCCGCCAGCAGTGACTTGACGAACAGGGTCGCCAGCAGTGCCTCGTACACGTTGCGCAGGTCGTGCCGGTCGGTTTTCCAGCCCTGGAAGCTGAACAGGTTGTCCCATTTGGGCTTGAGATCCAGGATGGTGTGGCCGCCCACCTGCCATCTGAGCTCCACGAATATGTAGTAGAGCGCGGAGATGATCAGGGCGCCGATGTTCGCGGCCAGGAACGACCAGATGATCTGCTGCAGCCAGCGGAGCCTGATCGGCCGGCCGTTCACCATGATGCGCTTCGGCGGCAGCAGCTCCTCGGTCGCGGCCGTCATGGCTTCCTCCCGATCCAGGCGAGCCCGCTCTGCCGGCGGCATCAGGCCAGTAACGCAGGACTGTAATGCCGGGCGGCTGGCGACGCGGCCCGTGATAGTGCGGCGGAACCAGATTCGCGCCCAGGTTACCCAGTCGTGCATCAATGTAGCCCGGCCGCCGCCGTGGGAGCACCCGGCCGCGTCAGCCGAGCAACCGAGCGCGGTGCTTCCAGGCCAGGCTCAGCACCGCGGCCCCGGACGCCTGGAGCGGTGCCCGGCCGGGTGGCGAACGTCAGCGGGTCGACGCCCAGCCCCAGGCAGTGCACACCCGACCTGCGCGTTTCAACCTGTTTCTTACCTTCGGGAGGGGTTCCGCCCGGAGCCACACTGGTGTAGAGCATGGGTTATGGGGCGGCATACCGCTGACCGCGGGCCAGCGAATGACGCGTTTATGACCTCGGTCGTGGGTGCCCTGTTGCTGCTGACCACGATCATCCTCATGCTGGCCGCGAACTAGCGTGCTGACCCCGCGGCACCGGCCCCGCGGGCCGGCCAACTGGGCTGGGAATGTCGAGTTCCGCGCGGCGGGAATGCGCAGGCCGCGCACTGTCGCGGGCCTGGCAGCCATGGTCGCTGGGAGCACGCACGCGCGGGCTCTAGGCACCGGGCACTCGTTCAGCCGGATCGCCGACACCCCGGGCGAGCTGATCTCCGTCGCCGGGCTGCCCCCGGTCGCCGACATCGACACCGCGGCGGCCACCGTCACCGCCGCGGCGGGCGTCCGGTACGGGGACCTGGCCCGGCGGCTGAACATGGCCGGCTGGGCCCTGCCCAACCTGGCCTCGCTGCCGCACATTTCGGTGGCCGGGGCGTGCGCCACCGCGACCCACGGCTCCGGTGACCGCAACCGCAACCTCCCCGCCGCCGTCCGCCGTGTGGAACTGGTCTCCGCCGACGGCAGCCTGGTCACCCTGGACCGGGACGCCGACGCGGCAAGGTTCCCCGGCGCGGTCGTCGCGCTGGGCGCGCTCGGCGTCGTCGCCACCCTCACCCTGGACCTGGTGCCGGCCTTCGAGGTGCGCCAGTACGTCTACGACAACTTGCCCGCCGACCAACTGGCCAGCCATTTCGACGAGATCATGGGCGCCGCCTACAGCGTCAGCGTGTTCACCCGCTGGCGTGGCGGCCGGCACGACCAGGTGTGGGTCAAGCACCGGGACGGTGACCCGGAGGGCTTCCCGGCCGGCCAGCCCTGGCACGGCGCCCGTCCCGCCGACGGGCCGCGGCACCCGGTACCGGGCATGCCGGCATCGGTGACCACGCAGCAGGCAGGCGTACCGGGCCCGTGGCACGAGCGACTCCCGCACTTCCGGCTCGGGTTCACCCCGAGCAGCGGCGCGGAACTCCAGTCCGAATACCTGCTCCCCCGCCGCGCCGCCGTCCCCGCGCTCGCGGCCCTGGCCGGCCTGGGTGATCTGCTCGCGCCGGTGCTGCAGACATCGGAGATCCGCACGGTCGCCGCGGACGAGGCGTGGCTGAGCACGGCCTACCGCCAGGATTCGGTGGCGGTCCATTTCACCTGGATCCTGGACCCCGGCGCGGTCGGCCCGGTGATCGCCGCGATCGAGCGGGCCCTCGCGCCGCTGGGTGCCCGGCCGCACTGGGGCAAGGTGTTCGGCGTCCTCCCGGAGGAGGTGCGCGGTCGCTACCCGCGGTGGGACGACTTCCGGGCCCTGGCCCGTTCCCTGGACCCGCGGGGCAAGTTCCGCAACGACTTCATGGACGCCTACTTCGGCGGCGAAGACTAGGGCACGGGGCGGCTGCCGGAACCCGCCGCCCGGCCGTGGCGGCTGCCGGAACCGGCCGCCCGGCCGTGGCCGCCCTCTACGATGAGGCGCATGAGTGCCGGTGCTCCCTCGCAGGCCGGCCTGGAAATCACCAGCCCGGCCAACCCCCGGGTGAAGCGGCTGGTCGCATTGCGCCAGCGGAGGGCCCGCGACCGGGCTGGGGTGACCCTGGTCGAGGGCTACGAGGAACTCGGCCTGGCGCTGTCGGCCGGCGCCCGCCCGAGGGAACTCTACGTCTGCCCCGCCCTGGCCGGCTCGGGCGCGCAGCAGATGATCGACCGGGTGAGCAGCCTGGGCGCCGAGGTCGTGCGGGTCAGCCGGCCGGTGTTCGGCAAGATCGCCTACCGCGAGTCGCCCGACGGCTGGCTCGCCGTGCTGCCCGCCGTGCGCACCAGCCTGGCGGCACTGGAGCCCGGCCGCGGCCCGCTCGTCCTGATCTGCGAGGGCGTGGAGAAGCCCGGCAACCTGGGAGCGATCCTCCGCACCGCGGACGCGGCCGGGGTCACCGCGGTGATCGCGGCCGACCCGGTGACGGACTGGGCCAACCCGAACGTGGTGCGGGCCAGCAAGGGAACCGTCTTCTCGGTGCCGGTCGCCTCGGCCAGCACCGCCGAGGTGTTCGCCTGGCTGGCGGAGCACTCGCTGGCCCTGGTGGCGGCGGCCCCGGACGGTGACGTGCCACTCACCGCCGCCGACCTGACCGGCCCGACGGCGATCGCGGTCGGATCGGAGGCCCGCGGGCTCCCGGCCGCCTGGCTGGAGCGGGCCGGCACCCGGTTGCGCATCCCCATGTTCGGGCACGCCGACTCGCTCAACGTCTCCACGTCCGCGGCAATCCTCCTCTACGAGGCGGTCCGGCAGCGCACGGCCGGGCGGGCGTAGGCGCCGCGGCCGGTCCGGTCGCACTGCCGGGCCGGGGGTAGGCGCCGCGGCCGGTCCGGTCGCACTGCCGGGCCGGGGGTAGGCGCCCGCAATGCGTGCCTTTGAGCGCCGGTGCGGTGAGCGCACGTTCGGCGGTACCCAGGTCACGCTCGGTAGATATCCAGCGCACGATCAGGTTGACCGGCGATGGTGATATGGCTCTGCCGGCACAGGCCCCCGTGCCGGGGAGGCCCGAATGCGCCCCGTCAGCGATCCACCACCGCCGGCGGGGCGCAGCGGCGCTAGCGGGAGGCGGCCTTTGCCGCGAGGCGGCGCAGCGGCGGAAGGGTCGGTGGTGGCTGCTGGCGTGGCGGAAGCTCCGCCAGCAGTTCCCTGGTGGCCGCGGCCACCAAAGCGACCGCGCGCTCGAACGGCGCCTCGGTGCGAATGGACGGCGCCTGGACCCCGCTGACCTTGCGGACGTACTGGCGCGCGGCGGCCTCGATCTCCTCGCTGGTGGCGGCCGGCTCCAGGCCCCGCAGCGTCGTAATGTTGCGGCACATGGCTCGACGTTACCCCGGCTCGGGAGAAAGCAGGCCAGCGGTCGCTGCGTCAAGCCCCGGCGAACAAGCGCCGCGGCGTGTACTTTCCGGTCCGATTCTGCTCCGATGGGTGGGATCCACCTCTCGGGGCCCGCGGCCGGCAGGTCGGGCCTGGCGTTCGCCGACGACAGCACAAACCGGATCCGGCACGTCACCGGCTGAGGCCGCGGGTGGCCGGCGGCAGCAACCTGGGTAGGCCCTGGGCATGGACTCGCTGGACCCCTACCGGGGCAAACGGAACCGCGGGCGCACGCCAGAGCCGATGCCGGATCCGCCCGAGCCGGGCACGCCCGGGCCTGGCGCGGCCGAGCCCGGCGGCCCGCCCCCCGGGGACGAACGGGACCTGGCGTTCGTGGTACAGGAACACCATGCCCGCAGGCTGCACTGGGACTTCCGGCTGGAACGCGACGGCGTGCTGGTCTCCTGGGCGGTGCCCAAGGGGGTGCCCGACGACCCCGCGGTGAACCACTTCGCCGTGCACACCGAGGACCATCCGCTGGAGTACGCCGGCTTCGCCGGCCGCATCCCGGACGGCGAGTACGGCGCGGGCACGGTGACAATCTGGGACCGGGGCACCTACGAGGCGGTCAAGTGGACCGATGCCGAGGTCAAGATGGTGCTGCACGGGCGCAGGCTGACCGGCGGCTACACGCTGTTCCGCACCCGGGGCACCGACTGGATGATGCACCGGGAGCGTCAGCCGCTGCCCGGGATACTGCCGCCCATGCTCGCCCGGTCCGAGCCGCAGCTGCCGCCCGACGACGGGCAGTGGGCGCTGGAGATGAAGTGGGACGGGGTGCGCGCGCTGGCCTACTGCGAGGGCAGCCGGGTCCGCCTGGTCTCCAGGACCGGTGAGGACATCACCGCGGCCTACCCGGAACTGCGCGGCCTGGCCGCGGCCGTGGGCAGGCGGGACGCGCTGCTCGACGGGGAGGTCGTCGCCCTGGGCGAGTCGGGCTGGCCGGACTTCGAGGCGCTGCAGAACCGGATGCACGTGCGGGCGGCGCAGGTGGCGCTGCGGCTGGCCGCCGAGTACCCGGTCACCTACCTGGCCTTCGACCTGCTGCACCTGGATGGGCGGCTGGTGCTCGACCTGCCGTACCGGCAGCGCCGGGCCCTGCTCGAGGAATTGCAGCTGTACGGCCCGTCGTGGCAGACGCCGCCATCGTTCACCGGGGTGGCCGGGTTTGATGTGCAGAAAGTGTCCGTCCAGCACGGCCTGGAGGGCATCGTGGCCAAGCGGCTTGACTCCCGCTATGAGCCGGGGAGACGGACGGGGAACTGGCGCAAGGTGAAGAACATCCGGCGGCAGGAGGCGGTGATCGGCGGCTGGCGGCCGGGCAAGGGCAACCGGTCCGGGCAGATCGGCTCGCTGCTGGTCGGCGTCCAGGAGGATGGCGGCCTGGCTTACGCGGGCCACGTCGGGACCGGGTTCACCGACCGGGCGCTGCGCCAGCTCACCGAGCGGCTCGCGCCGCTGCGGCGGGATACCTCGCCGTTCGCCGCCCCGCTTCCCGCCGACCACGCGCGGGACGCGGTCTGGGCCGAGCCGGTGCTGGTGGCCGAGGTCACCTTCACCGGCTGGACCCGGGCTGGGCGCATGCGGGCCCCGTCCTACCAGGGCCTGCGCGCGGACAAGGACCCCGCCGAGGTCATCCGCGAGCCCTAACGGAGCAGCCACAACCTCCCCAGTCGTGATCATGACTTTGGCGGCTATCACAACACCAAAGTCATGATCACGAAGGGCGGAGCGAGGCGGCGGCTACGCGGCGAGCTTGTCCCGGTGGTGCGGCTCCGCCCAGTCCAGCACCGGCCCGGCCGGCACGATGCGCTGCGGGTTGAGGTGCGGGTGGGTCGTGTAGTAGTGGCGCTTGATGTGGTCGAAGTTGGTGGTCGGCCCGAATGCCGGGTGCTGGTACAGGTCACGGGCGTAGGCCCAGAGGTTCGGGTAGTCCACGATCCGGTGAATGTTCGCCTTGAAGTGGGTGACGTAGACGCTGTCGAAACGGGCCAGCGTCACCCACAGCCGCACGTCCGCCTCGGTGATCTGGTCGCCGAACAGGTACCGGCGCCCGGCCAGCCGCCCCTCCAGCTCGTCGAGCGTGGCGAACAGGGCGGCGACCGCCACGTCGTAGGCCTGCTGGGTGCCGGCGAACCCGCATTGGTAGACCCCGTTGTTGACCGATAGGTATACCTGGTCGTTGAGCGCGTCGATCTCTGCCCGCAGCGGCCGCGGGTACAGGTCCAGGCCCGGCGCCGCCCACGCGCCGAACTGGGTGCCCAGGTCGATCGTGATGTCGGGGAAGTTGTTGCTGACGATCCGCGACGTCTCCCGGTCCCAGAGCACGGGGACGCTGATATGCCCGTCGTAGCCCGGCTCGGTTGCCTCATACGCCTCCCGCAGCAGGGTGAACCCGTTGACCGGGTCGGGCCCGTACCCCGGGCCATCCCGGAATGCCCAGCCGCGCCCGTCCCTGACCGGGTCCACGACCGACAGGGACACCACCTCCTCCAGCCCGATCAGCTTGCGCACGATCACGCTGCGGTGCGCCCACGGGCAGGCGAGCGACGCGTACAGGTGGTAACGGCCCGCCTCGGCGGGGAAGCCGCTGGACCCGTCTGCGGTGATCCGGCCCTGGAACGGGTACACCGGCCGGACGAATGTCCCGTCCGTCGCGGCCCGCTTCTTGGCCAGGTAGTCGCCATAGTCGCCATATGTGGCGAAATCCACCGGGCTGGCCACCGGGGCGGTCCTGGTCATCGGTCGGCTCCTCGGGACGTCCGGATGGGCTTGCGGCGGACAATACCCGCGCTCTGCCGCGAGGAACCGCCACGATCACAGGCTACGGCTGGCGTTCGCGGCCCGGGTGGCCCGGGCGGCGTGCTCGGCGGCGGCGGCGGCCAGGCGGGACTGCAGGGTGAAGAAGATCCCGGCCGCCTGCGCGCCCGCCCAGCCGGGCGGGAGGAGTTCGGCGGGCAGGCCGGGGTCCAGGTAGGGCAGGCGGCGCCAGTCGGTAAGGACCCGGACGTAATCGGCGAACGCCTCGCCGGGCCGGGCCGCGGCGCGGCGAGCCGCCCAGCCGCGCAGCACCGGCTCATAGGCGGCGACGAAGTCTCGGGCCAGGCGCTCGGTGCGGTCCAGATCCCACCACTGGCGCACCTTGGCGGCCAGGTCGCCGAAGGCCAGGTGGTCGGCGCGGAACAGGTCCGCATACCCGGACAGGCCCAGCCG
>Ga0318555_10000283_pt1 | contig 14490 bp, 8 predicted proteins | sample GRESIP082b2f23_FD_202529 | JGI IMG/M metagenome (GOLD analysis project Ga0318555, IMG submission 202529) | Tropical soil microbial communities from Luquillo Experimental Forest, Puerto Rico - GRE.SIPMG.082b2f23 | ecosystem: Environmental > Terrestrial > Soil > Tropical forest > Bulk soil... | reverse complement strand
AGTGTCGGCCGTCATCAATGCTTCCGCCTGTGGCGTGATCGAGACCGCGCTACGCGCGCGGCGGATCGGCAAGGTATATGCCGGACGCAACGGCATCCTCGGCGCCCTCACCGAGGACCTAATCGATGTCGGCCGCGAGAGTCCGGCGACCATCCGCGGGCTCAGGCACACTCCGGCCGGCGCTTTCGGCTCGGCGCGCTTCAAGCTCAAGGGCATCGACCAGAACCGCGCCGAGTACCAGCGGCTGATCGAGGTATTCCGCGCGCACGACATCGGTTATTTCTTCTACAACGGCGGCAACGACTCCATGGACACCGCGCTGAAGGTGTCGCAGCTCGGCGCCTCGCTCGGCTTCCCCATCACCTGTGTCGGGGTGCCCAAGACGGTCGACAACGACCTGCCGCACACCGACTGCTGCCCGGGCTTCGGCTCGGTGGCCAAGTACGTCGCGGTCTCCACTCGCGAAGCCGCCCTCGATGTGGCCTCGATGGCGCGCACCTCCACACGGGTGTTCGTGCTGGAGGTCATGGGACGGCACGCCGGCTGGATCGCGGCCGCGGGCGGGCTCGCGGGCAACGGGCCGGCGGAGCCGCCGCATGTGATCCTCTTCCCCGAGGTGCCCTTCGAGCAGCAGCGCTTTCTCGAGCGTGTGCGAGAGTGCGTCGAGAGCTACGGCTACTGCGTGATCGTGGTCTCGGAAGGGGCGGCGTATGCCGACGGTAAATTCCTCGCGGATGCCGGCACGCGCGATGCTTTCGGGCACACTCAGCTCGGCGGCGTCGGACCGCTGGTCGCCAACATGGTGCGCGAGGCGTACGGCTACAAGTACCACTGGGCGGTCGCCGACTATCTGCAACGCTCGGCACGTCACATCGCCTCGCGCGTCGATGTGGAGCAGGCGTATGCGGTCGGCAAGGCGGCAGTGCAGCTGGCGTTGCAGGGCGTGAACGCGGTCATGCCGACCATCGTGCGCCGGAGCCAGCGCCCGTATCGCTGGTCGCTCGGCCATGTGCCGCTGGCGGAAGTCGCCAACAAGGAGAAGAAACTGCCGCGCGAGTACATCCGTGACGATGGCTTCGGCATCACCGCCGCATGTCGCCGCTACCTCGAGCCCCTGATTGGCGGCGAGGCTTACCCGCCCTACCGCAACGGTCTGCCGGACTACGTGCGGATCAAGGGCATCGCGGTGAGGCGCAAACTGAAGGACGCATTCAAGGTCTGAGCGCGCCTTGCTGCGATGCGGCGCGCGGCCGAGCGCCGCTCGCGGCGTGCTATAGTGCGCGGCCTTTTTTCCGGGGAGATTTGCTGATGGATGCCACCCCGTGGCTGTGGGCCGCGATCGCGGCCGGCGTGCTCGCCGTGTTGTACGGCGTGTTCTCGATGAGCGCCATCCTGCGCCTGCCGGCCGGCAGCGCCCGCATGCAGGAGATCGCCGCCGCCGTTCAGGCCGGCGCCAAGGCGTACCTCAACCGGCAGTACAGCACCATCCTCATCGTCGGCATCGTGCTGTTCCTGATCATCGGCTTCTCTCCACTCAAATGGCCGACCGCCGGCGGCTTCGCGATCGGCGCGCTGCTCTCGGGCCTCACCGGCTACATCGGCATGAACATCTCGGTGCGCGCCAACGTGCGCACCGCACAGGCTGCCACCCACGGCCTCAATGCCGCCCTCAGCGTCGCCTTCCGCGGCGGCGCGATCACCGGCATGCTGGTAGTGGGGCTCGCACTGATCGGTGTTGCCGGCTACTACGGGCTGCTGCGACAGATTCCATCGATCGGCAACGATGGCGCGCTGCACGCGCTCGTCGGCCTCGCCTTCGGCGGGTCGCTGATCTCGATCTTCGCGCGCCTCGGCGGGGGTATCTTCACCAAGGGAGCGGATGTCGGTGCGGACCTCGTCGGCAAGGTCGAGGCCGGCATCCCCGAGGACGACCCGCGCAACCCGGCGGTGATCGCCGACAACGTCGGCGACAACGTGGGCGACTGTGCCGGCATGGCGGCGGACCTGTTCGAGACCTACGCCGTTACGATGGTCGCGACCATGCTGCTCGGAGGACTGCTGTATGCGGGACAGAGCGCGGACGCGGCGCTCGCCGCGGTGATCTATCCGCTCGCCCTCGGTGCCGCGTCCATCGTCGCCTCCATCATCGGCACCTTCTTCGTCTCCACACGCCCCGGCGGCAAGATCATGACCGCCCTCTACAAGGGCGTGATCGTCTCCGGCCTCGTGTCGGCGCTGGCCTTCTGGTTCATCACCCAGGCGATCATGCCGCACAACATGGCGCTCTTCGGCTGCGGGCTCATCGGTCTCGCACTCACCGCGGCGATGATCATGATCACCGAGTACTACACCGCCACCGAGTACAGCCCGGTGCGCAAGGTGGCAGCGGCGTCGCAAACGGGGCACGCCACCAACATCATCGCGGGGCTCGGCGTGTCGATGAAGGCCACCGCGCTGCCGGTGATCGCGGTGTGCCTCGCCATCTGGGGCGCCTATACGCTCGGCGGACTGTACGGCCTCGCCATCGCCGCCACCGCCATGCTGTCGATGACCGGCATGATCGTCGCCCTGGATGCCTACGGACCGATCACCGACAACGCCGGCGGCATCGCCGAGATGGCCGGTCTGCCGAAGGAGGTGCGTGCCATCACCGATCCGCTCGATGCGGTCGGCAACACCACCAAGGCGGTCACCAAGGGCTACGCCATCGGCTCGGCGGGGCTCGCGGCGCTGGTGCTGTTCGCGGACTACACGCACAACCTCGAGGCTGCGGGCAAGCTCGCCAACTTTTCGCTGTCGGATCCGGCCGTGATCATCGGGCTGTTCATCGGCGGGCTGGTGCCGTACCTGTTCGGCGCCATGGCCATGGAGGCGGTGGGTCGCGCGGCCGGCGCGGTCGTGAACGAGGTGCGCCGTCAGTTCCGCGAGATCAAGGGAATCATGGCCGGCACCGAGAAACCCGACTATTCGCGTGCGGTCGACCTGCTGACGCGCGCCGCCATCCGCGAAATGATCGTGCCCTCGCTGCTGCCGATCCTGGTGCCGATCGTGCTGGTGCTGGTGCTGAATTCGCTCATGGGGCCGGGTGCGGGGGTACGCGCCCTCGGTGGCTTGCTGATCGGCACCATCGTCACGGGGCTGTTCGTCGCCATTTCGATGACGACCGGGGGCGGCGCCTGGGACAACGCCAAGAAGTACATCGAGGAAGGCAACTTCGGCGGCAAAGGCTCGGACGCCCACAAGGCGGCGGTCACCGGCGATACCGTCGGCGATCCCTACAAGGACACTGCGGGCCCTGCCATCAACCCGCTGATCAAGATCATCAACATCGTCGCGCTGCTGCTCGTGCCGCTACTGTAGTTGGATTGGCCGAAATCGCAGGAAGCGATTTCGGCGGACAGCAGCTTCGTTGCCGCCGGCGAAAGGGCGGTGCGGACGCACAGCGGCCTACGGCCCTTTCGCCGGCTGCACCCTGAGCCGGGGTCCCCGGGGAATCGTGCGTCTTGTTCGGAGCTTAAAGCTCTTTCGTCGCGTCAAGCGCGATTTCCTGGGGTGGCCTTACGCCGCCAGCTGCAGCGGCTGCGGCCGGCTGATCGCGTAGCCCTGCAGGTAATCGACTCCCATGCGGCGCGCCGCCTCCTCCGCGGCGCTGTCCTCGACCTGCTCGGCGATCACCTTGAAGTTCAGCGTGCGCGCGAGCTTGATCATCGCCGTCACCATCGCCTGATTGACGCTGTCGCGCGCCAGGTTGCGGATGAAGGAGCCGTCGATCTTCAGATAGTCGAGCGGCAGCGTCTTGAGGTTGGAGAACGAGCCGACCCCCGAGCCGAAGTCATCGAGCGCGAACTGACAGCCCATGCCATGCAGCACTCCGACGAAGCGCCGCGCGTGGTCGAGGTTGGCGATCACCGCGGTCTCGGCGATCTCGAAGCATACCTGGCCCGGCGTGACGCCGGTGCTGTCGAGGCATTCCACCACGAACTCGAGGAACTGCACATCGCCGAGGGTCTGTCCGGAGATGTTGATCGCGACACTGTGCGCGGCCGGCACGCTGATCGCACCCCGTCCGAGTGCGGCGAGCGTCGTCTGCACCACCCAGCGGTCCACCAGTCCCATGAGCCGATAGCGCTCGGCGGCGCGCATGAACTCCGCCGGCAGCAGATCCTGGCCGGACTCGTCCTGCAGCCGCACCAGCACTTCCATCGCCGGCCCGCCGTCCTCGCCGTGCGCCGGTACGATCGCCTGGTGGTACAGTTGGAAGCGATTCTCCTTGAGCGCGGTCTGCAGACGCTGCAGCCACTGGATCTCGCCCGTGTGGCGCGCGAGCGCCTCATCGCGCGCCGAGTACACCACCACCCTGCCGGTGCCCTGCTTCTTCGCCACGTAGCAGGCGGTGTCGGCGGCGGCGAGCAGTTCCTCGAGCGTGCCGCTCTCGCGCGAGATCTCCACCAGCCCGATCGAAGCGCCGATGTTGAAGATCTTGTCGCGCCATACGAACCGATGGTCGCCGACCGCACGGGTCACATCGTCGGCAATCTGCCGCGCCTTCTCCAGCGGACAGCCGACCAGCAGGATGCCGAACTCGTCGCCGCCGAGGCGCCCCACGGTGTCGCTGTCGCGCACCGCATCGCGCAGCAGTTTCGCCACCTCGCGCAGCATGCTGTCACCGGCCAGGTGGCCGCTCGTGTCGTTGACCAGCTTGAAGCGGTCGAGGTCGAGGTAACACAGGACGTGCTGCCCGTCGCCGCGGTGGCCGCTCTCGATGGCTTCCTCGAGGCGCCGCTCGAACTCACGCCGGTTGACGAGCCCGGTGAGCGCATCGTGCGCCGCCTGGTAGGACATCTGGCGCGTGAGGCCGCGCATCTCGGTGACATCGTGCAGCATCACGACCGCGCCGACGACCTCGCGCGCGCTGTTGCGGATCGGCGAAGCCGACAGCTCGATGGAACGCTCGCTACCGTTGACGCGCGACAGCAGCAGCGCCCGCCGGCTGAGAGTCACCGCCACGCCGGTGGTGAGCGCCTGGTGCACCGGGTCCGACAGCAGCCGCCGATCGGTCTCATCGACGAGGCTCACGATCTCCTCGAGCAGCTTGCCCGCGGCCGCATCGGCGGCACTGCCGGTGAGCTGCTCGGCGGCCGGGTTCAGGTAGCTGATGCGGCCGTCCTTGTCGGTGGCAATGATGGCTTCGGCCAGCGAGTGCAGCGCCAGAGCCTGCGGCCCGGACGGCGCCTCGAGCGGCAGACGCAGGGCCTGTGAGGTCATGGTGGGAAGGACCTCGACGCCGGTGATCAGCAACGCGCTCCCCTTGTCGTACTCCACCGGGCTCGAGGCGATCTCGAGGCGCGTCATCTGGCCCTGCAGGCCGACCATGTCGATCTCGAAGCGTTCGGCGGCGCTCTCGCCGGCGAGCCGCCGCCGGACGTTCTCGCTCACCAGCTCGGCGTACTCCGGCGGCACGAGATCGGCGAGGCGTCGTCCGAGCAGCTCGTCGCGATCGACGCCGACGAAGCTGGCAAACTGACGGTTGGCGTACAGGATCACATCGGCGTGCACCAGGACGGCCTCGTGAATGCGGTCGCCGAGCTCGGCGAACAGCTTGGGCGAGTAGCCGGCGTCGCGCTCGGTGGCCGGGACGGCCCGGGTCAGCAGATGGTTGACCGCAGTGACGAGTGCCGCCAGCTCGGGCTTGTCGCTAGCGACGTCAACGTGCCCGGGCAGGCGGCCACCGATGGCGATACGCTGCAGCTGCCGCGACAGGTCCTCGAGCTTGCGCAGGTCGCGCCGCTGCAACGCGTACAGGACCAGAAACAGGGCGGCGATGACTGCGAATAGAAGGGACAAAAGCCCGGCAATCGACATCTGCGTTCTTCTCAAGCTTTCGGCTTGGGATCCCTCGCTGGGGTCCGCGGGCGCTTCTGATTCGACTTGTCGCGCCCTGGACTATGACTGAGCAAGCATATCCCACGGAGGGGCTCGCCCCGTCGGTATTTCACCATATCTCGTCGCACTACGGCTTGGCAGAGCGCCGGAAAACCCTTAACTTCTCCGGCCTTTTCTCGGCTCGGGAATAAGTCCAATCGGAGGTCTCGTGCAGACGGTGGATGCCCGCGAGCAGATGATCGAACAACAGGTGCGCGCCTGGAGCGTGCTCGACGAGCGCGTGCTGGCGGTGTTGCGGGCGGTGCCACGGGAGCTGTTCGTCCCGCAGGAGCAGCGCTACCGCACGTATGCCGACGCCGAAGTGCCGCTGACCCGTGGACAGCACATGTTGCGTCCCAGCGTCGTCGGCCGCCTGCTGCAGGCGCTGCTGCCCGCCGCCTCCGAGCAGGTGCTGGAAATCGGCACCGGCAGCGGCTTCGTCACTGCGTGCCTGCGGTCGCTGGCCGCGCGCGTGCGTACGCTCGAGATATTCCCCGAGCTCGCCGCCAGCGCACGCCGCAATCTGGCGGCCTTCGGGATGCAGGACGTCGAAGTGGTGGACGCCGATGCCATGCAGGGCGATGCCGGCGCCCGCTACGACGTCATCGCCCTTACCGCCTCGCTGCCGGTCTACGATGCGCGCTTCGAGCGCATGCTGACCGTCGGCGGGCGGCTGTTCGTGGTGGTGGGCGAGCCGCCGGTGATGGACGCCCGGCTGGTGCAGCGCACCTCCGAGGACTCCGTGGCCACCCGGAGCCTGTTCGAGACCGTGATCGATCCACTGGTGAACGCGCTGCGCCCGCCGGAATTCAAGTTCTGAGACCGGGGGTTCCACCCGGCTCGCTGATCGAAGGGAAATGCCATGAATCGCGCCGCGACTCTTGCTCCCGTATTGCTCGCGCTTCCGCTCGCTGCGCCCGCCAAGGACCTGATCGGGGTGTTCGAGGACGCGGTGCACAATGACCCGGTCATCCGCCAGGCGGATGCCAACCGCCTGGCGGCCCGCGAGTCCAAGCCGCAGGCGCTGGCGGCGCTGCTGCCGCAGGTGAACGGCACCGCCGGAATCACCCGCGAGCACGCCTCCGGGTTTGAAAGCCAGATCTTCGAGGTATCGAACGGGGGTGCACCGCAACTGGTGGTCGCGCGGACCGCGGACCAGATCGACAACACCATCCAGCAGTGGTCACTGAATCTGCGGCAGAACGTGTTCTCCTGGTCCAACTGGATGTCGCTCAAGGCCGCCAGTCACGAGGTGGCGCAGGCGGAGGCCAACTACGCGGCCGCCGAGCAGCAGCTGATCCTGCGAGTGTCGCAGGCCTACTTCGCCGTGCTCACCGCGATCGACACGCTGGATGCGGATCAGGCATCACTCGAAGCGATCTCGCGCCAGCTCGACCAGGCCAACAAGCGCTTCGAGGTCGGGCTCATCGCCATCACCGACGTCGAGGACGCCAAGGCGGCCCGTGACAGCGCCGCCTCGACCGTGATCGCCGCCAAGCGCACGCTTGCCACCTCCGAGAATCAGCTGCAGGAGATCACCGGGCAGAAATACGACAGTCTCACCCGGCCCGGTCCCGACATGCCGCTCAACAATCCCGACCCCGCCGACGAGAGCCGCTGGGTCAACATCTCGCTGGAGCAGAACCTGACCCTGGTCTCCAGCCGTCTGGCGGCCGACATAGCCCGGGAGAACGTGCGCGTCGCGGTCGGCGGGCATCTGCCGACACTCGATCTGGTGGCGGGCCGCTCCTGGAACTACACGAGCTCCGATCAGATCTTCGACGCCCAGCCCTTTTCCAACGTCGACAGCAAGGTCAACGACCGGCAGATCGGCCTGCAGTTCACGCTGCCGATCTTCAGCGGCGGCGCCACCCAGTCGAAGGTGCGCCAGGCGGAGTACCAGTGGATAGCGGCCAAGGAAGGCGTGGTGCAGAGCTCACGCGCCACCGAGCGGCAGGCGCGCGATGCGTATCTCGGCGTCATCAGTGGCATCGCGCGGGTGCAGGCGCTGCGCCAGGCGCTCGAGTCCAACCAGACCTCGCTCAAGGCGACCGAAGCCGGCTACGAGGTCGGCACGCGTACCTCGGTCGATGTGCTCAACGCGCGTCGCCTGCTGGTGCAGGCGCAGACCGATTTCGCGGGGGCCCGCTACGATTACATCGTGAGTGTGCTGCAGCTGCGGCTCGCTGCCGGCAATCTCGACCGCCCCCTGCTCGCCCAGCTGAACGGGTGGCTCACGCAGAAAGCGCCCACCTCACCTGCGGTCGCCACCCCCGAGTCGGTCGCACCGACCGTGCCGCAGGGCCAGCCGCAGCCACCGCCTGCTGGTACGCCTGCGCCGCCGCCGCCCCCGCGAGGCAAGCGCTGAAGCACCCCATGAAATTTCGCCTATCGTGCCCGATGGGCGTTCACCGCTCGGCAAGACGCGAAATTTCATGGGGACCCCGCTGAGACCACCCCGCTAAAGCACCCCGCTGGGTCTAGAGCAAGGGCTCGATCAGGGCAAGGAGCTTTTCGAGCGCACCGCGGTTGCTGTCGACCGAGGCGCGGCCCGCCGCCCCCATGCGCTCCCGCGCCGCCGGGTCGGCGAGCAACTCGCTGACGCGCGTGCCGAGCTCCGTACCGTCGTGCACGACGTGCGCCGCGCCGCGTGCGATCAACAGGCGCGCGATCTCCGCACTGTTGTGATTGTCGGGACCGGTGAGGATCGGCACACCGAGCGCGGCGGGCTCGAGCAGGTTGTGACCGCCGATGGGCGCGAGGCTGCCGCCGACGAAGGCGAGGTCCGCCGCCGCGTAGAAATCCAACAGCTCCCCGAGCGAGTCGAGCAGCAGCACCGCGCAGCCGGAGTCGCTCAGGCTGTCCGCGGCCGAACGACGCACGAAGCTGACACCGGCGGTGCGCAGCGCCTGCGCGACCTCATCGAACCGCGGCGGGTGGCGCGGCGCGAGCACCAGCAGCGCGTCGGCGTGCTGCCGGCGCACCTGCTGCTGGGCCGCGAGCACCGCCTGCTCCTCGATGCCGCCGTGGGTGCTGCCTGCGACCCACAGCGGCCGCTGCTGCGCGTACTGCGCGCGCAGCCGCGCGCCGCGCGCCGCGATATCCGGCGGCAGCTCGAAGTCGAACTTGATGTTGCCGGTGACGTGGGTGCTCGCCGGGTCCGCGCCGAGCGAGCGGAAGCGCTCGGCGTCGGCGGCGCCCTGCGCGGCTACCACCGCGGTGCGTGCCAGGGTCTCGCGGAACAATGCACCGAGGCGTCGATAGCGATCGGCCGAGCGCACGGAAATGCGCGCGCTCGCCAGCACCAGCGGTATGCGCCGCCGGCCGCACTCCCGATACAGATTGGGCCAGAGCTCGGTCTCGAAAATGACCGCCAGCCGCGGCTGCACGCGCCGGAAGAAGCGGCGCACCGCTCCCGGCAGGTCGAAGGGCACATAGCGCACCTCGGCAAGGTTGCCGAACAGCGCGCGCGCCCGCGCGGCCCCGGTGGGCGTGAAGGCCGTGACGGTCAGTGGCAGCTGCGGATGGCGACGCGACAGCGCGCTCACGAGTGGCGCGCAGGCCTGCACTTCGCCCACCGACACCGCGTGCAGCCACACTCCGCCGGGCGCGAGCCGTGCGCCGAAGCCGAAGCGTTCGCGAAAATTGTGCCAGTAGCTGCGGTCACGCAGTCCGCGCCACAGGAACACGACGGCTACGACGGGTACGGCGAGATAGGCGGCCAGCAGGTAGAGAAATCGCAAGCGGTGATCCGCGACTACGACGGCGCCGGCTCGGTGCGGGCCGCCGGCTGCCGGTAGCCGTCGAGCAGCGCGTGCCAGTCCGATTCGCCAAAGCGCTCCGCCGGCAGCGACCAGGTCACCTTCTCCAGTGAGCGGCGCAGCCGCACCAGATTGCCATCGCGCCACAGGCCCGGCGCACGCAGCTGGCAGCGGTCGAAGTCGATCAGGTACACGTTCTCCTCGCTGAGGAGCAGGTTGTGCGCGTTCAGATCGGCGTGACACACCCCCAGGTCGTGGAAGCGGCGGATGCAGCGGCCGATCGAGATCCAGGTGAGCGTCGCGAGCGCGCCGGTCTGCAGGCACTCGGCGAGCGAGCCGACGGTCGGGAGGCGCTCGGTGATGATGTCGCCGGTGTAGCTCGAGCCGGAGTGGTTGTAGCGCGCCGCGATCGGCGCCGGCACCGGCAGCCCGGCCCGGTGCAGACGATAGGTGAGCTGCCACTCGGCGAACGGGCGCGTGCGCTCCTCCCCGTGCCACATGAAACGGTCGGCGGAAACGCGTGCCATCAGCCCGCCGCGACGGTAGTGACGCAACACGTAGCGCTGGCCGTCGGCGCCGTCGACGAACTGTGCGGCACCGCGGCCGCGCGCCGCACCGGTGAGCGCACCGAGCGCCCGCCAGTAGCGCGGCTCGAACCAGTCGCCGCTCAAATTGCCCGCCCGGGAGGTGTCATATAGCATGGCGCCGCCCGCGAGGGCGCTGCGTTTTACCTCCGGTCCGAGCGCCCAGCGCCCGTTCACAAAGTTGACTCCATGATGTTGCCTCTTCCCGAGCCGCCGCGCAGTGTTTGCATACTCAGGCTGTCGGCGATCGGCGATGTCTGCCACGTCGTGCCGATCGTGCGCACCTTACAACAGGCCTGGCCCGCCACACAGCTCACCTGGATCATCGGCACGAACGAGGCGCGTCTCATGAGGCTCCTCGATGGGGTGGAGTTTATCACCGTGGACAAGCGCGCCACGCTCGCCGGACTCGGCAAGCTGCGCGCGACGCTCGCACGGCGGCGCTTCGATGTACTGCTGCACATGCAGCTGGCGCTGCGCGCCAGTCTCGTGGCGCGCTGCGTGCCCGCAAGCGTCAGACTCGGCTTCGATCGGCGGCGTGCCCGCGAGTTGCAATGGCTGTTCACCAACGCGCGTATCGCATCTCGCACGCGCGAGCACGTGCTCGACAGCTTGTTCGGCTTCCCCGCCGCCTTAGGTGTCGGCGAGCGGCTGCTGCGCTGGGACCTGCGGCTGCCGCCGGAGGCGCAGGCCTATGCCGGGCGCCTGGTGCCGGACCACCAACCCACACTGGTCATCAGTCCGTGCTCGAGTCATCCGCTGCGCAACTGGCGCGCCACCCGCTATGCCGCCGTGGCCACGCACGCCGTCGCCCGCGGCATGCGCGTCGTCCTCGCCGGTGGCCCGAGCGAGAGCGAGCAGCGCATGGGATCGGCGATCGAGCAGGCGTGCCGCGCAACCCTCATCAACCAGATCGGCAAGGACACCTTGCCGCAGCTCCTGGCGCTGCTCGCTCGCGCTAAGGTCCTGCTCACCCCCGATGCCGGTCCGGCGCACATGGCCACCATGGTGGGGACGCCCGTGATGGGGCTGTACGCGGCCACCAACCCCGCACGCAGCGGCCCATATCTCTCGCGCCGCTGGTGCATCGATGCCTACCGGCAGGCCGCCCGCACCTTCCGCGGCTGCGAGCCCGAGGAGCTTCCCTGGACGCACAAGATCGAGGAGCCCGGAGTCATGGACCTGATCGGCGTCGATCAGGTCACCGCCCGCCTCGACCACTTGCTAGGATCGCAGCCATGAAAGAGGTCCTCGTTCCCCTGTCCCCCGGCGAGCTGCTCGACAAGATCACCATCCTGCGGATCAAGGTGGCGCGCATCCAGGAGGCCGCCAAGCTCGCCAACGTGAAGCTCGAACTGTCGCTGCTCGAGCAGATCTGGAAGGACTCGGGCGCCGCCGCGCACGATGTCGCGCTCGATGAGCGTGCGCTCGAGAACGTCAACGAGCGGCTGTGGGACATCGAGGACCGCATCCGCGACAAGGAAGCCCGCCAGACCTTCGACCGCGACTTCATCGAGCTCGCGCGTGCCGTCTACATCTGCAACGACGAGCGCGCCGCCATCAAGAAGCACATCAACCAGCAGCTCGGTTCGCGCCTGGTCGAAGAAAAATCGTACAAGCAATACCGCTAAGCGTATGCACACATCGCACTCAGGACTCGTGGCGAGTCTCATCGCTCTCGTGCTGTTCGCGCCCGAGGCGAAAACCCAGCCGCCGCCCGCGAGTGCGTTCAGCGACCTCGCCTGGCGCATGGTCGGGCCGATGCGCGGCGGGCGCACCCGTGCCGTGAGCGGCGTGGCGTCGCAGCCGGCGGTCTTCTACGTCGGCGCCGTGAACGGTGGCGTCTGGAAGACCGACGACGCCGGTCGCACCTGGCGGCCGATATTCGATGCACAGCCGACGCAGTCGATCGGGGCGATCGTGGTCGCGCCATCCGATCCGAACACCGTCTACGTGGCGAGCGGCGAGGGGCTGCTGCGCCCCGACCTGTCGATCGGCAACGGCATCTATCGCTCGCGCGATGCCGGCCGCACCTGGTCCCACCTCGACCTCGCCGAGGGACAGCAGATCGCCGAGCTCGCGGTCGACCCACAGGATCCGGCGCGCCTGTTCGCCGCGGTTCTCGGTCATCCCTACGGGCCCAACCCCGAGCGCGGCATCTACCGCTCGCTCGACGCCGGCGCCACCTGGCAGAAGGTGCTCTACAAGGATGCGGACACCGGCGGCTCAGCGGTCGCCATCGACCCCCTGCACCCGGATACCGTGTACGCGGGCCTGTGGCAGGCGCGACTCGGACCGTGGGAGGACAAGAACGAGTACAACGGTACCGGAGGGGGCCTGTTCAAATCGAGCGACGGCGGTAACACCTGGAAGCAGCTGACCGCGGGGCTGCCCCCGCAGCTCTCGCAGGTCAACATCGCCATCGCGCCCTCGGCTCCGCAGCGCCTGTACGTGGCGGTCGCCACCGCAGAGTCCGGTGACCACTCCTCGGCAGCCGGACTCGGGGTGTTTCGTTCCGACGATTCGGGCGAGAGCTGGACACGCATCACCACCGATCCGCGCCCGGCGCTGCGCATCGGGGGTGGTGATCTGGCGGTGATCCGAGTCGACCCGACCAATGCCGATGTGGTGTACAGCGCCAGCATCGTGACCATGAAATCCACCGATGGTGGCCGCAGCTGGCGTCCGCTGCGCGGCGCGCCCGGCGGCGATGACTACCAGAATCTCTGGATCAGCCCGAGCGACCCACGCACCATCGCGCTCGTCAGCGATCAGGGCGCGGTCATCACCGTGAACGGCGGTGAGACCTGGAGCAGCTGGCTCAACCAGCCGACGGCCCAGCTCTACCACGTGAGCGTCACGCCGACCTTCCCTTACCGCGTGTGCGCCGGTCAGCAGGAGAGTGGCTCGGTATGCATCGCAAGCCGCGGCAACGACGGCAGCGTCACCGGGCGCGACTGGCATCCGGTCGGCGCCATCGAGTACGGCTATGTGGCACCGGATCCGCTCGATCCGGATGTGGTCTACGGTGCCGGCCGGAGCGAAGTCTCGAAGTTCCACTGGTCGACCGGCCAGGTGCAGAACGTCACGCCGCTCCCGGTGCGTGGCCCGGACGTGCGCGTACATCGGACCCAGCCGCTCATGTTCTCACCGCTCGATCCGCACACGCTCTACTACGCCGCCAACCGGCTCTACCGCACCACCGATGGCGGAATGACCTGGCAGACCGTGAGTCCCGATCTCGCGCGAGAAGCGGGCGCCGTGCCTGCGAGCGTCGGCGCATTGCACCGGAAGGGCGCGGAGAAGCAGCGGGGGGTGATCTACTCGCTCGGGCTCTCGCCGCTCGATCGCGCGAAGCTCTGGGCAGGAACAGACGATGGCCTGGTGTGGCTGAGCGTCGATGGCGGCGGCAGCTGGTCGAACGTCACCCCGCCCGATCTCATTCCCTGGAGCAAGGTGACGCAGATCGAAGCGTCGCATTTCGACGCGGACACCGCCTACGTGTCGGTGAGCCGGATGCGCATCGATGACCTGCACCCCTACCTCTACCGCACGCGCGACCGCGGCAAGAGCTGGCAGTCGATCGCCGCCGGCCTGCCCACGGACGCGCCGGTCAACTCGGTGCGCGAGGATCCGCAGCGCCGCGGCCTGCTGTTCGCGGCGACCGAGTCCGCGGTATGGGTGTCCTTCGATGAGGGCGATCACTGGGAGTCGCTCCAGTTGAACCTGCCGCACACCTCGATGCGCGATCTCTGGATCCACGAGAACGATCTCATCCTCGCAACCCACGGCCGCTCGATCTGGATCCTCGATGACATCACACGGCTGCGGCAGCTGCCGCAGGGACCGCTGCGGGAGGCCGTGCTGTTTCGCCCGGGCGCCGCGTACCGCACGCATCGCAGCACCTGGAGCGACACGCCGATTCCGCCGGATGAGCCGCTCGCGGACAATCCTCCCGCCGGGGCCGTTCTCGAGTTCTTTCTGCCGCGCGATGCGCGGGGGCCGCTGGTGCTCGAGGTGCTCGACAGCAGCGGTGCGCTCGTGCGCCGCTTCAGAAGCGACGATGCGCCGGAGCCGGGCGCGGAAGAGCTCGCGCGCGAGCTCATCCCGCAGTACTGGATCCGGCCGCCGCAGGCGCTGCCCGCGCGCGGCGGAATGCATCGTTGGGTATGGGACCTCCACTACACGGCGCCGGTCTCCGCCACGCATGGCTACCCCATCTC